>JACCDS010986131.1_pt1 | contig 31554 bp, 21 predicted proteins | sample 7446441 | NCBI WGS metagenome assembly JACCDS01 (sample SAMN15323445, study PRJNA562643) | freshwater metagenome | isolation source: river surface water | place: USA:Blue River Watershed | collected 2017-08-17
GGCCGGCAGGCTGCCGGCGGCGAGCACGATCGGGGCGGCGGAAAACGACAGCGTGATGCGGAGCAGAGCCACTAACCCTGCAACGCTGAAGCCGTGGATTCCGTTTAGTCGCACCGGGAAAATAGTTCGCCGCACCGCCGCCGCCGTCCGCGCCGCCGGGGCGCGGCGGTCAGGGCGCCTCGAGGCGCACCGTGTCGCCCGTGCGCACGGCGCGCACGATGCCGTCGTGTTCGAGCAGGCGCACGAAGGCCTCGACGTCGTCGAGCGCGAAGAGGCCCCCGATGCGACGGGCACCGAGCGCCGGATCGGAGATGACGAGACGGAGCGCGTGATGGCGGTTGAAGCGGGCGGCGACCTCGGCGAGGGGCGTGTCGGAAAAATCCGTGACGCGGCGCTGCCAGGCGAGGGCGGCGCGCACCTCGGCGGGCGCGAGTCGTTCGACGGCGCCGGCGCGGCCGGCCGGTCCGGCGGCGAACGGGATCGCGAGGCGCTCGTGCGCTCCCAACAAGGCGAGACCGTTCTCCGTGCCGGCGTCGCGGCGGGGACCGACGCCCGGCCCGATGCTCACCTTGCCCTCCGTGACGGTCACTTCGACCGCATCGGCGGCGAGGCGGACGTTGAAAGCCGTGCCGACGGCACGCACGGCGACGCCGTGCACGCGGACGACAAACGGTCGGGCGGTGTCGTGCGCGACTTCGAAATGCGCCTCGCCCGCCTCGAGCTCGACGCGGCGTTCGCCGGGGGTGAAGTGCACGCGGGCAATGCTGGCGGCGTTGAGTTCCAGGGTGGAGCCGTCGTCGAGCCGCGCGCGCCGGTAGCCCCCGTTATCCGTCGCGTAGCGGATCCCCGGGTCGACGGTCGGCAGTCCGGCTTGGAAGCCGAGAAACGCCGCCGTGGCCAGGACCGCCGCGACCGCACCCCAGGCCACCGGCCGCCACCACCGCACGGAGGCCATCGGCGGCACGGGCCGGGTAGAAGCCGCCGGGCGAGGCGGGGTCTCGCGGGAGAAATGAAGGTTCACCTCGTCGCGCCGGTCGGCGAGACGGTCGAGGTCCGCGAGGACCTGCTCCAATTCGGCGACGGCGGCGCGGTGGCGCGGGTCGCGGCGCTGCCACGCTTCGAACGCGGCCGCCCGCTCCGGGGAAAAGCCCTCGTCGCGCTCGGCGAGCCAGGCCATCGCTTCGGCCTCGCGGTCGGCGTCCGCGGACCGGTGGTCGTCGGGTGCTTTCATGGTGCGTAGCCCGGGCGGGCGGAAGGGCCGAGCAGGCCGCGGGCGCGGAAATACGCCGCGCAATCGCGCACACCTTTCATGAGGTGGACGCGCACGGTCGCGGGGGCGATGTCGAGGTGGGCGGAGATTTCCCGGGGGGAGAAGCCGTCGACGTAGCGGAGCAGCATGACGGCGCGGCAGCGTTCGGGCAGGGTCGCGAGGGCGGCGAGCATCGTCTCGTGCCGCTGGGCATGATCGAGCGTCTCGGGCACACCGGGCGCGGGCTCGAGGACCGCGATCTCGTCGGTCTCCGCCATCGGGGCGACGGGAGTGCGCTGATGGCGGCGGAATTGGTCGATCGCGACATTGCGCGCCGTGGTGAAGAGAAAGGCCTTGGCGTGGACGAGTCGCCGGGGGTCCGAGACGCGCAGCAGGCGCGCGTAGGTTTCCTGCACGAGGTCGTCGTGGTCCGGCAGGCTCGAGAAACGCCGGGAAAGGAACGCGCGCAAGGCGGGCTCGTGGGGGCGCACGAGTTCCGCAAACCAGGCAGCCTGTTCGCTCGGGGGCATGGGGTCGGGTGAGGCGCTTTTGATGCGCCCGGGGTCCGCGATGCGTCGAGCGAAATGAGTGTGACGGCGGGCTGCGGCGAAATTCGCGGGAATCGACTAAACAAAAACGTCGACCCCGCGTTTCACGGGCAGGCGTCCCGGACGCGGATCGGCGCCCGCGGCGGCGGGCCCGGGCCGAAGACCAAGTGGGGTCGATCGCCGGAACGGCGCGGGCGCGGAACGGCGGCCAGAAAACCGGGCGAAGGGCCGCGGATCACTCCTCGCCGTCCCAGTAGTCGGCGTCGGCGGGGCGGAAAAATTTTCGCGGGGAACGGAAGCCCCATTTGCCGGAGTCGGGGTAGTGCCAGTATTCCGAGGGCGGGTTGTCGGCCACGAGCAGGAACTCGAGCGGCTCGGTCGCGCTGGCGTTGCGGATCTCATGCGCCTCGCCGGGCGGGTGGAGCACGATGTCGCCCGCGGCCAGCGTGTGGGTCTCGGTGCCGGCGCGGACGGTGGCGGTGCCCTGCTGGATCCAGAAGAGCTCCCACTGGGCCGAATGCGAATGGTAGGGGCAGACGCGCTGGGCGGGCGCGAGGCGATTCAATTCCAGATCGAACGGGTGGCCGCCGAGGCCGACCGGCGTGTTGCGGGCGGCGCCGAGAGCGATCGAGAGCTCTTTGCTGGAGCCGCCGAATTTGCCGGCGGGAGAACTCCAGGTGTCCCAGGCAAGGTCGGCGACGTTGCGCTTCCGCTGGGCGAAGGGAGCAAGCGCAGGGGGCGGCGGCGTGCCGGAAGGTTGGTAGGGCGGAGCGTCGGGGAGCGGGGCTTCTTCGCCGTCGAAGTAGTCGGTCTCGGCGATTCGAAAGTATTGACCGGGCGGGCGGAGGCCCCATTTGCCGGAGTCCGGGTAGTAGAAGGCGTCGAGCGGCGGGTTGTCGGCAACGATGAGGACGTCGAGGTCGGTGGTGCCGGAGTTGGCGAGCTGGTGGGCTTCGCCGGGCGGATGGACGAAAACGTCCCCGGCGACGACGGGATGGGTTTCACCGCCGGCGCGAACGGTGCCGGTGCCGGCGAGCACGAAAAAGCACTCCCACTGGGCGAGGTGGAGGTGGAAGGGGCAGACGGCGGCGCCGGGCGGGACGCGGCGGACCTGCAGATCGAACGGGTGACCGCCGGCCCAGAGACCGCCGTTGCGCACGCCGCCGAGGGCGAGCGAGAGGTGGCGACAGGCGGAGCGGAAGGTGCCGCGCGGGGAGCGTTGTTCCTGCCAGGGGAGGGACTCGAGGTGGATGCGGTGCATGGAGCCGAAGGTTGGGCCGGGCGGTGGGTCAGGTGGCCGGGACGAGGTGTAGCGGCGGGCTTGGGCGAATCGACCCGGAATCCGCCGGCGGAGGGGCCGGATCGCGGCAGTGCGGGTGATTTCGAAGCGGTGCAGTGGGGGCGACGGAACGAACGATTCCCGTGCGGCCGCGGGATTTTGTGCCGATAAGACCCCATGGACGACCGAATCACCGGGTGTGCGGCCGGAGCGACTGCGCGGGCGGCGCGCGGCGGGGCGGAGCTGCGCGCGGGAATCGTGTTGGGCGTCGGAGTGTGGCTGGCCGGACTGCTCGCGGGCTGCGCGACGGCGGGGGTGGAACCGCAGGCGGGGACGATGACGGCGGCGCCGAGGCCGGTGCGACTGACGATCATCAACGAGGCGACGCGGGCGTGGCACCTGTCGTTTCTCGATCTCGACGGCTTGGAAGTGCAGCAGGTGCGGCTGCGGGCCCGCGAACAGGCCACGGTCGAGTTGGCGGCCGGGGATTACACTCTCGAGCAGGCGCTGCTCTCGAGCAGCGGCACCCGCGAATCGGTGCGGCGGTTTCCGCTGCGCCTGAAACCGGGCGGATCCTACAACTGGACGCTGGCGACGCTGCTTTCCGATGCGGCGAGCCTGCGGGGCGGTCGCCTGGCCGCGCGCGACTGACGGGGCGGACGATGGCGGACGGAATGGCAGAGCAGGCGGCGATGAGCCCACGGCCTGTGTTTCGCCGCGGGTCACCGGAGCGGTGCGGGCGGAAGGGAAAATCGTTCGCATGAACGCGGGGGAGCGAGGACGGAGGCGGACGGCGACGGTGCGCTGGGCCGGCGATCCCGGAGCGGTGGACTGGGCCGGGACCAAGGCGCTGCCGCATGCCTGGCCGGTGTTGTCGGCCCATTTCCGGGATGTGCTGATGGCGCCGCGTCGGCTCGATGATGATGCCGGCGTCGAGTGGGTGTGGACCGAGCCGAGGGAGCGGGCCGAGCCGAGTGCGGCGGAGTGCGCGGCGATGCGGCGACGCCTTTCGGCCGGCGTGGAGGCGGTGCGCGAATGGGCCGAAACGGAAACCGCGCGGACCGACGGGCGCGCGAAAAAGAAAAAAGGCGGCGAGGTGGCCGAAATTGTCGACGCGATGGCGGCCTGGGTGCGCCGTTGGAACGAACAGCCCGACGCCGAAGCCGGACGCTGGATCGCGCGCACCGAGCACGGGTGGCGACTACACAGCTGGGGGGGGCGTGAAGCCGCGGCCGTGGCAACGGCGGGGGCCGGAAAGGAACCGAAGGCGCCTACCGGCGGCGGCGAGCCGGACGCGGCGTCGCCGGAGGACGAGGCCGAAGCGATGGCAGGCGAGTCGCCGCGGCCGGAGGCGGTGCGCGCGTTGCGCCGGCGCGGCGCAGGGCGGTGGGTCGCAGCGCTTCTCGCGGTGGCGGCCGGTCTGGTGATCGGCGTCGGGAAATTTGGGAAACGCCGGGCGGAGACCACGCCGACCGAGCCGAGCGGGGTCGCCACAAACGACACCGGGACGATCCCGGTCGGAACCGGTCCGCGCGATTCCGGGGCGGGCGGTGGAAGCGACGGCGGGCGCGGGCCGGCATCGCGGGTCGGGGAGGTGGCGCGCGAAGTCTCCGAGCGTTCCCTCGAGGAGCGCGGGCGTGCAACGATCGGTAAGGGTGTTTCTGCGGCCCGAGAATCGGCGGAGACGACGGCGGCGCTTCTCGCCGGAGGTCGGGATCGGGGGAGTCGGCTGCCGGCGGCGGAAAGTATGGCAGCTCTCGGAGCGGCAAGCCCCGCGGCGACCGGGAGCGAGGCGGGTGCGACGCGTGCCGCTGCTTCCGGTGCTCCCGGTGGTGCGGCGGGCGCACCTGGCAACGGAGCGTCGGGGAGCGTCGGTCCAGGCGGAACCGCGGCATCGGGTGCGGCGACCGCGGGCGCGGGGGCCGTCGTTGCAGCGGGTGGCTCCGCCGCCCGGACGCCGGACGGAGAGATCCGCGGTGCGGTGCTCGCGGATCCCGAGTTGCGGGTGCCGCGGCCACCGGTTTCCGACGTGTCGCGGACCGGGCGTGACGGCGGCGCGCCTGTGCCGGACCCGGAGGCGGCGCCCGAGGTGTCCGCCGGCATACCGCGGGCCGTGGTGCGGGAAACCGATCCCGCGGAATCCGTGGCGCGGAACGAACCTGAGGACAAGCGGGCGCTTCCCGCCGAACGGCCTCGCGGCGAGACGGCGGTCGCAGGTGAGATCGCGTTGCCGTCGGCCGCGATCACGGCGCCGCCGGCCGAGACGTTGCGCATGAAGCAGCGGGAACCGAGCGCGGGCCGGGAGCGTGACGGCGCGGAACCGGCGCCGGCGGGCGGAAATCGTGCGGAGGCGCCGGGTGCCACGAAGGGCCCGGCGTTCGCGGTGGAGCGCTGGGTGCGGTCGGTCCGCTGGGAAGTCCGCGTGGTCGGCGACGCGATCGTGCCCACCCTGCCGCGGTTGGTCGGCGTGGCGAACGACGCGGCGGAGGCGCGGGCGGCGGCTTGGGAGGAAAAAATTGCGCGGCGGCCGGCGAATTTGCAGGGCATCACCGCGCGACAGGGCGTGGCGTGGGCGGCGCGGGAACCGGGGGCGCGGTGGACCATCGAGTCGGCGACCGGAGGATTCGCGACGACGGTGCTCGGCGAGCGGGCCGAGGCCGCGTGGCGGCGCTGGCCGGAGCGCGGGGAAGCCTGGACGGCCGCGGCCGGAACCGTGCGGGTGCGCGGCGAAACCGAAGCGGACGGGACGCTGTGGTGGCGGGCGAGCGACGACGTGCGGGCTTGGCAGTGGATCGAACTGGGGTTGTCCACGGCCGGCGGATGGTCGGCCGCGCGCTGGCAATGGCAGCAGGTGAGCGGAGCGGATCTCCCCGCGGGCTGGCAGGCTAGGATCGGGCCGAACGGGCTGGCACGGCTCGAGTGGCCGCTGGCCGACGCGTGGGTGCCGGTCGCGCTGGTGGAGCGCGCCAGCGGCTGGGCCGCGGTGCTGAGCGTCGCGGGCGTCGCGGCGGATGGGCGAACCCCGTCGGGGCCGGGCGGTCCGGCGAAATAGCCGGGGAATTTCAGCGCCGCGGCGGGCGTCGCGCCGGAGGCCGCTCAGAGCGGTTCGTCGATCACCGGATTTGTCAGCGTGCCGATCCGCTCGATCTCGATGCTCACGGTGTCGCCGGCCTTGAGCCACACCGGGGGATTGCGGGCGAAGCCGACGCCGTGCGGTGTGCCGGTGAGAATCACGGTGCCGGGGAGGAGCGTGCGGCTGCTGCTGAGGAATTCGATGATGGCGGGAACGTCGAAGATCATGTCGTCGGTGTTCCAGTCCTGCATCACCTCGCCGTTGAGAATCGTGCGGATGCGGAGGGCGTTGGGATTCGGGATCTCGTCGGCGGTGACGAGCACGGGACCGAGCGGAGCGAAGGTGTCGAAGCCCTTGCCGGTGCACCACTGGCCGCCGCCGCCGTCGCGCTGCCAATCGCGGGCGCTGACGTCGTTGGCGCAGGTGTAGCCGAGCACGTAGTCGAGGGCGCGGGCGCGGCTGACGTTCTTGCAGCGCTTGCCGATGACGACGGCGAGCTCGCACTCGTAGTCGACCTTGTGGCTGGCGAGTTTGCGGGGGAGCTCGATGGGATCGCCGGGGTTCTGGAGCGAGGCGGTGTTCTTGATGAAGAGCACCGGGTGGGCGGGGAGGGGGCTGTTGCTCTCGGCGGCGTGCTTTTTGTAGTTGAGGCCGATGCAGGGGAGATTGGTGGGGACGACGGGCGCGAGGAGCTTGCCGGGGACGACGACCCGTTCGGTGACGCGGTGGTCGCCGAAAATATCGCCGGCGATTTCGCGGGCGGAGCCGTCGGCTTGGAGGGCGGCGTAAGCGGGACCGGTCGGGGCGAGGTGGCGGATGATGCGCATGGGAGAGGGCGGAGTTGAAGGTCGACGGGTGAAAGTTGAAAGACGGAAAACCGGGCCGCGTGCGCGAGCGGGGTGCCGACTTTCCCCTCGCGGCGGCTCGGCGCGCGGGGCAGCGTGCGGCCATGGCCACCGCGAAACCTGCGCCGCGCAAACTTACGTTGCTGATCGGGACGGTGAAGGGCGTGTTTTTGTATCACACGGACGAGCGGCGGCGGACGTGGCGGTTGACCGGGCCGCACCTGAGCGGCTGGGAAATTTTCAGCGTGTGCGGCGATCCGCGGCGGGAGCGGTTGCTGGCGGGCACCGTGACCTATGCGCACGGGCCGAGCATCCGGATCTCCGACGACGGCGGGGCGACGTGGCGCGGGGTCGCGCGCGACCCGGCCTTCAAGCGGAACCCCAAGGGGGTGAAGGCGGAGCTGAAACACATCTGGCAGATCGTGCCGGGCCATCCGGCCGAGCCAGGAACGTGGTATGCGGGCGTCGACGATGCGGCGCTGTTCGTGAGCCGCGACGACGGCGGGACCTGGGACGAGGTAACGGGCCTGACCCGGCACCCGACGCGGCCGCAGTGGATGCCGGGAGCGGGCGGCCTGTGCCTGCACTCCATCGTGGTCGACCCGACGAACCCGCTGCGCCTGTGGGTCGGCATCTCGGCGGTGGGGGTCCTGCGCACCGACGACGGCGGGGCGACGTGGCGCGTGTGCAACGCGGGCCTGCCCAGTTTCACGCCGGACTTTGTCGCGGGCACGGATGTCGGGCGCTGCGTGCACAAGCTGATGCTCGATCCGGTGCGGCCCGGCGTGCTGCACCAGCAGTATCACGGCGGGGTGTTCCGTTCGGAGGATGGGGGCGATTCGTGGGTGCGCGTGTCGGCGGGACTGCCGCACGATTTTGGATTTCCGCTCGCGGTGACGCGGCGGCGCGACGTGTTCGTGGTGCCGCTGGTGGCGGATGCCAACCGCGTGGTGCCGGACGGCGCCTTGAAAGTGTGGCGCAATCGCAACGGCGGGCGGACATGGCGGGCGTTGACGCAGGGCCTGCCGCAGCGCGACCACTTTGTCGGCGTGCTGCGCGACGCGATGGCGGCGGACACCTTGACGCCCGGCGGCGTGTATCTCGGGACGACCGGCGGCGAAATGTTCTATTCGCGCGACGACGGCGACACGTGGGCGAAACTGCCGGGCAGTTTTCCGCGGATCACGGCGGTGAAAGTGTGGGAACGGGGCGGGGGTTAGGGCCGCGCCGAGGAGGCGCGACGGCCCCGTCGGCGTAAGCCGGTCGGGCCGCGGCGTGCGGGACCGAACCGGCGGTCCGGGCGCCGGTCAGGTCTTGGCGGCGGTCTCGGCGTAGGCGTCCATGCCGACGCAGCTGCAGACGAGGTTGCGGTCGCCGTAGACGTTGTCGACGCGGCCGACGGCGGGCCAGAACTTGCTGGCGCGCGTGTGACGGTCGGGGAAGGCGGCGTGCTCGCGGCTGTAGGGGCGCGTCCACTCGTCGGCGCAGATCACCTTGGCGGTGTGCGGCGCGTGCTTGAGCGGGTTGTTGACCTTGTCGGACTCGCCGTTGGCGACGGCCTGCATCTCGCCGTGGATGGAGATCATGGCGTCGCAGAAGCGGTCGAGCTCGGCCTTGGATTCGCTCTCGGTGGGCTCGATCATGAGCGTGCCCGGGACGGGGAAGCTCATCGTCGGGGCGTGGTAGCCGTAATCCATGAGGCGCTTGGCGGCGTCCTCGACCTCGAGGCCGTGTTTCTTCCAGCCGCGGAAATCGACGATGCACTCGTGGGCGATGAGACCGGCGTTGCCGCGGTAGAGCACGGGGAAGAACGCCTCGAGACGCTTGGCGACGTAGTTGGCGTTGAGGATCGCGCGTTGCGTGGCCTCGGTGAGGCCGGCGGCGCCCATCATGCGGATATACATCCAGGAGATGACGAGAATGGAGGCGCTGCCGAAGGGGGCGGCCGAGACGGCACCGTCGGGGCGGAAAGCATGCGTGGCGGGCTGGGCGCCGGCGGCGGCGTAGACGTGGCCGGGGAGGAACGGCGCGAGGTGGGCCGCGACGCCGATGGGGCCCATGCCGGGGCCGCCGCCGCCGTGCGGGATGCAGAACGTCTTGTGGAGATTGAGGTGGCAGACGTCGGCGCCGATGTGGCCGGGCGAGGTGAGGCCGACCTGGGCGTTCATGTTGGCGCCGTCCATGTAGACTTGGCCGCCGCGCTCGTGGACGATGGCGCAGATATCCTTGATCGAGGCCTCGAACACGCCGTGGGTCGACGGGTAGGTGACCATGAGGGCGGCGAGATCGCGGGCGTGGGTGTCGGCCTTGGCGCGGAGGTCGGCGAGGTCGATGTTGCCATTGGGATCGCAGGCGACGGGGACGACCTTGAAGCCGCACATGGCGGCGGTGGCGGGGTTGGTGCCGTGCGCGCTGGTCGGGATGAGGCAGACGTGGCGGTGGCCCTCGCCGCGCGACTCGTGGAAGGCGCGGATGGTGAGGAGGCCGGCATATTCGCCCTGGGAGCCGGCGTTGGGCTGGAGGGAGACGGCGGCGAAGCCGGTGCATTCGGACAGCCAGATCTCGAGGTCGCGGAAAAGTTTGGCGTAGCCGCGGGTCTGGGCGGCGGGCGCGAACGGGTGGAGTTTGCCGAACTCCGGCCAGGAGACAGGGAACATCTCGCTGGTGGCGTTGAGCTTCATGGTGCACGAGCCGAGCGAGATCATCGAGTGCACGAGGGAGAGGTCCTTGGCCTCGAGGCGCTTGATGTAGCGGAGCATCTCGTGCTCGGTGTGGAAACGGTTGAAGACGCCGGCGGCGAGGAACGGCGAAGTGCGCGCGAGCGGCGCGGCGTAGAGAGCGGTGAAGGTGCCGGCCGCGCCGAGCTGCGCGGAGAGGGCGGCGGCGGCGGATTCGCTGAAGAAGCCGAGCAGCGTGACGACGTCGTCGACCGTGGTGGTTTCGTCGAGCGAGAGGGCGACGGTGGTCTCGTCGATGGCCCGGAGGTTCATCTTCTTCGCCTCGGCGGCGGCGTGCACGCGGGCGGCGGACACATTGCCGATCGTGAGGGTGTCGAAGACGGGCTCGGTGTTGACGACGGCGCCGGCGGAGCGGAGGCCGGCGGCGAGGAGGCCGGTGAGCGACTGCACGCGGCGGGCGATGCGGCGCAGGCCGTCGGGGCCGTGGTAAACCGCATACATCGACGCCATGACGGCGAGAAGGACCTGGGCGGTGCAGATGTTGGACGTGGCCTTGTCGCGGCGGATGTGCTGCTCGCGGGTGCCGAGGGCGAGGCGCATGGCGGGATCGCCCTGGGCGTCCTTGGACACGCCGACGAGGCGGCCGGGCATCTGGCGCTTGAAGGTGTCTTTGGTGGCGAGGAAGCCGGCGTGCGGGCCGCCGAAACCCATGGGCACGCCGAAGCGCTGGGCGGAACCGACGGCGACGTCCGCGCCGAATTCGCCGGGCGCGCGGAGCAGCGTCAGCGCGAGCAGGTCGGTGGCGACGATGGTGAAGGCGCCGGCGGCGTGGGCGGCGGCGAAGAATTTTTCGAAGTCGTGGATCGAGCCGGTCGTATCGGGGTATTGCACCAGCACGCCGAAGCAGTCGGCGGTGGGGACGAAGCTGCGGTGGTCGCCGACGGTGACGGCGATGCCGAGGGGCTTGGCGCGGGTCTTGACGATATCGATCGTCTGCGGGTGGCAGCGGTCGGAAACGAAGAACGTGCGGTGGGCGGAGGCGTCGCCTTCCTTGAGGCGGTGGCACATCATCATGGCCTCGGCGGCGGCGGTGCCCTCGTCGAGCATGGAGGCGTTGGCGATCTCGAGGCCGCAGAGATCGGTGACGAGCGTCTGGAAGTTCAGGAGGGCCTCGAGACGGCCCTGGGAGATCTCCGCCTGATACGGCGTGTAGGCCGTATACCAGCCGGGGTTCTCGAGGATGTTGCGCTGGATGACGCCGGGGACGGCGGTGTCGTAGTAGCCGAGACCGATGAAGGAGCGGTAGAGCTTGTTCTCCGCGGCGAGGGCGCGGAGTTCGGCGAGCGCGCCGGATTCGCTCAGGGCGTCCGGCAGCGAGAGCGGACCGCGACGGATGGCGGGCGGCACGGCGGCATCGGTCAGGGCGTCGAGGGTGCCGTAGCCCAGCGCGGCGAGCATTGCGGCGGTGTCGGCGGCGTGGTCGCCGTGATGACGGCGGGCGAAGGTGTCGGTCGGGGCCAGGAGGTCGCGCAGCGTGGACATGGAGGAAAGGCGGGACGGTAGGCGGCGGCGGAGCGCGCGCAACCGCGATGTGGCGGGGCCGGAACGGTCAGAAGCGGCGGTTGCGGCGGCGAAAGCGGGGCGATGGGCGGACGGTTGGGCGGGGGGGGAGCCGCGAGGCGAGGCCGGGCTTGTTTCGCCCAGGAAAAACGCTCTGGTTCGGTCGCAATGACGACCAAAGCGGAGCGGGCGGCGTGGATCGACGGGCGGCTGGCGGAGCTGTATCCGCGGACGCCGGTGCCGCTCGACCACAAGGATCCGTTCACGCTGCTGGTGGCAGTGCTGTTGTCGGCGCAGTGCACGGACAAGCGGGTGAATCTCACGACGCCGGCGTTGTTTGCGCTGGCGGACACGCCGGAAAAAATGGCGCGGCTGAGCGTGGAGCAGATCGACGCGATCGTGCGGCCCTGCGGGCTGGCGCCGCGCAAGGCGCAGGCGATCCGCGGGCTGTCGGAGATCCTGGTGGCGCAGCACGGCGGGCAGGTGCCGCGGACGTTCGAGGAACTGGAGGCGCTGCCCGGTGTGGGGCACAAGACGGCCAGCGTGGTGATGGCGCAGGCCTGGGGCGTGCCGGCATTTCCGGTCGACACCCACATCCACCGGCTGGCGCAACGGTGGAAGCTCACTGGCGGTAAGAACGTCGAGCAGACGGAGGCGGACCTGAAAAAACTGTTCCCGCGCGAGCACTGGAACGCGCTGCACCTGCGGATCATTTTTTACGGCCGCGAACACTGCACCGCGCACGGCTGCGACGGAACGGTGTGCGAGATCTGCCGCACGGTGGCGCCGGAGCGGAAGCGGGCCATGAAAACGAAGAAGTAACGCGCGGGCCGGGGGCAGCGCAGCCGCGAGCCCGCGGCAACCGATGCACGCGATCGACCAAGCGGTGCGCAGTCGCGGCGGGTGGGCGGGAGTATCCTGCCGGCATGAACCTGCATCCTCACCTGTTTGACGGTTTGTCGTCGCAGGCGCGCCGGTTTCTCGGACTGGCGTGGCTGCTGATCGTGGCGAAGTGCTTCCTCGTCGCCTGGGTGATTCCGCACTACCAGGTGCCCGTGCATCCGGCATGGATCATCGGGCCGACGCTGTTTTTCGCCGCCTGGGTGACGGCCCTCTGGCTGACGCACCACGAATGATTGCGCCCGCGGGCGTCCGCACGCCCCGAGCCGCCGGGCCGACGCCCGCCGGCCGGCAACCGATGGGCCGGCCGCGGCGTGTTGCCGCCGCTGCGAAACGGGATTGGCGGCGGGACCGATTTCGCCCCTGCTGGTCGGGCGCCGCGGTTGCTGCCGGCGGCTGTGGTTTTACCGGTTAAAGTCCACCTTCTCCCCCGACCCTCCCCGACATGAGCACACCCCCAACTGCCGCCTCCAATCGCCGCGAATTCATCAAACAGGGCAGCCTCGGCACCGCCGGTCTCGCGATCGGAGCAATGGGCTTTTCCGCGAAGTCCTACGCCGCCATCGCGGGGGCCAATGAACGGATCAACGTTGCGGTGATCGGAATCCGCAACCAAGGCACGGTGCACCTCAACGCCTGGTGCGGGCTGAAGGACAGCCACAATGTCCGCGTCCATGCCCTGTGCGACACGGACGAGCGCCTGTTCGCTCCGGCGCTGGCGCTGGTGGAGCAAAAGTCCGGCGCGAAGCCGTCGACGCACTGGGACCTGCGCGCCGTGCTGGAGGACAAGGCGGTCGACGCGGTCTCGATCGTGACGCCGAATCACTGGCATGCGTTGGCGACCGTCTGGGCCTGCCAGGCCGGCAAGCACGTTTACGTCGAAAAGCCGGCGTCCCACAATATCTGGGAAGGCCGCAAGATGGTGGAGGCGGCGCGCAAATACGGTCGCCGCGTGCAGGTGGGCCTGAACAACCGTTCCGCCCTGAATGTGCGCGAGGCGATGGCGTTTCTGCACGGCGGCGGGATCGGCGAGCTCTATCTGGCGCGGGCCTTGTGCTTCAAGGCGCGCGATTCCTACGGCGAGTCGCCGGACAGCGCGGCACCGGCGGGCTTTCACTACGACCAGTGGCTCGGGCCGGCGCCCTTGCGCCCCTACAACGAGAAGCGCGGGCACTACAACTGGCACTGGTATTGGGACACGGGCAACGGCGACACCGGCAACACGGGGCCGCACCAGCTCGACCTCGCACGCTGGGGCATGAAGAAGGACGAGCATCCGGTGTCGGTCTATTCCGCCGGCGGACTTTTCGGTTTCGACCGGCACGAGGCGGCGCCGGAGAAGCGCACGCGCGGGACGAAAGTCTACGGCGGCGTGGAGACCTACGGGCACGACAAGACCTCGCAGGAGACGCCCAACACGCAGACGGCGGTCTTCAAATACGCCGACGGCACGCTGATCGAATTCGAGGCGCGCGGACGCTACACCAATCACGAGGGCAGCCGCGGCCAGGAAGTGGGCAATTTGTTTTTCGGGTCCGAGGGCTGGCTGGAAATCGCGGGCGACTCGTGGAAAGCCTATCGTCGCCGGGGCAAGGAGGCCTTTGCGGGCTCGAAGGATGGCCGCGGCGAGCGCACCGGCAACCATTGGGCCAACTTCCTCGAGGCGCTGCGGGCCGGGAAGGACGGGGCGCTGCACGCCGATATCCTCGAAGGACACCGGTCCACCACGCTGCCCCATCTTGCGAATATCTCCTACCGGGTCGGCCGCTCGCTGACCTTTGTCGGCGCGAAGGAAAACTTCGCCAACGACGCCGAGGCGGACGCGCTGCTGACGCGGGTCTATCGCAAGCCCTACGTGGTGCCCGAGCGGGTGTGACCGGGCCGGTCTGGCGGGCGATGTCCAAGCGCCTATCGTCGGCCCGGTGCACGACCTCATGCAGTGACGGCGCTCGGAATTGGAGCGGCTCAGGGCTCCGGGAGCTGCCACAGCGCATCGTCGTCCACATCCAACGTGACAGGCTCGTCGATTGGGACACCGGCGACGGCGGCGAAGTCTGCGCGCAGTTTGCGGGCGGCGGCGGGTGCGATTCGGAAGCCCGGACCGATCGATTGCTGCGCGGCCTCGGCGACCAGCCAGCGGCCCCAGACGATGTAGGGCGAGGTGTGCGGGAGCGCCGCGATCTCCCGCCGCAGTTCAGCGAAGCTGGCGAAGGCGTCGTCCGCGTTGACCATCTCGCCCTGGTCGGTGAGGCGGCGCCCCGCGCACGCGGTGGCAAGTTTCAAGAGCCACGCGGGAACGGGATGGGCGCTCACGGGCGGCACCGGCCAGATGCGGACGGACCCGCCGATCGCACCCTTCAGCAGGACAAAATTGCCGTTGGGGCTGAAGCCGCCACCTCCGCCGATGTCGGCGCCACCCCGGAGAACCTCGGTCACGGGGGCGCCGGTCAGCACATCATACACCCGGGCGGTGCCATCGGTCAGCGCCACAAGAATTCGCCGACTGTCGGGCGAGAAGCGCACGGTGCTCACCGGACGGGAGTGCTGGAGCACCGGTCCGACCTGAGCGCCCGTGAGCCCGTGGCAGATCTGCACGGTGCCGGCGACCGAGTAGCTCGCGAAGTAGCGGCCATCGCGGCTCACGACGAAACCGCGCACATGGTCGCGGTGCGGGGTCATGGCGCGCACCAACCGGCCGCTTTGACCGTCGAGAACGGCCACTTTTCCCAATTGGTTCCCGGTCGTATAGACGCGCCGCATGTCGGCACGCAGCGCATAGGCGCTGCCCGCGATCCGCACCTCCTTGCCAGTCTCGAGTTCCCGCACGACCAAGCGACTATCGCCCGAGCTGTGCACGACGAAGCGGCCGTCCTCGCTGATGCGTTTGGAACCGGAGCTCCTATCGAGGCGGTGCAGCACCTCGCCGGTGACGCCGCTCAGGACTTCGAAGGCCGGCCGATTGGTTGCGGTCACGACAAACGTCCCCTCCGCGTTCATCGCGGCGATGTCATCCTGCGCCGAGCGGGTCTGCAGCACGACGTCGTTCGTGATTGCGTCGGTGCCGAGCTGCCACCCATGCCACCGGCCATCCTCCGCGCGCACGATCAGGCGCTGGCCGGGGCGGACGATGTCCGGCGCACTGAAGCCGCGCGAGAGATTGGTCGGGCGGAGCGGCTGCGGATATTTGAGCTCCGCCGTTTCGTTTCCGGTGGCGACGTCGATGATCTTCGCCCGGTCGGCAAGCATCCATAGCAGACGCGTCGCCGGAGCGCCGTCGAGGAAGCCGACGTTGGCCACCGTGCGGTTGCTGCGCGGAAGGACGAGTGGCTCGAGCGGCGCCCGTCCCGTTTCGAGGTGGTAGACCGAGGCCGGATCGTTGGTGAACATGAGCACGCGGCGGCCGTCGGGGGCGAGCAGCGCCGGGGTGACATGATTGCGCTGCAACGTGGACTCCGCCTGCACCCGTCCGGTATCCACATTCCATATGCGCAGGAAGCCATCCGTCGAACTGGTGAGCAGCGCGGTGCCGTCGGCGTTGAGGGCCAGGGTGAACGCCCGCCCGCTCGGGTGCTGCAGCCGGCTGACCGTGCGGCCCGTCGCCAGATCGGTGACGAGCACCTGCCCGTCCTCGCAGCCGATGGCGCAGCGCCGGCCGTCGCGGGAGAACGCGAGCCGGCCGATGTGGTCAACCCGGGTCTCCTCTCCGGCCCACGCGCCACTCTCGAGGTCGTAGACGCGGACGGCGGAGGGTGCGCTAAACGCGAGGACGAGTTTGCGGCCATCGGGACTGAAGCCGGAGCCGATGAACGACCGCCGCGAGCCGAGCGGGATGCGCCGGAGCTCGGTGCCGTCCCGCGGCGAATTCAGGGCGACGGTGTAGAGGCTGGGCAGGCTGACGACAAAGCGGCTGCCGGCCGAGATGGAGTAGCCGAATTTGTTGGGCAGGTTGAAACGCAGGCTGGCCGTGAGCTCGCCGGTCTGCGTGTCCCAGACATAGACCCGTGCGCGATCGCCGCCGATGAGGTGCCGCCCGTCGGGGGAGAGACCGATCCGCCCGCCGCTAAACGGTTGGGAGGTGCCGGGACGGCGGAGGGCCGGGCTCCGGGGCTCGCCGGTCGCAATGTCGTGGACCTGGATCACGCCGTCCGCGCGATCGACGGCGAAGATCGCGGGATTGTCGTCCGCAGCCGCGAGCCCGTTCAGCGTAACTTTCGCGGTGAGGCGAAACTCGTTTTCGATGCGCCACGCGCCGAGGGAGACGACGCGGACCGCGCCGTCGTTGCCGACGAATACGGCGCGACTGCCGTCGGACGTGATGCGGCCCACGCCGGCGGCGGAAGGCAGGGGCAGCGGCGGGCGGTCGGGGAGCAAAAACGAGCGACTCGCCAGCGCTCCCAGAATGCGCGGTGCCAGCAGGCTGTTCCGTGGATCCAGTTGGGCGGCGCGGACGAGGTGGGCCAGGGCATCGGCCGCTTTGCCCTGGTCGAGCAGCCGCGCCGCGAGGGTTGCATCCGTCTGGCTGGCCAGAGCGTCCGCGGCGCGGCGCTGCTCCGCCGCCAGGCGGGCGGCCTCGCTCCGGCGCTCCTCTGCGCGGCGCGTTTCCTCGGCGAGCGTCTCGGCCGCCCGTTGGGCGTCGGCCGCCCGCGCCCGCACGATGCTCCAGCCGAACCAACTCGCGCCGGCGAGCAGCACCAGCAGGACCGCGGCGACGATTCGCGCCCGCCACATCCGCCGGCGCGTCTCGGCCAGGGCGGCCTGCTGCAGCCGTTCGTCGCGACTGTGGCGGATCACCTCGGCGAGCACATCGTGCGTCAGCTCGACGCGATGCACCCCGAGCCGTTCCTCGATGCGGAGCAGGCGACGCGCCACGAGGCTGTCGATCAGGGGCCGCGTGACGCCGGTGATCTCGAGCGCGGTCTCGAGGGCGAGGTTGTCGCGGAAGCCGGAAGTGGTGAGCAGGCGATCCTCGATGAACAGGCGCATCACGGGCGGCAGGTCGGCGACGCTGCGGGCGTAGAAGTCCGCGAGGATTTCGCGCCGGTTGCCCGAGACGAGATCGGGGGTGATCGTGGCATCGCCGTGAGCTTTGCGGCGCTCGTTTAGTTCGCGGCAGATGACACTCAGCAGCGCCGGTTCGACCTCGATTTCGGCGAGTCGCTCGGCGGAACCGCCGCGGGCGCCCGAGACAAACTCCACGATGCGTTCGGCGACGCCCTCGGCCAACAGCTGCGGGGCCGGTCGCTGCACGATCTCGAGGGCTTGCAGGCCGGAGAGCCGGCAAACGCGCATCCGGCTCTGCATGATGGAGCGCATCGAGCGCTTCAAACCCTCGAGATCCGGCAGAAAATCCTCCCGCAGGGTGAGCACAACCTGGCAAAGCGGCTTGTCGGTGTAGTAGTTCGCGGAATCCAGATCGCCCGACTCGAAACGCGGGCGCAGGCGGGCGGGGATGCGGTTCTCCACCAGGTCGGCCAGCTCGACAAGAAACACGCGGCCACGTTCCCGCGCCGCATCCGAGGCTTGGCCTAGGGTGAAGATCTCCTCGAATTGGTCGAAGGCGAGGACCGGAGTGAGCAGCTGGTTCGAACCGCTCCAGATGTCCGCATCGCGACGATGAAAATACTCCCAGAGCGTCTCGTCGGGTTGGGGCGCGCGGGCATCCGCCCTAGCGGCTGCGCAGGCGTCGAGGAGTGCGGTGAGGACCTGCCGGGCGAGCGGCGGCGCGGACGGAGCGTGATCGAGCCGGAGCCGGATGGGGAGGTAATCGGCCGCCCTGAGCACGGGGAAGGCGCCAGCGCACAGGAGCGATGATTTGCCGAGCCCCGACTGGCCGAACAGCACCGTGAGCGTATTGCGGCGGACGAGACGGACGAGTTCGTCCGTCTCCTTGCGGCGGCCGAAGAAGAGCGCGTGGGCATCCTCCGTGAACGAAGCCAAGCCCGGCCACGGGTTCTCCGCGTCCACCGCCGTGGCAGTGAGCCGGGCAGGTGTGTCGGGGTGGGTGCCGAGAGCGGGCAGGCGCGGACGTTCGGGCGGAGTGGAGGTGGGTGCCATGCGGGCGGGGAGACGGGCGCGGCGATTGGGGAAGGCGTTAGCCGCGGCCTTTCTCGCGTTTTCGATACTCCCGGATCAACCTGACCATGCGTTCGACAAACTCCGGCGTGACCATGCCGCCGGGCAGCCGGGTCCAATGAACCTGCAGGAAGCGATCGGGCACGAGAGCCTCGGACTCGGGCACCGGATCGATCGCGATCGGCAGGATGAAGGGGATCGTCTCGGCGATGAGTTTCGCGCGCTCGACCGCCAGGCTCCATTCGAGTCGGAAGTAGCCTTCGTGGCGCTGCTGGGTCGTGTGGGAGAGGATCGGCAGAAACAGCGAGCAGCTGCGGATGCTTTTCTTGATCTGCTGGTCGAAATCGTCCCCTCCCTCGAGCTGTCGTTGGTCGAACCACACGTCGATGCCCGCGCTCGTGAGGGCGTCGCAGATCAGCCGGACGGCGGCGGCATCCTCGCGGGCATAGCTGAGGAAGATGGCTCCCGGCTTCATCTCGGGGACGGTGGCGACAGGGCTGCCGCTGCCCAGTTCAATGGCCGGGGTTTGTGCGGGCGGGCGAGTGCTGGGGGCGGGATGGCGGCGAGCGTAGCGTTCCGCCAGTTCGCGCACGAAATGGACCGCGTTGCCCTCCTGGAAAATCTGCGTGCGGTAGGAGAACATCCGCAGGAACTGCACGAGATTCCGGTCCTGCGAGCTGTGCCGGTCCGCCACAATCTCCAGTTCGCCGCGCTGCGCCGAAAGCCGGCCATTCTTCGCGATGCGGATGAAGAACCGCGAGAGCCAGTCGGGAAAGGTGTTGCCGATCAGCAGCAGGTGGCTCGCCTTCAGCTCGTCGATGAGCATGTGCGGGCGGGTCGATTCGTTCTGCATCAGCGTGAAGAACTCTAGCGTGTCTTCCTCCGTGATCACGTAGTCGGGCGAGGCCGACGCACGGCCGAAGAGGTGAAACACGGTCGGTGGCCCGGCCGTCGCGGTGAAGTCCTCCGGCAAGTCGGCGTCGGTGTTGGGAGCGAAGGCGATGGATCGCGTCGCGGCGGCGCCGCCGTGGCGTTCCGCGTCGATCGCCTGCGCGAGCAGCGAATCGAAGGTGGTCGAGACAAAGAGGGAGAAATGGCGGATGCGGGCGAGTTGCCGGAGCGGCTCGGGAATCGGCGGGGCAATCTCCTTCAGCAGATTGCGGAGCCGCGGATAGACGTCTTCCCGGCGGCCGCCCCGCTCGAGGTGCCGGCACACCACCTCATGCAGGGGATCGGGCACGGCGCCCTCCACGCCGGGCACCCGCAGCCGCTCGGCGAGCTTGTCGGCGAGCACGCGGTGCAGCGGCACGGGGTCACCGTTGCCGTCCGAAAGCGTGGAAAGCTCGGCGCCGACCACCGGAATCACCCGGTTTTCGTCGATGTATTCGAGCAGGTCGTCCCAATAAAATTCTTGGCTCGAGGGGGCTGGCTGGAACAAGGCGGCAGGGGTTGGCCGGGAGGTTGAGCCGGGCCCAACCAAGTTCAAGTGTGCATCGCCAGTCATCGTCGCGGGCATCAGCGGCCGGGCGCACCGGGGCGCGAAACAGGGTTGCCGCCCGGAACGCGGGAGGGCGCGGCACCGTCGTGCGGCGGGCAGGGAGGGAGTGGCATCGGGAGGCGAGGCGGGGGGAGTTGCGCAGTCTTCCGGGTGGTCGCGCATGCCAAAGCGCGAAATTTTCCGGGCGATTCCGCCACGGCGCCGGCGAATTTTTTCCCGTAGCATCCGGCCGAGCCCTCAAATTCAGCCGGAAAACGGGCCCTGCGTGTTTTTTTTTGGCGGGCGTGGCGGGTTTCGGCCGGGAATTTCGCGCTTCTGAGGAGCCCACATTACCCATGAATCCGTCCAATTCCCCATCCGCGGCCGCCATTTCCCTCCGTCCCTTCGCCGGTTCCAGCTTCCTCCGGTGCGCAACCCGACTCCTCTGCTGGAGCGGGACCGGCGCGCTCCTGCTAGCCGGGACCGGGCTGCTGCGGGCCGCCAATGCCAACACCATCGTGATCCGGACGGACTCCCTCGGCGCCACGCCCTACACGAGCGGCCTGAACCTCGGCCATTTCGCCACGGACAGCAATGTGGCCGAGTTCTGGCGCTACCTTGGCGCCTCGGGCGCGCGGGTCTTCATCAACCCGAGCATGGCGGAGCCCAACGACGACATCGCCGGTCGCGGTGACGGCGTGGTGACGCGGGACCAATTTTTTGCCCGGCGGGACGAGATGGACGCCAATGTCCTGAACAACAGTTATATCAACTGGCCGTATTTCGAGCAGAACTACGCAACGCGGGACTCTCTCGATTGGAACGGCGAGGGCAACATGCTGACCGTCGACGGGGCGTTGACGGCCCTGCGCGCCCAGGGCGCCACCATCATGGTCACAATCACGGCGTCGGAAGACGCATTTCTCATCGCCGACGAGAACGACTGGGCCGGAAAATGGGAGCTGTGGCAGCACTACTATGCGCAGGCTTTTCACCTCGCGCGCCACTATGACGTTTCGCGGTTCTCGATGTTCAACGAACCGAACCACAGCAACGCCGGTGGCCTGACCCCGAGCAACTGGCAGATGCGCCTCGAACTCGCCTCCGACGCGATCCAGCGCGCGATCGCCCGGGTGAACGCCCTGTATGCGAAGTCGCTGGTGCCCACGATCTCCGCCCCCAACACGGCGGGCGACCCGACGCAGTCGGCGTGGTCCGACTGGGGGCGGCCGGCGATCAACTACCGGCACCGCAAGGTCAACGGCTACTCCTATTCGACGTGGAACAACCTGCACTATTTCAACTACCAGCTGTATGGGAAAAAATCGGACGCGAACGGCAATCCCGAGACCAACGGCGCGAAATTCGGCACGGTCACCAGCAGCCTGCAGGCGCTGATCGCGGGGGAGATGCCCGGGGAGACGCCCTACCCGGTGACGGTGACGGAGACGAACAGCCTGACCGCCGGCGATTTCTTCACGACGGCCGATACCCTCGAAACACCGCTGCTGTCCGCGAAGCTCGGCTCGATTCTTTCGAATCTCGTGAACAATGCCGTGCGCGAGATCTACGTCTTCAAGATGGCGCAGACCAAGGACGCGGCCCATCCCGCTACGCCCGTGAAGAAGAACGGCATCTGCTACACCGACAACACGACCTTCCGCTACGGCGGCATCACCCTTGCGGGTGAGGCGATGCGGCTGTTCTACAAGGCGGTGGAGCCCGGCCGCGAGCGGCCGAACTGGGAGGTTGGCTCGGGCCTCTCGGGCGTCGATGTCACGGTCGTCCGCGACACCGCGGCGGCCCGGCACTGGGTCGTGCTGGTCAACACCAACGATTCCGCACGCAACGTGTTCGTGAATACGGCGGCGATCGGCAACCTGCAGGACAACCGGGTGATCATCGAGGAAGTCAGCAGCTCGATCGCCGGCGCCGTGTCCCGCTACACCCGCGTCAATAACAACGTCATCCAGTGCGGCCAGATGCCAAAGCAATCGGTCTGGTTGATCACGATTCCGACGGCGCCGCAGCAGATCGGCACCAACGGGAACCCGACCCTTTCGATCGGAGCCAGTGCCGACACCATGGTGAAGGACGGGACGAACAAGTTCACGAACTACGGCAGCTCGGCGAACCTTTGGGTGAAGAACGACAGCGCGAACGGGGCCGAAGCGCGCAACGCCTCCTTCGTGAAATTCGCGGTGCCGGCTGGGGTGGATCCGGCGAAGATCGAGCTGGCCGTGCTCAGTCTCTACGGCCGGCCGGCCAGCGGTTCGGCCGTGGCCCAGGCGTTTGTCTACGGCTGCACCAGCGACAATTGGCTCGAAAGCTCCCTGACATGGAGCAACGCCCCCGGACTGGAGCAGGAGCATCCGGTTGGAAATCTCATCCAGCACGGCGTCGCGAAGGAGCTGGGCACGACGTTGCGGTTGCTCGGGCAGATCACGGTGGAGGGCACGACGGATGGCGAGCGGCAGGTCGACGTGACGGAATTCGTGAAGGCCGAGGCTGCCGGCGACCGGATCGTCTCCTTCCTGCTCGTCCAGGATCCGCGCCGCGATTCGCCCCACGATGCGGCGGGCAATGCCCTCGGCGACGTGCAGGGCGGCCTCAGGTTCGTTTCCAAGGAAGGCGCCGCGGCCGCCGGGGTGGACGGACCCATGCTGAAGATCGTGCGGCGCCAGTGATCGGCTCCGGTCCCGGGTCGGACGGGTGCGTCGGCGCCGGTTGGCGCCGACGTTTTCGTTTCGCGACTGGCGTCACCGCCCGTTCCCAATCGGAGGGGTCCACCGTTTCCGTTCCTCCTCGAGTGCGAGTATCAGGCTGCGGGTGGACTGAAGCCGCTGCCCTTCCGGCGCGAGGGAACCGATCAGCTCGTCCGCCCGGTTGAGCGCATTCAAGGCGTGGCGGCGCCCGCTGCCGGTGGCCGGCTGGGCGAGCGCTTCGACGTAGCGGGCCCGAGCGGCGAGGACGCGCAGGCCGGGCATAGCGTTGGCCTGTTCCGCCGCCTCCGGGCGGAGGCGGGGTTTCCCGCGTGTGGTGCTCGCCGCCGCGGTGAGCTCGGGCAGGATCTGCCGGAGTCCGCTCAACGCCCGCGGGGCGTCTCCGGCGCGGGCGAGGGCCAGACAATGCCAGATCGCGAGCGCGAACCGTTCGCTTGGCGCCGCGACCGACGGCTGCGCCGCCGGATCCGCGATCGCCACGGCGCGTGGCCACTGTCCAAGCATCGCCGCGGCTTCCGCGATCTGGGCGTGCAGGTGGAGCAACTCGCGGCCTAGCGCGGCACGATCCGCGTCTCGCAGGGGCCCTTGCAGCGCGGCGAGCAGGGCGGTCCGCGCCCGCTCGCCGTCGGCGATCGCCTCCGGATAGCGACCTTCGGCGAGATGGGCCGCCCGCTCCATCCGCCAGCGGGCTTCGGTCGCGAGCAATTCGGCCGCCGGCGTTGCGGAGCCGGCCTTGAACTCGCCCGCGGAATACCGGACGGCCGCATCCCTCGCCTCGCGCGCGTATCCGGGCTGCCCGCGGGCGGCCTCCAGATAAGCGATCGACTCGCACACAGGCATCAGTCCGGAGCGCAGCAGGAGGCCGGGACTCGCCGGGCCCGCCCCCACATGGCCACCGTCCGTGGCGAGCGCTCGATAGTGGGTCAGGGCATCGGAGATCCGCCCCTGATCGGTCAATGCCGCCCCGACCGTGAGGACGCTGCGGCGCAGCAGGTCCCAGTTTTCCCGGGTGTCGCCGTCGGCGCGATACACCTCGCGGGCCAGCCGGACGGCATCGAGCCAACGGTTGAGCGACGGGATGGCATCGTCGGAATCCTGGTTCAGCCGGCCGATCTCAAGCTGGGTTCGCGCGAGGATGCGCCGGGCGGCGATCGAATCCGTCCGTTTGGCGAGCGCGACGAGGGCGAGCGAGCGCGCCTGTTGTTGCCGGCTCAGGTTTTCTCTCGGCAGCAGGCGAAGGCCGAGGACGTGCAGCAGTTCCGCGCGACGCAGGGAAACCTCGATGGTGCCGGAATCCGCCTGATCATCGAACAGGGCGATAGCCTCTTCGAGCCACGGGCGTCCTTCGTCGCCCGGCGCCAACTCGGCACGGGCCTGCAGCAGCACCGCGAAGAGCAAACGCAGCCGCAGCGCCGCGCCGGGCGCGGAGACCAAAGGGCGCAGCCGCGCATCGCCCGCGGCGAGGCTCACGCGGCGCGCGTCGGGTGCCGCGCGATCCACCAGCCGAGTGACGACGTCGACGACGACGGCCTCGTGCGAGGTGTCGCCGGCGCGGCGCAGCTCCTGCGCGGCGAGACCGGCCCGGCGGGCAAAATCGTCCGCCGCCGTGCCCTGGCGCTCGCGGGCGAGGGCGGCCCGGGCCAGCACGAGAGCGAGCTGGCGCCGCCCGGCGGCATCGCGTGTGGCATCCGCGCCGCGCTCGAGGATTGCAGCCGCCTGCACGGCGAGGCGCTCGACCTCGCGTTCGGAGTAGATCGGAGTCGGTTCGGCGAAAAAAAACTCCGCCAGAGCGCCCGGCAGAGCGCGCGCTGCCGCCTCGGTGCCGTTCGCATCGGAGGCGCCGGTTCCGGCAGTTGCCGGCAACGGCTGGATCGGGGCGGACCGCCCGGACCGGTCTCCCGCCATTGATCCAAAAATCAAGGCACCGACGACTCCCGCACCGGCGAGACAGGCCAGCACGTGCCCTCCGGCGCCGCCGGGCCAGGCGCGCCGTCGTTCCGGCGCTGGGACGTCGAACTGCCCGGCGCGCAGGCGGTGCTCCACCTCGTCCGCCAGCGCCGCGGCGGACGGATGACGTTGAGCGGGCGATTTGGCGATCGCCTGGAGCACCACGCGTTCGAACTCGCCGGCGAGCAGCTCCGCGTGGGCCGCGGCGTTGAGGTCGCGCAGCTGGGCCAGTTCTATCCGCTCGCGGTCGCTGAGCGCCTTCACCCGCGCCGCGGGCCGGGGCGCCGATTCCTCGCGGACGATTCTCCGGGCCTCGTCGCTGCCGGCGGAGGCGAGCCGGCGGGAATCGAAGGGCGGGTGCCCGGCGATCGTTTCGTAGAGCAGCACGCCGAGCGAATAGACGTCGCTGGCGGTGCCGACGTCGCCCGCAGCGAGGGCGGCCTGCTCGGGGCTCATGTAGGCCGGCGTGCCGAAAACCTGTTCGCCCGCGTCCGCCGGCTCCGAGGCGTCCGCCGGACGCTGCAGCGACTTCGCGATGCCGAAGTCGATGATCCTGGGCACGGCCTGGCTGCCGTCGTTGGCCACGAGCACGTTCGACGGTTTGATGTCGCGGTGGACGACGCCCTTCCCGTGGGCGTGCTCGATCGCGCGGCACACCTGGGCGAACAGCTCGAGGCGTTCGCGCACCGGGAGTTTCCGCTCGTCGCAATAGCGCGTGATCGGTTGGCCGCGCACCAGTTCCATTACAAAGTAGGGTTGCCCCCCGGCGGCGATGCCGGCGTCGATCACCTTCGCGATGTGCGGATGATCCATCAGCGCCAGGGTGTGCCGCTCGGAGTCGAAGCGCGCGATCACATCGCGCGTGTCCATACCAAGCTTGATCACCTTCAGCGCGACCCGGCGGTGCACCGGCGCCTCCTGCAGTGCCATCCAGACCACGCCGCATCCCCCCTCCCCGATTTTCTCCTGGAGGCGATAGGCGCCGACTTGCTGGCCGCGTTCGAAGCCGAGCAGGGTCGATCGCGGAACCACCGGGCGAAGCACCGCGTGGGCGCGAGCGTGCCCGTGGAGCAGCGCGGCGAGGCGCTGGCGCTGCGCCGCGTCGGGACAGGCCGAGGCCAGAAATGCCTCCCGCTCTTCCGGCGGCACCTCGAGCACTGAGGCGAACAGGTCAGCGTCCGAGGTCACGTCAGGCGCGGGTTATGGTGTCTGCTGGAGGTGAAATCGGTAAGCGGGTGCCTGCGAAGTAGCCTCAATGGCGCAACCGATCCATTTCGGTGACCAGCCACGCCCGGGCAAACGCCCAATCCCGCTCGGCCGTGCGCAGCGATATCCCCGCCATATCCGCGGCTTCCTGCCAAGTCACGCCGATGAAGTAACAGTGTTTGATCAACATCGCCTGGCGCGGCTCGACGCGTGCCAGATTGTCCAGCGCCTCGTTCAGGAGCAGCAACTCGGCGTCTGGCATCTCCGACTGCGTCTCCTCCGCGTGATCCAGCGTCACCCTCTCCAGTCCGCCGCCATGGCGGATGGCGTGGCGCTTCCGGGCACTTTCGATCAGGATGCGACGCATCGCCTCCGCTGCCGCCGCGAAGAATTGGGCGCGGTTGGCCCACGCGGCGCGATTTTCTCCGGCGAGCCGGAGCCACGCATCGTGCACGAGCGCGGTGGGCTGCAGCGTGTGGGCCACCGACTCCTGAGCCATCTTGGCGGCGGCCAGTCGCCTCAACTGGTCGTAGACCAGCGGTAGGATCTCCGCAGCGGCATGGGGGTCGCCGTTGTCGGCCCGCTGGAGAAGTAGGGTGAATTCTCCATCTCGCACCGGACGGACGGTGCAAAATTACCCGGCCTCGTAAAGGACTTTGCCGTGAACTGCGGAAGCGCGCACGGGTGGACGTGGGGAGGCCGACGGTGGCGTCCCGAGGTCAGATCGGACGGGTTCAGGAGTTCCGCGGGGATCGCGCGGCTGGACGCGGCGGAGGACGTCGTGCGACCGCCGCGCTACCGGTCGAGACGTCGCTCAGAAGCTAAGGGTGGTCGTGCACGAGATTAACCGCGGATCAAGGTAGGTGACGCCGTTGTTGACCACGCCGCCGACGAACGGATTCGAGCCCTGGCCGAGCACGCGGTAGGTCGTGTAGCTGCTGAACAGCAGATCGTCCTTGTCGGTAAGTTTGTTGATGGTCACCTGGAACTTCCAGTTATACTATCAAAAGCGTCGGGTGTAGGAGGCGTTCACCTCCTGCAGTAGGAAGTGGCAGAGACGTAGGCGAACGAGGCCTGCTGGGTTTGCTCGTGGGTGGCGTTGGCGCCAACAAGCAGGTTGAGGAGGATGTTTGGGCTGACCGAGCCCACGTTGCGCGGGCCGCGACCGCTGATCGCCCAGTCGGCGGAGAAGCCGCGGAAGCGGCTCTAGCGGGGAAACGAGTAGTCGATTCCGAAATCCTCGCCGTCACCGAAAATCTGATATCCATCGGCCCCACATCAAACCGGCGCTAACCGCGCAAAACCGCCAAGAACGGCTTTTATCTTTTTCGATCTTTTCGCCTTCATCTCCTAAAGTCGCTTCATTCAGGAGCTTTAGATGGTGGACGCTCGCGGACTCGAACCGCGGACCCCCTGCGTGTGAAGCAGGTGCTCTAACCAACTGAGCTAAGCGTCCAACTCAGGGGCGGGAACGTGGACAGCCTCGCGCGGCGAATCAACACCGATTTCGGGGCGAACGATTTCACGACTCGGGGCGCGGGTGGGCGGGCGCACGACGTTGGTCGCGACGGCTCCCAACGGAAGCAGGATTGCGGTTCCGGTGGCGGGCCACGACGGTGTCGCATGGACTGCCGTAGCGGTTGCGGGGCGTGTTGCATCGCGCCCTCCATCTCCTCGCCGATCCCCGGCATGCCGCTGGGGAAGCCGGCGGGGGTGCCGTGCGTGCAGCTGTTGCCGGATTTCCGGTGCGCCCTCTTCGGGAAGCCCGAGCGGCCGGCCGTCTGCGCGAGCCTGCGGCCGAACGAGACGATGTGCGGGGTGCACCGGGACGACGCGCTGCGCTATCTCGCGTGGCTGCAGCTCGAGACGAACCCGGCGGAGTCGTGAGGCGGACGCGGCGTGCGGCCGGACAACGGCGCCGAAGCTTGCGGGCCGGGGCGGCGGCGTTTGAGTCGCGCGCATGGCCAAGCCCGACGAAGCCCCCACGATCATTTTTTCGATGCTCGGCGTCTCGAAGAAAATCGAGCGCAAGGAAATCCTCCGCGACATCTCGCTGTCGTTCTTCTACGGCGCGAAGATCGGCGTGCTCGGCTTCAACGGCTCCGGCAAATCGTCGCTCCTGAAGATCCTCGCCGGGCGCGACACGGAGATCGAGGGCCGCGTGCACTTCGAGCCGGGCTACTCCGTCGGGCTGCTCGAGCAGGAGCCGCACCTCACGCCGGGGTCGACGGTGCGGGCGAGCGTGGAGGAAGGCGTGAAGCACCTCACCGATCTCACGGCCGCCTACGACGCGACCTGGGACGAACTCAACGAGGCCGAGGACGAGGACGCGAAGGAGTCGATCATGAAGCGCCAGGGGGAGCTGCAGGAAAAGATCGACGCTCTCGGCGCGTGGGACACCGCGCCGCAGGTGGAGATGGCGATGGACGCCCTGCGCTGCCCGCCGGGCGACGCACTCGTCGACAAACTCTCGGGCGGCGAACGCCGCCGCGTGGCGCTGGCGCGACTGCTGTTGCAGAAGCCGTCGATCCTCCTGCTCGACGAGCCGACCAACCACCTCGACGCCGAGAGCGTGCACTGGCTGGAGCAGCACCTCGCGCGTTACGAAGGCACGGTGATCGCGGTGACGCACGACCGCTACTTCCTGGACAATGTCGCGCAGTGGATCCTCGAACTCGACCGCGGGCACGGCATCCCGTGGAAAGGCAACTACTCCTCGTGGCTCGAGCAGAAGCAGGCGCGCGCCGCGGTGCAGCAGCGCACGGAAGACAAGCGGGCGAAGGCGATGGCGCGCGAGCTGGAGTGGATCCGCTCGGGCGCGAAGGCGCGGCAGGCCAAGGGCCAGGCGCGCATCAACGCCTACGAAAAGATGCTCAAGGAAAACGTGGTCGAGAAGGAGCGGGAGTTCGAGATCCTCATCCCGCCCGGCCCGCGGCTGGGCACCTTGGTCGTCGAGGCGCAGCGGCTGGCGAAGAGTTTCGGCGAAAACGTGCTCTTCGAGAACGTCGACTTCTCGCTGCCGCCCGGCGGCATCGTCGGCGTGATCGGCCCCAACGGCGCGGGCAAGACCACGCTCTTCAAGCTCATCCTCGGGACGGAAAAGCCGAATGCCGGCACGCTGCGGGTCGGCGACACCGTGAAGGTCGCGCACGTCGACCAGTCGCGCGACTCGCTGCCCGATGCGGCGACGATCTGGGAGGCGATCAGCGGCGGCGAGGAGATCATGCGCCTGCCGGGCCGCGAGGTGAACTCGCGGGCGTATTGCGCGCAGTTCGGGTTCACCGGCGCGGACCAGCAGAAGAAGGTCGGCGTGCTCTCCGGCGGCGAGCGCAACCGCGTGCACCTGGCCCGGCTGCTGAAGGCGGGCGCGAATCTCATTCTGCTCGACGAGCCGACGAACGACCTCGACGTGAACTCGATCCGCGCGCTGGAGGAAGCGCTGGAGAACTACGCCGGCTGCGCGGTGGTGGTCTCGCACGACCGCTGGTTCCTCGACCGCGTGGCGACCCACATCCTCGCCTTCGAGGGCGACAGCACGGTGCAGTGGTTCAACGGCAACTACTCGGCCTATCTCGAGGACTTCCGGCGGCGGAAAGGCCGCGATGCGGAGCAGCCGCACCGGATCAAGTATCGGAAACTTGGACACGGATAGGCCTCCGGAGGGTGCCGGCGGAATCCCGGCGGCGGCCGTTAATGGTGGTTTACAATCGTCCGCCGCCCGCACGTGCTGGAGGCGGTTCGCGGGGGAACGACTCCCCCGCGGCGAACTCAACCCCATAACCAAAGGAAACAGAATGGCCGCCAAGTCCGCCAAAACCGCCAAGAAGAAAACCGCCTCCGCCAAAGCGAAGAAACCGGCCGCGAAAAAGCCGGCCGCGAAGAAGTCGGCGGCGAAGAAGAAGTAAGCCTGCACCGGCCGCTCCGGCGCCTGCCCCTTCGCTCCGGCGAAGGGCGAAGCGCCGATGCAACCCGGATGGTCGGCCGCGGCGCGCCGGGCGCGCCGGTCCGCACCGGGTGCACATCCCAGGGCGGCGGGTATGCCGGCTCCCGGCAGCCTCCGGGCTTCGTCTCACGGCGAAGCCCGGAGGTCGATCGGGGCCTCCGGCCGCGCGGGTGTGTCCGCCGGTCCGGGGCTCAGCGCCCGGCGGCGCCGGCCGCGGCGGGTTGCACCGCGTGGGCGGTCGGGGTGGCGATGCCGTCGAAGACGAGGGCGAGCACCTGTTTGAGTCCCTGTTCCTTCACGGCCTTGTCGCCGAGATCCATCTCCAGGCTCTGCGAGAGCGAGAAACGGTTGGAGTGGTAGATGAAGCAGAGACCGATGAAGTGGATCATCAGGTGCGGCACGTTGAGATCCGCGCGGAATTCGCCGGTGGCCACGCCGTCCTGCACGATGGCCCGGAACCGCTCGAGGAACGGATTCTTCGTGAGCAGGTGATTCTCCTTCGTGAGGTGGCGGCCCTTCTCGAGGTTTTCCCACTGGAGCAGGCGCGTGAACTCGGGCTCGTGGTCGAGGAATTCGAAATAGCTCTCGAGCAGCCGGGACAGTTTTTCGCGCGGGCTGCGGCCGCGCTCGATCGCGTGGAATTCGATTTCCTCGATGCGCTTGTAGACCTCGGAGAGGGCGGATTCGAAGAGCGCGTCCTTGCTGCCGAAATAGTGGTAGACCATCCGCTTGTTCACCTTGGCAAGGCCGACGATCTCGTCGACCGACACCGCGTGGAAGCCGTGTTTGGCGAAGAGACGGATCGCCGCCTGGAGAATGCGGCGGCGGGTGCGGTCGGGATTGCGCTGAACCGGCGGGGTCGAAGCCATGGAATAGAGATGCACCGTGGCAGAGGAAAAACTGCCTGAGAAGCGCAAATCCGCGATTGCGCCGCCGGAAGCGAGCGCTTCCCGTTCCCGTTTCTCCAAAGCCAATCCCGAACGTCACACGCATGAATCGCAAACTTCGCACTCTGGTCGTCGGCTGCGGGCACATGGGCACCTCCCATGCGCGCGCCTATCACAGGATGAAGGACGACTTCGAGATCGTCGGCCTCGTCGCGCGCGGCGCGGCTTCGCGGCAGAAGCTGAACGCCGAATTCGGCGGGGGCTACGCGGAATTCGCCGACTACGGCGAGGCGCTGGCCCGGACCAAGCCCGATGCCGTGTGCATCAGCACCTATCCCGAGACGCACGCGGCCTACGCGACGATGGCCCTCGAGGCCGGGGCGCATGTGTTTCTCGAGAAGCCGGTGGCGGACAACCTCGCGGACTGCGAGCGGGTGCTGGCGCTGGCGAAGCGCAAAAACCTCAAGCTCGTGGTCGGCTACATCCTCCACGTGCACCCGTCGTGGAAGAAATTCACCGCGCTCGCGCAGACCCTGGGCAAACCGCTCGTGATGCGCATGAATCTGAACCAGCAGAGCTCCGGTCCCAATTGGGAGACGCACAAGAATCTCCTGCGCACGACGTCGCCGGTGGTGGATTGCGGCGTGCACTACGTGGACGTGATGTGCCGCATGACCGGTTCGCGGCCCGTGCGGGTGAGCGGCATCGGCGCGCGCCTGAGCGACGAAGTCGTGCCCGGCCAGATCAACTACGGCCACCTGCAGGTGACCTTTGCCGACGGTTCGGTCGGCTGGTATGAGGCGGGGTGGGGCCCGATGATGAGCGAGACGGCGTTTTTCGTGAAGGATGTGATCGGGCCGAAGGGCTGCGTGAGCATCGTGGCGAAGAATGCCTCGTCCGCGGGCGCGTCGGCGGACGTCGATTCGCATTCGAAGACGGAGTCCCTGAAGCTGCACCACGCGACGCGCGGGCCGGACGGCAAGTTCAGCCGGCCGGACGAGATCATCGACGTGACGGACGAGCCGGATCACGACGAACTCTGCCGGCGCGAGCAGGAGGTGTTTCTCGACGCGGTGCGCCGCGACACCGACCTGACCGCGCACTGGCAGAGCGCGATCGACAGCCTGCGCATCGTGCTGGCGGCCGACCAGTCGTTCAAAGAAGGCC
>JACCDS010607915.1_pt1 | contig 31548 bp, 34 predicted proteins | sample 7446441 | NCBI WGS metagenome assembly JACCDS01 (sample SAMN15323445, study PRJNA562643) | freshwater metagenome | isolation source: river surface water | place: USA:Blue River Watershed | collected 2017-08-17
CAATAATCGGCGCCGCCCCATTCAGCGCCTCCATCGCCAACCCCGCCACCTGCTTGTAGCGTGCCATGAACTCGTCGCGCTCGGCCTTCGGCGTCACGTCCTCGATGTTGTCGAAGACACCGCCGCAGCCTTCGTCCACCCGGCCCAGGATGGCGAAGGGGCGGGAGCCGCGGTTGCGCAGCACCGGGCCGAGATGTCCTTGCACAGCTTCTGGTCGCAGGCCTGCAGGGCCATGGCCGTCTACCCAGGTGGGCACTGCCTCAAGCACCCAGCAGGGTTCACCGATCTGGTGCAGGGTGTGCGCCAACGTGAGCCCGCCTGTACCGCCGGACGGGGCCTGTTTTTGGGAGGGGGAAGCCATGCGAAAGGTCTTCGATTCACTGGCGTCACGCCAAATGGAAGGCAAGGCCAGGCAGGAAGGCCGCCGCGAGCTGCCCTTGGTACCTTGCGTCCGGCCTGGAGAGGAGTGAGCAGATGCTCCGAATATCTTCCCTGATTTCTCACCTTGGATCCATGAACACGGCTAAGCTTTGGCCACATGACTGCCTGAGCGCCATGTTTGGGTTGCATGAAGCCATTTCGAAAACCTTAAGCAGGAGAGTCTCAAATGGTGGCCTTTTTCGTCGTACTTGCCGTCTTGATCATTGTCTTTGCCTGGGCGCTTGCGGGTTATATGTATTCACGTGGGGAACAAGTAGAAGACCCTAAAGACAGCCACTGTGAGCAGTGTCGGCAGCTGGATATCTGGTGGAACTCGCTCACGATCTGGGGAAAAATTCTGGGTGCTGTCCACTACGGGATCAGCAAGCTTTTTTGTCTTGACTGCCCTTAAGGAAATACATCATGGGGATCATCATTGCGTTTGTGGTTCTTCTTGTTGTCGTTGTCCTGTTCCTGGTGGGTGGCCTTATCGTCGGAAATGTCGGCGGCACGGGAGGCGATTCGGATTCGCGTTGCCGGTCATGCCGGGAGATGGACGCGAAGTGGAACAGCTTGAGCTGGTTCGAGAAAATTCTGGCCGCCGTTGCTTATGGGCTTCAGAAGCTGCTGTGCATCGGTTGCTAGAGTGCCTTATGTCTTGGCATCTGGCAGGGGCAGAGGCCTACTTGAGCTGCGCTCGAGTTAAGGCGCGGACGACTGCGCCCGCCTAAGACGGCCGGGCAGCTTCCGGCCCAACCGAGGATCCTGGTGGCAAAATCCCCCGTCTTTCGCAACCGGCTACCCGGCACCCGACCGCTTCATGACCCGCCCCCACCCCGGCACCCTCGGCATCGACTTCGGCACCTCCAACTCCGCCATGGCCTGGGCCGCGCCCGGTGGCACCGCGCGCCTGATCCCGCTGGAAGGCCAGGCCACGGCCATGCCCACGGCGGTGTTCTACAACCACGAAGACCTGAGCACCCACTTCGGGCGCGACGCCGTGGCCCAGTACCTGGAGGGCACCGAGGGGCGGCTGATGCGTTCGCTCAAGAGCCTGCTGGGCAGCCCGCTGCTGCTGGAGACCACGGTGGTGAACAACCGGCAGATCAGCTTTCAGGACATCATCGCCACCTTCCTGGCCACGCTGCGCGAGCGCGCCACGCAGGCCCTGGGCATGGCGCCCACGCGCGTGGTGATGGGCCGGCCCGTGTTTTTCGTGGACGACGACACCGAGCGCGACGCGCTGGCCCAGGCCTCGCTGCTGCAGGCCGCGCAGGCCGTGGGTTTCAAGGACGTGTCTTTCCAGCTGGAGCCGATCGCCGCGGCGCTGGATTACGAACGACGCCTGGACCGTGAGAGCATGGTGCTGGTGGTGGACCTGGGCGGCGGCACCTCGGACTTCACCGTGGTGCGCCTGGGGCCAGACCGGATCACCAAGGCCAATCGGACCGATGACGTGCTGGCCACCACGGGTGTGCACATCGGCGGCACGGATTTCGACCACCGGCTCAGCCTGGAACAGGTGATGCCTCTGCTGGGCTACCGCCACATCGGCCCCGAGGGGCGCGAGGTGCCCAGCCGCGTGTTCTTCGACCTGTCCACCTGGCACCTGATCCACTGGCTCTACCAGCCCCGCGCCATCGCGCAAGCTCAGGCCCTGTGGACCAACTACGCGGACATCCCCCTGCACCAGCGCCTGATGCGCGTGCTGACCGAGCGCCACGGCCACCGCATCGCCCACGCGGTGGAGCAGGCCAAGATCCGCTGCTCGCAGACCGACGCCGATGCCCGCATGGACTTGTCTGACATCGAAGCCGGCCTGGCCGCGCAGATGACCGCCCCCGCCATGCAGCAGCACTTGGCCGAACTGCTGGCGCGCACCGTGGCCTGCGCGCGCGAGTGCGTGCGCCAGGCCGGCGTGCGCGACGATGCCCTGGCCGCCATCTACCTCACCGGCGGCTCCTCGGCCCTGCGCCCCTTCCAGCGCGCGCTGCAGGCCGAGTTTTCGGGGGTGCCGCTGGTGGAGGGGGATCTGTTTGGCGGGGTGGCTTCGGGCTTGGCTTATAGCGGCGGGGGCTAAGGGCTCAAGCTTGTGTGTGATTGCGGCAGGTGGGGCGTAACCTTTCCCCGCAACAGCTTGACCAACACCGGATCCATGAATTTGTAGTTATCCGGTATCCCCAGGCAGACGATGCGTTTGCCCGCCAGGTGCTCCTTAAAGCACGCCGAAAGCTTGGTCTTGTGCTTTTTTTCCATCACGAAGATCAACTCGGCCCATTCCAGCAACTCGGGCGAGAGCGGCGTTTCCGCATCATGGCTCAGGCCGGCGGAGGCACAGTTGATGCCCGGATGCTCGGCAAAGATCTGCTCGGCCGTCGGGCTGCGCCATTTGTTCTTGCCGCAAATGAAGAGGACGTGGGTCATGTATTGCTTATCAAGCGGCGGCCTTGGGATTGGGGCCGTAGCGATTGCGAGCCGGGACGCTGTCCTTGAGGAGGAACGCAATCAGAACGAGGACACCAAGAAAGGGAATCAGCGCGATCAGCTGCCACCAACCTGATTTTCCCGTATCGTGCAAACGCCGGGCGGCTACAGTCAAACTGGGCAGCAGCATCAGAAACGAAAAAATGCCGCTAAACAGTCCCAATTCCAGCTTGGCGTTGTATGTACCCAGCCCGACATCCAACAGGAAAAGTGCGACAAGAATCAGCAGATAAAAAAGAATGAAGTACCAACACTCCCTGCGCCGGGCGCGGCCTTGAAATACAGCGTACTTACGCAACGCCAGTGAAAACCAGTTCATACGCACCTCCCTGCGTCCTTCTCCGGACTTGATTCTTCCTGACCCGTCGTCCGCCTGTCCCGCCTTCACACCGCTATTGCCGGGTCTTGCAAGATTCTAGAGAGACAATTTATCTGCCCGGACCCATGTCGCAAAAAGCATCCACCCCTCTGCTCAAAGACCTGCTCAACGCCCAGGCCCTGGCCCTGATCGGCCGCGCGGCGGCGCAGGCTCACCCGGGCTTTGACGAGCGGGCCTATCTGGCCCAGGCACGCAAGGGGCTCGATGCACTGTCCATCATGCAGCGCATGAGCCACGCGGCGGATGGCCTGCGTGCCCACCTGCCCGCCGACTACCCGCAAGCCCTGAAGGCCGTGCGCAAGATGGCGCCGCGGCTGCCCGGTGGCTTCGTGGCCATGGTGCTGCCCGAGTTCGTGGGGCGGCACGGTCTGGCGCATTTCGTTCTCTCGCTCGATGCGCTGCGCGAGCTCACGCCCTACAGCAGCGCCGAGTTCGCGCTGCGCCCCTACCTCGCGCAGGACCCCGATGCCGTGCTGGCCCTGGCCCTGCGCTGGGCCGAGGACGAGAACGAACACGTGCGCCGCCTGGCCAGCGAGGGCACCCGCCCGCGCCTGCCCTGGGCGCGGCGCCTGCCCCTGCTGGCGGCCGAGCCGCAGCGCACGCGGCCCCTCCTGGAAAAACTCAGGGCCGACCCCAGCGACTATGTGCGCCGTTCGGTGGCCAACCACCTGAACGATCTGGCCAAGGAGCACCCCGACTGGGTGCTGGCGCTGCTGGAGGGCTGGCCCAAGGAGCAGGCCGAGACGCGTTGGATCGTCAAGCACGCGCTGCGCAATCTCATCAAGGCCGGCCACCCGCGCGCGCTCAAGCTCGTGGGAGTCACGCCGGGCGCGAAGGTGAAGCTGACTTCCTTCGAGGTGAGCCCCGTCACGCTGCGCCTGGGGCAGACCTTGCAGCTGAACACCACGCTGATCTCCACCACGGACCAGGCGCAGAAGCTGGTGGTGGACTACGCCATCCACTACGTGAAGAAAAACGGCGAGACCAGCCGCAAGGTCTTCAAGCTGCGCACGCTGGAACTGGAAGGCGGCGCCGGACTGGCACTGGAGAAGCGGCAGACCATCGCCGACTTCACCACCCGCGTGCACTACCCGGGGCGGCACGCGGTGGAGCTGCTGGTGAACGGCCTGACGGTGGCGCAAGGCCACTTCGCGCTGAAAAAGCCGACAACCTAGGCGCGGGCCGCCTGCATCATGCGGTCCAGCCGGGGCTTGACGTAGAAGGCCATGAGCAGGCCGATCAGCACGCCCACCGGCAGGGAGCGGCTGAAGGCCATCCACCAGTAAGCACCGAAGCCGCTGTCCCAGGGGCTGTTGATGGCGGTGACCGCCAGGGCCAGCACGCTTTCGATGGCAAAGGCCGTGAGCAGGGAGACGATGAGCTTGCGGCCGAAGCGGTGCATGGCGGGGAAAAGCTTGTTCACCAGCCGCTCCAGCGGGCCCAGGCTGGCCAGCACCAGCGGGAGGATCACCAGGCTGCTGAGGAAGCCGCGCGCCCAGGTGGCGAGGTAGGCCTCGCCAAAACCCACGTTGGCCCAGCTCATGAAGGCGCTCAGGACCAAGGCCACCGAGGGCATGATGATCAGCGGCGGCAGGATCTTGCGCAGTGTGCGGGCGGCGGCGGCGGGAGGTGTCAGGGGGCGAGGAGTGTTCATGGAGACCCAAATGGTTGACAATAGCAACATTGTAGCATATGGTTGACTTTATCAACCTTCAACCCGCCATGAACCCACCCAGCCGCCGCGAGAGCGCCTCCGCCCTGGCCACCTTCCAGGCTTTCATGACCCTGTTCGGCAGCGTGCGCCAGGTGCTGAAGACCCGCATGCAGGACGATGGCGGGCACGCGCTGGGGCCGGTGCACCTGCGCGCGCTGAGCCTGTGCCAGCGCCACCCGGGCTGGACCCAGCAGCAGCTGGGGCAAGCCATGGGCCGCGACAAGGGGCAGATCACACGGCTGATCCGCGAGCTGGAGGAACAGGGTTACCTGGCCCGCAGCCCGGACGAGCAGGACCGCCGGGTCTGGCGCCTGAACGTGACAAGCGCCGGCGAGAAGGAATGCGCGTGGTTCCTGTCCATCGAGGCCGAGCTGGCCAGTGACCTGTTCGGCGGGCTCGCGGCGAAGGAGCGCGAGCAGCTGGTGCAGCTGCTGGGCGGCGTGCAAGAGCGCATCAGCGCGGCGAGCGACGAGGCCTGAGCCCGGCTGCTCAACAGACCGTGCAGGCCTCCAGCGCGCGCAGGCTCTGCTCGCGCGTCTGCTCCATCAGGTAGTCGAGAAACACGCGGCTGCGCTGGGGGATGAACTTGCGGCTGGGCAGGGCGGCGTACATGGCCAGGCGGCCGGTGATCCAGGGCGAGAGCACGCGCACCAGGTCGCCGCGCGCCAGATAGGGCGCCACCATCTCCAGGGTGACCGAGGTGATGCCGGTGCCGTCCAGCGTGGCACGCAACAGGGTGTCGGTGTGGTTGGCCAGCAGCACGGGCTGGATCTCCACCTCCTCCACCTGTTCGGGCTGCCCCTCGCGCCACAGGCGCCACTGGCGCAAGCGTCCGTTCGGCGTCTTCAGGCGCAGGCATTCGTGCCGGGCCAGGTCGGCCGGGGTCTGCGGCAGGCCGCGGCGCTGCACGTAGGCGGGCGAGGCCACGAGGATGGCGTTGGACTCGATGACCTTGCGCGCCACGAGATCGGCGTCGAAGCTCTCGTCGGCCGGGATCAGGGTGATGTCGAAATCCTCGACCGGGAGATCGCGCACGGTCTCGACCTCGATGTCGATCAGGATGGCCGGGTAACGCTGGCGAAAGCCCGCCAGCAGGGGCGCGATGACGTAGGAGGCCAGCACCGGCGGCGCATGCAGACGCAGCAGGCCGCCCAGCTCCTGGGTGTGGGCGCTGGCGATCTCATCGGCCTCCTCGATGTCCTGCAGGATGTTGCGCACGCGGTTCAGGTAGAGCTGCCCGGCGTCGGTGAGCGCGAGGCGGCGCGTCGTGCGCTGCAGCAGGCGCGAGCCCAGGTGGTCTTCCAGGTCGGCCACCAGCCGGGTCACCACGGGTGCGGACATGTCCAGCGCACGCGCGGCGGCGGCAAAACTGCCCTCGTCGACGACACGCTGAAACACCCTCATAGAAAGCAGGCGGTCCATGCTGGCTCCGGAATTTCAAGAGCCCGATTGTTTCGTATTTGGAAATACCGCGTGAGCAAACAGGCCATTTATCGAATGTTTCAGAAACTTTAAAGTTCATCCCATCGATGCAGCAAGCGCAAGCAAACAGCGGCATCGACGGGATCCCGGCCCGGCCCACAAGGCCAGACGGGGGTCAGTTTCCATGTTTATTTGAAGGTAATGTCATCATGAACCGCACCACTGTCTCGATCCTGGCCCTGTCCGTGGCCGCCCTGTCCGCTGGCCAAGCCCTGGCCGCCGAGCCCGCCGGCAAGACCCGCGCCCAGGTGCAGGCCGAACTGGCCGACGCCATCCGCACCGGCGACATCGTGTCCGACAACGAAGCCCATGCCGGCAAGAAACTCAACGAAGTCTTCCCCGCCCACTACGCCGCCAAGGCCCAGGCCGCCGGCAAGACCCGCGCCCAGGTGCAGGCCGAGCTGGCCGAAGCCATCCGCACCGGCGACATCGGTCCGGCCGGCCCCGACCACCGTGGCCGCAAGTTGAACGAGATCGTTCCGGGCAACTATCCCGCCAAGGCCCAGGTGGCCACCAAGAGCCGCAGCGAAGTGAAGGCCGAGCTGGCCGAAGCCGTGCGCACCGGCAACATCGTGTCCGACAACGAAGCCTTTGCCGGCAAGAAGCTCAACCAAGTGTTCCCGGGCCAGTACCCGCGCCAGTCCTGATCCGGGACGGATCGCGCCGCGGCGCTTGCGGTGGCGCGTCCGTCAAGCCGGTGGCGAGGACGCGGTGATGACCTTGCGCACGCGCTGTGGGGATGCGTGTCAGCCCATGGCCTCGAAGGCCGCGTGGCAGGCCACCGTGCCCCGCGGCGCGGTGACGATGAAGTGCTCCGTGTGAGCGGCGTGCGGGGCCTGGAGGAAAGCGGCTTCGGTGAGGGCCGTGATGGCCGGCACGTCGAGCGTGGTCTCGTCGCGGATGCGCAGGCTCATGCACCGCCCTGCTGGTCGGGCAGCAAGGCGATGCCTTGCGCGATGGCCGAGCGGTAGGTGCTGGGCGCCTGCCCCGCGAGCTTGGCAAAGAAGCGGCTGAAGTAGGCCGGGTCTTCGTAACCCAGGTCGTGGGCCACCTCGACCACCGTGGCCGGCGTGTAGGCCAGCAGGCGGCGCGCCTCCAGCAGCACACGCTCGTGCGCGAGGTCCAGGGCGCTGGTGCCGGTGGTGAGGCGGCACACACGGCTCAGATGGTCGGCCGTGACACCCAGCGCCGTGGCGTAAAAGCTGATGGGCTGGTGTTTGCGGAAGTGCAGCTCCAGCAGGCTGCGGTAGCGCTGCACCAGGGCGTCGCGCAGGGCTGCGCTGCGTTGCGAGGCGCGGGTGCCGGCATCACGCCGCAGGAACCACAGGCCCAGCAAAAGCGCATGGCAACGCAGCGCCTCGGCGCGCCCGGGGCGACTGCGTTCGAACTCGGCGCCCAGGCGCTGGAACAGGGCCTCGCACTCCTGACGGTCTTCCTCATCCAGTTCCTGCGCCGGCACCAGCAGGGGCTGCTCCAGCCGGGGCAACAGCGCCGGACTACCGGCCAGCAAGGCCCGCAGGGCACTGCTGGGCAGGGTGACCTGGTAACCCACGCTGTCGCGCTGGTAGGTGAAACCATGCACCACGCCGGGCGTGACCATCAAGGCCAGGGGCGCGGCCAGCTCGATCTGTTCGCCGTCCAGCGTGGCCAACATGCCGCCGCGCACCAGCAACTGGAGCTGGTGCAGGCCTTCGTGGCGATGGGCCGGAATCGTCCATTGGTGCAGCTTGCCGCGGACCTTGATGGGTTCGTAGTGCAGCACGTCGTCCGGCTGGTCGTGCCGGACTTCACGAAAGGGGATCATCAGCAGGGGAGCGGCGGGTTTCATGGTGGCGCGGGCACAGGCCGGGCGGCAACGGATGCCGGAAATGTACAGTCTGGCGGCCCTTTCGTCCATGTCCAGAAAGCGCGACCCGACGTATCGTGGAGCCCTAGACCGGAAGTCACCGGCAAAGAAGGAGACCCGACCATGCCCCTCACCCGCCGTACCCTCTTGCAGCGCAGCGCCCTGGGCGCCCTCGCCGCTTCAGCCTTCAGCGCCCCGGCCCACGCCCAGTCCACGGGCAACGCCTTCATCATCTCGGGTTTTCCGGCCGGGGGCATGGGCGACTTCGTCGCGCGCCCGCTGGCCGAGAAACTGCGCGGCAAGTACGCGCCCAATGTGCTGGTGGAAAGCAAGGTGGGTGCGGGCGGACGCATCGCGGTGGAGCATGTGAAACGCGCCGCGCCCGACGGCCTGACCATCCTGCAGATCCCCAGCTCGCCCATGGTGCTCTACCCCAACACCTACAAGAAGCTGAACTACAACGCCGTGAGCGATTTCATACCGGTCAGCACCACGGTGACCTACGAGTTCTCGATCACCGCCGGCCCGGGCCTGCCGGCCGAGGTGAAGACCCTGGCCGATTACCTCAAGTGGGCCAAGGCCAACCCCAAGCAGGCCAACTACGGCGTGCCGGCCGCCGGTTCGGCCCTGCACTTCGTGGGCATGATGCTGGCCCGCGCCTCGGGCGTGGAGCTCAGCAGCGTGGCCTACCGCGGCGGCGCGCCGCTGCTGCAGGACGTGATGGGCGGGCAGATTCCGATCTCCATCAATGTGATCGGCGAAGTGGCGCCCCACATCCGCGCGGGCAAGCTGCGTTCCCTGGCCGTGACGGGGCCGGAACGTTCGGCCTTCCTGCCGGGTGTACCCAATCTGGTCGAGCTGGGTTACCAGGACATCGTGGTGCGTGAGTGGCTGGGCTGGTTCGTGCCGGCCAAAACGCCGATGGAGACCGTGAACAAACTCAGCGCCCTGGTGCGTGCCAGCCTGAAGGACACAGAGTTCGTCGAGGCCCTGGCAAAAAATTCCCTGCAACCCCTGTTGCTCACGCCCGAAGAATTCGCCAGCCAGATGCGCGCGGACCTGGAGCGCTGGGCCGGCATCGCCAAGACCACCGGCTTCACCGCCGAGGAGTGACCGTTTGACCCTGACTTTGACAGGCGCGCAGGCGCTGGTGCGTGTGCTGGCCGCCGAGCAGGTGCCCTACGCCTTCGGCATCGTGGGCGGCAAGCTGGCACCGCTGCTGCACGCGATCTCGCAAGAGCAAAGCATCCGTTACGTCGGTGTGCGCCACGAGGCTGCCGGCCCCATGATGGCGGCCGCCGTGCACGCCGGTTCGGGCCGCATGGCGGTAGCCCTGGGCGAGATGGGGCCCGGTGGGCTCAACCTGGCTTCGGGCATGGGCGTGGCCTTCAACAACAATCTGCCCCTGCTGGCCCTCACGACCAACCAGCACCGCGCCGCGTCCTACCCGCACAGCGGCATGTTCATGGACATGGACACCCGAGCCGTGCTGGCGCCGCTGACCAAGTGGAACGCGGTGGTGCAGGACCCGCGCCGCATTCCCGAACTGGCGCGCCGCGCTTTTCGGGAGGCACTGGGCGGGCGGCCCGGGCCGGTGCACCTGGACATCCCGCAGGACGTGCTGAGCGCGCCTTGCACATTTGCCGACGATGAATTTGATCTCACACCCGGGCGGTACCGCGCTACGGTGGCCTCACGCCCGGCTGCCGCCTCGGTGCAAGCTGCGGCGCAGCTGCTGCGTGATGCCAAACGCCCGCTGATCGTGGCCGGCGGTGGTGTGATCCACAGTGAGGCCGCACAGGCGGTGCGCCGCATCGCCGCCCTGCTGGGCGCGCCCGTGGTGCCCACGCAGATGGCCCTGGGGGTGGTGCCCAGCAGCAGCCCGTTTTTCATCGGCCACGGCGGCCTGATCGCGGGCGAGGCCGTGAAGCAGGCCTTCGAGCAGGCCGACGTGGTGCTGTCCATCGGCTGCCGATTTTCGTCATGGATGTGGGACGAACGCGGCCCGCTGGCGCGGCGCACCCACCAGGTCATCAGCATCAACACCGACCCCAGCGCACTCGGCGCGCCGGTGCTGCATGAGGTGGCCATGCTGGCCGACGCCGGCCTGGCCCTGTTGGACCTGCAGTCCGAACTGGGCACCCAAGCCAAACTCGCCGTCGATGCGACCTGGCTGCCCAAGATGCGCGCCGTGCGCGCGCAGTACGAGGCCGAACTCGCCACCATGGCACGCGAGACCGAAGCGCCCATGCACCCCGCGGCCCTGGCCACCGAATTGGCCCGGGCCCTGCCCGTGGACGCACTGGCGGTCTACGACGGCGGCCACACCACCTTCTGGAGCAATGACCTGACCCCAGTGCACGAGGTGCGCACGCGCTTTCACGAACCCGGCATGAGCCACCTGGGTTTCGGCCTGCCCTATGCGCTGGCGCTTCAGCTGCAGTCACCCCAACGGCTGGTGCTCAACGTCACGGGCGACGGTTCCTTCGGCTTCACGCTCAACGAGCTCGACACGGCGCGCCGTTACGGCCTGAACGTGATCAACGTGATCCACAACAACGCGGCCTGGGGCATCATCCGCTCGGGCCAGAAAAAGCAGCTGGACTTCGAGCTCGGCACCAGCCTGGAAGGCACGGACTACGCCGCCGTGGCGCGCGGCTTCGGATGCCACGGCGAAGTGGTCCAACGCCCCGAGGACGTGGGGCCGGCACTGGCCCGCGCCGTGGCCTCAGGCCTGCCCGCGGTGCTGGACTGCCACACGCGTTTCCTGCCGCACCCGGCCACAGGCATGTTCGGCAGCATGAACCGGTATGGGTTTGAGGCGTTGACGCGGGAGACGCCATGACGCTGTGCAGCGTGATGCTTATCAGAAGCCGAGTCGATGACTGCATTGCAGCGGGTGCAGCCCTTCGCCCGTCACGTTCTAACGATCGCTGTTGGTCACCTTCCAGTCATTCGTTGAGCTCAGGAGGAGTTGCCTGGCCCATTGCTGGAGGTGGTGTGAGCAGAGGGAAATTGCGTTGCTCGTTCGGTCTGAGACAACGCATTCCATGCGCCTGCTACATTAACTTCGACACATCAACCAGTTTGTATTCGGCAACGAGCCGATCCTGGATCGCCCACATGATCGCCCTTAGGTCGCTCCACTGGGCGATCATCTCCTTGGCTTTCGGATATTGAGCCTGGCGCTCAAATGGCGGCAGCGACTTATCGGACTTCTCCTCCCACCAATATCGAAAGTCCGCCTGCCAAGTCTCAAGGAACGGGCGAATCACATCCCTCATTGATCGGTGAATCAGCGCGCCTAAGTGGTTCTCGATTTTCCTGTCGCCGATGGTGCCGACAGGAAACTGGCGCATGATCTTCCGCGCTTCGCCGAAGAAGGTGTAAAGCGAACTCAGGCTCTCTGCATAAACCTCGCCGGAGAAATCCGTGCAGTCGGGGTCTTTCGGCTTGCCCGTCAGTGCCACACGTGTGGCCAGCTCCGTATACAACTCCCAGGCGCACTGGCGATCCGTTTCCTCAAAATCTGCACCCAGCTTCACGAAGCCGATATCAATAGAGAAGTTCCCCTTCTTCAGTACCGCCATGATGTGCCTCCTCAGCCGTTTCTTTGTTTCATCGGCGCCGTATTGACAATTTGATTCTTTGGCTTTGCCACAGCAGCATCAACGCCATTCGCCAAAACTTGGGCATTGAGTTCTGTCCAATGAACAAAATTAGCGTATCCGGTGCTTAGGTTGTCATAGAACCTAGATGGAACAATGATCTTCCCGTCTGCTGAACGAGAATGTGTCGGCAACACAACGCCAAACAGCCCATGCTGTTTATCGAGGGTAGCCTTGATTTCCCAATCCAGATACTTGCGCTCGTGAGACTGTGCGCCGATCAGGACTACCGTGCACGAAGTGCCAGTGATGTGGTTATCCCTAATTCGTTGCATCACATAGTCGGTGGTATCGCTATCGATCTGGCGTTCCAAGGAGTTGTCGTAAACCGTCTCCCACGCATCATGAAAGAGACGCGAGAACTCGTTGTAATACCACTGATCGCCGCCGTGGTGATAGCTCACAAAAATCTTGCGACGAATCTTCGGCTGCATGGGCGCCCCAAGGATTCCTAAGGAGCTCATACCGTAGGGTGGATACGTAGCCATCTACTTCCCTCCAAAGATCAGAAGCCCTGCGGCTAACAAGCCAAGAATTAGCAGACCCCGCTGTTTGTCAGCCTTGATCTGCTCAGCAATGCGCGCAATAGCAGCCTTCGCTGTAGCTTCGTCGTGACCAAGCTCCACGGCTTGGTACTGCCGCATCCATGCAGGCAGTTCGTCTGGGCGCTGATCCCAGACAATTGGGACCAGCTTCTTATTCGACCCAATCGCGGCCCCCATCTCTTGCATGACCCAAGGCGATGCACATGCACTACGGCTCGCGAGACATAGGACCCACTGGGATGACCTCAGGTTCTCCATGATCGCAGGCATCCATTTCTCCCCAGGCTTCATGTCTAAGGCAGCAACGTAGACACTATGCCCTTCCGCCTCCAGGTGCTTTTTCAAGAACTGTGCAAAGCCCAGTTCGCTCGTCGCATGAGAAATGAATACATCAGCCATCTATGCTCACCTTGAAAAACTACGTGCGAGCAGCGCCTGAAACGCTGCGATTGCTTTCGATCCTGCCAACTTCTGCTGGGCCTCAATCGATTCAGAATCACTCACTAGGCGAGAAAACCGTTCTTGCGCATGCATCGGTGGCACGACAACAGGAAAGGCGCTCAATTGCGTCTTGTTGATTGACGCTATTCCCGTGGTCTTCTTCGCGACGCTCAGGAAATAGGCCTTCCCGTAAGGGCTACCCGCGAGAGCTTTAAGGTATTCAGGAATGATCTGACTGCGGTCACTCCTGACTTTGAACACATGGTTCTGATGCACACAGTCATGAATTTCACCTGCCCAAAGAGCTGCACGTCCAAGCTTGTCGGGATCACCGCCCTCGGTCATCAGAAGATCGCCGACTTCAATGCGCAACTTGCTCATCTCTGAGCGCTTGATCGTAATAGTCTTCACATCGGACAAATCCAAGTAGCCGTCCTTGACGTTCGCAACGCGCATGTAGGGGACCTCAATAGATTCGCCCGAATCAAGACTCCGTCCCTTTGCTACACCAGAAATCACTTCCGACACATTGGAAAGAGGCATTTTCGGGAATCCCCGAGGATTCACTCCTGGATCGCCAAACATCTCATTAAAAATCGCCGGTACCAGCTCCGCCGCCTTCTGCTGAGCCTCGCGCCGCAGGTGTACGATGCTTTCGGCGCGCGATAGCTGATCAACGACTTTTAGCTGATTAGCTATGGGAGGGACGGGAATGCGCTCTCGATAAGCGTCCTCCCGCGTCAAACCTGGAACACCTGTCGCCGTCTTTAACTTGGAGAGGTCTAACCAGCGCAATAGATAGAAAAGAAACTTTGTATCGAAAAGAAATCTGTTGCGCACCCGCACAAAGTATGTGGTGTCAATCGGGAAAGAAGGCCCATCGGTAAGCTGAACTGCTCCCGCACTCCCCTTGCGACCGACTATGACCACAGGTTCATTGATCAAAGCTTCGTTGTGCCAACCTGTGATTCCATTTGATCCGTAGACAGGTATCTGGCCACCGTCACTACGGGCATTCTTCGGCAGCGACTTCCCGTAAGCCAGTTCTAGCGCTTCGCCAAGCAAGACTGTTGGCCATCGGCTCATACAACCGGCTCCGCCAGCACAGCCCTCAACGCCTCTACTTCCTCAGCAATCTCCGCCTCGATGGCTGCCAATTCATCCAGCAACTCGCGCGGATCGCGGTGCTCCACCTGAGTCGTGCTCATGGGCCGATAACGACTGGCTGAAAGATTGAAGTCATTGCCGCGCAGCGTAGTAGCGTCGGCCATCCACCACTTCTCTGCCCACTCCGCCGCCTGATCACGTCCCTCCCACTTAGCCCCCAGTGCTTCACGGTTTGCATAGGCCACTTTCAGCGCCGGGAAGTCATCCGCCTCAATCGACTGGTCGTGGTTGGCGTCCATCTTGTAGCCATCGTTATCGGCATGCAGGAACAACACTCTTTCGGTACTGCCACCCTTGCGGAAGAAAAGCACCGAAGTCTTGACGCCGGAATACGGCTGGAACACACCACCAGGCAGACTGAGCACAGCCTCCACCCGGTTGTTCTCCACCAACTGACGTCGCAGCTCCTTGTGCGCCCCAGTGGAGCCGAAGAGCACGCCCTCAGGAACGATCACTCCGCAGCGCCCGCCCGGTCGCAAACTGTCCAGCATGTATTTCAGGAACAGCAGCTCGGTGGCCGTGGTGGTGCCCACCTTCACGTCATCGACGATGCGGTCCTTGTCCACACGGCCAGAGAATGGCGGATTGGCCAGCACCACGTGGTAGCCCTCGGCAGGCAGGCCCAGCTCTGCCTTGCGCTCGTTGTCCAGTGTGGTCGTCAGCACGTTGCGCAGCAAGATGTGCACATCGGGCAGGCCGCGCAGTGTTAGGTTCATGCTGGCCAGCCGCACCATCTTTGGGTCCACGTCGTTGCCGAAGAAGGTGTTGCTTTGCAGGGCGGCAACATGCGCCGCCGAGAGCTTGTCGCCCAAACCTCGGCGCTGCACCTTGCCGTCAAACTCTACCTCGGTGATGGCGGAGGGTGATGAGTTAGCCAGCCGCATGTGGTTGTAAGCCGCGACCAGGAAGCCCGCCGTGCCAGCGGCGGGATCGTAGATGGTCTCGCCCACCTTGGGGTCGATCATCTCGACGATGGTGCGGATCACATGGCGCGGTGTGCGGAACTGCCCCAGCTCACCGGCTTGCCTGATCTGGCGCAGCACATGCTCGAACAGATCGCCCTTGGTGTCTGAGTCGGCAGCATCTAGCCGCAGGCCATCGACCAGCGTGATGACCTGGGTCAGCACGGTTGGCTCGTCAATCGTCAGACGGGCGCCGTGCATGAAGTCATGCGCAGCCCCTTGGCCCAGCTCGCCAAAGAAGGGATACACCTCATCCCGCACGAAGCGCACCAAGGCCTCGCCTGACAAGGCCTTGGCCCAGACAGACCAGCGGAACTGATCGCGCGGGATGGCAGTCACGCCAGCCTTCGGCGCGTTGAGCGGATTGCGCAGCGTCCACTCGCCCTCGAACACGCTGGTGTAAGGCTTCTTCAACACCTTCGCCCGCATCTTGTTTTCGGCGTCGATGGTCTCAACGAGGTAGAAGAAGAACAGGAAGGACAACTGCTCTGCGTTGTTCACAGGATCGGGATAGCCACCGCCGAAGAGGTAATCGCGAATCTGGTCGATGGACCGACGCATGTCGGGGGTCAATGGCATGAGATTTCCTTGGTTCTTGTCGTTAGGCAGGCCGCCGCTGTGGGCGTGCTGCTCTCAATGAAGTGGCGCAGGGCGGGATGTGGTGCCCACTGCGCCGGTACCAGAGCTGTCACTGCTGTCGGCGAACATGTGCTCATTCAGGCTGTCCAGCAAGGCTTGCAATCGGGTCTGGTCGCCAAACACCCGGATAGCCTGCGCCACGCCTCCGAGCTGCTGGAAGGGGTGAAAAGCAAACTGCTCGACCATGAACTCGGCATCCGGGCCACCATACTGCTCCGGGTTGGCGCGGAACTGGCTGCCGATCATGCGCAGCCAGGTCTCCTCGCCAGGATTGACCTCACCCGCATCGAGCCGGGCCAGCAGCCAGGCCTCGAACTTGGTGCCCAACTCGGCGGCATGTTGCTCGGAGGCTTCGGGGAAGACCATGTTGCCGTTCTCGTCCACCGTGATCCATTCGCGCGTGGTCGGGTCGATGTGGTCGTCCACGTCCAGCGACAGCAGGCGGCGCGGTTGATACTTCTTCTTGGCGATCTTCGCCAGCACGGGACCGCCCTCGGCGTAATCGTCATCATCGCCGTGGTAGTCGCACACGCCCACGAAATCGAACATGGTGAAGGTGGGCTTGGCCTTGGCCTTGCGCGTGCCCCGGCCTCGCATCTGCTGATAGAGGATGCTTGATCGCGTGAAGCGCGCGAAGACGAGGCTCACCACCTCAGGGCAATCGAAGCCGGTGTCGAGCATGTTGACCGACACCAGAATCTGCGGGAACGACTCCTTCTTGAAACGCCGTATCTTGGCCATGCCGTCCACGGTGTCATCGCTGCCAAAGCCACTGACCACATAGTCGGCCACGCGCACATCAGGCGACGGCTTCAAGTGCGCGAACTCGGCATCGAACATCTTGGCCAGCGTCTCGGCATGGCGCTTGTTGACGGCGAACACGATGGTCTTGCCCAGCAGCGGCTTGCGCAGCACGCCCTTGGCATCCACATAGCCCTTGTCGAGCACGCTCTTGAACTCGCGCACGATGGCCCGGTTGCGCTCGGGGATGGTGAAGCGCCGCTCCAAGGCGGAAGGGTCGATGATCACGGTGTCCTTGTCGCCGAACACCTGTTCTAATTCGGTGCGCGCCTGCGCAGCCATCGAAGTCCAGTCCAGCTCGGACTTCCGTACCTCGAAGCCGCCTTCGGCTGCCGTCTTGACAGTCTGCGCCTTGTAGATTTGATAGGGAACGAGGTGCCCTTCGCGGATGGCGTCTTTGAGCTTGTAGGAGAAGGTGGGCTTGTCCACTTCGAAAAAGCGCAAGGTGTCGCGCACGAAGGCCCGGTCTTCCTCGTCGCTGTTTTCGTCTTCCAGATTGGAAACGCAAGGGGTAGCAGTGAGGCCGACCTGTATGCCATCGAAGTGCTTCAACACGCCACTCCACTGGCCGTAGATGCTGCGGTGGCACTCATCGCTGATGATGAGGTCGAAGTAGCCGCTCGAATACTCGGCATACAGATTCACCATGCTTTGCAGCGTGGTGATGGTGATGCGCTTCTCGTCCTGAAACCGGCGCCCGGCGCGCAGCACATAGGCCGGGTAGTCGGGCAAGTGCTCGGCAAAGGCGTCCTCGGTCTGCTTGGCCAGCGGGATGCGGTCCACCAGGAACAGCACACGAGTCGAGACGTTGGCCTCGAACAGGCGCTTGATGAAGGCGGCTGCGGTGCGGGTCTTGCCGGTACCGGTGGCCATTTCCACCAGCAGCTTGCGCCGGCCTGCCACGATTTCAGAGCAAAGGCTGTCGATGCAGGTGAGCTGGTAGTCGCGCTCGACGATGCGCTGATCGATGGGGACAGCCAGCGGGTCGCGCCGGACCTGACGCGAAGCGAAACGCCGTTCGAGGTCATCCTGCTTGAAGAAGGTCTTGACGGCGTGCGGGAAGGCCTCACGCTCCCACTCCCAGAACTGCACCTCGGCGCCGTTGGACAGGAAGACGTAGGGCACGCCGATCTGCTGGGCGTAGTTCTTGGCCTGCGTGGCGGCATCGCCGGGATTCACCGAGAAGCGCTTGGCCTCGATCACCGCTAGAGCGCGGCCATGACGGTCGCACAGCACGTAGTCCGCGCGCTTGCTATCAGGCATGACCACCTCGAAGCGGACCGCGTTGGTGTCTTGCGTGTTCCAGCCTTGCGCGGCTAGAAGCGTGTCAATTTTGACGCGGGCGAATGCTTCGTTGGTTGTCTCCATGGGTGGTAGCCTCCTGGGTCCTGCGCCTCATGGCGCATGTCATTGGTGCTAATTATGACTTGATAGAACCCCTCTCTTGTGGCGCCACCTCGTACTCACGCTGGCGGCCAGGAGCGGCCGTTCGCCAATAGTCGGCGAGCGGCAGCTTCAGTGTGGGATCAGATGTTTGCGACGAACGGCCTGCGGTAGGTCTACCAAAGTCGCTCACGCGTGGTAAGCGTCCGCCGACGCACCACTTGGGTACAGTGGCGTGATAGACGACCAAAGGGAGAATGACTTGAAGGTTTCAAAACTGACCATCCAAAACTTCCGATCATTGCGAGACGTGACCTTCGAGCCGGGAGGCTTCAACATCCTGATCGGTCGAAACAACCACGGCAAATCCAACGTGTTCGAGGCCGTGGAGTGGTTTTACTTTGGAAAGGGTGAGCTTTCCGACCTGCGCCATGCAGGGTCGTTGGCTGACTCGGAAGTCGTCGTGGAGATTGAGTTCTCCGGGGCGCAAGCTGGCCTGGAACACATCTCCAACAAGGACAACCAGCAGAAGCTTAAGAACATTCTTGGAACCGATGACGTGCTGCGAGTTCGTCGTACCAGTGCCGACCCAAAGGCTAGGTACGTATACAACAGCAACGAAACGAAGTGGCAGAAACAACCAGCCGGCGTCGATAGCGCCTTCAACAATTGCATCCCACGCTTCGAGTTCGTCCTGACCGATAAGAACCTCAAGGAGGTGTCGGCGTTCAAGAGTTCAACGCCAATCGGACAAATGCTCAGCAACGTCGTCTCCGGCGCCCTCGAACAAGACCCGAGGTACGTCGATTTCAAACAGAAGTTCGAGGAGTTGTTTGAGTCTCCGGACTCCAATGTGCGTAAGCTGCTCCAGCAGACCAGCGCACGTGTCCAGGAACACTTGAAGCTGCAGTTTCCCGACTGCACTGGTGTCGAGTTCAAGGTCGAGATTCCGTCCTTCGAAGACTTTTTGAAGAGCTACTCTACGACCGTCGATGACGGCGTGCCGACGCTTGCCGAGGATAAGGGTGATGGAATGCAGCGCGCCCTCATGCTGGCAATCATCAAGGCGCACGCGGACGCGCGACGACACGAAGCTCTTGGCAAGGCGTTCATCTTCTTTATCGACGAGGCAGAGCTTCATCTGCACCCTTCCGCACAGCGTCAGCTCAAGACAGCGCTAGTCGGCCTCGCTGAGGGCGTGGACCAGGTATTCATAACCACCCACTCGTCCGTGTTCCTATCCGATACCCACGTGGCACAAGCTGAGTTCGTCGTCGAGAAGGAGGACAAAGCGACAACGGTGAAGCCGATGACCAAGAAGGAGCGTATGCGCACCGTCTACGAGCTCCTAGGCGGCAATCCGACCGACCTGTTGCTTCCGGCCAACTTTCTCGTGGTGGAAGGTCCCAGTGAGGTGTTCTTCATCGAGGCTGTCTGCTCGCGATTCTATGCAGACAAGCCACGGATCCACGTAGTTGCTGCAGACGGGGATGACGAGCGCCAGGCTCAGTACCTCGCAGCGGTCATGAAGTGCTACGCGCCGTTGAACGACTCGCCCATCTACCGGAAGTGCGTGGTACTCCTATTCGACGCTCCGACAGGTGCCGAGAAGCAGACCCGCCTCGCCGCCTTCCTCGATCAACATCGTGACATCCGCGACAACAATCGGGCTCACACGCTACCGACCACCGGGCTTGAAGACTATTACCCGGCGGCGGTGCGCGCTCTGTACGCTCACTTGAATAACAAGACGAAACTAGCGAAGGCGCTCGGCAACGTCATCACTCGACAGCAGTTTGAGCAGGAGATGCCCGCGGTATTCGGGGCGCTGAGCGCATGCTGGGAGAAGGCGTACCAAGCCTGACCGGTACCACTGCTTATCCGACAGTTGGCAGGACGAATCGACCGTCGGCAACGGGTCGGCAACACCAGTTCGCGGGCCGTGAAAGCGGCCGCTTCGCGTTCTGAACCGGCCGGCCAGGCTGAGATCTTCCCAATGACTGTTACCGGTGGCAGCGGTCATTGGCGCTTCGAAATCAAGTGACGGCACCCAGCCTAAAGCAGGCGACCGGTGTGCCAACTTGGTAGTCGGCTACTCGCCGTCAGCTGTCTCAGCTCAACAACTACCTATCAGCGCAGACGGATTAAAAAAGCCCCGCCCAGCGGGGCTATGTTTTGCTCAGAACTGTCCGTGCCGGCTGAACCACCCCACCGGCTCACGGTCCGAAGGTTTCTCTCGCACCCGCAGATCATCCGGCAGCGTCGCCGGATCTCCCGGCACGCCGATGGCGATGAGCGCATGGGGCTTGCAATCGGCCGGCAGCCGGGTGGCGACGCGGGCCTTCTCGGCATCGAAACCCGCCATGGCATGGCAGGCCCAGCCCAGGCTGGCCGCCTGCAGGGCCATGAAACCCCAGGCGCAGCCCGCATCAAACTCGTGGCTGGCGGTGTGTTCGTGCTCGCCGGTGCGTGCGTTGGTGAAATGATCGCTGGACGCCATCAGCACCAGGGCCGCCGCCTCCCCCGCCCAGCGCGCATTCTTGTCATTCAGGAACCCCTTGAAGCTCTCCCAGTGCGCGTCGCCCTTGAGCGCATAGACCAGACGCCAGGGCTGCGAGTTGTTGCGCGACGGGGCCCAGCGCGCGGCCTCCAGCAGCGTCGTGAGGACTTGAGGGTCCAGGCAACGCGGCTGGAAGGAACGGGGAGACCAGCGCTGGGTAAAAAGCGGCAGGATGTCGGCGGCCGGTTGGCGATGTTTGATGTCGGGCATGTCTGGGTTTCACTCGGGCTTGAGGCCGGCGGTCTCGATGGCTTTGCGGTTGAGTTCGATGTCCTTCACGAGAAAGGCCTGGAACTCCTGGGGACCCAGCAGGGTCGGCACCGCACCATTGGTCTCGAAAGCGGCCTGCAACTCAGGCAGCTTGATGGTCTTGTCGAGCACCTCCAGCAGCTTGCGGGTGGCGCCCGGGGGCAGGCCCTTGGGTGCGAGCAGGCCGATCCAGCCCGCGAATTCGTAGCCGGGCACCGTCACGGCCAGCGAGGGCGTGTCACCCAAGGGCTTGTGGTTCGGCCCCATGCTGTGTCCTAGCAGGCGCAGCCGCCCGGCCTTGACCAGGGACATGGCAGCAGGCGCCGGTGTGAGCACCCAGTCCGTCTCGCCGGCCACCACGGAGGCCACGCCCTGGCTGCCGCCCTTGTAGGGCACGTGCAGGGACTTGAACCCCGCCGCATTCTGGAAGGCCACGCCGGCCAGATGGCTGGCCGAGCCGGGCCCCGCCGAGGCCATGTTCGTCTTGTCGCCTTTGGAGCGGGCGTAGGCGATGAGTTCGGCCGTGGTCTGTACCGGCAGCGCCGGGTTGACCACCAGCACATTGGGCAGCATGGCAAAGATGGCCAGCAGGTCCAGATCACGCAGGGGGTCGTAGGGCACGGCTTTTTGCAAGAGCGGTGCCGTGGTGATGGCGCTGGTCGATCCGATGATCAGGGTGTAGCCGTCGGGGGCAGCCCGGCGGCCGGCCTCCACGCCGATGGCGCCGGCCGCACCCGCGCGGTTGTCCACCACCAGGGATTGCTGCAGCAGCGGGGCCATGCGCGCGGCCACGGCGCGGCCCATGGTGTCGACCGAGCTGCCCGGCGCATTGGGCACGATGAGCTGGATGCTGCGGCTCGGGTAGAGCTCCTGCGCACCGGCAGGCAGGACCTGTGTGGCCGCGATGGCGGACAGGGTGCCGAGGAAACCCCGGCGGGATGCACGAGCGATAGGCGAGTTGTTCATGACTGTCTCCTTGATGAATACATGGACCCAGGACACGGAAGAGGAAACGGCGTCAAACATCTCTGATGAAATGTTTAACGCACGCGTTCTCACGCAAGCTCTTTAATGCGCGTAGCGCAACACCAGGCTGGCCGCACCCAGGGCCTTGCCCTTGAGCGCTTCCATCAGCTCGGCCTTGTTCAGGCCGGGCGGCAGCGCATCGGGTGCCAGCGAGGTGGCGATGAGCGTGTAGACGTAGTGCTGGGGTGCGTTGCCACGCGGTGGGCAGGGACCGAGATAGCTCATGCCCAGCGTGTTCTTGCCCATCACCAGCTTGCTGCTGGGAACACTCGCCTCGCCTTCGGCCAGGCCCGTCACGGTGGGTGCGATGCCATAGGCCGTCCAGTGGTTCACGCCCAGGCCCGCACGACCGGCCTGGTCGTCCATCACGATGGCGAAGCTGCGTGTGCCCGCGGGGGCCCGCACCCAGCTCAGTGCCGGCGTGATGTTCTCGCCCGCGCAATTGGGATTGGCCGGGTTCTTGCCCGCGTTGGGCTGGGTGAGCATGGCGTTGTCCAAGCGGCCGGGCGACACCAGGTTGAAGCCGCTTGCGCTGTAGGGCGAGGGGCTGGACAGGCCGGCGCAGGCGCCCAGCAGGCCGGCCGCCGCCAGCAGCACGCTGGTCTTGAAACTGCGATGCAGGAGGTTCATGGTGGCCTCCTTCATTCCGGCAGCAGGCCGATTTCCTGCGCGGCGCTGGTCCAGCGCTGGTGCTCCAGGTTCAGGAAGGCACCGGTCTGCTCGGACGCACCCATGGACTCGGCGATGGGCCCGATGGTGGCCATGCGCTGCGCCACATCGGCATCACCCAGCAGGGTGTTGATTTCCTTGTTCATGCGCTGGACGATGGCCGCCGGCGTGCCCGCGGGCGCGACCACAGCGAACCAGCCCACCATCTCGAAACCGGGCAGCGATTCGGACAGGGCCGGCACCTGGTCCCAGCCGGCCACGCGCTTGCCCGCCGTCACAGCGAGATAGCGCAGACGGCCCTGGCGCACCAGGGCGGCGGTGGAAGCCACGTCGGCCACGGCCACGTCGGCGTGCCCGCCGATCAGGTTCTGCACGGCCACGCCCACCGAAGCATAACCCACCAGGTTGCCCTGCATCTGGGTGCGCGCGTTGATGACGCGGGCAATGATGCCGCCGAAGGTGCGCGGCCCTTCATTGGCGACCGACAACTTGCCGGGGTCGGCCTTGGAGCGGGCGATCAGGTCCTGCATGGAGGTGATGGGCGACTCGGCCTTCACGACCACGGCAAAGGGGCTCTTGGCGATGAAGGCCACGGGCACGAAGTCCTTCTCCGGGTCGTAGGGCATGGTCTTGAACAGGTACTTGTTCGTGACCAGCGCCGCCGTGGTGGCGAAGTAGAAGCTGTAGCCGTCGGCCGGCGAGCGCGCAGCCGCCTGCGCGCCGATGATGTTCTGGCCGCCGGGTTTGTTCTCGATGACGATGGGCTGGCCCAGGCCCTTGGCCAGGCGCTCACCCAGCAGGCGGGCCACGTTGTCGGGGCCCGAGCCCGGCGGCTGCGAGAGGATGAACTTGACCGGCTTGTCGGGCCAGGCGCCGCCCTGGGCCCAGGCGGCGGGAACGGCGGTGGCCAGCAGGCTGGCCTGGATGAAGTTTCTGCGTTGCATGTCTTTGTCTCCTCGTTGGTTTATCTTGGTTGAACTCTGCTTGTCTCAGAAAGCCGCGAGCGACGCCAGCTGGGCTGACAGTTGCTGCGCATCGGACGCCACGCCGTAGACGTAGTGGTCGGGTCGCACCAGGGCAGCGCTGCAGCCCTGGCGTTCAAACCAGCTCGCCAGCACTCCTTCGGCCTCGGTGAAGCCGGGCGTGCCGAGCTGGACCACGGTCAAGCCGGGCCGAGCCAACACGCTCGCCTGCTGCCGCAGGGCGGCGTTGGCCCGGGAGGCCAGCACCAGCAGCCAGCCGCTGCCCAGCACATCGTCCATGCGCTGTTTTTCGCCATCGACCATCAGCCAGGGCTGCGGGAAGATGGTGCCGCGCGCCGGGTGCGGCTGGGCCGCCAGCAGACCGGCACGCAGGGCGGGCTGCACGTCCTGGCGTGGTGTGGGCTGCACGACGCCGCCGCATTCGGCCAGCAGCTTCGCGTCACGCGCACGGGCCCGGGCGGGGTCACGCTCGCCGATGATCTGGCCGATGGCCTTGATACGGGTGGTCAGGTCGATGACATGGGCCTTGCGCTCCTGGCCATAGCTGTCGAGCAGGCGTTCGGGCGCGCCGGCCTGCAGCACGGCTTGCAGCTTCCAGCAGAGGTTGGCCACGTCGCGCAGGCCCTGGCACATGCCCTGGCCCAGGAAGGGCGGCTGCTGGTGAGCGGCATCCCCGGCCACAAACACACGGCCCTTGCGCCATTCACTGGCCACCAGGGCGTGAAAGCGGTAGCTGGCCTGGCGCCAGAGCGTGGCGTCGGCCGGCGTGAGCCAGGGCGCGAGCAGCTTCCAGGTGCCTTCCGCTGTGGCCACCTGCTTGGGGTCTTCACCGGGCTTGAGCGAAATCTCCCAGCGGCGATGGTTGCCGGGGCAGATCAGGTAGGTGCTGGGGCGCTCGGGTTGGCAGTACTGCACGCTGGTGGTGGGCAGCTTGGCCAGGCCCTGTTCATTCACCAGCACGTCCACCACGAGCCAGGGTTCGTCGAAGTCCAGGTCTTCGAGCGTGATGCCCACCTGGCTGCGCACGGTGCTGGAGGCACCGTCACAGGCGATGACGTAAGACGCCAACACGGTGGAGGTCTTGCCGTCCTCACCCTGGAGCGTGAGCGTGGCCTGGTCGGCGTCCTGCGTGATCTGCGTCAGCGTCTGGCCCAGGGCCACGGTGACCGAGGGAAAGGACAAAGCATGTTCACGCAGGATGCGCTCGGCCGGCGGCTGGGTGAACACGACCGAGGGCGTGTGGCCCAGCGGGTAAGGCGGCGCCACGGTGGACATGCGCTTGATGACCTGGCCGTCCACGCCGTAATAGACCGAATCGGTGAAGGGCTCGACAAAAGGCTTGATCTTCTTGGCCACGCCCATCTGCTGGAGCAGACGGATGATCTCGTGGTCCATGGAGATGGCGCGGGGTTTGTCGTAGACCTCGCGCGACTTGTCGCAGACATAGGTGCGTATGCCCAGGGCCCCCAGCAGGCCGGCCGCCACGGCACCCGAGGGGCCGAAACCTACCACTGCGACGTCATAAATCTCGACGTCGTAAAGCGCCGCCGCTTTCACGTTCGCCATGCTCAGGCCTCGTCCTCGATGGTGTTGCGCAGCACCCCGATGTGCTCGATCTCGATCTCGACCACGTCGCCGTGTTTCATCCAGACCGGGGGCGTGCGGGCCTGGCCCACACCGGCCGGCGTGCCCATGACGATGACGTCACCGGGCTCCAGCGTCATGCACTCGGTCAGCAGCATGATGGTCTCGGCCACGCCCCAGATCATGTCGCGGGTGTTGGCGTCCTGCATGGTCTGGCCGTTCAAGCGGGCCTGGATGCGCAGATCAGTGGCGCCCGCGGGCAACTCGTCCGCGGTGACCAGCACGGGGCCGAAGGGGCCGGTGCGGTCGAAGTTCTTGCCGATGCTCCACTGCGGCGTCTTCTTCTGGTAGTCACGCACCGAGATGTCGTTGAAGACGGAATAACCAAACACCGCGTCGAGCGCGTTGTCCAGGGTGCAGTGCTTCACGGTCTTGCCGATCACCACGGCGAGTTCGGCTTCCCAGTCCAGGCGCTCGGACACCTTGGGGCGCAGGGCCTTGGCATTGGGCGCCAGCAGCGAAGTGGCGCAACGCAGGAAGAACCAGGGGTAGACCGGCTTCTCGCGCCCGCCTTCCTTGGCGTGGTCGTAGTAGTTCAGGCCCAGGCAGACAATCTTGCCGGGCTCGGGCAGCAGGGGGGCGAGCTGCACGCTGGCCAGTGGCACGCGCTTGGCGTTCGAGGCGATGGCGGCCTTGGCGGCGCCGGCCAGGTCCTGGCCCAGGCGCAGGGCGGTGCGCAGGTCGGCGCTGATCTGGGGCTGGGCCTGGTGGAGGTCGATCAGCTCATGGCCAACGACGACAGCAAGACGCTGCTCCGTGCCCTGGGTGTAAGTGGTGAAACGCATGAAAACTCCTCGCTATAAATCAGAAAAATCAGGAAACGAAAACGATGGATTTTTGCGCCTGCTTGAGGCGGGCGCTGGGCGGCTGGGAGATGCCCCACTGGTCCACACGGCCGGGTGGCCAGGTCCAGTCCGAAGGCTGGCCGGCCTGGTAGCTGTCGTCCACCTGCTCGACCTCGGCCGTGTACTCGATGACCACGTCGAAAGGACCGACGAAGTAGTTGAAGGCGTTGTCGCCCGGGCCGTGGCGGCCGGGGCCCCACTCGATGCCGTAACCCGCGTCACGCATACGACCGCCACCGCGCATGACCGACTCCAGGTCGGGCATGAGGAAGGCGATGTGGTTGAGCGCGTCGTTGTCGGTGTCCCCCAGGGCGATGCTGTGGTGATCGCTGTTGCAACGCATGAAGGCCATGATGCGGGTGCGGTCCGAGAGCGAGAAGTTGAAGACCTGCTCCATGAAGGCACGCGTGGCCTCCACGTCATGGCTGTTGAGCACGGCATGGGCCAGGCGGCTGGGCCGGTCTTTGGCCTCATGCGCATCGGCGTGTTGGGCGTCGCCGTGGACGAGGCGGAAGATGCGGCCATCCGGATCGGCCACGGTCAGGGCCGTGCCGCCGCCGGGTTCCAACACGGGGGCGATGGCTTCGAGCACACGACCGCCTGCCGTGAGCACGGCCTGCGCCACCTCATCGAGCGCCGCACGGCTGCGCGCGCGCAAGGTGACGTTGCGGATGCGGGCCGGACCGTCGGCGAGGTGCAGGGCCAGCAGATGGTGGTCGGCGCCGGTGCCGCGCAGGTAGAGCACGTCTTTCGTGCGCGCAGCCACGCTGAGGTTCCAGATCTGCGTGTAGAACTGTTCGGCTGCCTGCAGATCAGGCACGTTCAGCGCCACGCTGCGCAGGGCGGCGACGCGGGATGAGGCATGGGTCATGAGGATGTTCCTTTCGGGAGACCGAGGAAACGCCGGGCATTGGCCTGCGTGAGCTGGTCGACGATGGTCTCGTCAAAACCGGCGGCGCGAATGCTTGCTATCGGTCGGGCGTCGTGGAAGTTGAAGGGGTAGTCGGTGCCCACCATGAGCTGGCTGGCGCCGAAGGTGCGTACCAGGTGCTGCAGCGTGGGCGTGTCAAACACCAGGGTGTCGTAATAGAGTTCACGCGCCTGCTCGGCGGGTGACTTCAAAACACTGTCCTTGAGCGCGGGGAAAACGCTCATGGCCTGCTGCAGGCGCGGCAGCAGCATGGCCAGCGTGCCGCCCCCGTGGCTGAAGGCCAGGCGCAGGCCGGGTACTTTGGCCAGCAGATTGCCGGTGAGCACGGAGGCCGCGGCCAGACCCACATCGGTGGGATAGGCCAGCACCTGCTGCAGCGGCGCTGGGCCGACCAGGCGGTCCATGCCGGCCGGACGCAGGGCGTGCACAAACACCGGCAGGTCCAGCGCGGCACAGGCTTCGAAGAAGGGCAGCCAACGCAGGTCACCCATGACCACGCCGTTGATGTTGCTGCCGATCTCCACGCCCTTCAGGCCCAGCTTGTCCTTCAGGTAATGCAGTTCGGTGATGGCCAGGTCCAGGTCCTGCAGGGGCACGGCGCCCAGGCCGATGAGCTGGCCGCCGGACTCGGCCACCATGCCGGCGATCTGCTCGTTGAGGTAACGCACGAGTTGCGCACCCACGGCCGGTGCCAGCCAGTAGGAGAGCAGCTCGGGCATGGGCGAGATGGCTTGCAGCGCCAGACCCATGTCGGCAAAGTCGGCCAGGCGGCGCGAGGTGGTCCAGCTCTTGTCGGAGACGGTGCGGTAGTTCTTGCCGGCTATCATCACGCTGCGGTGATGACAGTCCTGCGCCGGCGCCATGGAGGGCCAGCCGGCGGGCGCGGCACCACCGAGGTAGGACGGGAACTCTCCGGGGATGACGTGGGCGTGGACATCCACGCCGCAGTTGCAGGACATGTCAGCCCGAGACCAGACCGGCCGACTGGATACCGGCGATGCAGATGGCCTCGTCCTCGTCCCCCGTGCCGCCGCTGGCACCTACAGCGCCCAGGGTCTCGCCGGCGGCGTTCTTGATGAGTACCGCGCCGGTCTGCGGCAGGAACTTGCCACCGGCCGTGGCGGCCAGGGACACGAAGAAGTTGGGGTTGTCCTTGGCGCGCTGGCCCAGCAAGCGGCTGGAGGCGCCCATGCCCACGGCGCCCCAGGCCTTGGCCTGGGCCACTTCAAAACGGAACATGCTGGCCCCGTCTTCGCGGGCATAGGCCTTGAGGTGGCCGGCCTCGTCGAGCACGACCACGCCCATGGGCTTGTAGCCCGAGGTTTTGGATTGCGCCAGGGCGCCGGCCAGGATCTGCTGCGCCTGGGCGAGCGTGAGGGTGGTCATCGGGATGTCTCCTGTTTTTCGCTGATCGCATGCTTGATGCGGATCAAGCAGTTCTGAGCGGGAGTCTAGGGAGCCCCCCGGTATTGATCTAGTCAATTTCACAAATACATAGAATCCACACCATGGATATACGATCGGTCGACCTGAACCTGCTGGTGGTGTTCGACGCCATGCTGCAGCACCGCAATGTGACGCGGGCCGGCGAGGCCCTGGGCCTGAGCCAGCCCGCCATGAGCGCGGCGGTGGCGCGGCTGCGTGTGCTCTTCAACGACCCGCTCTTTGTGCGCGCCGGCGCCCTGATGAACCCCACCCCCCGCGCCGAGAGCCTGGGGGCAGTGATCCGGCCCCTGGTGCTGACCATCCAGACCGAGGTGCTGCAGCCCACGGTCTTCGACCCCGGCAGCAGCCAGCGCGCCTACACCCTGCTCACGCCCGACATCGCCGAGATGAATTTCCTGCCGCGCCTGCTGGCCCACCTGGCTGAGCACGCACCACAGATCAACCTCAAGACCCTGGCCATGCCACGCCATGCCGCAGCCTCGGCGCTGGAGTCTGGCGCAGCTGAGCTGGCCATCGGCTATTTCCCCGACCTGCAGAAGGCGGGCTTCTACCAGCAGCGCCTGATCCGCAGTTCACACGTCTGCCTGCTGCGCCAGGGGCATCCATTGGCCAAGGGCAAGCTCACATTGGCGCAGTTCCTCAAGGCCTCGCACGCCGTGGTCAAACCCGACGGGCGCGAACACGTGTTCGAGCAGTTCCTGCAAGCCAAGGGCATGCAACGACGCGTGGTGGTGGAGCTCTCGCACTTCATGAGCCTGCTGCCCATCGTCGAAACCTCGGACCTGATCGCCACCGTGCCGCGCGACCTGGCGGAGTTTTTTGTGCAGCATGGGGACGTGCGTTACGTCGACACACCCATGAAGTCACCGGTGATCGACGTGCACCTGTTCTGGCACCAGCGTTTCCACAAGGACCCGGCCCACACCTGGCTGCGCAAGCTCGTGCACGCGCTTTTCCGGCAGGACTAGGGCCGGTCTCATCAGCTGGCGCCCTACGGCCCGGATGGCATGCGTTCGAAGGCCTTCAACGCAGGATCGATGGCGTCCCACGCCTGGCCGCGGACGCTGTAGGTCAGGACCTGCGGAACGAAACGACCCGGCTCGTCCAGGCTGGCCGCGGGCACCGCGATCAGGTCCGGCATGGCGGCAAAACGCAGGTAGACCGGCGTTCCGCAGACCGGGCAGAAGGCGTGGGTCTTCACATGGCCACTGTCGCCCGCGACCTCCCAGTGCGTGACCGCGCCGGTGATCGTCATCTCGGCGCGTGCGGGGAAGGTCAACCAGGAGCCGTGCCCGGTACCGCTGCGTCGCTGGCAGTCGCGGCACTGGCAGTGGTTCTGGAAAACGGGCGCGTGCGGCGTGGTGTAGCGGACGGCGCCGCAGGCACAGCCACCGCTGTAGGCCGGGCTCACGAACAAGCCCCGCTCGTGGCCCCCTTGGCCTTGGCGAAGACGTCGATGCCTTGTCCAGTCTCCAGCAGGGACTTCAGACTGGACAGGACGATGGGCCAGCCCTGCGTCACACCCTTGGCCATGCCGCTGCCCACTTCGAGTTCGTCGTGGCTGACCGTCAAACGCACCATGCCTTCGTATTCCGCCAAATCGAAGGTGACGCGACTGTAGGCCGCCGGATCGTCGGCTTGCGAGGGGCTGGCCCAGGTGATGACCAGACGCGTGGGCGGCGAGACCTCCACCACCTTGCCAAGCACCTGGACCGTGCGTTGATCGTTGTCGCGCACATGTTGCCAGCCGGCGCCCGGCGTCCAGTCGGAGACGTTCTCGTGCCCCCAGTAGCGCCGCGCGATCTCGGGTTGCGTGATGGCCTCGAAGACCTTTTCCGGCGTCGAGCGGATGTAGGTCACATAAACGAAGCTGGTTTTTTCTTGAGCTGATCTGGCTTTGCCAGGCTGCTCAATCCCCTTGGGGGACGACGACGGCGCAGCCATCGGCTGGGGGTGCTTTTTCTTCATGCTTACTCTCCTTCAAGTTCCTTCTTCAGGTCGTGCAGCAGGCTGAGCCGCTGACGTTCGAATTTCCGCACCCACCGCTCATACACCTCGTGCAGCGGCACCGGGTTGATGAAATGCAGCTTCTCCCGGCCACGCCAGACCGTGCTCACCAGATTGGCTGCCTCAAGGATCCCGATGTGCTGGGTGGCCGATTGCCGCGCCATGTCCAGCTGTTGGCAAAGCTCGCCCAGCGTCTGCCCGTTGCGCTTGCACAGCAGGTCGAGCAGCTTTCTGCGTGTCGGATCCCCCAGTGCCTTGAAAACCTTGTCAGCGTCCATTTGGTGTGTTGATGCGTGAGGAAATTATATGCAGGCAAATACCTGCATGTCAAGCCTGCGTATCAACCCAGGTTCCGAGCAATGGCTCGCTTGAAGCTGTACCGAACTATCCCGCGGTCAGCGGCTGGGCGCGAGCAGGACTTCAACGGAGATGAGCCAGCGCACATGGCGCGGACCGGGGCGCACGTCCTGCAGGGAGCGCAGCGAAGGCAGGCCGTCACGCGCGAGCAGATCGCCGTCACCGTGCTTGAGCAGCACCAGCACGTCGTCGCCCCCGCGCGTGTTGTAGAGCTCACCCCAGGAAAAGGTTGTTTGATCACCGTCCTGCGCAGCCAGCAGCACGTAGGCGCGGCGCAGGGAGTGGCGGTCCGAGGCCAGGCCCGCCTGGTCCAGCAAGGTGCGCAGAGGGATGCCGCGCATCACCACACTCTGCGTGACCTCACGGCCGTCGACGATGACACTGCGTTTTTCGGTGTAGTCCTTCTGCGGCAGGGCCTGCAGATCCTGTGCCGTGAGCGTGAGCTTGTTGTGCACCATGCCGCCGACCTGCAACAGCACGGGCTCGGCGGCACCCGCCAGACCGGCCCAGCAACAGAGCAGGAACAGCAGGCCTCTCATGGCCGACCGAAGCCGTAACGCTGCAGCACGGGCTGCACGTCGCGGCTTACTGGCCGGCGTTGGGAAAGAACAGTTGTTCGCCACCGATCTTGTAGCCGGCGATGGCGTTCTGGCCGGCGGGCGAGACCACCCAGTCGACGAACTTCTGCGCCTCGGCCCGCTTGACCTGCGGGTGCTTGGCGGGGTTGACCACCATCACGCCGTACTGGTTGAAGAGGCGCTTGTCGCCTTCGACCAGCACCGCCAGGTCGGCGCGGTTCTTGAAGTTGAGCCAGGTGCCGCGGTCGGCCAGCACGTAGGCGCCGCTGCTGGAGGCGATGTTGAGCGCCGGGCCCATGCCGCAGCCGCATTCCTTGTAGCC
>JACCDS011272762.1_pt1 | contig 31542 bp, 21 predicted proteins | sample 7446441 | NCBI WGS metagenome assembly JACCDS01 (sample SAMN15323445, study PRJNA562643) | freshwater metagenome | isolation source: river surface water | place: USA:Blue River Watershed | collected 2017-08-17
TCAAAGTCTCAGACCGCGATGGGATGTATGTCGCGGTCCTTCCGAGCGGGACCAAGGCGTTTCGATACGATTACCGAATCAATGGCCGGCGCGAGACTCTCGCAATCGGGCGGTATGACCAAAATTGTAAGCAGGTAAGGGAGCCGGATTCCCTCGAATACGGTATGTCCCTTTCGCTACGCGAGGCTCGTTCATTGCTGGACCGTGCCAGGCGAGAGGTCGAGCGAGGAGTATCCCCATCTCGCACCAAGGCGGAGAAACGAACCGCCGCGTTGGATTCGCTAACCTTTGGTGGATGGGCGGAAAAATACTTCGAGTTCAAATCTGACCCCAAGAGCGGCGCCGAGCAGCTGGCGAACAGTACGCTGGAATTGCGTCGATCGACGTATCGTCGGGTTATTGAACCTACGTTTGGTCGCCTGAAGCTTGAAGAAGTAACGCCGCAGAGACTCATGCGTATGTGTCTCGACGCTAAGGAAAAGCGCGGCCCAGCGGTTGGGGTGCATGTACGCGAGGTGGTTCACGCTATTTTCCGCCACGCGCAGGGTAACGGAATTCCCATCCAGAATCCGGCCGACTCTATCCGTGCAAGCGCTATCGCCACATTCGATCCGCGTGATCGGGCGTTAACACCTGATGAGATCCGCAAATTTCTGAACGCGATAGAGCGTGTTGCGACCACACCAACGCTGCGCTTAGCTTTGAAATTCGTTCTTCTGACCGGGGTTCGCAAGTCAGAATTCATCGATGCCACATGGAGCGAGATCGACTTTGGCAAGGCGATCTGGACAATCCCGGCTGATCGGATGAAGTCCGGCAAGGTGCATGTCGTGCCGCTGAGCGATCAAGCTTTGGATATTCTTACTGCGTTTCGTTCTTGTTATGCATGCAGCCCGTACCTTCATCCTGGCCGTTACGACTCTAACCTTCCGATCAGCAATGCCACCCTAAACCGAGTTATCGACGTGGCCGTTGATCTGATCCGAAAAGACGATCCTGATTTTCAAACGTTTGGCGTACATGATTTGCGCCGTACCTTCTCAACCGGCCTGAATCGCGCCAAATTTGATGAGCGTTGGGTCGAAATGTCCCTCGCTCACGCTCCACGCAACCAGATTGCGGCGATCTACAACACGAACCGCTACCTACCTGAACGCAAGGTAATGCTGCAGTGCTGGGCGGACATGATCGACTGCTGGATGTGCGGTGAGTCTGCCCGTGACGTAATCATGGACGCTAAGCATCGGGCTGCAGAAATTCACGAAGACGACCTGGATTCGGACCTGTAAGACATTAAGTGCTGCGAGGCAGTCCGCTTTCGAGCGGACTTAAGCAGCATTCGATATTTAAGGGTTAAGAATTCATTTTTCGAATTTTTAATCGCATTTTTTTAGCTTCAGGATTGGTCGTGACAGCAAGATAGCTTCAAGCAGCAAATGAATGCTGTGGTTAACTAGCTTGGAGATCAATATGACAGCACGTAGACTAACTCAGTCCCGACTCGATCGCGCTTTGGCACAGGTACAAATGGCGAGAGTACACGCGGACACTTGGATCAACACCGACGCCGTACTTGTTTTAACAGGTTGGAGCACTCCAACTCTTTATCGCCGCATACAAGACGGCAAATTTCCCGCGCCGGTGGATCGTGGAAAGTGGCATGGGGGCTCCGTCCTGTTCCACATGGCGGGTGGCTGTATCTGAAAAAGAATAGCCCGATGCACCTTTGGCAAGGTGCCCGGGCTAGGGAGCGTCAGTGAATCGCGCCATCCACGCCATGGCGCAAACCAGATGAATGGCACCGAGGAAGTTTTGGGCGGTCTTGTCGAAGCGGGTGGCGATCCCACGCCACTGCTTTAAGCTGGCGAAGAAATTTTCAATCCGGTGCCGCAGGCGATACACCGATCGATCATGGCTGCGCTGCGGACGTTCGTCGCGAATGGACGGAATCACGACTGTTTCGCCAGCGGCCCGTGCGGGAGCGATGACGCGCTGGTCAGCGTCATAGCCTTTGGCGGCAATGGGGGTGCGGCCGGCATTGGTCGGCAGTAGTCTATCGGCCCCGTCCAGATCCGATGCCTGGCCCGCCGTCAGGCAGATTTGTGTGGGCTGGCCCTGAGCATCGACGGTCGCGTGGATCTTGGTGCTCAGGCCACCGCGGCTGCGTCCCAGCGCCTGCGTATCTTCCGAGGCTTTTTTTGGGCGCCAGCACTATGCTGATGTGCACGGACGATGGTTGAATCGATCATCGCGTACTCATTGTCGGCACGCTGGGCAAGCGCCTCAAAAATCCGCTGCCAGACGCCCGCCTGACACCAGCGGGTATGGCATTGGTGGATATTCCTGAAATCGCCAAAGCGCTCGGGCAAGTCCCGCCACGGGATACCGGCACGGTAGCGATACAGCACCGCATCGACAAAGCGCTGGGTATCCGGACTGTTGGCGCCGACATGCTCCGGCTGACCGGGCAAAAATTCCTTGATGCACTCCCATTGCGCATCTTCGAGGGCATAGCGCTTGACCATGGCTTCCCGCTCCTGAATCGCACTTTGGCCATTCACGCAGCAGGAAGTTCATTCACTGACACTCCCTAGCGGCTGCCACTTCCTGGAGCGACTACTAGCAGGTGCAGTAAAACGAGGGCCAAGCCTGACGGCCCCGTGTAGATGCACGTCCGATGACGGCATCCAGCGCTATCGGATCAACCTTTTGGATCAGCCACAAAAGGGAACAAGCCATACCGGCCGTGATGCGGATTCTTGCTAAACATCAGTGACTGCTCGCGCTTCATGATTGGACCAGGCGGGTCAGTGTTCTCAACCACTATGACCTGCATGTTGATAGGCAATGCTTCGAGGTAGGCATAGAACTGCTCCTGAAGATCAGTGCCAGTCAAATCATCTTCCGTCCCATCAGGCTCCCGATAAGCGAGCAAGGGAGAGTCAAGAATAACGAACCCAGTGTGCGGCGTGTGGCGCGCCCTACAGAACGCAAGCAACCCGAGCGTGAAGGCCGCGTGCGTGATTGCGCGAAGGCCCTTACCAAAAGCACTGCGTGACTTGCCAGCGATGACCAGATCGCGAGTCTTGGAGTCGAAATACACATCCCCCGCTTCTGGAAAGTGCCAACCCGTCAGAATGCTCTCAACAGTCTTGGCAAAACTGTGAGTCACGGTGGTGGGGAGATCTGTGCTAGCAAGCGTCCCAGCCATCTCGTCTTCGGCGCCCTTCTCAAGATCGGCACGGCGTCGCTCCAGGTCTTGTACGGTGGCGTAGAGTGCTAATGCCTCACGCACCTCAGCGCGTTTGTCGGCGAAGTCAGAATAGGACTTGCGAAGGGTCGAAAGCCTAGGTGCGATCAGTTCTTCCACAGCGCCGGAAATTGATTCCAATTCCTGGACGACTGAAGATAGCTTTCGGTCGAAGCTGACGCTCTCACGCTCAAGATTGCGGACAGTGGCTGCAAGCTCTCCTCGCAGTACTTCGATCTTTGCGATCTCCACCTGGGCAGCCTGAACGACAGCATCGGTATCCCCATTGCATTCGGCATCGGTGCGATGGTGAGTGTGTGCTGCTCCACAAAGGGGACAGTGCCCACCACCTAGTACGTTAAACAGGGTCCCACCTTCTTCGATAGCGCGGAGCCGTTCGATGTCGGATACATAGTGCTTGTCTAGCAGGCTAAACCGCTCAAGCATCGCCCCGATCTCTGCTCGTCGCCCGCGGCTTTCCTCCAGTTTCTTTCGCAGTTCACGCCGTTTCCCCGCGGCTTCTTGGAATTCTGCTTCGGTGGTATTCACTTGGCCCGCCTGCTGACGCAGCGAGGTGTCGATCTTCTCTAGCTGCTCCTCCAACTCCTTCGGGCTTTTGGTCAGCTCCCTGAGCCGCTCACGGTAGTCGTCGAGAAGCTGATCGAGAAGTTGTAGTTGCGCCTCACGCGACAGATCTTCCGGTTCGCTCTTGTTGTTCGCGACCAGCGCTGAGTCATCCGTGCCAGTCAGAAGTAGCTTGAACGTTGCGAGGTTGGGCGTATTGGCGGTGGGATTGCCATCAAACAGAGGAGAGCTTTGTTGCGTGATCTCTGTTTCGTCGACGATCATCAAGCGCGCAATGTTGCGAAAACTCAGGCTGTTGGTGTCATTCCGGGAGTTCTTGCGGACACGCTTGCCGCCAAGACCGCACAGTTCCAGCAAGAAGGAGGAGAGGTTTGCGTCATTCCTCTCACTATGTTTATCGTCGAGCTGCTTGTACGAAATGTCGGTCGCAGGTGGCATCTGATGCAAACCGTCATAAAGCCGAAATCCGCCACCGTCCATACTGCGCCAGAGAGTGAAGGACTTACCGTCAAGTGTCTCAAGCCCGAGAAGAATGAGGTCGTATCCAACACGCTCAGGAATGTCACGCAGGGGCGGCTTACCGCCAAGCATGAAATCGATGGCCTCAACGATAAAAGATTTTCCGGTGTTTGACGCGCCATAGATGACATTCAGGCCTGGCCCCAAGGTAACACTTGATGGCTGCTTCTGCGGCCCGTAGAAGCCGAGAAAGCGCAGGCGGAAACCGGGAGTTTCTGCTCTCATGCTTCCTCTCCCAGACTCTGCTCAACGTGGTGAAATTCCTCGACCCATTTATCGAAAAATCGGCGCATCATGCTCTCAAATTGTTCGTCCGTTAGGCCGCCGATGGCTTCGACAAGCCAAGTGGCACGCTCCTTGAGGGCGACCAGGTAGCTGGAAGACACCGACGACAGAAACGTGGTGGCGTTCTCGCCTGCACCGTACTTGATGCCGTCGGCCGTAACCTCACGCGCCACGAGGTCACGGGTCATCATCAGAAGCAGCGACTGCTCGACAAGTTTTCGGCGCACTAGCAATTCAGCAGAGGGGGTCGGTGTCGGAGGATGCAAATTTTCCGGGCCGTCGAGATCGCCTGTGTGGACAAGTAGGTAGTCAAGCGCGACGAGTCTCTGGAGGTCATAGGTTTGCGGGTAGGCGGCGCCCAGAATCGAGACCGCGCGGATACCGGCCTCGAGCGGACCATTGAAGGTGTTCGGCTTACGTTCCTGACTCATGATCGTGTCCATCGTAGGCGGTCCTCATTCACGAGCTGATGGCAGATTCCATCTCGGTCTTTGGGGCTCGTGCAGGTGATGAGGGCGTTTGCCGTGATTTGCATGTCACGGGCCGCTTTGGTTACGGCGCAGACTTTCACGTAGCCATCGGCATGGCTTGCGTCGTGCGTGTCGATAACGCCGTCGTGAATGTCGTCGAGCAATGACTCAAAGGTGCCAGGAGGGACACCGTCGCGGGCGAAGACACGCAGTGATTCTGCTTCGTAGAACGCCTCGCGCTGGCGACGAAAGTGATCTTTGAGCTTTTGCACGGACAGCGCCGAGGGGTCGGTCGTGATCGTCCCGGTGTGCTCACCGTATGCACCGAGCAACTGCGTCACGTAGCGACTTTCCGCGGAAGTGACCTCTTGAGGAGGCTTTTCCGAGGCAGGTCGTGGTCGCAGTCCGCCACCGAAGCGCGCGGCGTGAGCCGGCGAAGCGCGATGATCGTCAACAAGCTGCAGTGTGGTCTTGGCGTCGAAGATTGAGAAGTCGAAGGCTTCTACGTGAGCACGGAGCTCTGTGCTGAGTAGCACCGCTTGTGTGCTGGTGATCGCATCTTTTACGTGCTTATCCCAGTTTGCAATCAACTCCTCGCGCAGTTTCGTAGTATTCGAAAACAGACGACTGAGTGAAGTGCCGGCACCGCGCGGCGAAACAAAAAAGTAGCGGCGGGGGGCTGTGTATTCGCCATTAAATGAATACCAGACAATCTTGCCAAGTTCGGCCCAAACGTCGCTGGGCCAGAGTGCATGGTCGTAATGCTTGCACTGGTAGTTGTCCCAGACGCCCTTCAAACGCGCGTCGTCACCGAACCCGGCAACATCGATCCCCATGTCGCCAGCACCTGAAAAGCGCTGCACGTGCTTGTACTTTGCTGCGAGGCAGTAGTAGGCCCACTCCTCAACAAATTCTTCCCACTCGGCCGGCGAATAGGTCAACAGCCTTTGCTGTGGCGGAATGACGGGACCATTCACCACCTGCGCAGCAGTGACTGCATTTGCTGGGCTTGGCGGCTTGTTGATGTCTTTCCAATTCGCAGTCATGACCTGCCACCCCCTTGAACGTCGTGGGGGCGGAAATACGGGTTCTTGTGTATTTGCGCCGCCTGGATTTTCTTCGTGAAGAACTCAGCTAGGTCGTCCTGCTGATTAAGCAGGTACACGATCTCTTGAAGCGTCGAGAGGATCAAGACCTTGTGTTGCAGGAACTCGCGTACGGTGTGAATCGCAGGTTCTGTGTAGTCACTGGCAGAGATGAAAATGCCACGCACCTCGGCACGTGACATGAGGCGAACAAGATGCTCTGCAATCTCGGGCTTGCCTACCGGATCGCGATACCACTTCATCTCAACGAAGTACAGGGCGCCGCCGAGTTCAATAACCCCATCAATTTGCTCTACTATTCCTTCTCCAGCCTCGCCGACGAGGTGGAAGGCTTTGCGGACAAGAACGCCGTATGCTTGAAAGAGATTGTTGAGGGCGACTTCCAGCATCTTGCCTCGTTGCTGCGCAGCCGCAGTGGAGTCAAACAGCGCATAAAATTCCTGCTTGGCATTTTCAATCCTCGCAGTGCGCTCGCGCTTCTCTGCCGCGATCCGATGTGTCTCGGCAAGGCGCGCTTGCCGCTCCTCTTCGCGGGCGTTGTTCATGCGTGTGAAGGCGTCCTTCTGGTTGACGACTTCACGGATGCTGGCGACAAGGCCCTTTGCTTTGAGCTGGTCATCTGGCCAGCACGAGTCGAAGTTAGCAAAGTCCACAACGCGCCGCAGCACCTCTCGCCGCTCTCGCAGAGCAGATTCTCCCTTTGCATTGAGGCGCTCAAGCACGGTGCGCACCATCTGGTACTTGTTGACGTCTTTCGGCGCGGCCTTCAAACGGGCAGCGAGGTCAGCGGCCATGCCGTCAGACACACCTGCGCCTCGAAAGAAAACCAGCACGTCAGTCTTCGAGCGATTGAGCAGCGGCAGAACATCCACCAGGAGATTGAATAGCTCAGGTGGGTAGTGGAATGTGATGTCGTATGGTCCATCAGCCATGCGATGCCTCCAAACACACATCGCCGATGTGAGAAAAGGTTTTGCTCTCCCTTGTCATAAATCCTTTCCTACACGGTCTTCCCATGTCCATTGGCATTGGCGTTGCGAGCGGTTTGCCCCGTGGGGAGTGGGCTAATAGATCGTCCCGACTCAGCTTCCGCAACATCCAGGTCGCACTGCACCTGCAAGCTAATCCAGAACTGTGGAGTATCTCCGAACCAGTGGGCGAGTCGCAGCGCCGATTTGCCAGTGATCCCACGCTTGCCGTTGATGATCTGAGTGATCCTGTTTGCGGGAACGTCGAGTTGACGCGACAGCTCAGTCGGCGACACGCCATCGGCTTCAAGCCGCTGGGCGAGAATTTCACCCGAATGATGGACTGCTGCCGTCATGTTTCGCTTCAGAATGAACGGGCTGCCGCCCTTGGTTTCAGTGCTTGGTCAAAGAAGGATCAAGCATATTTGCAATGTACGCCAATCGTACATTGCTTTTCTTTACTTTACTTATGCACGATAAAAGTGCGCGGTGCGCGTTGGCCCGAGGCGGCTGGAATGCGTGAAGGGTCAAAGCCGAGTAGCAGTGATTGGGCATGGAAACTTGGGGGCAGCGGCAGAGAGTGTGACATCACCTAAATCGTGCCCAGCAAACCTTGCTGCTGTGGGTCCGCAAGGGGTCTGCTCCCATCCGCCCTGTCCGAATCAATGGCCGCCTTTCGTAGCCGGTAATTCACCTGAAGCAGGTCTTACGGTTGGCCTAATCTTTGTTTCGGAAAAGTTCGGTAAGTTTGCCCGTCGTGACGCAATCATTCAGAAATCGAAACTACCCGTTGAGGTGAACGTGAATTTGCATACCCCCGAATTTTTGACCCTGGCAGAAACGGCAAATATGCTGCGTGTGAGCACTCGAACCGTAACCAATTTGATTAATCGTGGCGTATTAGAAAAGGTTGCCTTAAGCAAACGGTGCGTACGAATCCATCGCGATTCCTTGATGAGCGCGTTGGCGGAGAAGTGCGCCGCCTGAAAAATAAAACACGGCCGCAACCGACCCTCCTATACCTTTGTAGGACGGCATGAATCAAAGCAAGGTCATTATATTCATACCGTTTCGACATGAGGCTTTCAACTGAAAGTCAATATGAACAAGATCATTTTTGAAGACGAATCTCATCCCCTTGATTTTTTTCACGATTGCCTTGGAATGTTTAGGTTTAATCTAAAAAAAAATGGATTATCGTTAGGTTTTTTCGAGGACTGCGCTCATGCTACCGTTGTAGTACGCGGGCCACTACCAGAAGATTTTGAGTCTTCTTGTCTAAAGGAATGGCGGCGCATTGGTGACGCCGGATGGCAGCGAGTGATGAGCGATGACATCGTTTACGAGTGGGACTCCAGTGAACACGGGGGAGGGATTTACAGGTTACCCGGCCTTTCTGGCGCGCTGGATTTGGTCACTAAGTACACCCCTCTTTCAATAACCATTGATTTGGCTGGCGAGTTGCCTGACTCGGATCTTCTGGAAGTGGACCCAAATGCGCCTTACATAACTGCGGGCAATCTGCTGGCGAAGGATTGGACATCTGTTGACCAAGAGACGGGGAAGCGACACCAAACGCTGTACCGAATTGGTGGGGACTACTTTTTTTGGAATGGTTCTTGCTACGAGCACATGACCCCGGATGCCGTGAGGCGGTACCTATATCAACGCCTATCCGATGCTGTTTGCGCTGATGATGGCACGTCGTTCAACCCGGACCAGAGCAAAGTGACCAAGATAGAGGATGCGCTGAGGTCGCGAGCGTTTCAGGATGGCGATACAGGGGTTGATTTCTGGTTGGATGGAGATGGGAACTGCGGTCTGATTTCATTGGAAAACGGGCTACTTGACCCGACGAGCTGCGAGATTCACCACCATACGCCATTGTTTTTCACGCGGTGTAGCCTTCCTGTGGCTTATCACCCCAGTGGACCTGAGCCGCATGAATGGTTGAAGTTCTTGGGCTCAATCTGGCCAGATGACCCTGAAAGCGTGCTTTTGCTGCGCCAATGGTTTGGGTACCTGCTGACCAACCGGACGGATCATCACAAGGTGCTACTGCTTGTAGGCCCGCCACGATCAGGCAAGGGAACTATTTCGACGGTACTGACGAGCCTGCTGGGGGCCGCCAACGTGGCCGGCCCCACCCTGACAGACTTCGCGAGCCAGTTTGGGTTGGCCCAGCTAATCGGAAAAAAAGCCGCCATTGTTGGGGATGCCCGATTTGCAGGGCGGCAGGACCAAATGGCGCAAGTCACAAGCCGCTTACTGGCGATTTCAGGTGGGGATACCTTAACCGTTGACCGCAAATATGTGGCGCCGTGGATAGGTCGAATCGGCGCTCGCTTGGTGATTTGCTCCAATGAACTTCCGCGCCTATCGGACAGCTCCGGGGCGCTTGCGAGCCGCTTTTCGATTCTACAAATGCGCCATTCGTTCTTAGGGGCTGAGGATCGAGGGCTGGCAAAGAGGTTGCTCAGTGAGTTGCCCGCCATATTGCGGTGGGCGCTTGAAGGGCTCGATGACCTGGAGAACATGGGTCACTTCGTACAACCAGAAGCCAGTATAGAGGCCAAGCAAGATCTCAATGCCATTACATCTCCTGTGGCGGATTTTGTTAATGAGAATTGCGAAGTTATCAAGGATGCTTCTGTCCTCTGTGAAGAGCTGTTTAATGCGTGGCGCCAGTGGTGCGTGCAGCAAGGCCGCGAGCATTCAGGAACCTTACAAATATTTGGCCGAGACTTGAAAGCAGCGCTTCCTTCCGTAGCGACCCAACAAATACGTTGTGGAGCGCTGAGAGGCAAGCGAGTGTTTCAAGGTGTCCGGCTGCTGGAACCGGCATTTTGATTGGCACGCGACCTTGTTACCAGTCTGTTGTCGTCTTGTTACCGGCACGGTGAGCATAGAGTACCTAATATAGGATTGGCACTCAATGGCACGCGATGTGGAACGGGATGCCTTAAGCCATCATGTGTCGTTTTTCTGATGAAATTTCAACGACTTACACGGTGGAACGCGATGGAACACGATATTAACCAACTAGCTACAAAACGCTGTAACCAGAGGTGGTAACAGTATCGGTAGCGGAAAAGCAGTTTGATTACGCGGTTACAAGAGAAAAATAATGCAGTTAGATTTATCGCGTGCCATGCGTTCCATGTCATCGCCGCATCTCGCTAGCGACTGGTGTGGACGGCGGAGAACCTGATGCGCGGTGCGGGGCGCAGCCCTCGCCAGCTTCTGGTGCGGGATGCTGTCGCGCCTGAGTGCTGCGAATAGACATTCGCATGTAGCCTCGCGGTATCCTTCGAATCCGCCCGCATGTCGCCAGCGGTTTCGGTCGTGAAGTGAGAATAAGTGCTCCTATTTTTGAGACGGAACGACTATGGCCCGACCCGCAGACCCTCAACGCGATGAAGCGATTGCTACGATCAGTGAGATGACCCGCAAGCATGGCGTGAAGACTGGCTTGCAGCTGGCGCGCGAGAAGTTTCGCGATATCCCACATGCCACTTGGGCGCGGTGGCGACGGGCTGCCATTGGTGACGTCAGCGAGGCCAACGCCGAAGCTGTGGCGGAGCTGTCGCCGGAGATCCGCGCGCAGATTCCGCCGCTTCATGAGCTGACGCCGGTGGTGGAGGATCCTGTACCCGCCACGCAGAAGGCGTTGAACTTCTGGCGCATGCTGGATGAGCTGGAGCAGGATACGCAACTGATGCGCGAGTTCGCATTAACCAAAGGTGCCGATGGGAAGGTCAAGTTGCGCGTGCCGCCGGCACTGCGCGACGCCCACCGGATGCGCTGCGACTTGATTCGACTGGCCCTGCAACAGGCTGAGGTCGCGTGGAGCACGGAGCGTGCAGCGACGCTCTACCAAACCATTATCGACGAGATCGGTGCTGAAAGCCCTGAGTGCCAAAGGCGGATCATGGAGCGGCTACAACGTGTGCAAGGCGAAGCTGCGGCACGCGGGTTCTGAGTGTCTCGGGCCTACAGCGCCAACATGGCAGGCGCCTGTGTTATGACTTAGTGCCGGCGGTTACGCTCTTCGCCAAGTCGGCGTGGCAGGTCTTTCGTCGTAATTGCCGGACATGGCTTCCGTGCGTGCAGTATCGATCTTCCTTTGCACTTCCTCCTGCATGGCTTGCGTTGTCGATGCGCTGATTAATCCTCGTATCTCATCCCCGTCGACATCTCGGTGCTGCTGGGCAATCCACGCCTCAGCTTCATTTCTGCTGACCTCCGTGCCCCAGCCAATAGGCTTTGGAAAGTCGCCCTCGTATGGCATGTATGCCACGGCCCTCTGGCTCCAGAACTCTCGTGGGAATTCATTCATCGAGCTTGGGGGCAGATAAAAAGCACCTTCGCCGTCGATGTATTAAATAGTTTTTCCTTTCACCAGGCACAGCATTATGGGCTCGCCATAAGCTTACCTGGCCCGCTGATCGCGCGATCCACGCCATCGAAGCGGCTTCCTCCAGCGATCCGTACCGATGCTGCTTCGATCATGTGCAGGGCGGCCTCGGGTGTGACTCCGGAAAGCGCAGTGTAAGTCGTTGGCGCCCGATAGAAACGACCTGAATGAGGAAAGGCCTCATGTTCGATGAACGCGCGGATCCATGGCGTGTGGCATGTGGCACAGACCATGCGCGTTACTTCCCAGTAGTCGCTCGTCATGCCGATATCTGCCCGATCAATCCACTCTACGTCGGCGCCCGGCTTCTGACATACACAGCCACCGGGAGCGTTCTCGGCCTCTTGCTGGCGGGCGACCTCATCGGCGCGGGCTCTCACTTCGGGAGGCGCTTTGGCCAGCAACCACTGAATTTTCTCATCGGATGGCTTTGGCCCGTCGCAGTCGTATCCATCGAGAAGCCGATCAGGGATTCCGGGGATTGCGCTTTCTTCTTGGTTTGGGTTGGGTTTCATTTTGATCTGATGTTCCTCAGGCAGGTCAAGCAGGCAGTGTTAAGCGATGGCTTTTTATTCGCGGCAGCATGATTATCCGTCGAGTCGTATCGGAGTTCCGCGCTATCGCGGCGATGGGATTCCCCGCCATGATATGTCGGGCCACATCCTATAGCTTGGGAGGGATCGCGCAAGTACGACTTGAAGCTTCCTCCCACTCGTCCTCTTGATCCATAAGGTTCTTCATGTGCTCGACTCTGCCAAGATCAAGATGCAGCCGCTACTGGGCGTTGTACGCTCTGCTGCCAGATATGGCGATAAACCAACTGGGCCACCTGTGCTTTGTCATCGGGGGTGTAGGGCGGCTCAGGCAACGTTTGGTAGACGTGGTCCAGGATGAATGTTTCAACCTCGGCTTGGGTCTGTTCCTTCTCGGTCCAACGGTCCAGCGGCGCAATCACCTTTAGTACGCCAGCCAACAAATCTTTGCTGGCCAGCTTGATACGCTCTCTGTCCGCTTTGGAAAGGTCATCACGACGTACCAGATCGAACAGAGCGAGCTGATCTTCACTCAATCCCTCTGCAACGGCTCGGTGTTCCTCTTCGGTCAGGCTACCCCCCAAGTCCATCAGCTTGGCAAAGGTCTCCTCAACGGTCACCTGATCCTTGTCCTGGTTGTAGGCGGCGATGATCTCCTGATACTTTTTCTCGTAGTTCATGCGCAGCGGGTTGGCCGCCAGCATCTGGGCCAGCTTCTCCTCCACGATTTGGCGTATGTCTTCGATCACCGTGGCCTTGCGCTTCACTTTCTTGGCGAACTCATCCCGCAGCTTTTCCATGTTGAGTTGCGAGAGGTCTACGGACAGTCCGCTTGCTTGGTCGCTTCCTGGGCCGTGCGATGCAATCGCCTGGTTCACGATGCGATGCATAACCTTCAGTAGCTCGCTGACGTCGGCTGTATCGCGCCGCTCACTCAGTTTTTTGTAGATGGCCTCCAGGTTGTCGTGCCGTTGCGCATAGATCAGCGCCGCTGGTTCCACCAGTAGTGCCTTGAAACGGCTGAATACCACGCGGCACAGAATCTCATAGCGACGCTTGGACTCATCGCTTATGTAGACCGCATCTACTGCATCTGCCAACAGCTCGATACGGGTGAAGCCTTTGGTGCCTAACAGACTGCTGGCATCGAAACCGAGGCTTAGCAAATAGGCCTCGGTAACTTCAATGGCATCCGCGAGCGCAGCCACTCGCTCTTCGATGGACGCCACGACTTCGGCTTCGCCTCCGTCATCCCCGAGGGCATACTGCGCCAAGGCTTCACGCAAGCTCTTGAGCATGCCGTTGTAGTCCACGATCAGGCCAAAGTCTTTACCGGGGTACACACGGTTGGCACGGGCAATCGCTTGCATCAGCGTGTGCGCCCGCATGGGTTTGTCGATATAAAGGGTCGACAGGCATTCCACGTCAAATCCCGTGAGCCACATGGCACAGACCACTGCTACGCGGAAGGGGTGCTTGGGGTTCTTGAATGCGGTCTCGACGTCAACACGCTGGCCGTCTGGCGTCTCGAACCCCAGCTTCATCACCGCACGGTGCGGAATGATGTCGAAACCCCATTGCTTGAATTCCGCCACCTCATTCTGCGCTTCGCTGATGATCAGTTCGATGATCGTCTCGTCCATCCACGCGGCCTGTGCCAGTAGGCGGTCGCGTTGCGCATGTAGCAATTGACGGGTTTCGTCATCTGCAGACGCTGGGATGGCTGCCAGTTTTTGTTGTGCTTCAGCCCGCAAGGCGACAGATTTAGCCTTCCACTTCGGCCCAATCAGCTTGAGCATCCGAGCACAAGTGATCTTGTCGATGCACACCAGCATGGCCTTGCCCGCTTCCCAGCGGGTGCTGCAATGCTCCACAAAGTCAGTCGCAATTCGCTCCAGGCGTTCGTCCGCGGTGATGACTTCGTAGTCTTTGCCCAACAACTTTTCGAGCAGTGCCGTTTGGTCGGCATCAAGGTCAGCTTTTTCGACCGCAGCAGAAATTCTTTCGTTCAAATCCAGCTTGGCCAGGCCCAGCTTCTCGCCGCGGTTTTCATACACCAGCTTGACGGTTGCGCCATCTTCCTCGCTGCGCTTGAAGTCGTAGCGCGACACATAGTCACCAAAAATCCGTTTGGTCAGCTGGTCGTGCTTGAAGAGGGGCGTGCCAGTGAAACCAATGAAAGCTGCATTCGGCAGCGCCATGCGCATATTGCGCGCCAGTTTGCCTGCCTGGGTGCGGTGCGCCTCGTCAGAAATGACGATGATGTCGTCGCGCTCGCTGTATGGGGCGTCGGGCGCGACATCCTGGTTGAACTTGTGAATCAGGCTGAACACATAGCGATGGTTTTCGCCCAACAAGCGCTGTAATTCTCGGCCAGAGCTCGCACGCGGGATTTGTTCGTCCGCCACACCACAGCCGATGAAGGTTTTGTAGATCTGGCTGTCCAGATCGTCCCGGTCGGTCATCAGCACAAAGGTGAAATTGCCCGGCACCGTGCGTCTTACCTTCTCGGCAAAGAATGCCATGGAGTAAGACTTGCCACTTCCCTGCGTGTGCCACACCACACCCAGACGACCTAGGTCAGGGTGGGCTCTTTCGGGTATTTCGAGGTACCTGGGCATCGGCTCCGCCGCCAAGAGCGCAGGCTCCATTGCATCGTTCGCGGCGGGGTCTGTGACACCGGGGAGCTCAATGGTGCGGTGGGTCAGGCGTCTACTGGTCGGGAACTCGCGCTTCAGTGCTTCTTGCCGCACTACAGAAGCCACAGCCTGGTTCACTCCCAGCATCTGGTGGTTGCGTGCCACTACCTTGCGAACCGCACCAGCCTTGCTGGCGTCAAACAGGATGAAGTTTTCCAGAATGTCCAGTAGTCGGTCTTTGGCCAGCATGCCATTGAGCAGTACCTCGGCAGCGATTTTGCCTACGTCACTTTCGTGCAGGCGTTTCCATTCCCCAAAGTGCTCCCAGGTGCTGGTGATGGAGCCGAACCGGGCGTTGTGCCCATTGCTGACAATCAAGAAAGCGTTATGGTGGAAGGCGTGGGCCACCACGTTCTCGTCCATGTAGTCACGCAGATTGCCGTCAAATCCCGCGCGAATGTTCTTGTAGACCGCCTTGAGCTCAATGAACACCAACGGCAAACCGTTCACAAAACACACCAAGTCGGCACGACGGTTGTAGTTCGGAGTGCGCAGACCCGTGAGCTTGAGCTCTCGCACCACCAGGAAGCGGTTGTTAGCTGCGTTTCGAAAGTCGATCACAGCCGCCTGCGCGTAACTCAGTTGTCCTTGCTCGTTGCGGTAGCTCACCGGCACGCCGTCGCGAACCAGCTTATGGAATGCCTGGTTGTGTTGCAGCAGCGAACGTGAGAAATCGTGGTGCGTCAGCTTGGTGATGGCTTCCTCAATGGCCGAGGCTGGCAGTTGCGGATTGAGTTTGATCAGGGCCGCGCGCAAGTCACGCACCAGAACGGCCTCGCGCTCATTGGTACGACCCAGGGTGCCGCTCGGGCCAAATGTTTCCTGATTCCACGCATACACGCTGTCCCAGCCCAGGGTCGTTTCCAAGTGCTCAGCAAAGGTGGCTTGCACCAGTCGATCTTCGCTGTTGATGTCGGTGTAGGCCATGCTCAACCCCCCATCTGCTTCTCGAACGATTGCCGGACCAAACCCATCACGTAAGGCAATTCATCCAGTGATGACAACCCCACCTCAACGTCACCATTACCCCAGCGTCCGAGCCCCGTCACGTCTTTGCAGAGCTTTTTGGGGTCTTCAATTTCATGAAACTCGACATTCAGCGAGATGCGCAAGCGCTTGGCCTGCGGCACTACGTCGGCAAAGTTGGTTTCCGCCTTGTAGGCCACATAGAGCTTGAGGAATTCCTCCGTCACACAAGGGTCAAGAGCCAGCACCTCTTTGCGGAACGCTTCAAAAAGCTCTCGCATCGGGCTGGTCAACAGGTGGGGGTGGTCCTCGAGCGCGTACGTGCTTTGGCCCTGTACGGCATGGGCCTTCGGTCGGTAGGCATCCAACACATCAGCGGGTAGCTTGGGTGCCGCCCATACCTCGATCGCAGTTGCGGCCAGCTTTTCCGCACGAGCTTTGATGGCGGCTTCGTTCCACACATCCAACTGCCCCAGCCCTTGATTCACCCTGAGCGGGCTTTCTTTGAACCCACCCGGCATGTCGCGCTTGTCTGAAAACGGCCGGTCGCTGTATTCCGAGTTGTAGCCCGTGAGTGTGAGGTTGCCCAGGGTGTGCAGCCATCTCTCCTGAACGTGCTGCCAATCCGGCCCGAGCGCTTCTTTCCATGCAGGTGACAAGTTCTCGTTCTGCGGCAGGATGTGCTCAATCGTGTATTCATCCACAGGCACCCGCTCTTTGCGCCCGTGGTTTTCCAGTCGGCGTAGCCAGTAGCTGCGGCTGCGGAAGTTGTACAAGTCACGCTCCTGCAGATCCCGCCGAAATTCTTCATCCGATGGAAACCGCCGGTACGAAGGCAGCACCAGCAGCTGGGCCATGATGCTTTCCAGGTAGCGATCCTTCTTGAGTGCTTTGCCAAAGGTGGCGAAGGTCTTGTTCAGCGAGTTGGTGGGTATGGCGCAAATGGCGCGGCGGAACACATAGGCCTCCACCAGCCGCACGGCGCTGGCAAAGTCCGCTTTGGACAAGATACCGTTCGCATAGTCGGCATACAGCTCCAGCAAGAAGGGGTAAGCCACATCCACCTTCAGCTCACGCAAGTCCTGAAACACCAGCTTCAATTCGGGGTCAGTCTCTGCGCCCAGGGCCATGGCGCAGAAGTAGCGCGCAAAGTCACGAATGTCTTTGACCCAAACTTCTACACCGGCGCCCATGTCGGCCGATGACTTGGCCTGCTGCTTGAACGCGGCGTACACCTCGTCTTGTCTTGGGATCTCTCCCGTCTTCACCGTCAGGTAGTGGCGCATGAAGGCATCGAAGTGACTCCCATAGCCCTCCTGGCCAAACTCCACCTCCATAGGGCGCCAATACTCTTCGTACAGCCGGGTCTGCAGCTTTGGCTCAATGCCCATCAAGATGAAGTTGCGGATCAGGTCCGCCTGGCTTAGCTCCCGCCCGGTGGAGTTCATACTCTCAAAAATGAGCTGCGGGTTGTCCTGGTCGCGGTTCAGGGCAATGTCCACCACCACCAACTTGGCCAGGCCGCGGCACAGTGCAGCGAGATCACCCTTGCAGGAGGCAATGAGCGACTCAAACAGTGCAAAGTTCTCTGTCACTCGCACAGAAGGCACTACAGGCTGGGCACCGCCACCCACCAGCGCAATCAAAGACGCCTTGTCGGTTTGTGTCAGCAGCAGTTTGTAGTGGCGCTCACCGTCTTCCTCAGGGTTGACCAGGTAGTAGTTCCGCACCTTGCGGGGAGAAAAGCCATCCACGGGCTCGCGCTGGCCTTCCTCCAACTTGTCCAGGGCATTGGCCAACGCAGCCAACAAGATGGTCATCGTTGTGAGACGCTGCTGGCCGTCAATCACCAACATGGGCTCCAAGCTGGTCAGGTTGGACAAGCCCTTCTCGATGTAAACGATGGAGCCCACAAAGTGCGCCGAGAGCTTGTCATCTGACCCCGTCCGGATGATGTCCGCCCAAAGTTGCCGGCACTCCCGCTCCGTCCAAGAATAGGTGCGTTGGTAGATGGGAATGACGAACTGGGGTGACTTCTTGAGAAAGTCCAGTAACTTCGCTTCGGTAGCCTTCATGTTTTTTCCCTTAAACCGCTATCTCGCCCGACATCAAGCGCGGCAGCAATAGGTCGCGGGCAGATCGGAGCTTCTGGCAGGAAAAGCTGATCGCCTTCAGTTGCTCAACAATCGGTCGAATTACCCCCTCAAAGTTGCTCAGCAAGCCAGGGGGGGGTAAAGGCACGGGGTATGCCTTCATTTGCTTCCAATCTGCACGTGGCATTTTGGAACCCTCTTTCATTTGCTGTGTGGTAACGGCGATGAATGCATCGCTGGACATTGTCATTAGCACCAGCCCGTGAAGGGATTCGTCTGCGGGCCGAACGACGATGGCATCAGACGATGCAACACCATCAATAAATGCGACACCGACTTTGTGGAAGTAGGGACGAATCTTGCCAAATATGATTTCGCCTGCTTTGAAGCGGTACTTGCTGCTGGTTACTTGCTCCACGCTGCCCCACTCATCGAGAGATATTGAGCGGCGGGGTATATGCTCAAGTCCAATGTAGGGCGTATCCGGCTCCAAGGATTCGGGTAGCACCATATCCCTGATTTCACTGCATAGGTCGCCGAGGGTCTTGCGAGTCCATCCCTGTGGAACACCATTCACGATGGGCGTGTGTCCATGGCCAGGGAAGCGCAGGTGGACGAACCATTCGCGGTAGAGCAGCCGGGCAGACTCTTCCAGCAGGGCCATGCGTCGGCGGTTGTTTTCAATCAGTTCATCGTAAGCGGAGAGAGTTTTGGCAATAGCTGTCTGAACATCGGTCGATGGGTAGCGAACTGGCAACTCAGACACAATTCCTGCGCTGAGGTTGAGCATGGTCGTGCCCACTGCGTGCTGCAATAGCCACTTCGTAACATGTTCTTGTGCCATGAAGTAATAGAGATACTCGGGGACAAGATGTTGCCCGTCAGTTTCTATCTTTAAGCACCCCGTGCCACAGAGCCAACCATCTTGGTCTTCCCTTATGTACGCACGTTTTGTAATTTCCCCTCGGCGGGGCAATACGATAGTGCGTGGTTTGAGCTTGTGGCGTTGAAGCCGTGTTGCTGTTTGCTCTGAAACCCGAGCGATCGATTCACTCGAAATACGACCATCCGTGATGTCCTTTGGCATTACGACAGGAATGCCCTCTGACTCATATTCGGACTGGTGAAGCTGAGAACCAAACGGACCCGTCTGAATCAAGCCGTTATCGCGTTTGGTCAGCTCACCCAGGGTCGCGTGGCTCCAGCTCATACTCCCAACTCCTCAAAGTTGGTCTGAATCTTCGCCGCCAAGTCCACCGCCTCACGGTTCAAATCCGCCAGCTCCAGGTGGATGTCGCGCAAGGTTTGTTCGAAGTCGAAATCCTCGTCCACCTCGACCGGGGCAACGCCCACGTAACGACCTGGGGTCAGACTCCAGTCGGCGGCCTCAATGTCGGCGCGGGTCACCACTTTGCACAAGCCGGGCACGTCAGCCATTTCGGCCTTGGGAAAACGCTCCTGCAGCCAGACGACTTGGCGGTGCAGGTAGGCACAGCCCTTGAGCTGCTCGACAGCGGCTTTGCGTTCTGCGTCCAACTGCTTGATGAGCTTGCTGATGGCGCGGCGGTCATAGAACTCCGCCGCCTCGTCATGCTCGGCCAGTTCTTGCGCAAGTTGTGCCGCACGGGCGGCAAATTTGTAGAGCAAATCAATCTGTTTAATCAAACCCCGAGCAGATTCAGCCAAGGGGTCGAAGGCCTGGCGGGCGCTGTGCTGGTCCGCGTTGGTCTGCGGTAGCTGCGTCACCGTTTTGCAGAATGCGGCCAGCCCGTCGACCAGCGCGGTGCGGTCAACGGTGTAGGCGGTGGCGGCGCTCGACCACTCCGTCAGGACCTCAGCCATGCCTTGGCGCTTTTCGTGCGGAAGGGCATCGATGCCTTTCACGCTGTCCATGAAAGTCTCTAGCGGGGCACGACTCGCGGTCAGCGTGGACTCGAAGGTGGTCAGCGCTGGACTCACAGCGGCTGCCTCCGTGCTCGTGCGACTGACGTAGCTTTGAACCAGTTTCAGAAAGCGGTCTTGCTGCCCCCGGTACAACCATACAATGGCGGCCAGGTTCGACTGTTGCTCGGGGGAGAAGTCGTAGATCTTGCGGGTGACTTTGCGGTAGACGTTCCGCGCGTCCAGCATGAGTACCTGGTCTTCGCGTTCTGCCGGCTTGGACTTGTCAAAGTGCCACAGCTCGCAGGGCACCGTGCGGGTGTAGAAAAAGTTGGAGCGGATGGCGATCATCACGTCCACGTCGCCGGTCTCCACCAGCTTGCGGCGCACTTCTTTCTCGCCATGGCCCGCGCTGCTGGCCTGGGACGACATCACAAAGCCGGCACGCCCCGTTGGAGAGAGGTAGCTGTGGAAGTAGGAAATCCAGAGGTAGTTGCCGTTGGAGACGTGCTTGTCTTTGTTGACGCCGGGCAGGCCAAAGGGCAGGCGGCGGTCGGTTTTGATGGATTCCGCGTCGACCTTGTCCACATTGAATGGCGGGTTGGCCATCATGAAGTCAACATTGCCCCACAACGGGCGGCCGTCTTGCAGGCGGTGCTTGTCGTCGTAGAAGGTGTTGGCTTCTTGAATGTCGCCCTCCAGGCCATGGACGGCCAGGTTCATCTTAGCCAGGCGGATGGTGGTGGGCGTCTTCTCCTGGCCATAGAAGGTGACCCGCTTCATGGTCTCAAAACCTTCTTGCTCGATGAAGTGGCTGCTTTGCACGAACATGCCGCCCGAGCCACAGGCCAAATCGGCCACCACGCCATGGTCAGGCTCTATGACATTCACCAGGGTTTGCACCAGAGAGGGCGGGGTGAAAAACTCCCCGTTGTCTTGAGCGCCCTGCATGGCGAACTTCATCAGGAAGTATTCGTAAATCCGACCAAACACGTCCCCGGTGGCGGTGCGCAGGGCTTCGGTGTCGAAGCAACGCAGCAGGTTCTCCAGCAGTTTGTTGTCGAAGCGGTCGTAGTCTTTGGGGAGGCTGCCCTGCAGTGGTGGAAAGTCTGCCTCGATGGCGTTCATGGCAGCCACCAGGGCAGCACCAAGGTTGGCGCCTGTGGGCAGGTTCAGCAAGGTGTCATACCGCGCCGACTCCGGCAGCATCAGCGCACGGCGTTTGATGAAGTCGGCCTTGGTCAGCGGCCGCTTGGGCATGGTGCCTGCGGCTTGTTCAGCGTCAATCGACTTGAGTGCTGTCAGGTAGCGGTTGGTGGCATGACGCAAGAAGATCACGCCAAGCACCGGCATGGAGTATTCAGTGGCCGTCAGATTGGAATTGGCGCGCAGTTGGTCTGCAGCCTCCCATAAACTGGTTTCCACCTGGCCGATGTTTTGAAATGCATTGATCGTCATGTGTCTGCTTTTTTCTTACGCGCCTTGAATCCAGGCTTCTGGTTGGCTCGATGCATACGTGGGGGGCTAAATGTTCTTTATTGCTTTGAGTTTGCCGAAACGTAGCCAGGCGCCAAGACGGCGTTCTTAACCCCGTAAAGTGCCAGGTGGTCTTTCAGCCACAAACGGTATTCGGGACCACGCAGGCTGTGGTCGGGCGAACAGTCCACGCTCCATTTGCGCAAAACGTAGCCGGCAGTGGCAGCGCGCAACTTCATCATGAGTACGCCGTCGCGCATGCCATAGTCCATCTTGGTGATTTCTGGTCTGGGCTGATCCGGATGCGGAACCAGCTCCAGTTCGACGATGCGCGTCCACTGGATGTCCTGATCGTCCTGTTCATGCACTTCGACAGGTGAATTTTTCAGAACGATCGGGTCTTGAATCCGGGTCAGTACAAAGTCCCGAAAATCGCCGGACTTTCGATCAAAAGCGCGCGTGTGCCAGCGCAAGCCGGTATCCAGTAACGCGAAGGGGACGATTTCTCGTTCGCTTTGGCCGTTTTCGACCGAGTGGTATTTGATGCGTACAGGGCATTTGTGGCTGATGGCCCGGGTGATGCCTGAAAGTGTGCTGAGGTCTGGCTGTCCCAGCTTGTTGGGGATATCGCAGGCGATGCCTGTTCGGGAGCGGACTGGCTCCCCGTCCCCAAACCCCTCTGCCAGCCAGGTCAATACCCGTTCGGCTGGGAAGTCGAACAAGGGTCGGAAATCCTGGCCGATTACGTAGGTCTTGGAGCGGCTGTCGTACCCGATGTTCGATGGGGCCATCTCTTTGTAAAGCCCCAAATCTCGGGTGGCAGCCGCCGTCTGGATGCCGAAGCGAGAAGCCAGATCTTGGCGGCGTATTTCCCCAACAAACCACAACCTCAGCTCAATGTACGCCATGCGGTCACGTTGGGCATGACCAAGGTCTCGCAGGCGATCAGTGCTCATCTGTGGGCGCTCTTTTTCGAAGGGGAGGATGTAGATTGCTAAAGTATAAAGGTGGCGATTGTGGTGTGTCGATGTAATCCTGTATTTAATTAATCAGCATCAAAATGATGCTGATTGGGGTATGATCATCGTTGCAAGGAGGAAGGATTATGTGGCTCATCACCCCAGTCGGTTTTTTCAGCATCGTCCAGAAGCCTGGCGACAAGCAGAATGACACTCTAACGGTGCGTTCTCGGATTCGCAGCGACCTGGCCGCCCTAAGGCAGCACTATCTACCTGGCTTGGGGCCGATCCAGGAAAGCCAAGACACTGACTACCGTTTTCGGGCGGTCGCCCCCAGAGCCGAGGTATCCGCCGCGATGGCGCGGATGGTCGATGGGCTGGACTACAGCAACTTCAAGTCCGAGGTGGCCAAGAAACAGGGGCACAAGCGTGCCAGCCTGTACCACCAGGTTTGGAATGTGCTGTACCAGTTGCAGGCCGATCCAGCGTTTGTCGAGAAGGAGCCGGTGACCGACAGCTACGGTGGTGTGGTGGTCAGCGGCGGCCACAAAGTCCTGCTGCGGGAGCCGACCAAGCACCACGGCGGCTATGCCTGGACCTTTACCAAGACCGAAATCAAGCCGGGAGAGTCACCGCGCGACGCCGCCATCCGTGCCGTGCGCGAGAAAACCGGCTACGACGCGGAAATCCGCATCAGCATCCCGGGTGTATTCAAGGGCTCGTCCTCCAGCACCTCTTACTACGTGATGGATGCCAAGCATCCTCCTGCCAAGGCGAACTGGCAGACCGCAGGTTTGCGTTGGGTAAGCTTTGACGAGGCTCGTGAGCTGATTCGCCAATCACCGAATGCCGAAGGACGCGATCGGGATCTTTCCATTCTGGACGCAGCGGAAAAGGCGGCTGGGATGATCGCCTACAAGGAGCACCCCAATGTCCAGCCGGAGGACTGGCAGGATCTCAAGGAAATGCACGAACGTCACACCGTGCTTTACCCGAAGATCTGGTTCAACCCCGATGAGATGGTGAAGATCCAACGCGGCTTCTACCCGACCGTGATGGAGCAGAAGTGGTTCTTGTACTTCACGGGCGACCGGTTGCGGATGCACCGGAGCTGGACGGGCATTTTGATCTACGACGTCGGGTTTGCCTTCGATCCCAAGGGGGGGGCCTATGTCACCGATGTGATCGTGAACCGCGACTCGGAAGAATACGGCAACACCGATGACGATGAAGATCTGAAGTTGCTGGAAGAAATCATTCGCTACCACTTGCTGGAGCCGCTGGAGGAGCCCGAGGTCGATGGCTTCGTCAAGGCGATGGCCTTGGCCATGCAGCCGAAATACCTTGGGTCGCCGGAGGTGGTGACTGCCTTGGTCAAGGAAGTGTTCGATGTCGCCATTCGTGCCATCGCCGATGAGGCAACCGAGGACGACTTCATCGAAGCAGTAGGCAAGGTGATCGCCGCCTTCACGGATGACGATGCCGGGTACACCCGCATGCCGGGTTGGCACAGCGCCGAGCAGATGGGGAGCTACGTCAAAAAGTACCTCATTGGCAGCGACAAGGGGGAGTGTCTGGCCCAGATCATAGGCCATGGCATAACCGCGTCGATCGCCAAGTTGCAGGAGATGCTCGGCGGCTTCCTCAAGGACCCCGCTGCCAACTGGGAGGAGCACGCGCTGGTTCAGCTCGACGAACTCCATCAATTTGTGGTGACTGTTCTGCTTGGCACCAACACGGTGGTGTCCGGCGGAAAGGTCTTGAGCGACTTCCACTGGGTACCGGTTGCAGTCGCAGCGGGAGGTAAGCAGGTCATCGTCGAGGTCGGTGCCGAAGGTGGTTCGATGACCCTGTATGGAATTCAGTCGCCAGACGGCTGGCAGTTACGGGTCGAGACCAATGAAGCCGCACTGCTCGACGAGGGGGACATGGCGGACCTTCCGGAGCGCCCCTGGGTAGGGACTTGGCGCAGTGCTCTGAAGCAACTCGATACGTACCCTTGGACACAGCTATATCCCCTCAAGGTTCATCCGGAATTTTCCGATCGGGTATTGAAGGCGTTGCAGACCCGGAGCAAAAAAGGCCTCTTCATCGATTGGGATCAATGGGGCAATGTTCTGGGTGTCACTGTGAATGAGTAATGAAAGGCAGATTTATGAGTTCAGCAGCTATCGTGAAAGCCGCGCTGTTTGCGGCAGAAAAACACAAAAACCAACGCCGCAAAGACGTGGCCGCATCGCCCTATATCAATCACCCTTTGGCGCTGGCCAATGTTCTTGCGGTCGAAGGGGGCATTGAAGATACGGATGTCATCTGCGCAGCACTGCTCCATGACACCATTGAGGACACCGACACCACGGTAGAGGAGCTCAGAGCCACATTCGGAGACAAGGTCACGGAAATTGTCTTGGAAGTGACTGATGATAAGAGTCTCGAAAAATCAGTCCGCAAAGAAGAGCAGGTTCGGCATGCGCCACATATTTCTGCTCAGGCCAAGTTGGTCAAACTGGCCGACAAGATTTGCAATGCACGTGATATTCAGACTTCACCGCCAGCAGATTGGTCGGCAGAACGCAAGCGTGAATATTTAGACTGGGCAGCTCGCGTTGTTGCTGGGCTGCGAGGAGTGCATCCTGGGCTAGAGGACGTGTTCGATCATGTTTCCGCTGGGCGAGGACCGCAATGATGGATGTCACTGTCCTTGTGATGGCGATAGCCAGTAGTTGTTTGATGCTGTCAACCAGATCAGCGAGCGTATTGCCTCGCAAAAGAAAACCAAAGAGCTACAGACTGCGCATCCATAGCCGATTCGGATTTGAGAATTCGATGCCGCGTGGAGTTGGGCAGGATAAATCGCAGTGTGTGGTGATTGCGGATCGAACAGAGCGGGGGCTGTGCCAAGCGGCCTCTTCAAGCATGAGGAAGTAACGATGGTATTCATCAAAATAAAAGGCGGCAAAATCCTATTCTGAAAATGAACCTTGTCTTTGTTTTTCTTATTTCGAAAGTTCAGAGCGAAAGCATACATATCGAAGAGCCCGACTTGCAAGAGAGGGCCATTGGATGGCGTCGGCGGAAGCAAGCGGGATTTCAGGACTCACTGTTGCTGGTTGGGGAGGAGTTTCAATCTGAGGGTGAATTTAAAGCATTCCTAGAACCGTATGGACTCGCCGACGCTGATCTGGCCGTAATCCAAGACGCATACGACGAGGTTCGAGGAGAGTTAATGGAGTCCGTGGTCGAACCGTGGCTCTCAGAAAAGCACCCGGGTGCTGTAGGTTTTATTGAATGGTCAAAATACTGCGAGCCTGACAGTTACCCCCTGGATGGCTGGTGGTGGACCGGCGTGGAGGCCTACGCGGAGGAACTTTCATCAGTGTACGGACGAATGGCCAAATTCGTTCCTTACGACTTCAAGACGCAGGTGTCTACCTGGCTCGCATTCGTTCTTGAAGATAGAGTGAAGTGGCTTTTCGAGAACGACGCGGAAGACTTTGAAGTTTGTATGTTGGCGATCTCCCTGTCTCGATGGCTTACCGGGTTCGATGCTATCACCGGGAATAATTTTTATGATTTCAGCTACCATGATGCAGCCGCCGAATTCTTGATAAACCCTTTCAGACTTGGGCTTGAGGCCGGTCAGGCTTCTTCTAATGACTTGTTAGAAGAACTTCTGAGCGAAGAGACGTCGGATGACGAACTACCTGCAATTCTCCTCCGTCATTGCTTGTCTGTGCGAAACCATGGTGCGGAGATACCGTCGTCGTTGAAGAGGGCCTTTGGAAGTGACACCGCTCTGTTATGGGGTGCCTATTCGAGCATCTGGCCTAATCTGCGAAAGTCAATGGCCGAGGCCGCCAATGACTTAATATCCCTAGGACAGATATTGGACGTTGGCGATTTGATGAAGATTTATCAATTCGTCTGTGACGGTTGGGGCGATGAGTTCTGACGATTGGTCAACGAAGGTTCTCGGCAAGGATTAAATTATCGGGGCTGCATGATGGCGGATGGCGAAGGGGATTTTGCGCTCCCGAGGAGCGAGGCGGACGAGCAAGGCGACGGGGGCGCGGGTTCGGGCGCCCAGTCGCTCGCCGGATATGACTATCAAGTCGACGTCTCCATCTGGCTGGCCCTTGACCTGATGCTTGGGTTGAGCCTGACCCAGATGGTCGAACTCGAGCCTGGGTCCGAGGAAGATCTGGAAGCAGAACTGTCCGACGACGAACCAGGCCGGGTGGTGACCCGCGTCGGGCTTGACGGCTACACACTAATCGTCCAGGTCAAGCTCCGCAGCGGCAATGCCTGGAGTGTGAAAGATATCAACCGGCTCCTGAAGCATGGAAGCGTGGCCCGCCCGTCGGCGGCGAATCGCCTTGCGACGCCAACGGTCCGCTATCTCTTGGTCACAAGCGCAGCGCTGAACGGGGGAACTAGAGGGCTCAAGGTCAAACGCGCAGGGACATGGCCCAAGAAAAGCGAAATGCCTGCCTCTACCGCCAACGTGCTTCCTTCGGGCGCACACGGACGCGTCGCCGTCATCGGCAATCTCGATGAAGAACGGCTGATGCTGGATATCAGGCGCCTCCTGATCGAGCGATTCGGAATTCCGAACGCCCGTTGGATCGAGTGCCTGCTCACGCTTCGAGAGGAAGCGCGGTTGCGCATCAGGCGGGTTGGCGAGGGGCGGTGGCGTAGGGAAGAGCTCGCCCACATAATACGTAGCCACGACGGTTATCTCGCCAGCTCGCCCCAGCTCGAGAATTATGTGCAACCCCGAAACTGGCACGACTTGATCGATGCCATGAGGGCTCCGAAATATGCCGCCATCATCGTTGGTCAGTCCGGGACCGGCAAGACGCTCACCACGAGTAAGCTCTACGAGGAGCTACGGCGCGGCATTCCCGGCCTGACGCGGGTTCCCATTCGCCGGGGACCGCAGCAGCTGCGCGATGATCGGACACCCCCGCCCGTGCTCTACGACATCGAGGACCCCTGGGGCCGGTACGATTTTGATCCCGAAAGTCGCCCTTGGAACGATCAACTGTCTCAATGGCTGGCGAAGGCTCGAGCCGACTGCATGATCGTCGCTACGAGTCGGCGGGATGTCGCCATGTCGTCAGGCGGATTGAAGTCGGTCGAGCCGTGGGTAGTGCCTCTCGAAGCCGAGCACTACGGCAAGGCCGAACGTCAGCGGCTATATCGGACGCGTATTGATACGCTGCCGCGCGACATTCGCTTGCTGGCAACCGACGCAGAGGGAAGAGTGCTTGATGAGTTGGCCACGCCCCTTGAGATCGAGAAATTCTTCGATGCGCTGCGCACCGTAGGGCGACCGGAGCGGCAGGGTGAGCATGGCTTCATTCGCGATGCGATTGCACGCGCACATGAGCAATCGATCGAACTGACTGTTGTCCAGCAAATCGAACAACGCGACGATGTTCGCTCCGCCGCCGTCATTTGGGCTTTCCTAAAGGCAAGCGACCGCCTGTCGGTTCGGATCCTGCGCAGTCTTGAGATGGATCTCGCTGAGCGTTACGCAGCGTTCGAGAAGGGCGTCACTCCGCTGGTGGATTTCTTCGTCGCGGCACGCAACCTCCGTTCTGGAGCGGGGGACGTGACCTATTATCACCCGCGCGTCGAGGCCGGCGTCGAGGCCGCTCTCAAACGACACGCTGTCCCTGCAAGCGTAGCACTTCGCGCACTCCTCGACGTTCTTACCGACGCAGACGGCCCGGGAGAGGAGTGGGGCGCGGGCTTTGCAGCTCGCATCGTCGCCGCCACCAAGCGAATCCCAGAGCTAAACGTAGAGCCGAGGCCACAGCCTGCCGCCAAGATCAATGCATGGCTCGAAGAACGCCTGGCCGACGCTTCCAGCAAATTCAGCGAGCATATGCTCCTTGCGGCTGCAGCGGGCTCACCTGCTTCCAATGCCGCCGAGTTCGCCCGCTACGTCTTACACCGTTCGGACACCAGTTTTGGCGTCCACATGTGGGAGAGGCCTGATAGACCCGATGCGTGGTATGACCGTCTCCGCGCAGATCCGACGATCGCGGCAATCGCCGGGCGGTTTGTCCGCGAAATGCTGCCTGATGATTGCGACCATTACACACCGTCTCTTGTCACCGATCTCGATCGCCTGGCTCTGAACCTGACTCCGGCCTACCTCGAAGCTGCTGCCGACATTGTCCGTCAAGGCTTCACGCCATCGACCGATGTCGTGGTGGCTGGCGCGCTGCGTGATCTCGACGGTTTCGAAGTTATCGTCGATAGCGCAGTCAAAGTGCGTACACCGACGAGCGAGGAGCTGGAGAGGGCTCGGCAGACCCATCTCGCCCTCATCAACGAGGTCTATAGCAGCGATTATGCCGAGCATCTCGCGGGCAACGATGACGGCTATACGGCAGACGAATTCTTGCGCGCCTACGCGGATCGCATCCGCTGGGCAAAAGGCTGGCGGAGCCTGGCGGAGCACCGCCATGCCGCGCCACTTTTGTCATACTGGATGCGATCCCTTACGGGTGAGGCGAAGATGAGGACGCCATCAGCCGACGAGGTGTCGGGTGCCTTCGCCATTGCCTTCGGATGTGAAGAGGAGGACGCCCTGTGGTTCGTCCTTATGCAGCATTGGGACGAGCAGTATCGTGATCGTCTTCTCTCACGTATTCATGAGGGATCCACGATAAGCGCCGTGCGTCATGCTGCGCTCGCTTGTCTCATCGAACAGGCGCCCGAGACGTTCGTCCCGCTTGTCGACAAGCTCCGCCAAAGCGGGAAAATTGAGCGTGTCATTGAAATCTTGATCGATCTTGCTCATCTCCAGGATCGCCGCGATGACGACGGAGACGAGCGTGAAACCGCCGTCAACGCCGCCATAGTTCGTCTCGATCCAGCTTTTCAGGAATTATGCGCGGCAGCCCGAAAGGGCGCCAAGGACGGACAGGTGCGGCTGTCACCGGTGGGGTTGGCCTTGCTGGCCAACCCCGCGCATTGGAGTGCCGACGTGCGCGCGCTCCGTATTCGTCGGCACGCCGATCTACCCAGTTCAGTGAGTGCAGACATAGTCTGGACGCTTGCAAACAGCGAGGATGACAACGATTGCGTAGCGGCCATCGATGCGGCCATCGCGCTAGGTTTGACGGACGTTATCGCCACCTCGCTGAATCACAGATTTGCCCACGTCGTGGCCAAAGCACTCGGTGCGTTGGGGGATGGAGTGTCGGCACCTCTACCGACAAGTCTGCTGGCATTGGCGGCTGCCGAGGGCAGCCCTGTACGCAAGGCGCTTGTGCGTTTGTTGGGGGCAAAGCCACATGCTGACCACATCCCGACCCTGTTGAACCTTGCCAAGGACCAATGGTCTTCATCGTCGCGTTTCTATGGCGAGGACGACAATTTCCCCATCGCGCGTTCTGCAGTAGACGTAATTGCTGCGCTTGCACCGAGTGATCGGACCACGCTTGAGCAGTTGCAGAAAATCGCTTTGGAAACCTCAGACTGGTTGGTTCGCACGAATCTTTTCAGCATCATTGCCGCAGAAGGCGGCTGCTCATTCCAGAGCCACCTTTTTGATCTCGCCATCACGCCCGGACGGATCCGGTTGCGGCGAGCTGCGGTCCTAGCGCTGCTGGCAAAGGCGGAAACCCTCGACCTGGCAGTTGTTAGGAAGATAACCGTCGACCTCCTGGCGACGCGTGCGCCACCGATCGCCGTCATCTTGACCCTTATTGCCGCCATTCGGATGCCCTCCGAGGAACGTCTGGAACTTGCTCGCGGCATCTCGGCGATCCCCAAGCGACGAGCCCTGGTTCTTTTGATGATCTGGCACGCGGTCAAGCCGCAAGAGGCGTTCAAGGTGGAGATCGAGAAGCTCGTTCCCGTCGATCATCCTTCCCTCGCATGGTTGAATGCTGGTCCGACTGAGAAAGCCGAGGACGCCCTGATCGCCGATTTGGGCGACCCGCCAATATGTCGGGAGGTACTGAGCTTGCTGAACCCCACGGACGCCAAGTTATGAGCAAGCCATTTGACCTCCTTCGCGAACTCTCGCGCTTTGGTGAAGGTCACGACATCAACCTCAACGATGCCGCCATCCGGGCCGCCTTTGGCCTTCATGTCGAGCAAGCGATCGACCGCGCTCTGACAGATCCTGTCTTGCTGCAGGGTCAACGCGCGGAAGCGATGTTTGAGGCTCTGATCGTTAGCCTAGGCACGGTGCAGTTGATCAAGCCGGAGGATGGGGGCCGCATGTTCGCCTCAGAAAAGATGCAGCCGCCCGATTTCAGGGTTGTGTTGAAGGATGGCTCGAACTGGTTGGTAGAGGTGAAGAACGTCTTTGAGCGCAACGCATTCCGCCAACGTCGTCGCCTCTTGAAACGCGATTACAGGAAGTCCCTGGAACGCTATGCCGCAGCAACTGGAGGAACGCTGAAACTGGCCGTCTTCTGGGCGCGTTGGTCCATCTGGACGTTGATCGATCCCGCGAAGCTTGCGCCCGACGACATGGACCTCACGCTCGACATGACGCAAACATGCAAGGTCAGCGAGATGGCGTCCCTCGGCGACGAATCGCTCGGTATGCGGGCGCCGCTCCTCCTTCGTCTTACCATGGATCCTGAACGTACCGGTCCGATCGCGCCTGATGGGGCAGTCCAACTCACCATCGGCAAGGCGCAGATCTTCAGCGGCGACTTCGAGCTGCTCAATCAATCAGACCAGCAGATCGCATGGACCGTCATGCGGTATGGCGACTGGCAAACTGAGGAGCCCCGTCCCGTCATTGACGGTGGCCGATTGATCGCACTCGAATTTTCTTGTGCTCCTGAGAAGCCGAGCAATCAAGGGTTCGAGACCGTGGGTTTTCTCAGCCGCATGTTTGCACGATACTATGCTGACCGTACCCTTAAGAACGGAGAAGTAGTCCGCATTGCGGCACCAGCGCAGCCAGATTGGTTTGCGGAGCTTCGGCGAAAAGACGGCGTCGGACGTATGCCGTTGTGGCGTTTTATCATCAAGCCTAATTACGATGCGGTCTAATTCTGATGCCATAACACCCGCAAGGCCAGTGAAAGCGGAGAGGGCACCATATGCCGCACGGAAGCTGTACTATCTGCCCTTTCCACCTCAGACGGTATGCTTGACGGTATGTTTAATGAGACTTCGCCGAAAACGCTTACGGCACAAAGTTCTTTCCCGCTTATTGACGATTGAGTGGGAGTGAATAAATTAACGCAAGTCTTTGATTTTAAAAGATATTTAAGTTTCACAAAACTTTCTCAAAGCCCAACTAAGTCGTTGATTTAGTTGGGCTTTTGGTTTTATAGTTACACAGAACA
>JACCDS010128681.1_pt1 | contig 31525 bp, 32 predicted proteins | sample 7446441 | NCBI WGS metagenome assembly JACCDS01 (sample SAMN15323445, study PRJNA562643) | freshwater metagenome | isolation source: river surface water | place: USA:Blue River Watershed | collected 2017-08-17
GATGCAGCTACCATTGCCGATGCCGTTGAAAGACTGATTGACTCACCAACCCTACTTACCGAGGCCGCCAAGGCGACGGCCGATTTTGTGCAACAGGCCACGGGTGCGACAACACGAACCCTGACGCTGATTCATCAGCAGGTTGGTCAATCTTAGGTGGCTGCCCCCAACGGCCACCAACGCCACCCATGAAAAAACCCGCCTTTTACGGCGGGTTTTCTAGGCAGTTCGGATTCGATCAGAATTCGAACCGTTGCATGGCACGCGGCGCGTTTTCCAGCGGCGGCAACCAGGTTTCAAAGAGCGTTTCACGCGCATAGCTACCCGGTCCGGTGCAATGTACACGTACCATTTCCATCACCGGGCCCGTACCGACCACGGCCATCAAACGACCACCCAGTGCCAGCTGATGCAGCAGCACGTCGGGAATCGCGGGAACCGACCCCGTCAGCACGATCGCGTCATAAGGTTCACCGGCTTCGTGCCCTTTCAGGCCATCGGCCAGTACCAGCGTCACATTCTCGATACCTGCCTCATCCAGATTGGCTTGCGCTTGCGCTTGCAGGGCTGGATCAACTTCCAGGCTCGTCACGTGCGCACCTTGAGAAGCGAGTAAGGCCGTCATGTAACCAGAACCCGTACCCACTTGCAGGATCTGGGCATCCGGCGCCAGTTCCAACTCCTGCAGCATCCGAGCCTCCATGCGCGGCGGCATCATGACTGCATTGGGTGTCAGTGGAATTTCCACATCGGCAAACGCCAGCGAACGGTAATTCTGCGGCACGAACTCTTCCCGACGTACCTCAAACAGCAGATCCAGAACATTAGGATCAAGAACATTCCACGGACGAATCTGTTGTTCGACCATGTTAAAGCGGGCTTTTTCAATATTCATCTGCGACATTCCGGTTGAGTCGTGCAATTAGTCAAGTCACACAGCAACGTAAGGTGTTGATTATACCTGCAAGCCGGGAAAATCCGGAGCCATCACCAGCCCGGCCAGCGGGATCAGGGCGAATCGCCAGGCCCCGGCTTCGCATCCGTTTCTTCCGGTGCCTGCAGGGTTTCAGACGCAGATTCCGGCTCGGCGAGTGGGCGCCCGCACCCCTGACAGAGGCCCGATTGTGGGTCAGCCATGCAGATGCCAATACAGGTATAGAGATCTTCGTTGTTCGGGTCAGACATGACACGGGTTCCACGCTAAAAACGATGCCAGTGTAATCCCATGGCGTCTCTGGCCCAAATACGTCATACCACTTGTGTGATTGGGCCTTTACAGGCAATCTATGTCTGACGCACCGCGTGCTTGTCGGGGATGTCGATTGTTGTCCCGCCGGGCGCATTTTTTTGGCTTTCGATTTGACGGAGATCACCATGTCGCAGTCCCCTAACCCCGCCGAGGGCGCAGAAGGCAAAAACCCGGCCGAACTGGTTCATGTCTACGCTGAAGTAGCCCAACGGGCCTCCCGTGTTCTGAGTGGTTTTCTGGAACGCCAAACCCAGAAGGGCGTAAATACCTCCGGCGAAGAAGTCGGTATTGCCAAGGCCTTCATGGATCTCTCGGCACGTCTGCTGTCGAACCCGTATCAGCTGGCTCAAGCCCAGATGAATATGGTTCACAACTACTTCTCGCTGTGGCAGAACTCGGTCATGCGTATGATGGGTGTGGAAGCCGCACCGACCATGGCGCCCGAACGCTCGGATAAGCGCTTCAAGGATGAGGGCTGGCAGCAGGATTTCGTGTTCGATTTCATCAAACAGTCCTACCTGATTGCATCGAAGCATATCCTGGACACCGTTGGCACCGTCGAAGGCATGGACGACAAACAACGTGAAAAGGTGAACTTCTACACCCGTCAGTACATTGACGCCCTATCGCCGAGCAACTTTGCACTCACAAACCCGGAAGTCTTCCGTGAAACGGTGCGCACTCAAGGGCAAAACCTGGTCAAAGGCCTAAACAATCTGCTGCATGACGTAGAAGCCGGAGACGGCAAACTGCGTATTCGTATGACGGATACCTCGGCCTTCGAACTGGGCAAGAACGTGGCCACCACCAAGGGTAAGGTCGTTTACCAGAACGAAATGTTCCAGCTCATTCACTACGAGCCGACGACCAAACAGCAATTCGATGTGCCGCTCCTGATCGTTCCGCCCTGGATCAACAAGTTCTACATCCTCGATCTGCGCGAGAAGAATTCCTTTGTAAAGTGGACAACGGATCAGGGGCACTCAACCTTCATCATCAGCTGGCTGAACCCGGATGAAAAACACGCTAAACTGAATTTCGAAGACTACCTGCTCGAAGGTTCGCTGGCTGCCATCAATGCGGTCGAACAGGCCACAGGCAGCAAGAAGGTCAACCTGGCCGGTTACTGCCTGGGTGGTACCTTGTTGATGTCGACCTTGGCCTATATGGCCGCCAAGAAGGATAACCGTGCCAACTCGGCCACCTTCTTCACGACCATGCTGGACTTCACCGATCCGGGTGAACTGGGCGTCTTCATCGACGAAGCCAGCATTGCCAGCATCGAGAAGAAGATGGAAAAGACCGGCTACCTGGACGGTTCGGAAATGGCCGGCACCTTCAGCATGCTGCGCGCCAACGATCTGGTCTGGTCCTTCGTGATCAACAACTACCTGATGGGTAAAGATCCGTTCCCGTTCGACCTGCTCTACTGGAACTCGGACTCGACCCGTATGCCACGCGCCATGCACAGTTTCTACCTGCGTAACATGTACCTGAAGAACATTCTGAAGGAACCGGGTGGACTGACGCTGGGTGGTGTGCCGATCGATATCCGCAAGGTGAAAACACCCTGCTACTTCGTATCGGCCATTGAAGATCACATCGCGCCATGGCTTAGCACCTACATGGGCGTCCACCTGCCATCGGGCCCGGTGACCTTTGTGCTGGGTGGTTCCGGCCATATCGCCGGTATCGTCAATCCGCCAGCGGGTAACAAGTACTGCTACTGGACGAACCCGAACCTCCCGGAAAGTGCTCAGGAATGGTTTGAGGGTGCGACGCAAAACGAAGGTTCCTGGTGGCCGAACTGGGAACAGTGGGTTGAAGCCATCAATGACAAGAAAGTGGCTGCCCGCGTGCCGGGTGAAGGCCCACTCAAGGCCATCGAAGATGCGCCGGGCTCCTACGTCAAAATGCGTGCAGACGCCAAGAAGCCCTCAGCAACCAAGGCCAAGGCCGCCAAGTAAGACAACGGCCAGCCTAAAGAAAAACGCCCGCAATGCGGGCGTTTTTCATGGTGCTTTCAACAAACGCGGATACGTCATAAATCCGCCGCAGGCATCCGGCTGGTATTACTTCTGCTGACGTGCCATACGAATGACGGCGTCGGTGTTCGCCAAAAGATCGTTGAAGTTCATGCCACGCTGTTGCAGCATCTTGTAACGGCCACCGACGATGATAGAGGGCACACCGTCAATCTGGTAAGCCATGGCCATCGCGTCCGCCTTCTTCATGGCATTGGTCACTTCTGCCGAGTAATAGACCTCGGAAAACTTCTTGGCATCCACGCCCGGCTGACTGGCCGCCCATTGCAATACGGCCTGATCTTCATAGAGCGTGCGGCCCTGCTGGTGAATCGCAGCGAATACAGCACTATCTAAAGCCGGCAATTTCATCAGCTGAATCGTATAGAACAGTCGTCCCAGCACCACCCACTGCGGTCGACCAAACGTCACCGGCACACGACGTACAACAACATCTTTCTGCTTTTTCGACCAGCGTTCGAAAGGTTCGGCAAAGTCATGGCAATGCGGGCAGCCATAGGAGAAGAATTCCAGCACTTCCAGCTTGCCGCCGGTTGCCGGTGCGGGCGTATTGAGCACGGCATAGGTCTGACCCGCGATGGCAACGCCACTCTGTGGCGCAGACGGCATCATCCCGCCCCCCAGAGCAGCCTGTGCCATAGCGGTACCGGACACGCCTGCGGCAGACAGCCCGGCAATCAATGTAGCGAGAAACTGACGTCGTTGCATGGTATCTCCGAGACTAGTTACGGGCAGGCACGGTATCAAAACCGGCCTCTTTCAATTCGTTACGGGCACGATTGGCATCATCCTGGCGTTTGAACGGGCCAATCTTGACCCGAAACCAGACTTTTTCGCCAATCACGGCCTTCTGAATCGAGGCATCGAATCCCTGCAGGGCGAGATTGGCTTTCTGGGCCTCGGCATCCGATTGCTTCTGGAAAGAGCCCGCCATCAGATAAAAGCCAACCGGCGCTTCCGGCTGTGCTGGCGGTTTGCTTGCCGCATCGGCCGCCGGCTTGGCAGCGGGCGTCGTACCATCTGTTTTGCCCGAGAGCAGATCCGGGAACTGAAAACGTTTTTCGGGCAGAGGATCACCCGGCTTGCCTGGTAGGGCAATCGGCTGCCCAGGCTCTGTGGCTGGCGTTTTGGCAGATGCTTCTTCCGGCACCGGGCCGGTAGACGCCGCGGCTGGCGCAGATGCAGCCGTATTCGGTGCTTTGGCGGGCGCTGGTACCGGTGCAGTTTTGTCGATAAATGGCGATGGCATTCGGTTAAACCACCAGGCCACCGCCGCTGCAATCACCAGGCCAAGCATCAGGCCATAGAGAATACCCTTAAATGCGCCACCGCCCGAGGGACGATCACGCTCACGCGAAGAATGACGGTTGGGCTTGTAATCTCTGGACATAACGGCCTCGTCTGCAATCCGTTCAGCTTACATTGATTCAGGGCAAGACACACCCAGCAGCGCCAAGCCATTGCGAATCACCTGGCGGACAGCGGCTGACAGCGCCATGCGGGCACAGGTCAATGCGGCATCATCGACCAGCATACGTTCTGCGTTGTAATAGCCGTGGAACTCGGCGGCCAGATCACGTAGGTAGAAAGCAACCTGGTGCGGTGCCAAATCACGTGCTGCGGACTCAATCACTTCCGGGAATCGACCCAGGAAAGCCGTCAACGCTGCTTCACGCGGATTGGTTAGCAACGCCAGATCAGCGCTCTTCAGATCCGCCTGGGTACCTTGCCACTGCACCATGAGTGAACAGATACGGGCGTGGGCGTACTGAATGTAGTACACCGGGTTATCGGCACTCTGGCTCTTGGCCAGGTCCAGATCGAAATCCAGATGCTGATCGGCCTTACGTAGCACATAGAAGAAGCGGCAGGCATCGTCACCGACTTCGGCGCGTAGCGACCGCAGGGTGACATAGTCGCCGGAGCGGGTCGACATGGATGCCTTTTCGCCATTGCGGTAGAGCACAGCAAACTGCACCAGGGCAATATCCAGTTTGGCCGGATCCAGCGCCAGTGCCTGCACAGCACCTTTGACGCGCGGTATGTACCCGTGGTGATCCGCACCCCAGATATTGATCATGCGATCAAAGCCACGCTCGTATTTATTCAAGTGGTAGGCAATGTCCGAAGCAAAGTAGGTATATAGCCCGTTATCACGCTGGACGACACGATCCTTCTCGTCACCGAAATCAGTCGAGCGGAACCAGCGGGCGCCGTTCTGTTCGTAAATGTGGCCCGCCGCATCCAGCTTATCCAGGCAACGCTTGACCAATCCTGTATCAAACAACGAGTTTTCCGAGAACCAGTTCTGGAAATCCACACCAAAGCCATCCAGATCATCGCGACCATCGGCCAACTGCTCCGAGAGTGCGTGCTGGTGAACATAGGGCCAATCTTCACCCAACAGCTTCTTGCCGTTGGCAATCAGCGCATCTAGGTGCAGCTCGCGCTGCGCTTTAGCTTCATCATCAACTCGGCTGGGGTCAGGCAAGCCGGGGGTTCCTTCCAGAACCACCGCCTTGGTGCGCACGTATTTGTCACCATGGGCACTGGTCAACTGACGCGCCATATCGCGCACATAGTCACCTTGATAGGCATTCGGTGGGTAATCAATCACTACCCCATGCTGATCCAGGTAACGGATCCAGGTCGAAATGGCCAGAATATCCATCTGACGACCGGCATCGTTGACGTAGTACTCTCGGGTCACATCCCAGCCGGCGAACGCCAGCAGGTCGGACAAGCTCGCGCCATAAGCAGCGCCACGGCCATGTCCCACATGCAGCGGCCCCGTGGGGTTAGCCGAAACAAACTCAACCAGCACCTTGGCCATCTGACCCTGGGTACTGCGGCCGAAATCAGCCGCCTGCGCCAGAACAGTGCTCACGACACGTGTCTTGGCATCTGTCTTGAATGTGAAGTTGATAAAACCGGCACCTGCAATACTGACATTGCTAACCTCTTGAGATACCGGCAGCGCCGCGACGATGCGCTCGGCAATCACACGCGGGGCGAGCTTCAAAGCTCTGGCCAGTTGCATGGGCAGATTGGTGGCAAAATCCCCATGGTCGGCCTGCTTCGGACGCTCCAAATGGATGGGGGTTTCGGCGTGTTCCGGCGCAACGCTGGCAAGTGCAACCTGCAGCAGGCCGGTGAGGTGTTCGCGGCTATCAAAAGTCATGGGTAAAATTATACCTTCTGGCTCGCCATCCCGTGGGCCTCTCCTATGAAAGCCGACCGCTCATGCGTCTGCAGCGTCTAACCCGTATTCTTTATGTCAGCTGGAAGAACGGGCTGCTTACTATGCTCGTCGAAGCCGAACCGGAAGGCCGCATGGCCCGCTGGCTGGGTTTCTACGCCCGTCGCCGGCACTTCACCAAGCCCCGCGCCGTCCGCTTACGCGAAGCGCTCGAATCGCTTGGGCCGATCTTCGTCAAGTTTGGCCAGATGCTATCCACCCGCCGCGACCTGCTCGCGCCCGACTTTGCCGATGAGCTTTCCAAGCTGCAGGATCGGGTACCGCCGTTTGACTCCGCGCTGGCTATAGCCGAAATCGAGCGTGGGCTTGGCATGCCAATCAGTGCGGCCTTTAGTGAATTCGACCCCAAACCAATCGCCTCGGCTTCCGTAGCACAAGTGCACTTCGCTCGGCTGCATGACGGTCGGGATGTTGCCGTCAAAGTACTACGCCCGGGCATGCACCGGATTGTCGACCATGACATTGATCTGCTCGACACGTTCGCCCAGCTCATCGAACGCTTTTCGGAAGACGGTCGACGCTTGAAACCCCGCGAAGTTGTGGCCGAGTTTGCCAAGCATCTGCACGATGAGTTCGACCTGGTGCGAGAAGCGGCAAACGCTTCTCAACTACGCCGTAATTTCGACCATAGTGATCTGCTGGTGGTACCTGAAGTGTACTGGGACTTTTGCGCCACCAACGTCATGACCATGGAGCGCATGCATGGCATTCCGGTGGGTCGTATCGACGAATTGCGCGAGGCCGGGATCGACCTCAACCGCCTATCGAGCGCCGGCGTCGAAATCTTCTTTACGCAAGTCTTCCGCGACGGCTTCTTTCATGCCGACATGCACCCGGGCAACATTTTGGTTGCCAATGATGGACGTTATGTGGCGCTAGATTTTGGTATTGTTGGCACGCTCAACGAGGTTGATAAAAACTACCTAGCGCAAAACTTTCTCGCTTTTTTCCAGCGCGACTATCGCCGCGTTGCCGAAGTCCACGTGATCTCCGGCTGGGCACCAAAAGAGACGCGCATCGATGAATTTGAAGCGGCGATCCGCACTGTGTGCGAACCGATCTTTGACAAGCCGCTTAAGGATATCTCCTTCGGCAAGATTCTGCTGCGCCTCTTCCAGACATCGCGACGCTTCAATGTAGAGGTTCAACCCCAACTGGTGATGCTGCAGAAAACGCTACTCAATATCGAAGGCTTGGGTCGCCAACTCAACCCCGACCTGGATCTATGGAAAACGGCAAAACCCTTCCTGGAACGCTGGATGAGCGAGCAGGTCGGCTGGCGTGGTTTTGTTGATGGCATGAAACGCGAAGGCCCTAACTGGGCCAAAATCCTGCCGCAGCTACCGCGGCTACTTCATGACTATCTGGCCCCCAATGAGGCAGCGCTCAAATCTGACCAAAAAACGCTGCGAGAACTGGTTCATACCGTTCGCTATCAGCGCCGCCTACTCTGGGTATGTTCGCTCGCGTCGATGATCGCGCTCGCAGGATCTGCCACGGTCCTGTTCCTGAACTTTCAGCCATGACGCCACTACTCGGGTTTATTACGCTCTACCTGCTGGCCTCGATTGGCATTGGCTTGCTGGCGGCAACCCGGGTTAAAAACGCACGCGACTTTGCGGTAGCAGGGCGATCACTACCGCTACCTGTCGTGACCGCCACGGTCTTCGCCACCTGGTTCGGCGCAGAAGCAGTGCTGGGCGTGTCCGCGACCTTCGTCAAGGATGGTTTACGAGGCGTGGTTGCTGACCCTTTTGGCGCATCGCTTTGCCTCATCCTTGCTGGTTTTTTCTTCGCCAGCAAACTCTATCGGCTCAATCTGCTGACGATTGGAGATTACTACCGCCTACGCTACAACCATACGGTCGAATGGCTCAGCACACTGGCACTCGTTGTCTCCTATCTGGGCTGGGTGTCCGCACAAATCAAGGCGCTCGGACTCGTATTCTTTACGGTCACTAATGGTCTGATCCCGCAAGATAAGGGCATGATTCTCGGTGCCGCCATCGTCCTCACTTACACCGTACTCGGCGGCATGCTATCCGTAGCGGTGCTCGATTTTGTGCAGATCACCGTCATCATGGGCGGCCTCGTTTACATCGCTACGATCATCAGCGACCTGGCCGGCGGCGCAGGTAACGTGGTAGCGCATGCCAACGCTGCCGGCAAACTCGACTTCTTCCCGTCAGGTGGCATGGATGTCTGGGTACCCTTTGTCGGCGCCTGGATGACGATGATGCTCGGCTCCATTCCGCAGCAGGATGTCTTCCAGCGCATCTCATCGGCCAAAAGCGAAAAGATTGCGATGGTTGGCTCGATCATGGGTGGCTCTCTGTATTTTTTCTTTGCCTTCATTCCCATGTTCCTGGCTTATGCCGCAACGCTCATTGACCCCGCTATGTTCTCATCGCTCCTGGATAGCGACTCTCAGCTGGTATTGCCTACGCTGATCTTGCAGCACACACCACTGTTTGCCCAAGTCATCTTCTTTGGCGCACTACTCTCAGCCATCATGAGCTGCTCTTCAGCCACGTTACTGGCCCCTTCGGTGTCGTTCACCGAAAACATTCTCCGCCCGATGCTACCGCATATTTCAGACCGCATTTTTCTGTGGCTGATGCGACTCGTCATCGTTGCCTTTGCCGGTATGGTATTGGCCATGGCACTCACGAGCAGCGCTTCGATCTTCAAAATGGTCGAACACGCCTACAAGATCACACTGGTTGTCGCCTTCGTGCCACTCGTCGCGGGCTTCTACTGGAAGCGTGGCAATACACAGGGTGCACTATTTGCCATTTTCTCCGGATTTTTCACCTGGATTATTTGCGAAGTCTTCTCGACTGATGACGCTATCTGGCCCCCCCAGATACTCGGTCTGATTGCTGCGGTGTTCGGCATGATCATCGGCTCTCTCTTGCCCCAGCGTATCGGTAAACCAACACCGACACCATCACATCACCATGCGGCTGAAGGCACGTACCATGTCACACCCATCGGCCACGAGTCTGCGACGCATCATGACGCTTCCAGACACCACCGCTGATCTATCGGGCTGGCGCCGCTGGCTCGAACGCGCCCGTCAGAAGCCATTGGCGTTATCGGTGGTTTATGCCTGCATCATCACGTACGCCAGTCTGTATTCGGTCGCTCCCTGGCAAGATCGCGGCGCTGATCTTCTCGGGTACGCCACCGCAACCTGGCCACGTTACTGGACCTGGCAAGACGCGTGGTTCAATGTACTGGCTTACGCGCCACTTGGTTTTCTGCTTGCGCTAGCACCGCAACATACCCAGTGGCCATGGGCTAGGGTGCTATTGCCCTTAAGTGCCGGCATGCTTTTGTCCGGTACGCTTGAATCGCTGCAAACCTTGATACCGGGGCGCGTCTCTTCAGGACTCGATTTCACGCTGAACACTGCGGGCACATTGCTGGGCACGGCACTCGCATTGTTTTTCGGCCCGCGCATCCTAGCGACGGCGGGTGAACTTCGACGCCGTCTGAAGATCCAGCGCCTCAGCGCCGAAGCCGGCCTGATCTTGCTGGCACTCTGGTTGTTTGCCCAGATTTCTCCCGAGACGGTGTTCTTTGGTTTTGGTGATCTGCGGGTTCTGCTGGCCTTGCCCACAGCACTTCCCTTCTCACCCGATCTTTATAGCCAATTAGAAACGATCGTTGTGACGCTGCAAATCCTCGTCATGGTGTTCCTGGTGCAGGCCGTACTTCAGCGTTTGAACCTGGGTGGGCCCACAATCCTGGGTGCTGCCCTCAGCATCATTACTTTCGGCGTGCTGATCCGGGTGACCGCCAGTTGGCTGCTACTCGGGCCCGCCACCGGTACCGCCGAAGCAGCGCGCTGGTCAGCGCTGACGCCGGGTGGCCTTAACGGCCTCGGCATCGGTGTGTTGCTCAGCTTGCCCGTGCTGATGCTACCCAGCCGCTGGCAAATGCCATTAGCCAGCATGTTTCTCATGGCAGCCACCGTACTGGTCAACCTGATGCCCACCAACCCCTATTCGATCACCGCACTGACGGTATGGCGACAAGGCCACTTCCTGAACTTTAACGGTCTGACCCGCCTGATCGCTGCACTCTGGCCTTATCTCACGCTTATATTTCTAGTCTGGGCGGATCGTCGTCGCCATGAGGCCAGCTGATCGGTTAACACCGGTTCACTCTATAATTCCTGAAACCCATTCCACGGACGATTCGATGAGCTACTTCAAACAACACGTCTTCATCTGTTGCAACCAGCGCACCAACGGCGAGGTCTCTTGTAATGACCATGGTGCCTCCGATATTTTTGATTACGCCAAGGCGCGTGTCGCCGAATTGAAGCTCAACCAGCCGGGCATGGTCCGCATCAACAAAGCAGGCTGTCTTGGCCGCTGCCTCGAAGGCCCGGTTATGGTGGTTTATCCTGAAGCCGTCTGGTATCAGTTTGTTGACAAGGATGATGTTGATGAAATCATCACCTCTCATCTGGCTAACGGGATTCCCGTCGACCGTCTGCGGATTTGACCGGATCAAACAGGAAATGACATGAGTCTGGTACGGGAAGAAAAAATTCTGATCGATGGGCCGGTCGGCCAGATCGAGATCCTGATGGACAATCCGGGTGCGCCGCGTGGCATCGCACTGGTTGCTCACCCGCATCCGATCGGTGGCGGGGCGGCCACCAATAAAGTCGCCCATACGCTAGCGAGAACCTTTGCCGGCCTGGGGTATGCCGCTTTTCGCCCGAATTTCCGCAGTGTCGGGGGCACTCAGGGCACGCATGATGAAGGCATCGGCGAAACCGATGACCTACTCTGCGTCCTCGAGTATGCCCGCGAGCGCTGTGGCCACTTGCCGGTGGTGCTAGCTGGCTTTTCTTTCGGTGCTTTTGTGCAGACCCGCGTCGCCAAACGCATGGTTGAAGCCGGACACCCGGCACAACGATTGGTACTGGTTGGCACCGCAGCTGGCTTCGTAGAAGGCACACGCAACTATGATACAGAATCGGTACCCAGGGACACGATCGTGATCCATGGTTCCGCGGATGAAACCGTTCCTCTCGATAATGTTTTCGCCTGGGCAGAGCCGCAGGATCTCCCAATCATCGTGGTACCCGCTGCAGACCATTTCTTCCATCGTCGTCTGCATATACTGCGCGAGATCATTACCCATAACTGGCGTCACTGAACGATGAGCGTACTTCTCGTACAAACCACGGCACCGGATCAGGAGTTAGCTGATAGCATTGCCCAGCAGATGATCGAACAGGGTCTGGCTGCCTGCGTCAAAACCCTGGCACCTTGCCGCTCGACCTACCGTTGGCAAGGCGTGATTGAACACAGTGTCGAGATTCCCGTAATCATCATTACCGACGACGCTCGTTACCCGGCACTGGAGCGCTGGCTCAAAGAGGCACACCCCTACGATCTGCCGGAAATTCTGTCACTGCCCTGCAGCGGTGGCCTACCTGCCTATCTGGCCTGGATCGGCGATCTATCCGGAAGCACCCCATGACACACACCCCGCATCTTTACGCACGTTTTCTGAAGTGGGCGATGTTCTCCATCGCGCTTCTGGGCAGCGCCTTGTCCCTCGCCGCACCCGGTAACTTCGGCGGTGCGTTCCTGCCACCGACCGAAGCGTTCCGCCCCAGCGTCGCTGCCACTGACAGCAATCAGATTCGCATCCGTTTCGATATTCAACCTGGTTATTACCTCTACCGGGAAAAGTTGAGCGTTGAACCTACGGGCTTGCTACCGGCTGATGTGAAGGTCATTCCCGGCCCACTTCCTGCCAGTATCCAGAAAGATGACCCGAATTTCGGCATGACCGAAATCTATCAGGATCCCATCGACTGGTCCGTCCAGGTCAACGGTGGTCCACGCCCATTTAACTTGACGGTGTCTGTCCGCTATCAGGGGTGTGCCAGCCAGGGTATCTGCTACCCACCGGAGGTTGCACTTTTGGTTGTATCGATGCCCGCCGCTGCCCCGGCAGAGACGAGCCCGCCAGTCTCTGATGGCCAGCCGATGACCACGGGGCCAGAGAATGGCGTCACGGAAATCGCCCGTTCACTGGATCAGGGCGTACTTTGGCTGAATCTGTTGTTATTTTTCGGTGCGGGTATCGGCCTGGCTTTCACCCCGTGCATGCTGCCGATGATGCCCATTGTGGCCACGGTAATTCTTGGCCGACACGATGCCGACCACCCGATTTCTCATGCGCGTGGTTTTATGCTTGCCTTGTTCTATGTGCTGGGCATGGCGATCACCTATAGCGTTGCCGGCGTCTTCGCCGGGCTGAGTGGCACATTAATTTCGGGCATCCTGCAAAACCCCTGGGTACTAGGCAGTTTTGCACTGGTATATGTGGCACTGGCTGGCGCCATGCTGGGGCTATATACCCTACAGCTACCCAGCGCCTTTCAGGGTAAGCTGGCTGAAGAGAGTCAACGACTGCACGGCGGTTCATTACCAGCCGTCTTTTTACTTGGTGCGTTGTCAGCATTGATCGTCGGTCCCTGCGTTGCAGCACCGCTCGCTGGGGCATTACTTTACATTGGCCAAACCGGCAATGGCTTATTCGGTGGACTACTGCTCTTCGTACTCGCTTTTGGCATGGGGATACCGCTGCTAGCCATGGGCGCCTCCGCCGGCACACTTGTGCCTAAAACAGGCCCTTGGATGGAATCGATCAAGAAAGCTTTTGGCTTCATTCTGCTCGCCACGGCCTGGTGGATTGTGTCTCCCGTGTTGCCCGGCCCCGTCACGCTCGGCGGCTTTGGCGTTCTGGCTATGGTTGCCGCAGTACTCTTGCGTGCGGTAGACCGTCTACCGCCGCGTGCGCCACTTTCCGAGCGCCTGGGCAAAGCACTAGGCTTAATTCTGGCGGTGCTAGGTCTTGTCTGGATCATCGGTGCACTCGCCGGAGGCACCCGGCTAGATCAACCGCTCAGCCCCTTAACCAGCACGACCAGCGTTACCACGCCTGAAGCCGCACCATTGGCCATGACCACCGTGCGTACGGCAGAGGCCCTGGACGCGGCACTGCGTGACAGCCTGAAACCCGCGTTTATTGATGTCTACGCCGACTGGTGTGTCAGCTGCAAGGAGTTCGAACATGACACGCTCGGTAACGCAGCGGTCCGAGATGCCCTGAACGCTTTCACCCTGATTCGAGTGGATGTCACGGCGAGTGACGAGGCCGCCCGCACCCTGCTCAAACGCTTTGGTCTCTACGGCCCCCCCGGCATGGTCTTTTATGCTCCGGGTGGCCGCTTGCTACATGATGCCACCCTGGCTGGCTATGTGGGACCTGAAGCTTTTCTGAAACAGCTGATTCATGTTCGGGAGCTCGCCGGGAAAACCAGCCCCTAAAGCTTATCCAGACCTTTCGAGGCACCGCCCCAAAGCCTGCGTGAAAAGGCTTGTCCGGTAGGTGGCATGTTAGAATCGCCCCTTGCTCACCCCCTGTAGAAGCCATGTTTTCAGGAATTATCGCCGCCGTTGGCAAAGTCCAGGATATCGCGCCACGCGCCAGTGGCCTGCGATTGACAATCCATGCGGGCGGCCTGGATCTGTCTGATGTCATTCTTGGCGACTCGATCGCCTGCAATGGCGTCTGCCTGACCGTGGTCGATCTGCTGCCTGCAACGGAACCAACGGCTTTCGTGGTCGATGTCTCTGACGAAACACTACGCTGCACCACCGGCTTAATGGCCAACGCGCCGCTCAATCTTGAAAAGGCGCTGCGACTCGCTGACCGTTTGGGCGGTCATCTGGTCACAGGACATGTGGACGGCATCGGACAGGTGCGCCACTTCGCGCCGACCAGCAGTGATGCCAATGGTGATTGGCTGCTGACGATTGAAGCACCCGAAGCGCTGGCACCGTTTATTGCCCGCAAAGGCTCCATCACCGTTAATGGCACCAGCCTGACCGTGAACGAGGTTACAGATCGTCAATTCTCGATCAACCTGATTCCGCATACGCTGCAGAACACCATGCTGCATAGCCTGACCGTGGATTCTCCGGTCAATCTCGAAATCGACGTGATTGCCCGTTACTGTGAACGTCTGCTGAGTTACACCCAATCATGAGCAATCAACAACCGCTGCCAAGCATCGCCCCTACTTCGGAAATCATTGCCGAACTCCGTGCCGGCCGGATGGTCGTTCTGGTTGACGAAGAAGATCGCGAAAACGAAGGCGATCTGGTACTGGCCGCCGATCATGTCACCCCCGAAGCCATTAATTTCATGGCGCGATTCGGCCGTGGGCTGATCTGCCTGACGTTGACCGAACAGCGCTGTCAGCAGCTCGGTCTCAACCAGATGGCGCGTGACAACAAAGCCCAGTTCGGTACCGCGTTTACCGTATCGATTGAAGCGGCTGAAGGCGTCACCACGGGGATCTCGGCACATGATCGCGCCCGCACGATTCAGGCGGCCGTTGCCACCGATGCCAAGCCAACGGATATCGTTCAGCCCGGCCATATTTTCCCGATCATGGCCCGACCGGGTGGCGTACTTGTGCGTGCCGGCCATACGGAAGCCGGCTGTGACCTGGCCGCACTGGCCGGGCTAAGCCCGGCTTCGGTAATTTGCGAAATCATGAGCGAAGACGGCTCCATGGCGCGTTTGCCCGAACTGCGTGAATTCGCTGCCGAGCACGGTCTGAAGATCGGCACCATTGCCGATCTGATTCATTACCGCAGCCAGCACGAAACCCTGGTGTCGCGTGCCGCTTCACGGACGCTTGAAACGCGCCACGGGAAGTTCACGTTGCACACCTACGCCGACAAAACTTCGGACGAAGTACATCTGGCACTGGTCAAAGGCCAGCCGGAGCCCCAACAGGAAACGCTGGTGCGCGTACATGTACCACTTTCTGTGCTGGATTTTCTGACGCCGGAAACAACGGGGCACAGCATCATGCTGGACGATGCAATGGCTGCCATTGGCGCAGCCGAACAAGGCGTCCTCGTCATGTTGCATAAGCCACTTAGCGGTCAAGAACTGTTGCAAGCCTTAAGTACAGAACCACAAGCACAGCACCGTAAATGGGATCCCTTGCTGCATGGTATCGGCGCCCAGATTCTGCGAGATCTAGGCGTGCACAAGATGCGCCTACTCTCGAGCCCGCAGCGGATTCCCGCCATGACGGGTTTTGATCTCGAAATCACCGGCTTCCAGCTGCCCGATGGCAGCCGGAATGACCTGACAACCTAGGATTCACCATGACCCGCTATCAGGAATACCCCATCAATGAAAATGGTAACGGCCTGCGCATTGGTATCGCCGTCGCCCGCTTTAATCAGGACGTCTGTGACGGTTTACTGTCAGGTGCCATCAATGAGTTGCATCGCCTGGGCGTACGTGGCGAGGACATTACGGTGTGCAGCGTTCCCGGTGCATTGGAGATTCCGCTGGTCCTGCAAACACTCGCTGACGAAGAAACAACGCCTTATGATGCGCTGATTGCGCTCGGCGCCGTGATTCGTGGTGAAACGTACCATTTTGAAGTGGTCAGCAATGACAGCTGCCGCGCTGTGATGGATGTACAACTGACCACAGGTGTTCCCATCGCCAACGGTATCCTAACCACGGAAAATGACGATCAGGCACTGGTTCGGATGCACGAAAAAGGTGCTGACTGCGCCCGCTGCGCCGTTGAAATGGCACGCCTACACGCCTGCATTCGTAGTGGCAACCAACCTCAGCCCGTAGGAGCCTGATCATGACACACGCAAACGCCAAGCCGGCAAACGGCCCCAAGCCTGCACGCCGGCGTGCACGCGAAGCCGCCATGCAAGCGCTTTACGGCTGGCAGGTGGGCGGCCAGGATTTGGCTGCCTGTGAGACAGCGCTCCATGAAATTGAAGGCTTTAGCCAGCTACGCAACCTGGAGCAACAATTTGCTATTGGGTTGCTGCGTGGCTGCATTGCCCATCAGGCAGCACTGCGTGAACAGATCACCCCATTGCTAGACCGCCCGTTTGAAGAGCTCTCCCCGGTCGAGGCGTGCATCCTGTTGATCGGTGCGCACGAAATGGCGAACAGCCCGGAAACGCCACTGCGTGTGGTGCTCAACGAGGCGATCGAGCTCGCTAAAACCTTTGGTGGCACCGACGGCCACAAATTCGTCAATGGCGTTCTGGATCGATTGGCGCCCACGCTGCGCCCGCTAGAAAGCAACCGCCCGGGGCGCTGAAACGCATCATGGCAGGCGAGTTCGCCCTGATCGAACGCCTGCTCGGGCAGCGTCTTGGTCCGTCCCCTGTAGCGCTGCCGACCTCGTCTTCAGTCACACCCGCTGCCGACGGATTGCTTCTCGGCCCTGGCGATGACTGCGCCCTGATTGCACCGCCCGCAATTGGGGACGCATGGGCGATCAGCACCGACATGCTTATCGAGGGTACTCATTTTCTGGGCGCCGACAATCCTGAAGATCTGGGCTGGAAAACGCTGGCCGTCAACCTCTCCGATCTGGCTGCAATGGGTGCCCAGCCGCGCTATGCCACTCTAGCCATGGCCCTTTCATCTGATGACAACTCGCAAGGCTGGATTGATCGCTTCTTCAGCGGCTTCCAACAATGCGCAGTACAGTTCGGGGTAACCTTGATCGGTGGTGACACCACCCGGGGGACCCGGTCCTTTTGCGTCACGGTATTTGGTACCGTCTCACCATCTCGAGCACTGCGGCGCAGTGGTGCACAAGCCGATGATGACATCTGGATTTCAGGGCACCCGGGTCTGGCTGCACTCGGCCTTCAGCACAAACTGGGCAACATCACCCTACCCGATGCACTGGTAGCGTCCTGCGATCAGGCACTGCACCACCCACAACCCCGTGTGGCGCTCGGCATGGCCCTTGCCGGGTTAGCGCACAGCTGCCTCGATGTCTCGGATGGCTTACTCCAAGATTTAAGGCATATCACCCAGGCATCCGACCTCACCGCGGAGCTAAAGCAATCTGCTTTGCCAGGCGCACCCCAAAACGTACAAGAGACGCTGTGGCAAGCCTGCCTACTCGGCGGTGGTGATGACTACGAACTCCTTTTTAGCGCCCCGGCATCTGCACGGCAAACCCTGCACACGCTATCGCAGCAACTCGATTTACCGCTACACCGTATTGGTAACATGCAGAAAGGTGACAACCAAGGCACAATCCATCTGATCAACGACCAGGGGCAGCCCATCGACCTGACGCACATGCGCTCCGGGTTCGATCACTTCGCCTAAACCGATGACGTCATGACCGAACTCAACACGCCGAACGCCAAAACCGTACTAATCGACCAGCCTACGCTGCGCTTCATGCTATCGCACCCCTTGCACGTCATTGCACTTGGATTCGGTAGCGGTCTATCGCCTTTCGCACCGGGCACCTTTGGCACACTGTTCGCATGGGCCAGCTTTCGTGCTCTGGATTCATACCTGCCACCCAGTGTGTTACTGCTATTGATTCTACTGGGGTTCGTCATCGGCATCGTTGCCATCGAGAAATGTGGTACTGCCCTGGGAGAGATTGATCACGGCGGCATTGTCTGGGACGAGATCATTCCTTTCTGGGGTGTACTGTGGATACTAGCCCAGGTGATGGGTGACAACCTGCTCTGGCAGGGCATTGCCTTTGCTTTGTTTCGATTGTTCGACATTACCAAACCCTGGCCCGCCCGCTACTATGATCGCAAGGTCAAGAATGGCTACGGGGTCATGATGGATGATGTGATCGCCGCACTTTACACAGCGATTACCCTCACCGTCATTTTGGTAATCGTTTATCTGGGTTCACATCTGTGATGCAGGACGAGCCGATCCAAGCTGTGCTCATCGCGACGCTCGCCGATCAGCTGAAGGCCAGAGGACAAACACTGGCCACGGCGGAATCCTGCACAGGCGGCCTATTGGCAGGCGCCTTGACCGAACTGCCCGGCAGCTCGGCCTGGTTCGACCGTGGCTGGGTCACTTATTCCAATCATGCAAAAACACAGGCGCTTGGCGTACCCGCAACGCTGATCAACACGGAAGGTGCCGTCAGTGAAGCCGTAGCTTGCGCGATGGCCGAGGGAGCACGACGTGAATCCGGTGCCGACTACGCCGTTTCGGTCACCGGGATCGCCGGACCAGATGGTGGATCACCGGCCAAACCGGTAGGCACCGTCTGCTTTGGCTGGTCCACACCCAAGCAAACCAAAACAGCAACCCAATATTTCGAGGGTGATCGCCAGCAGATCAGAATCCAGTCGGTGCGTTATGCGCTCACAGCGCTAAACACACTGCTGGCCGACGATGCCCTTTGAACCACATCACTTATCATTCAATCACCACGTTCAAGGATTAACACCATGTTCCGTTTCGGCACCCCTAATGCTTCTAGCGCACTGCGCGTCATGATGCTCGGCTGCGGCGAGCTCGGCAAAGAAGTTGTCATCTCCCTACAGCGCCTTGGCTGCGAGGTGATTGCCGTTGACCGTTATGCCGATGCACCTGCCATGCAGGTTGCTCACCGCTCACATGTGATCAACATGACGGATGGCGCAGCACTCAAGGCCCTAGTCGTTCAGGAAAAACCACACCTGGTCGTTCCGGAAATCGAAGCCATTGCAACCGATATGCTGGTGGAGATCGAGCGTGAAAAACTCGCCGAAGTCATTCCCACTGCGCGCGCCACACAACTCACGATGAACCGTGAAGGTATCCGCCGTCTGGCTGCCGAAACACTAGGGCTACCGACTTCACCCTACCGCTTTGCCGACTCTCTCGAAGAGATGCAAGCCGCGATTGATGCCATCGGTTACCCCTGCTTCATCAAGCCGGTGATGTCGTCTTCTGGCAAAGGACAATCCATGGTGCGCACACCGGATGAAGTCAAGGCGGCCTGGGATTACGCAGCCGCCGGTGGCCGCGTTAATCAGGGCCGAGTTATCGTGGAGGGCATGGTCGAATTTGATTATGAAATCACACAACTCACCGTGCGCGCCGTCGGCGCCTCGGGCCAGGTGGGAACATACTTCTGCGATCCGATCGGCCACGTGCAGATGAAGGGGGATTACGTCGAATCGTGGCAACCCATGCCCATGTCTACGAAAGCCATCGAGCGCTCACGCGAGATCGCCAAAGCGGTGACTGACAACCTGGGCGGTCGCGGCATCTTCGGTGTCGAACTGTTCATTAAAGGTGATGATGTCTGGTTCTCGGAAGTCAGCCCGCGCCCACACGATACGGGCCTCGTCACGCTCTGCACACAACGCCAGTCTGAATTCGAGCTTCATGCGCGCGCCATCCTCGGGCTGCCAGTGGATACGCGCTGCCGCCAACCGGGCGCTTCCGCGGTGATCTACGGTGGTCTGGAAGAACAAGGCATTGCCTTCGAAGGCGTGGCTGATGCACTACAGGTACCGGATAGCGACCTGCGTCTGTTTGGCAAACCGGAAAGCTTTACGCGGCGTCGCATGGGTGTGGCACTGGCGAATGGTAACGACACCGACGAAGCCCGGAGCCGCGCTAAAGATTGTGCCGCCCGCGTCAAGCCCGTCAGCAGCCAGTGATTCACTACGTTTCCCGTATGCAGCCCGCGTTCAAAGTAGGCTCAGTGGCTCGATGGGTCATGCTCTTGCTAGTGGCCAGTTCTCTAGCTGCCTGTGCAACACGCCCGGTTAATCCGCCTGTTAAAAACGTTGCCGACGACAAGATGTACAGCTTCGAACGCAAGGGCCAGAACGAGGCTCAGGCAAAAACACTCGTTGCCCTTGCCTTCTCGGGGGGCGGCACGCGGGCTGCCGCTTTCTCGTATGGGGTTCTAGAAACACTAAACCGGACGGAGTTTGTTAATTCCAATGGTAAAAAGTCACGGATGATTGACCACGTGGATGTGATCACCGGCGTTTCAGGTGGTAGCTTCACGGCACTAGCGTACGGGCTTTACGGCGACAAACTCTTTGATCAGTACGAACAGAAATTTCTCAAACGCAACGTACAAAGTGAGCTCATCGCCCGTAGCTTAAACCCCATTAATTGGGGCTATCTGTCTTCCACAGGTTGGGGGCGTTCCGAACTGGCTGCCGACCTGTACGATGAGATCCTGTTCGATGGTGCCACCTTCGCCGACCTCGACCGAAAGGACGGCCCCGTCATTGCGGTTTCCGCCACAGATCTGGCGACAGGGTCCCGCATCATGTTCACGCACTCCAACTTCGATGCCATGTGTACCGATTTGGGCGCTTTCCGTTTATCACGTGCAGCGGCCGCCTCTTCGGCCGTGCCTGTTGTTCTGTCACCTCTGACCATTAACAACTACGGTGGCTCCTGCGGCAAACGAATGCCGCTGTGGTTCACGCCTTTCCTGAATACCAAGAATCCACCTCGACCCGCAGCACGCACACTGGAACGGATTCAGGAGCTCAATGCACTCATGAACGGTGGCGAGCCTTACTTGCACTTGGTGGATGGCGGCATTTCTGACAATCTCGGCCTACGAGGTGGGTTAGACGTTTTCAACTGGATGGAAGCCCTCCGTGAAGCAGGCCACACAACCCCATTTGATCACGTACAGCAGATCGTCGTCGTTGTCGTTAACTCTGTGTCGACACCAAAGACTGACTGGAATAAGTCCGAAGACCCACCCGGCACGATTCCCATTCTGGTGAAGGCCGCGGGCGTGCCCATCGATCGTTACTCGAATGAACAGATCGAATATCTGCGTGATATTGAAGCGCGTTGGAACGCGATGCGCTCTCTACGCGATCTGCCTGCCATTCAGCGCATTAGCAAAAAGAATTCCAACGCGGCGCTGGAAGCAGTTCGTAAAGTGCCGAACGCCAAAATCTATACGATCAATGTGTCGTTTGCCGGCGTCCCGGACCCCAACGAACGTGACTATCTCAACCAGTTGCCCACATCCTTTGTGCTTCCGGATGAAGCCGTAGATCGGCTTCGTGCTGCTGCTGGCGCTGCGCTATTGAATTCTCCCGACTTTCAGCAGTTACTCAGCGATGTACATGCACGAATTGTGGAAGAACCTACCACCCCGCATTTCCAAAACGCCCCCGAACATCAAGAAAAAAGCCCGGTCAACATAGACCCGGGCTCCTGAAGCGGCGTCGCGGAAAAGAGATCAGACCACGCCGGCCGTGTGCGCCTGCTGGTCGGCCCAGTAACTGGACCGAACCATGGGGCCGCAAGCAGCGCCGTTGAATCCCATCGCCAGCGCCTCGCTCTCGAAGCGCTTGAAGGTATCCGGGTGCACGTAGCGCTGAACCGGCAGATGATGGTTAGACGGCGCCAGGTACTGACCGATCGTTAAAAGATCGATGTTGTGCGCCCGCATATCCTTGAGCTCTTCGATAATTTCCTCATCGGTTTCACCCAAACCCACCATCAAACCCGACTTGGTAGGCACGTCAGGGTAGCGCTCTTTGAAAGCTTTCAGGAAATTCAGCGAGTGCGCATAATCGGCACCCGGGCGCGCCTGCTTGTACAAGCGCGGCACGGTTTCCAGATTATGGTTCATCACATCCGGTAATGCCTGGCCGAAGATCTCCAGGGCCACATCCATGCGACCACGGAAATCCGGCACCAGCACTTCAATCGTTGTCGAAGGCGAGGCTTCTCGTACGGCACGAATCACATCTACAAAATGTTGCGCACCGCCGTCACGCAGATCATCACGGTCAACGCTGGTAATCACCACATAACGCAGTTTCAGATTTGCAACAGACTCCGCTAGATGACGAGGTTCGTCCACGTCGGGTGGCAACGGTTTGCCATGGCCCACGTCGCAGAACGGACAACGACGCGTACAGATGTCGCCAAGGATCATAAAGGTGGCCGTGCCCCGACCAAAACATTCACCGATGTTCGGGCACGCAGCTTCTTCACATACCGTATGCAACTTCTGCTCGCGCAGCATTTTCTTGATTTCGCCAAAGCGACCGGCATCGTTACCGGCTTTGACCCGAATCCAGTCCGGTTTGCGTAACGCTTCCTGCGGCACAATCTTGATGGGGATTCGCGCCGTCTTCAGTTCGCCTTTTTGTTTTACCCCGGCGTCAGCCATGGGACGTCTCCAGTTGATTCTTCAAATGCCTGAGCAGGGCATCCCCTGCATCGGAAACCGTAACGTTAACACCCAAATCACGTAATTGGGTGACTGCCATGCCCGCATAACCACAGGGGTTGATTGCAGCAAACGGGGACAAATCCATATCCACGTTAAGGCTAACGCCGTGATAGCTGCAGCCGTTGCGGATGCGCAAGCCCAAGGCTGCTACCTTGGCATCACTCACATACACACCGGGCGCTCCTGCCCGGCGTTCGGCCTGCACCCCGTATTCCGCCAGAAGATTGATCACTGCTTGTTCAATTCTATGTACCAGATCACGCACTTTGATCTGCCGCCGCTGCAAATCGAGCAACAGGTAGATGACGACCTGACCAGGGCCATGATAGGTAATCTGCCCACCACGATCGATCGGCACAACCGGCACACCGATATCTTGCAGCAAATGTTCGGGCTTACCCGCCTGTCCCTGGGTAAATACCGGCGGGTGTTCCAGCAACCACAACTCGTCAGGAGCCTCCGCGCCAGCATCACCCGTTCGGGCTAACGTCTGGTCACGCATCGCATGCCAGGTGGGCTCATAGGGCACCCGACCCAGCCGACGGATGTGCAGCGTAGGAAACACCGTCAGAGCACCACCTTAACGAGCGGGTGGCTGGTCAACGCGCGATAAATGTCATCCAGCTGCGCCTTGGACTGTGCATTCACGGTACAGGTCAAACTCACATACTTTCCGGAACTGGAGGCCCGCATTTCCATACCCTTGCCGTCATAGTCCGGCGCAAACTTGTGAATCACAGCCAACACTTCCTGCGCCAGATTACCTTGAGCCAGCCCCATAATCTTGAGTGGAAAATCACAGGGAAACTCGAGCAGCGTTTCTGCACCGCTGCCCACGGGTTCTTTTGGCAGATCTGAAGCTTGCGTCATAACGACTCTCCGGTGATTTATTGACGAACAGCAATATGGGGCTGCCCACCCAGGGCATCTCGTATTTTGACTTGTACGGCATCCGCTTGCGCACGTGTTGCAAAAGGACCGACTTGAACCCGATGCCAAGGTGGTTCGGCATAGACGTGCACCTGAGCCGGTGTCATCCAATCCAGTTCACGCAGCAGATGGTTACGCAAAACCTGGGCGTTAAAGCCATTCTGGAAAGCACCCATCTGGACATAAGTACCCGGTTTCGGCGTTTCTTCGCCATACCGGGCCCGATCATCCATGCGCGCTTCGTTCGCAGCCATGGCATCTTTACCAAGATCCGCGTAGGTGACACCACTGGCGTCGGGAATAATCAGCTCCACACGCACCGGACTACTCCCCTGGTCAACATAGCCCAGTTTGTATGCCGCTGTGAATGACAGATCGATAATACGGCCGTTGTGGAACGGGCCCCGGTCATTGACACGGACAATCACACTCCGGTTGTTCTGCGTATTCGTCACCCGCACGTAGCAAGGCAGCGGCAACGTCGGGTGGGCCGCTGTCATGGCGAACATGTCATAAGTGTCGCCATTGGATGTTTTAAGCCCGTTGAACTTGGTGCCGTACCAGCTACCGATTCCCTGCTGACTAAAAGGCTGTAGACTGGTCATCGGCGTGAAGCTCATACCAAGCACGGTGTACGGACGATTCGCCGCATTGCGCAAAGGTTCCAGTCGCGGGGTGGCATTCGGAATCTGCTCAATGTTTTCTGGGATCTGCGCTGGCAAGCCATCGTCTTTATAAAACCCCCCACCCTTACGCGGATAAGGCTTCATGACATAGCCGCCGGACGTTGGAGCGGACATCGTTGCCACAGGCCGCTTTGCCGGCGTACTGGAACAGCCACCGAGCAAGCCGATAACTAGCAACACAATCAGTGATAACAGAACTACGGCTTTGGTGCGCATTATCGGTTCGTCCGGTGCGTTTCAATACTCATCAGGATACCCAGCCCGGTACACAACGTGACCAATGCCGTACCACCGTAACTGATAAACGGTAGTGGCACGCCGACGACAGGCAGTATGCCGGATACCATACCCATGTTCACAAAGGCATAGGTGAAGAAACCCATGGTAATCGAACCGGCCAGCAACCGATTGAATGTCGTGCTAGCTCGCAAAGAAATTCGCAAACCGCGCTCGATCAAAAACCCATAAAGCACCACGAGCACGACGTTGCCGATTAAACCCCACTCTTCCCCAAACACGGCAAAAATAAAGTCCGTGTGTTTTTCAGGTATGAATTCCAGCTGCGCCTGCGTCCCATTCATATAGCCCTTACCAATCACACCGCCAGAGCCAATGGCAATCGTCGACTGGATGATGTGATAGCCCGAGCCCAGCGGATCCGTCGTCGGGTCGATCAGTGTCAAAATCCGCTTCTGCTGATAATCGTGTAGGAAGTGCCAGGCGAAAGGTGCCACGGCAATCGCGGCCGCACTCAACCCCCCGATGATCCACCAAGACAAACCTGCTAGAAAGATGACGTAGAAACCCGCCGAGAACACGAGAATGGCCGTTCCCAAATCAGGTTGTTTGGCAATCAGTGCCGATGGAATTAATAAAATCAGTAAGGCGCCAAAGTACTTCGAGAACCAGCGGCGGTTTTCGAAATGATGAAAGTACCAAGCCATCGCCAAGGGCATGGCAATTTTCATGATCTCGGATGGCTGGATGCGTGTAAACCCTAATGACAACCAACGTTTGGCGCCATTGACTTTGATGCCGAACAACATCACCAAGACCAGCAACACCAGACCCAACAGATACATCGGCCAGGCCATCTGCATCAGCCGCTGTGGCGGAATACGTGCAACAACAAACATCAGGCCGAGCGCTGCTGTCATGTTCATCAACTGAGATGGCATCCGTTCCTGACCCGACCACGTTGCCGAGAACACGGTCATCAATCCGACCAACATGAGCAGCACCGTGATCTTGAGCAGAGGCACGTCCACATGCTCCGCCCATGGCTGCAACATGCCACGCCAGTTAATTGATCGACTCATGGCTTCTTCCTGGCCGGTAGCGCACTCGTTGTTGCCGGCATCTGGACAAAGGGGCCAGGCATCGGCGTATTCAGCGCTTTCTGCGCGTCATAATCATCATCTTGCGGATCCACATAGTGCGCCACATCGCGCCCTTCCGGCATTGGCTCACCCGGTTCATCTGGCGCAGGGCCTTTAGGCACGATACCTTGCAGATAGTAATCAAATACCTGGCGCGTGATCGGTGCTGCGGATGCCGCGCCAAAACCTGCATTCTCAACAATCACTGCCAGCGCAATCTTGGGTTTGTCCGCTGGCGCAAACGCAATAAACAAAGCGTGGTCGCGTAAGAACTCCTTCGTACCGCCATGCGAATAGGTACCGCCTTTGAGGCTAAACACCTGTGCCGTACCAGTTTTACCGGCAGCGACATACTTGGCACCCGCAAATGCCTTCGTACCGGTCCCTTCCTTGTTGACACCCACCATGGCGTTTTTGATGACTTCAACGTGCTCGGGCTTAAGCGCGACCTCATGCGTCTTCTCCAGAGGCATCTGACGTACCTCCCCTGAACGGGGATCAGTGATGCTTCTCACTAAATGCGGTTTATAGCCCACGCCGTTGTTTGCCAGCATGGCTGTTGCCTGCGCCAGCTGCATCATGGTGTATGAGTTATAGCCCTGGCCGATACCAATGGAGATCGTCTCGCCCGCATACCACTTCTGCTGTTCCGGTCGTTTGAAGCGACGTTCCTTCCAGGCCGGAGACGGCAGGATGCCACGCGATTCGCCATCAATATCGATCCCAGTCTTGCTACCGAAGCCCAGACGGCCCATAAAATCCGAAAGCCCCTCGATCCCCCACTCATTCGCCAGTACGTAATAGTAGGTATCGCAGGAGTGTACGATTGACGTGTACATATTGACCATGCCGTGACCGCCCTTCTTATCATCACGGAATGTATGGTTACCAAAATTAAAGTAACCCGGGTCACTAATCGACTGTTGCGGGGTACGTTTCCCGGCCGTCAGCGCCCCCAGTGCCATGAACGGCTTGAAGGTCGATCCCGGTGGGTACGCACTGTAAATTGCCCGGTTCAATAATGGCTTGTTGATATCGGTATTCAAAACGTCCCAGTCATCGCTACGAATACCGTCGACAAATAGATTCGGATCATAGGTTGGCATCGACACCAACGCCAGAATCTCGCCATTCTCCGGATCAATCGCCACCAGCGCACCGCGCCGTTTTCCGAAAGCTGTTTCAGCCACTTGCTGCAGCTTCGCATCGATGGTCAGATTCAGGTTGTTGCCAGAGACCGGTGGGGTCCGGGACAGCACACGGATCCCTCGTCCGCCGGCATCCACTTCGACGCTTTCGAATCCGCTGGTTCCGTGCATTTCAAATTCGTAGCGCTGCTCAAGTCCGGTTTTACCGATATGATCCGTGCCACGGTAATTAGCTGCCTGGCCTTCTTCGTCGATCCGTTCCAGATCTCTGGTATTGATCCGCCCCATATAGCCCAGCGCATGCGAAGCCGTTTCACCCAGCGGATAGCTTCGGAACAAGCGGGCTCGTACTTCAACCCCCGGAAACTTATAACGCTGTGCGGCAAAACGCGCGACCTCTTCTTCGGTCAGTCGTGACCGGATGGGAATAGATTCGAAGGTTTTAGCTTCCCGTAACAGCTGTTTGAAACGACGCTTATCTTTACCCTCGATGGTGACTACTTTGGATAAACCTTCGATCGTTTCATCAATCGGGCCAGCACGACCAGGCACAATCTCCAGCGTATAGGCCGATGTATTCGTCGCCATCAACACGCCGTTCCGATCAAAGATCAGACCACGGTTCGGCACCACCGGCACAAGCGCCAGCCGGTTATCTTCAGCACGCGTACTGTAATAACCGCTCTGAACAACACCAAGCCAGAAGAAACGCAGAATCAGCGTAAAGAAAGCAATCAGCATCAGCACGGAAGCCGTGCTCAGCCGTGACTGAAACTTCTGATTGGCGTCCCGGTCTTCGAAATGAGCCATGGGTCAGATGGGTCGCTCGAAGTCCCGATCATTCGACAGGAACTGGGGCAACATCAGAACATAGGTGGCCGGCACCCAGAGCAAGGCCGTCACAACGGGTTGCAGAAAATAGAAAAGATTCGGCAACTCGTCACCAGCAAACCAGCGCACGCAAACCTGAATGCCGGCACCGGCAAAAATGATCGGCAACACACTGACCAGCTGCTGCTTCAGGGGCAGCCACAGAATACGGTGCGCCATCACCCGACCCGCATACGACATCAGGACATAAGCCAGTGCATGCTGACCCATCACACTGCCGTCGACCACATCCATGAGGATGCCAAGTATAAAGGCCGAACCCGTACTCACCACCTGGGGCGAACGAATCGACCAGAAAACGATGACCAGGACCACCCAATCGGGAAACCAGGGCCAGAAGGATGTCGGCAGCAGATTGAGAAAAAACGCCAACAACAATGTCAGACGAATGAATCCGGGGCGCGCGGGTCGCAGCAGGCGAGAAGATTGAAAATCGATCTGCATGGCTATTACTGTGCCTTACGCTTTTTCTTGGTCACACCCGCGCCAACGGCCTGATCTGCAGGGCGATCGAGTGATACCGGACGATCCGTTGGTAACGTCACAGGCTCCAACAACAGCACTTCACCATAACGCCCCATCCCGGCGGCCGGCGTCAGAATGAATTTAGAGAAAATACCATTGGGATCACTCTCCAGGCTTTCGACTTTGCCCACGCGGAGACCCCGTGGATAAATGCCATCAATACCCGATGTCACAATCCAGTCACCCACCTGCACATCGGCATTCGACGACATATAGCGCATTTCGAGACGGCCATCACCGGTACCAAAAACCACCGTGCGTAAACCATTACGCACGACTTGAGCCGGAATAGACTGGTTACGGTCCGTCAGCAGCGTCACTTCTGCGTAATCCGAACCCACACGAGTCACCTGACCGACCACGCCCTGATCATCGACCACCGGCTGGCCCTCGATCACGCCCTGATCACTGCCGCGATCCAGAATCACGCGACGGTTAAAAGGATCTCGTGCACTGTACAAAATCGTTGCCGGCTGGACGCGAGCACCCAGCAGTCGCTTGGTTTCCAGAAGCTTCCTCAGATACTGGTTTTCTGCCTCAAGAATCTCTAGGCGTTGCGCCTGCTCGGCATCGATTAATCGTGCCTGACGTAATGCCGCATTCTCCTGGCGCGCCTGATCCAGCGTCACTGCATATTCATCAACGCGCGTCAGTGCCATCACCGGCCACTGCACCACCTGCTTCAGCGGGGATGTCGCCTGCGTCAACACCTGCATTACAGGTTCCAGATATCTAAAACGGTCATCCAGTACCAGCAGCGATACGGATGTACAGACGTACAGAATCAACAGGGCCAGCGGTGCTGGCCCTTGTTTGAAGAGTGGCGGCGGTTGCTGTTCGAGTCCTGACATCAGCAGGCGCGGCGATGCGTTCCTTGAGTCTTCCTATTACTCGCTGGCGAACACGTTGCCTAGCTTGTCCATCTTTTCCAGAGCAATGCCGCAACCACGCACCACACAGGTCAGCGGGTCTTCCGCCACCATCACCGGCAGACCGGTTTCTTCGCGCAGCAAGCGATCCAGATCGCGCAGCAGTGCACCGCCGCCCGTCAGAATCAGGCCACGTTCGGCAATGTCAGCGCCCAGTTCCGGCGGCGTCTGTTCCAACGCCTGCTTCACGGCAGTAACGATCTGGTTGGTTGGCTCCGACAGTGCTTCGAGAATTTCATTCGATGTTACGGTAAAGGTCCGCGGAATACCTTCGGCCAGGTTGCGACCCTTGACTTCCATTTCCAGCACTTCGATACCGGGATAAGCCGTACCGATCTGCTTCTTGATGTTTTCTGCCGTAGTCTCGCCAATCAGCATGCCGTAGTTACGGCGGATGTAGTTGATGATCGATTCATCGAACTTATCACCGCCGACACGCACCGATGTCGAATACACCATACCGCCCAGCGAAATAACGCCCACTTCAGTCGTGCCACCGCCGATGTCGACCACCATCGAACCGGTGGCATCTTCGACCGGCAAGCCGGCACCAATAGCAGCAGCCATCGGCTCTTCAATCAGGTAGACCTGCGACGCGCCTGCACCCAGTGCCGATTCACGAATGGCACGACGCTCAACCTGGGTCGAACCACAAGGCACGCAAATAATAATACGGGGCGATGGTGCAAACATGCGCACATCATGCACGCGCTTGATGAACTGCTTGAGCATCTGCTCGGTCACGGTGAAGTCGGCGATCACACCGTCCTTCATCGGACGAATGGCATTAATGCTACCCGGCGTTTTACCGAGCATCATCTTGGCTTCCTTACCCACCGCCTCGATCGATTTACGGGCGCTCGGACCGCCATCCGTACGAATCGCGACAACCGAAGGCTCATCCAGGACAATGCCCTTGCCACGCGAATAAATCAGGGTATTAGCGGTACCCAGGTCGATGGCCAGGTCGTTAGAAAACATCCCGCGAAACAGTCCGAACATGAAACACTCCAAATCTATAAATAAGGGCATGCGCGCAGAACCGAGGCGTTCGCGCTGCGATGCAGCGGGGGCGTCCATACTGAACCCCGACCAAACCACGTATAATACCGCAAATTCAAAGGGATATTCGAAGGCATGCCTTCTGCATATTCACTCGCACCTTTTGACGGCAACCGCTAAAAAATCATGGCTTTTACCCCTGAAGACGTCCAAAGACTGGCCAAGCTAGCCCGGATCGAGCTCGATTCGACGCAAGTCAACGCCACACTCGGCCACCTCGACAATATCTTCGGCATGATCGCCGACATGCGCCAGGTCAATACTGAGGGCATCGCCCCCATGGCACACGCCTGCGACGTCGGCCAACGCCTGCGTGACGACACAGTCACAGACGGTAGCATCGAACAACGTGACCGCTGCCTGGCCTTGGCGCCGGAATCGGAAGCTGGCCTCTACCTCGTGCCGAAGGTGATCGAATAATGTTTAAAGCCAGCCTCAAAGAGCTCGCTAACGCGCTCGAATCCAAACAGGTTTCCAGTCTGGAACTGACCGATCTTTTCTTGAGTCGCATCGCGAAACACAACCCGACGATCAACGCCTTTGTCACGATCGACGAAGAGAAGTCGCGCGCGGCCGCCAAAGCCGCCGATGCCACCCGCGCCGCGGGCCATGCCGGCCCGCTCACCGGTGTGCCGATCGCCCATAAAGACATCTTCTGCCAGGACGGCTGGCGCACCACCTGTGGTTCGCGCATGCTCGAAAACTTCATCGCGCCGTACAACGCCACGGTCGTCGAGCGCTGCAACCAGGCCGGACTAGTCTCTCTCGGCAAACTTAATATGGACGAGTTCGCCATGGGCTCGTCGAACGAAACCTCGTACTACGGCCCCGTGCGCAACCCCTGGGATACCGAACGCGTGCCCGGCGGTTCGTCGGGTGGTTCGGCGGCTGCGGTAGCCGCACGTCTGGCACCTGCCGTCACCGGTACCGACACCGGTGGCTCGATCCGCCAACCGGCCGCACTGTGTGGCCTGACGGGTTTGAAACCGTCTTACGGCACCGTGTCGCGCTGGGGCATGATCGCCTTCGCCTCGTCACTCGATCAGGCTGGCCCAATGGCCGCCTCGGCAGAGGATTGTGGCCTGTTGCTCAACGCTTTTGCCGGGTTCGACGCCAAGGACTCCCCCAGCCTCGAACGCGACAACGAAGACTACACGCGCTCGCTGGAACAGCCTCTGAAAGGCCTGCGCATTGGTCTGCCCAAAGAATTTTTTGGCGCAGACGGGGATGGGGCCACTATGGCGGCTATCGACGCCGCACTGGCCGAGTACCGCAAACTCTGTGCCGAAACGGTTGAGGTCTTACTGC
>JACCDS010047947.1_pt1 | contig 31432 bp, 35 predicted proteins | sample 7446441 | NCBI WGS metagenome assembly JACCDS01 (sample SAMN15323445, study PRJNA562643) | freshwater metagenome | isolation source: river surface water | place: USA:Blue River Watershed | collected 2017-08-17
CGGATGGCTGGGACCTGCTGGCCTGAAGCGACAATACTGACAAAACCACTGGAAACAACCACCGAGGTGCACCATGGCTGAAGAAGTTCAAGAAGTAGAAAGTGAACCGAAAAAGAAGAAACCCATCCTGCTGATCCTGGTCGGCGTGCTGGGTCTGATCGTGCTTCTGGGCGGCACCGTGGCCGCCACCCTGTTCTTCTCGGGTTTCTTCAACAAGCACGAGGTCGACCCCGACCAGCAGATCGATGCGGCCGTTGCCGGCGACGGCAAGGACGGCAAAGTGGGCAAGGATGGCAAGCCCCAGAAGGTCAAGAAAGACTCGCCCGAACTCACCCGCTACGAGCATACCTATTTGCAGCTGGAAAAGGACTTCATCGTCAACCTGACCGGCTCGCGCAAGGTCATGTCGGTGCAGATCGCCATTTCCACCCGCTACGACCAGCGCGTGATCGACAACGTCAAGAAGCACGACATGGCCCTGCGCTCGACCATCCTGGACACCATGCGCCAGACCACCGAGGCCGAAATCAACAAGCCCGAGTTCCGCAAGGACCTGGCGGCCAAGGTGCGTGACGCCATGAACAGCCAGCTCGAGAAGTACGAAGACTTCGGTGGCATCGAGGAAGTGCATTTCACCTCCTTCCTGATCCAGTGACACCGCCCATCGACTGCACCACACCATGTCTTCTGCGCTTCTGACCGCCGACGAACTCTCCGCCCTGGCCGAAGGCGTCAAGGACGGCAGCATCGCCGTCGACACCGGCTTCAACACCAATGCCCGGGTGCGCAAGCACGACCTGGCCAGCGAGGACAGCAGCCTGGGCGTCAACGTCTCGTCGATCGACATGATCAACGAGCGCTTTGTCAGGATGTTCCGACTGGGCCTGCTGGAAGTCTTGCGCAGCAGCCCGCGCGTCAACCCGACGCGGGTGCAGATCGTGCGCTTTGGCGACTACCTCAAGGGCCTCAAGGCGCCCCTGTCGGTCAATGTGGTGCGCGCCACGCCGCTGCGGGGCTTCTCGATCGTGGTGATCGACCCCACGGTGGTGTTCAGCTCCCTGGACAGTTTTTTTGGCGGCTTTGGCCACGGCGTTGAGCAACTGCCGGCCACCCGCCTGTTCACCCCCACCGAGACTCGGATCATCAAGATGATCCTGGACGTGTTTTTCAAGTCCCTGCAGGAAGCCTGGTCCCCGGTGATGCCGATCGAATTCGAGCTGGTGAGCTCGGAGATCAACCCGCAGTTCGCCCAGATTGCCGACGAAAACGACCTGATCATCCTCACCCGCTTTGAAGTCGAAGGCACGGCCAAGGTCCAGGGCCTGATCGACCTGGCCTACCCCTACGCCTCGCTCAAGCCGGTGCGCGAACTGCTGCGCAACCGCGTGCAAACGGGCGACGGCAACGAAGAGTCGGAAAAACAGTGGCAGCAAGACCTGCAGGTGGCGGTCGAGAGTGCCGAAGTCCAGCTGCGCGTCCTGCTCGGCCAGATGGAAAGCACCCTCGGCGACATCCAGCGCATGCAAGAAGGCGACATCCTGCTGTTCAAGAAGCCCGACACCGCACGCATGCTGGTCAACGACTTGCCCGCTTTCGACGTCCAGGTGGGCACGATGGGGACCCAGGTCGCCGTTCAGATCGAGCGCTCCGTGATCCCCGACCAAGAGTAAGGAAATCCCCATGACCGACCAAGACATCTCCACCGAAGACCTGGCAGACAGCAGCCAGATCAATGCCGAAGTCCTGCAAAACATCTCTGTGACCCTGACCGTGGAGGTCGGGCGCGCCCAGATCAAGATCCGCGACCTGATGCGCCTGACCCAGGGCAGCGTGGTGGAACTCGACCACATCGCCGGCGAACCGCTGGACCTGCTGGTCAACAACACCATCGTCGCCCAGGGCGAAGTGGTCCTGGTCAACGAGCGCTACGGCATCCGCCTGACCCGTGTGGCCCCCGCTTCCGAGCGCATGCGCAACCTCTGAGCACCACCGCCATGGGCACCTGGGAGATCTTCAAGATGTTGGCCAGCCTGGTGCTGGTGCTGGCCGTCATGGGCGCCCTGCTCTGGACCCTGCGTCGGCTGCAGAACAAACTCCAGGCCAGCTCGAACACGACGCGCCAGATGCAGCTGCTTGAAACCCTGAGTCTGGGGCCGCGCCAGAAAGTCCTGCTGATGCAGGTCGATGGCCAGCGCATGCTGATCGGCGTGACGGCCCAGCAAATGCAGGCGCTGGGCCAATGGCCCGTCGCGCCCGTCGCGCCCACCGCGTCCAGCCCCTCCCCGGCCCGTACAGAAAATCAGCCCCATGCATAAGAAAACCTGGTTCTGGCTGGCCCTGGCCCTGGCCTGCCTGGCCCCCGCCGCCGCCTTCGCACAAGGCATCCCGATGGTCAATGTGAGCGCCGGCAAGGGCGGCACGCAGTACAGCCTGTCGCTGCAGCTGCTGGCGCTGATGACCTCGCTGTCGCTGCTGCCCTCGGCCCTGCTGATGATGACTTCCTTTGTGCGCATCATCATTGTCCTGTCCATCCTGCGCCAGGCCCTGGGCACCGGCCAGACCCCACCGAACATGGTGCTGGTGGGCCTGGCCCTGTTCCTGACCTTTTTTGTCATGTCGCCCGTGCTGCAGGACATCCACACGAACGCCCTGCTGCCCTTCATGAACGACAAGATGTCTTTCGACAAGGCCCTGGCCGCGGCCGAAGTGCCCTTGCGCAAATTCATGATGATGCAGACGCGGGAAGACGACCTGGCCATGTTCATGCAGATGGCCAAACTGCCCGAGTCGGTGACGCCGGCCAACGCGCCCTTCACCACCCTGGTGCCGGCCTTCATCACCTCCGAGCTCAAGAGCGCCTTCACCATTGGCTTTCTGATCTACATCCCCTTTGTGGTGATCGATCTGGTGGTCTCGAGCGTGCTCATGTCGATGGGCATGATGATGCTCTCGCCCATGATGATCTCCATGCCCTTCAAACTCATGCTGTTTGTGCTGGTCGACGGCTGGGGGCTGTTGCTGGGCTCGCTGGCCAACAGCTTTGTCACCTCCTGAGGAACACACCATGGACACCGCCACCGTCATCGACCTGGGCCGGCAAGCCCTATGGATCACCATGCTGATCTCTGCCCCCCTGCTGGTGGTGGCGCTGGCCATTGGCCTGTTCATCGGCATCATCCAGGCCGCCACCTCGATCAACGAAATGACCCTGAGCTTCATCCCCAAGATCGCGGCGATGGGCGTCACGCTGGCCATCGTCGGCGGCTGGCAGATCAACACCCTGGTGGATTACACGCGCGAAATCTTCATGCGCATCCCCGGGCTTTTCAGCTAAAACCCCCGCTGCAGGCGCCCCGTGAACATCGAACTGGCCACCTGGATGGACCACTTCTATCGGCTGATGTGGCCGATGCTGCGCATCTCCGCCTTGCTGGTGGCTGCGCCGGTGTTTTCGCTGCGGGCCCTCAACACCCGGGTGCGGGTGGCCTTTGCGCTGGCGCTGACCTTCATGGTCTACCCCATGCTGGACTGGCCCCGCATCGACCCGCTGACCGGCGCCGGCCTGGTGGAAGTGGCCAACCAGATCACGCTGGGCGTGCTCATGGGTCTGATGCTGCAGGTGGTCACCTCGGCCGTGCTGCTGGCCGGACAGAGCATTTCCAACACCATCGGCCTGTCCATGGCCAACCTGATCGACCCGAATATGGGCAACGTGCCGGTCATCGGTCAATTCCTCATCATCCTCTCGACGCTGATCTTCGTCGGCCTGGGCGGCCATGGCCTGCTGCTGGGCCTGCTGCTCGACAGTTTCCAGACCATGCCGATCGGCAAGCACCTGCTCAGCCAACAGGCCTGGGGCGGCTTGCTGACCTGGTCCTCGATGATCTTTCTGGGGGCACTCCTGATCGCCCTGCCCATCATGGTGACCCTGCTGTTCATCAACATCGGTCTGGGCGTGGCCTCGCGCGCAGCGCCCGCCCTCAATATTTTCTCGGTCGGCTTCCCTGCGATGCTGATCGTCGGCCTTGGCATCCTGTACATCTGCCTGCCCAGCATCGGCGCCCGCATCCAGTGGCTCTGGTCACAGGCTTTTGTCCAGGTGCGCCAGCTTCTGACGCAGGTCTGACGGAGAGCCGCCATGAGCGAAAGCGACAGCAGCGAAAAAACCGAAGACCCCACGGGCAGACGGCTGCAAAAAGCCCGGGACGAAGGCCAGGTCGCCCGCTCCATCGAAATGCCGGCGGCCGCGGTGACCATCGCGGCCACCGCCGTCATCGTTGGCCTGGGCAGCTGGCTGGTGCACCGGCTCAGCCAGCTGTTCATGCAGGGCATGAGCTTTGACCGCAAGGCGCTGGACACGCCCACCCTGATGCCGTCGATCTTCGCGGCCCACCTGACCGAGGCCATGTTCCTGCTGCTGCCGGTGCTCGCCGTCACCGTGGTGGCCGCCGTGGCGGCCAGCGGCCTGACCGGTGGCTACCTGTTCAGCTGGGCCAACCTGGCGCCGAAATCGGAAAAGCTCAGTCCGATCGCGGGCTTCAAACGCATGTTCGGCACACACGCCGCCGTGGAACTGCTCAAGGGCATCGCCAAGTTCTCGCTGGTGACCCTGGTGCTGTGGATCCAGCTGAGCAATCACCTGGAAGAGCTGCTGCAGCTGAGCACCATGAGCCTGGAGCCGGCGCTGTACCTGACGGGCAGGCTCATCGGTGAATCGGCCCTGTGGCTGACCCTGACCCTGGGCGTGATCGCCCTGCTCGATGCGCCCTACCAGAAATACGCTTTCATCAAGCGCATGCGCATGACCAAGCAGGAGGTCAAGGACGAGCTCAAGGACATGGAAGGCCGTCCGGAAGTCAAGGCCCAGATCCGCCGCAAGCAAAGGGAAATGGCCAATGCGCGCATGATGGAGAAGGTCAAGGACGCGGATGTGGTGATCACCAACCCGGAACACTTTGCCGTGGCCCTGGCCTACGACCCCACCGCCGACGGCGCGCCGATCCTGCTGACCAAGGGCGTCGATCAGATGGCCGTCCGCATCCGCGAAGAGGCCCGGGCGCATGGCGTCGAGATCTTCGAAGCCGCTCCGCTGGCGCGGGCGCTGTACTTCACCACCGAGCTGGACCAGCCGGTGCCCGAATCCCTGTACTACGCCGTGGCCCAGGTGATCGCCTATGTGTTCAGCCTGGGACAGGTCCGCCCCGGTGTGGCCCCGATGCAAAGGCCGCGCCCCGAGGTCCCGTCGGGCATGATGTTTAATCCGGATGGCAAGCGCGTGGACGCTGGTCGATGAACGCACACCCCATGAATCCATCCTCATCCTCTTCTTCCTCTCCCAAGGACCTGTTCTTCCGCCTGGCCGACCGGCTGCAGATCGACGCCTGCCTGGAGGCCATCGAGCAGGACGGCAAGAGCGTGATCCTGCACAGCGTCAACCCCGGACTGCTGGACCACTACAGCCAGATCCTGGTGCAGCGGCTGCGCAAGCGGCTGCCCGAGACGCCGACCGAAATCTTCTTTCCGACCCACACCGAGGCCCTGATCGCCCGTTTCAACGACCTGCTGGAAGACGTCTCGGTCGACGCGGCCACCCAAAACACCGGGCCGCAAGCGCCGCAAAAGCTCTGGATCGTGCACGACGCCAGCGCCCTGCCGGAGCACGAACTCAAGCTGCTGCTGCGCCTGCTGCAGCATTTGCCTGGCGCACGGGTCAGTGCGGTGCTGGTGCTCAACGGCTCGGCCAGCAGCCTGCGCAACCTCGACCCCCAGGGTCGGCGCCTGATGCGCTGGGAAATCGAACCGCCCACAACGGCCCAGATCGACCAGATGGTGGAAGAGGCCCGGCAGCAGGGCCGCGAATTCGCCGCCCTCGAACTGATCGCCCGCATACAGACCGCGCCACCCGCCCCCGCCCGCGAAGTATCTCTGCCCAAGCCCGCCATAGCGGCCCTGGGCAGCCTGGGCGCGGCCACGCCGGGGCCGGCGCCCGCCGATGCAGCGCCCCCGGCACGCGGCCGTTCGCACGCCAAAACCATCGCGCTGGTCATGGCCGCCTTACTGCTGCTGTCCGCGGGGGTGGCCAGCTGGCTGCACCCCGATGTGCTCAAGCGCCTGTGGCCAGCCGGCGCACAGCCGCCGGTGGCGGCCGAGCCGGCAGCTTCCGCCAGCAGCGCGGCCAGCCCTGCGGCCAGCACCCCCGCCAGCGAAGCCGCATCGGAGGCATCGGCCCCCGCCTCTGAGGCGAGCGCCGCCGCCGAAGCGGCCAGCGAGCCACAGCCGGTCGCCAGCGCCCCTTCCGCACCCACCGCCCCCGCTTCGGCCGCGCCCGCGAAGAGCGCGAGCGCAGCGTCTGCGCCCGCCACGCCCCCGGCCTCCGCGCCGGCCCCGGCCGCCAGCACCCCCAGGGTCATCAGCGAGCTGCCCGATGCCGCCCAGAACGGGCTGCTGTGGCTGCGCAAGCTCGAAGCCGACACCTGGGTCATCGAGCATGGCCGGCACCCGACGGCCCAGGCCGCCCGCAAGCAGATCACGGCAGACAAATTGCTGGCCAATGCCCGCATCGTTCCCGTGGTGCAGCCCGGCGCCGAAACCGCCCAGTTCCTGGTGGTCACCGGGCCTTTCCGGTCCATGGACCGGGCCCGCAACTACATGGCCCGCAACGAGTTGGGACGCAACGCGGCCATCCACGACGTCAACACCCTCAAAACCCTGACCCCGCGCCGCCCATGACCGGCCCCATCGCACTGGATTGCCATGAACACGACCGACGAACCGCAAGCCCCTTCTGCCGCCTCGCAACTGCCCACTGGGGAATCGCAGATCGGGGTGGTGCGCAGACCCACCGCCCCGCAGGCCGACGACGGGCCGGTGCTCGAGCACAGTGTGGCCGTACCGGAAGCCCCGCCAGAGGAAACCGTGGCGAGCCAGCCCGCGCCCAGCGAACCCGCACCCAGCGAACCCGCACCCAGCGAACCCGCACCGAGCGCACCCAGCGCGCCAGCACCCGCACCCGCGCCTGCCCCGCAGGCGCCTGCGGCCATCCCGCTCCGTGCCAGCCTGGCCCTTCAGGAATCGCCCAAAGTGTCGATTCCTGAACGTATGAACCACCTCAGCACGGAAAACCAGCGCCTGCGCGACGAATTGCAGGCCCTGGAAGAAGCGCTCAACCGCAAACCGGAATGAGTCAGCCCATGGACCCCACCGACACCCCGGACAAGCCGACACCGGCCCAGACCGCAGCGGCGGCCCCTGCGCCTGCGGTGCCTGCGGCTGCCGACGCCGAAGCGCAGGCCCAGGCCGACGCGGCGGCACAGGCGGCCGAAGAAGAGCTCACCCTCATCAAGGAGGTGGTGCTGGATTCGGCCGAACTGGCCACCCGCTCGGCCAGCCTGGCCACCAACGCCGGCACCGCCATGCGCGAGGCCACCGAGCTGATGGTCAAGACCCAGACCAAGCAGCGCAAGCAAAGCATGATCCTGCTGATCGTCAGCGGTTCGCTCATGCTGGTCACGGCCTGCGTCTTCATGGGCGTGGCCCTGACGCTGTTTTCGCGCCTGAAAACGGTCGATGCGATGCTGTTGGCGGTCGGCAAGCGGGTGACCGAACTCAACACGACCATGGAAACCGTGGCCTCGGTCAACGAAGCGCTGCAAAACCTGGCCGGTCAGCAGGAACAGGCCCACAAGCAGCAGCAACAGCTCGAAGCCAAGCTCGACGAGGTGCTCAAGTCGACCCAGGGCATGCCCGCGGCGGCGGCCAAGCAGCTCGAAGACAAGAGCCAGGCCATCGTCAAGCAGGTGCAGTCCATGGACGCCCGCATGCAGTCGCAGGCGGCTTCATTGCAGCGCCTGAGCCAGCAGGTCAAGGGGCTGGAAGGACAGATCGCCGAGTCAGGTCAGAAGATCCGCAACGAGGTCGAGAACATGAGCCGCCAGCAGCGCGAGCGTGTGCAGGCGGAGCAGGCCACGGCCAAGGCGGCCGCGCAAAAACAGAAAGAGCGTGACACCCTGCTGCAATACCCGCGCTTGCCCATCCCGGGCGCTTCCGCCCCGGCCAACGCACGCCCCTGATTCAGCCGGCGGCCACAGCCAGGGCGCCGCGAAGGTCGTACTTGTTGATCTTCTCGATCAGGGTGGTGCGCTGCAGCTGCAGCAAACGGGCCGTCTGGGTCACATTGCCCTGGGCGCGCTCGAGCGCCTTGAGGATCAGGTCCTTCTCGATGCTGGCCAGGTGCTCCTTGAGGGAGAGGCCCTGGTCCGGCAGCACCGGCATGCCCTGCGCCAGCAGGATCACGTCCTCCACATCGCACACCTCGGGCCCGGCCGGGTTCAAGGCTTCCTGCGGGACCATGTCCAGCGGCTCGAGCACCGGCTGCGCCTGCAGCGATGCCGCCGGCACCACACCTCTTTCGGACTGCAGCTCGGCCAGCCCCTTGGGCAGCAAACTGGCGGGCACCATGTCCAGGGCGATCTCTTGCTCGGGAAACAGGGCGGTGAAGCGGTCCACCAGATTGCCCAGCTCGCGCACATTGCCCGGCCAGGCATAGGCCTGAAGCACCGACAGGAAATCGGCCCCGAAACGGATGGGCAGGCGCCCGGGCATGGCAAAGCGGCGCGCGAAGTGCAGCAGCAGATCGGCGATGTCGTCGCGGCGTTCGCGCAGGGCCGGGGTGTGCAGGGGCAGCACGTTCAGGCGGTAATAGAGGTCTTCCCGGAAACGGCCGGCGGCAATCTCGGCCTCCAGGTCGCGGTGGGTGGCGGCCACCACCCGCACATCCACCGGCACCGGACGGCCCGAACCCACGGGTTCGATGCAGCGCTCCTGCAACACGCGCAGCAGCTTGACCTGCATGTCCAGCGGCATGTCGCCGATCTCGTCCAGGAACAGGGTGCCGCCGTGGGCCAGCTCGAAGCGCCCAATGCGGTCGGCGTGCGCGCCGGTAAAGGCGCCCTTGCGGTGACCGAACAGCTCGCTTTCGAGCAGTTCTTTGGGAATGGCGCCGCAATTGACCGGCACAAAATGGGCCGTACAACGCGACGACTGGTCATGCAGACCACGCGCCACCAGCTCTTTGCCGGTCCCGCTTTCGCCGGTGATCAACACCGTGGCGGACGAGGGCGCCACCTTGGCCACCATGTGACGGATGGCCTGGGCTGCCGCACTGTCGCCGAGGTAGGTGGGAGATGCCGTGGATAAACGCATGAAAGCCGATGCCAGGTCCTGCTGCGAGGCAGAAGGACGCACTCAGGGAATTGTTTTATTACACCAATTTAGCATTTTTGCAGATTTTTACATTTATCAAACCACGGGTCAAACGCGCCCGCGGCTAAAGCCCGAGGGCCTGGTGCCGATACAGGTGTACATCCCAGGCGTCAGCTGACGCACAGACCAAGGAAGCCACATGAACATCACGACTTTGCTGGGCACCGGCTGCCTCTTGCTCGCCCTTGGCGGTTGCGTCACCGCACCGCAGCAAGCCGCCCAGGAGCGTGCCGCCCCGCCCGCACCGCCGACACCGTCCAACCCGCTGGTCGAGCGCATCGAGAACATGACGGCCACGGGCTATGCCGTGATCGGGGTCCAAAACCACCGCAACCCCGCCCAGCAAAGGCTGATGGCCATCCGCGCCTCGAAGCTGGACGCCTACCGCTCGCTGACCGAACAGATCTACGGCCTGCAGCTCGACGCCAACGCCACCGTGGCCGACATGGTGGTCACCAGCGACAGCTTCCGCTCCAAGGTCCAGGGCGTGGTTTATGGCGCCACGCTGGTGAGCATCACCCCGGTGGGCGAGGACACCTACGAGACCACCCTGGCGATCGACAAGAGCATCGTGCTCGAACTGCGCCGCCAGTACCTGGCGATGCTCAACCAGCGCGCGCGCTGAGGCAGCGGGAAGTCTGCGATGCGCGCACGCCCCTTCCGATGGCTTGTCTGCCTGCTGGTGCTGCATGCCGCCACCGGGCAGGCCAGCGAGGGCGTGAGCGCCAGCGAGCGGCTGGAACTGGCGCGCCAGAAACTCGCCGAACAGGCCTTGCGGGCCAGCGCGAGGGTCGATGCCATCAGCTGGATCGACAGCAGCGGTCGCCTGCATGAACACCAATCCCTGCGCCAGTCCCTGCACTGGCCCGGCCCGCTGGACGCAGCCCAGGGCGCCGGCCGCGATCTGCTGCTGGAAGGCCACCGGGCGCCGACGGGCTGCGCCGCGGACGTGCCGGCCACCGGCCTTTACCCGACCCTGGCCCTGAGCACCCGCTGGCCCACCCGGCTGTCTGCAAGCCAGCGCGATCGCCTGACGCAAACCGTGCGGCTGCAATGGTTGGGCAACGACGACGCGGCGAGGCCCTGGCGCATGTTCCAGGCGGCCACCGTCTACGCCAGCACCTACGAGCAGCGCCTGCTGGCACCCCCCGCCCCGGACAGCGACTGGCGCGCCGAATTGCGGCTGGAGTCACAGCCTTCGGTTGAGCGCGGCAGCGAACGGCTGCAATGGCGTCTGTCGCTGCTCCACCACAACAAGCTGGTGGCCCAGCAGCATGTGCTGATGGATCTGCCGGTGCTGCCCCAGGCCTGGGGCCCCGCCCTCTGGACCGAAGCCTCCTGGCAAGCCATCGAGCAGCAGCTGAACGCCTGGGCGGAACTGCTCAACCGGCAAATGGCCTGCGTGCGTCCCCAGCCGCAACTCGAGGCCGGGACCTCGGGCGGCTGGCAACTGAACATGGGCCGACTGGCCGGTCTGCAGGTCGGTGACGAATGGGTGTTGGTCGATCCGGCCTGGCTGCCCGACCGGGCGCTCGAACCGGGCGCGATCGGCAAAATGGTGGTTGCACGGGTGGTGCGGGTGGACGACTCGCGCGCCGAACTGGTGACCCTGGCCGGCGACCCCCGGCTGCCCCGCCCGGGCTGGGTGGCCCACCCCCTGAACCTGAAAGCGGCCGGCCTGGCCCCGCCCCCCGGGCTGCGACAGGCCCGTCGCTGAACGACGAGGACTCCCCCATGAACACCTCCCCTGCCCTGCTGGCCCTGCCGCTCGCACTCGCCTTGCTGACCCCGCTGCAAGGCCTGCAGGCCCAGCCCACAGATGCGCCCGCCCAGGGCCACAACGCCACGGGCTTCGTGGCCTACACCACCCTGGCCGGTGACACGCTCGAAAAGATCGCCAGCAAGCACTACGCGGGCAGCCCCCTGAACATGGGCCTGCTGCTGCGCCATCTGCATGAGGCCAATGCCGAGGTGCTGGGCAAAACCGGCCCGCGCCAGCGGCTCAAGACCGGCACAGCGTTGCGCGTTCCCGAGCACGCCCGCATCGTGCAACTCTCGCTGGCCCCCTTCCTGCCCCCGCCGGACCCCGCGGCAGCGGGCCACAGCCCCGAAGCACGCCGACGCTGGGTGCACTACCCATGATCGAGGGGGCTCAAGCCCTGCTCAATCTGCCGGGCCGTGCCAACCCGATCTTTCTGGAGGGAAAGCTGCTGCCGCTGCGGGCAGAAACCGCCCAGGTCCTCAACCTGCGCGACGGCCAGATCGTGCAGGCCAATCTGCAGCTGCGGGGCGACCAGCCCTGGCTGATCCTGCGCGGGCAGGCCTTGCCCCTGCCGCCCGGCAGCCCCCGCCTGCAGCAGGGCCCGGTCTGGCTGCAGGTGCGTCAATCGGAGCAGGGTTGGCAATTGCAGCCCATGCCGGCCCCGACCGCCTCGAGCGACCCCACCCAGGCGCTGGTGTCGCGTTTGAACCAGCTGCTGTTTCGGCCCCCCGCCCAGCCCGACACCCTGAACCTGTTGCAATCGGGCGCGCTGCCCCGGCTGCTGGACCAGATCGACGCCCCTGACCTGCAGCAGCTGTGGCAAAACTGGCAGTTGCAGATGGGCAAGCTGGGCCCGGGCGATCTGGCGCGTGCGGTGGCCGGCGCGCTGGGCCAGGAAGTCTGGCTGGCGCGGGGCCAGCCGCCCACGGGCGCCGACCCGCGGCAACTGCTGCGCAAGCTGGTGCAATGGATCAAGGACAGCCGCAGCGGCGAGGAAGGCCCGGACGCGCTGCGCCTGGACGAACTGCTGCGACCGATCGAGGCCAGCCTGGACCAGCTCGAAAGCCAGCAGGTGCAGGCCGCCCAGGCCCAGGCCCAGCAGGAACTGCTGCTGAGCCTGACCCTGCCGTTTCGCGACGCCGACCCGGTGGAGATCGAATTCAGACGCCCGGCGCGCCAGGGCGATGAGCGCCCGCCCCTGACCGTGAACCTGCACACCCGCAGCGAAGACCTGGGCGAAATCTGGCTGCAGACCCAGCTCAGCGGACTGCGGCAGATCGACCTCAGGATGTGGGCCCTGCGCGAGGAAGTGGCGCGCATGGCGCGCGAACAATCGCCCCGGCTCTCGGCCATGCTGGGCGAAGCCGGCCTGGACATGCATTCCATGCAGGTCATGCATGGCGCGCGCCCGGCCCCGGCACAGGACTGGCGGCCCTCGGGCCGAGGCCTGGTGGTGGACCTGGCGGCATGAAGCACTACCGCAAGCAGGCCGTGGCCCTGGCCTACGGCCACAACCCCACCCCGGTGGTCACGGCCAAGGGCGATGCGGCGCTGGCCGAGCGCATTCTGGAAGAGGCGCGCACGCACGGGGTCCTGATTGCCCAGGACCCGCAGCTGCTGCAGCTGCTGGCGCGTCTGGAGGTGGACCAGGAAATCCCGGCCGAGCTCTACACCGCGGTCGCGGTGCTGCTGTCGTGGGTGTATTGGCTCAAGGGCATGCGCCCGGGCGACGAGAAAAGCGCGCCGGACGCTCAGGCGTCCTGATAGCCGCGGCCGCGGGCAAAACGGGCCACCTGGCCCAGCCGGTCGTAGACCTCCACCGTGCTGGTCTGGCTCGCCTGGGTCAGGCTCTGCAGGGCATTGCGGATGGCTTCGAGCTTGCGCTCGATCAGGACGGCGTTGCGGCGATGCAGGTCGCGGCATTCGACCAGGGCCTCGCGGGCATCGGCCCACAGGGGATCGCTCTGGAAGACCTGCGCGTCGGGGGCCAGTCGGGCCAGTTGTTCGAGCAGCTCGTTCTTGCCCGGCTGCAGGCTTTCGAATTGCTCCAGGGACTGCTCACGCAGGGCCTCGAACTCCAGTTCCAGCAAGCGCCGCAGACGTTGCAGCAGATCCCCGAGAAGCGAAGGGTTCTGCTCCATGGCTGGCGCGCCGGAAAGGCTCATCGGGGCCTTACTCCTTGATCATCTGCTCGAGGGCCATGAAGCTCTCGGCGATCTTGCGCGAATTCAGGGGGTACTGGCCATCCTGGATGGCCTGCTTGATCGCATCGACCTTGGCCCGGTCAAAGTCGGGCTGGGCCATCGCACGCTGGGCCACATTGGTCAGGGTCACCTCGTCGGTGGCCGGGCGCACCGCCTGCTCGGGGGGGGTGCGCGAGGCGGCGTCCGCGTTTTGTCGCCCAACCTGACCAATGGCCGCGCGCAAGGTCGGATCGGACTGTACCCGTCTGGCATAGCTGTTGATTGGATCGGTCATGTGGTGCTCTCTTTCTGCATGGGCTGGCAGCTGATCTGCCATGCGACATCTTGAGTATCGACCCCAGCGCAGGAAACTTGAGGGATTTCCCGCAGAATTTTTGGATGGAGGTACAAAGCGTTCATTTCAGGATCAAATGCCTTTGAGGGTATTCAATCCCGTCACGATCCCGGTCAGCGTGCGCCCCGATTCGGGATTGCGCAAACGGACCTGATCGCCCATGTAACCGTCCTGCAGGACCTCAACCCTCACCGAGATCTGAAAGCCCTGATTCTGCCCCACTTGGAGCACCGCCATGCGGCCCTGCTGGACCAGCAAGGCGCGGCGCACATCCATGGCCTGCAGCGGGGTGCCCGCCGACAGGTCCCGGGTCAACGCCGACAGCAGCACCCGCTCGATCTGCTCGAAGGGGCTCTGCAGCGAGGGGCTGGAGGGCACCTCGGCCAGCGCCAGCATCTCGGGCTGCAACACGGTCCCGCGCGGCAAGGCCGTGCGGAGCACCACCACGCGTCGCATCGCTGGGGCCACAGCAGAGGCATCGGCACGAGCGGCCTGGACTGTAGGCACGTTGCGCAGTTGCAGGAAGAGATTCCAGCCGTTGCCGTCGGGACAGCTCACCCGCAGGGTCTCGCGGGAGGCAAAAGGCCAGTCCAGCCGCCAGCCGGCGGCGCAGCTTCTGACCTGAACCCGCTCGTCCAGCGGGGCGATCTGCACGGCAGCCAGCGGTTGGCCCAGTTCGGTGGCGGCCCACTGGCGTGCCTGCTCCATCAGGGTGACGCGCGCGTCTTGCGCAAGCGCCATCCCGCCCGGCATCAGCAGCCAGAAGGCAAGAACAAGTCGGCACAGCATTTGCATGGGATGGGTCGGTGTGGATTTTCTGACAGTGGTCAGCATGTCCACCACCAGTGCAAGAAGGATGCCACAGAACCGACCGGAGCCGCCCCTTGGAAAACTTTGCCCCCCTCACCGCCGCCACATGGAGGCCCGAAGCCTGGCAGGCGGGTGCGTCTGTCCCGGCCGATCCCCCGTCGGGACAGGATTTTCAATCGCTGCTCGAGCAGATCCACACCGCCCCCACGACCACGGCGTCGTCGACCCATTCGGCGGCCTCTTCTGCACCGTCCGCCGCTTCCAGCGCTGCGGCCCGGGCCGCCGTGCCCGCCCCAGCCTACACGGTGCGCGGTGGCGACAGCCTCAACAGCATCGTGCAGCAACTGGCCCGCGAGCAAGGGGTGCAGCTCAGTGCCGAGCAAACCCACCGCTACGCGCTGGAACTCGCACAGAGCAACCGCATCAGCGACCCCAACCGCATTCGGCCCGGGCAAAGCCTGCAGACCGCCGGTCTGTTCAGCAACCTGCCCTCTGTCCATGTGGGCAGCCCCGTGGCCAACACCGTGGCCAACACCGAGGTGCCCGCACCCAAAACCGCTACCGCGGCCGTGCAAACCCAACAGTGGCTGGCCCAGCGCCCCGTCGCCGGCCAACGCACGCCCAGCACCTTCAGTGCGCCCCAACTCAACCGCGCCATTCCGCACGCCCGCACCCTCCCCGGCAACGCTTCGGCCCACCCGGTGCTGCAGCAGACGCTGGAGCGCGCCGTGGCCCGTGGCTTCATCCCGGCGGACGAAAAGTCCGCCGTGGAGGGAAAGATTCTGCAGCTGGCCCAGAAATACCGTTTCGCCCCCGACGACTTCGCCCGCATGACCCTGATGGAAAGCGATGGCATGAACCCCAAGGCGAGCAACCAGCGCTGCCACGGCATCATCCAGTTCTGCGATGGGCCCAACCGCGGCGCCGCCAGCGTGGGCATGGCCCAGCAGCCCAAGGCCATCCTGGGCCTGAGCGTCTACCAGCAGCTGCACCTGGTGGACACTTATTTCGACGAGGTCAAGCTCGGCCGGCAGGATGGTCCGACCACCCTGGACGACCTCTACCTGACCGTGCTCCAACCCGCCGCGCGCCAGGAAAAGCAGGCCCATGTCCCGCTCAACATCCTGGGCCCCCAGGCCCGGGCGCTGCATGTGGATGCAGACACCCGCCAGCCCATCACCCGCCAGTCGATCGTCGACGGGCTGCTCAGGCACACCCGGGAAAAGCTCGGTCAGATGTTCTCGCCCCCCCCGCCCGGCCGCGCCGCTGCAGCGGTGCAGGTCTCGCAGACCGACGTGCCGGGCGCGCAAGACAAGCGCGTTCGCTGAAGCGGGCGGCAAGGTCTTGCCGCTGCGGGAGCCGAGCGGCAAGAACCCGCCTCCCTGGCGCCCTCCCACCTCAGCAAATGGCATGGCACAACATTTGCATTCGGACTGGACAAAGCCAACTTGAGTCGGGGCCGTCAAGAAACCGGCAGCCCGGAACACCGTTGAAAGGAAACCCATGAGCCTGTTCGATTCAGCACTCGGCCTGCACGGTCAGGCCTTGACCGTGCGCAGCAAGCGGGTGGAAGTCATTGCGCGCAACATCGCCAATGCCGACACCCCCCACTACAAGGCGCAGGACCTGGATTTCAAGCAAATCCTCAAGCAATCCAGCGAGCAGCAGCTGCGCACCACCCGGGACACGCACTTCGAGGTGCCCGCGCCGGGGGCGGCCGAACACGGTCTGCTCTACCGGGTGCCTTTCAACACCTCTTTCGACGGCAACACCGTTGAAATGAACATCGAGCAAGCCCAGTACGGCAAGGCCGCCGCCGAGTACCAGGCGACCCTGAGCTTTTTCCAGAATTCCGTTTCGGGCCTGCGCAAGGCCCTCCGGGGCGATTGACTATGGCATTCGACAACATCTTCGGCATCGCTGGCTCTGCACTCAATGCGCAGACGGTCCGGCTCAACACCGTCGCCTCCAACCTGGCCAACGCCGGCACGGTGGCCAGCAGCGAGCAGGACGCCTTCAAGGCCAAGCGCACGGTGTTCAAGGCGCTGGTCGACCAGCAGCTGGCCGGTCAGCAGCGCCCGGCCAACCCCAACAGCGGTGGCGTCAAGGTGGCCATGCTCACCGACGACCCCAAGCCGGTGTTGCGCGTGTACGAGCCCGGCAACCCGATGGCCGACAAGCAGGGCTATGTCTACGGCTCCAACGTCAATGAAATGACCGAGATGGTGGAAATGATGGCCGCCTCCCGTTCGTACCAGAACAACGTCGAGGTGGTGAACACCGCCCGTCAGCTGATGATGCGCACGATCGACGTGCTGCGCGGCTGAACCAGGAACTGAACCATGACCACCGTCACCAACCTGGCCAGCATCCCCCGCACCAGCGATGTGCTCAACAAGGCCCAGGCCACGCCCGTCAGCACGGCGATGGACCAGCAGGCCTTCCTCAAGCTGTTCACCACCCAGCTCAAAAACCAGAACCCGCTGGACCCGATGAAGAACGAAAACTTCGTCGCCCAGCTGGCCCAGTTTTCGCAGCTCGAAGCGACCACCAACATGGCGGGCACGCTCAAGTCCTATGTGGACAGCACGGCAGGCGAGCGCCTGCTGGCCAGTGCCTCGCTGATCGGGCGCAAAGTGTCCGTCGAAGGTGCGGGCGCCGTACTGGCCGATGCACAGCCCGTCCAGGCCTCGGTGGCACTGGACAGTGGCGCCGATGGCATGACGGTGCAGGTGCTCGACAGCAAAGGCCGGGTGGTCCGCACCGCGGCCTACGGCCCGCAAAAAGCCGGCTCGATATCCATGACCTGGGATGGCAAGGACGATGCCGGCAACGCGCTGCCCGATGGCAACTACCAGTTCAAGGCCAACGCCGTGGTCGGCGGCAGGAACACCAGCCCCACCGTCAGCGTCATGTCCACGGTGCAAAGCATCCAGACCGGCAGCGACGGCAGCCTCAGGCTGATCGTCCAGGGCGGTCAATCGGTGGCGCTGAACAAAGTCACCACCATCACCCAATAAACCCGGTTCCAGTCTCACAGGAGCAGATCCATGTCTTTCTATACCTCCCTCACCGGCCTGAACGCCGCCACCTCGCAGTTGAGCGTGACCAGCAACAACATCGCCAACGTGGGCACCACGGGTTTCAAGCGCTCGCGCGCCGACTTCGGTGACATTTTTGCCACCTCGCCGCTGCAAAAAGCCTCGAGCGCCGTCGGTCAGGGTGTGTCGCTCAAACAGGTGAGCCAGGAATTCAGCCAGGGCAACGTGACCTCCTCGTCCAATGCGCTGGACCTGGCCATCACCGGTGACGGCTTCTTCCCGCTGCGCTCGGCCGACGGCCTGCAGGACCTCTACACCCGCAACGGCTCCTTCATGCTCAACGACCAGTTCAACGTGGTCAACTCCTCGGGGCAGCGCCTGATGGCCGCGACGGTGGACTCCACCGGCAGCGCCAACGTGAACGAACGCGTGGTGCTGACCATCCCGCAAAAGACCTCGGGGGAAGCCAAGCAGACCTCGCTGGTGCAGCTGGGCCTGAACTTCCCGGCCGATGCGCAGGTGATCACGGGCAAATTCAACCGCGCCGACCCCAGCACCTACAACAAGAGCACCGCCATGACGGTCTACGACAAGGGCGGCAACGGCTACCTGGCCACCATCTATTACGTCAAGACCCAGAACGCCAACCAGAGCAGCCCGACCAACAAGTGGCAAACCTATGTGTTCGTGGGCGACGAGCAGGTCAACGCCTCGCTGGTGCAGGCCACCAACACCGCCGGTGAAGAGCTGTATGTGAACCAGTACGGCCAGCTCAAGCCCTACAGCGAGGTCAAGGACGAGCTGACCACGGGCAAGACCCAGCTGATTTCGCTCGATGAACTGACCGACAAACGCACGTCCGAGCCGGCCAGCATCGTCAGCACCAAGGCCATGGACACCACCAAGTTCAACCTGACCGACGGGGTGAACTTCAAAAAACTGATCACCGACGGCAACCTGACGCGCGACGACCTGAAAAACGTGTTCTCGCTCGATGTCGACGGCTCGGGCAACCCGGTCAAGGTGGATCTGAGCTTCCTGGCCGACATCGACTCGCTCATGACCGGCACGGAAATCGCACAGGCCGCCACCAACTACCTCAACCGCCAGTTCGGCGACGAGGCCTATTACGACCTGAGCACCTCGACCAACCGCGAATTCACGCTGACCACCACCCGCATCACGCAGCTGAGCAACGGTGTCAACGTGCCCACCCCGGTCCCGATCAGCCTGGTGCCCGCCGACTTCGGCCTGAGCACCGAAGCCCAGCTCAAAACCCTGCGGCCCGAGGACATCGTCAACGCCATGCAGTCGCGCCTGGACAAGACCATCGCCCTGCGCTCGGTCGCCTCGGTCAGCAGCACCACCGGCGCCGGTGTGCACAGCGGCGCCGTGCCCGCCACCACCACGACCTACAACAGCGATGGCACCGCCACGGTGGTCAGCTACGCGCTCAACAACACCAACAACCTGGTGACCACCACCACCCAGTACGCGGCCAACACCGTCAAGGCTTCGTTTGATTTCAACGCCCGCACCTTCAATTTCGTCGATGGCAGCTCGACGATGACCATCTCCCAGGGCGCCAGCGGCAGGACCAACCAGCTCTTCGGCCTGACCACCATCCCGCTGACGCTCAATGAAACGGGCAGCTACGGCACCCAGGTGCTGGCCAACGGCGCCACCATCCGTCCCCTGACCGAACAGCGCTATGGCATTGAAATGACCTACGACTCGGGCAGCAAAACCTTCTCGGTGCGCTCGGGCACCACCGGTGACAGCTCCAGCATCAAGCTGACGGTGGACTTCGTCAATGGCTCATCGCTGGGCGAATCGCTGTTCGGCATGGAGAACACCGAAGTCACCACCTCGGATGTGGCCCTGCGCGGCATCGCCTCGCAGCCCGCCATCGCCTTTGGTGCGACGCCCACCATCAACGTGACCAACAACTTCGCGGTCGACAACACCAACAACAAGTTCGTGGTGACGGTGGACGGCGTCAAAGGCACCGTCGTGATCCCGACCGGGGCGGACTACTCGGTGGTTTCCTTCTCGGCGGCGCTGCAGCGCGGCATCAACTCGCTGGCCAACAACACCGAATCGGGCATGCCCGAGACCGTCAACGGGGTGAAGGTCAACTTCGACTACACACGCAATTGCTTTGTGTTCACCACCGGCACCGCGTCCTCCGATTCCTTCATCAAGATCTCGGGCAGCGCCAACTGGGGCCTGGAAGAAGTGGAAGCCGGCCGTGGCACCACCGCCACCTGGATCAAGCCGACCCAGCACAAGGAGCTGGTGGGCGGCCAGATGGTGCCCAAGTACATCGACAGCCAGGGCAATGAAACGACCAGCGCCGATGGCTTCACCCGCCTGCCCGCCTGGTCGCCGGTTTACCTCGACAAGGGCGAACTCACCTTCGACACCGGCGGCAAGCTGGTCTCGCCGCTGGGCGGCACGCAGCTCGAAACGGTTTACCTGGCCGGCGGCAAGGGCGCATTGACCATCAACATCGACTACTCGGCCTCCACCCAGTTCTCCTCGGCCTTCGCGGTGCTCTCGCAGTCGCAAGACGGCGCACCCGAAGGCGATGTGGTGGGCGTGACGATTGGCAACGACGGTCTGGTCAGCGCCAGCTACTCCAACGGCACCCAGAAATCGCTGGCCAAGATCCTGCTGGTCAACTTCTCCAGCCCGACGGGCCTGCGCCAGATGGGTGACTCCACCTACATCGCCTCGGCCTCTTCCGGGCAACCCATCCTGGCCACCGCCGGCACATCCGGTCTTGGCACGATCCGTGCAGGTGCTACCGAAAGCTCCAACGTGGATCTGACACAGGAACTGGTGAACCTGATCACCGCCCAGCGGAATTTCCAGGCGAATGCCAAGGCGATCGAGACCTCGACCACCTTGACCCAGGCCATCATCAACATCCGCGGCTGATCCCTGAAACCCTGACGGAAAACCGACCATGGACCGCCTCGCCTTCAACGCCGCCGCCGCCATCACCGAACAACGGCTCGGGCGCCAATCCGTCATCAACGAATTGGCGAACGTGTCCACCACCGGTTTCAAGCGGAGCTACGAGTCGGCCACGCAGGCGATCAAGGTCACCGGAGCCGGCTTGGCATCGCGCTACCAGCCCCAGTCGGTCAGCAAGGACATCATCGACCTGCGCCCCGGCACGCTCATGGCCACCGGACGCCCCATGGATGTGGCAATGAACGCCAGCACGGTGCTGGGCGTGACCGCCAGCAACGGCGAACTGGCCTTCACCCGCCGCGGTGACCTGCGCGTCAGCGCCAACGGCGTGCTGGAAACCGGCGCCGGCCAGGCGGTGCGTGGCGCCGATGGCGGCGTCATCACCATCCCGCCTGGCTTTGAAGCCAGCATCAACTCGGATGGCAATATTTTTGCGCGCGCGCCCGGACAGGCGACCAATGCCCCCGGCATCGCGGTCGGTCAGCTTTTGTTGCGAGATGCCTCGCAAGTCAACCTGACGCGTCGCACCGACGGCCTGTTCGGTCTGCAGGACAAACCGGGCCAGGACATTCCGGTCGCCGGCAACGCCACCCTGCCCTCGGTCACGCCGCAGGCTCTGGAGGGCAGCAACGTCAGCGCCATGGCGGTGATGGTCAAGCTGATGGAACAAAGCCGCAGCTTCGAACAGCAGATCAAGGTGATCAAAGAAAGCCGGTCCGGCGACGAAGCGGGATCTTCCATGCTCAAGGTGTCTTGAGCCACTGACTGAACAACAGAGAAACACAGGAGCTCGTCATGGACGCATCAATGTGGGTTGCCAAAACCGGTCTGGACGCCCAGCAGACCCGGATGAATGTCATCTCCAACAACCTGGCCAACGTCAACACCAGCGGCTTCAAACGCGACCGCGCGGTGTTCGAGGACATGCTCTACCAGAACATCCGCCAGTCGGGCGGACAGACCGGTGCCAACTCGCAGGCGCCCACCGGCATGATGCTGGGCACCGGCGTGCGGGTGGTGGCCACCGAAAAAATCCACGCCCAAGGCAACATGATCACCACCCAGAATCCACTGGACCTGGCGATCGCCGGCGACGGGTTTTTCCAGATCGCCCAGGCCGACGGTTCGATCGCCTACACCCGTGACGGCAACTTCAAGCTCTCCAACACCGGCCAGCTGGTGACGGCCAACGGCAACCTGCTGCAACCGCCGATTGCCGTGCCCCAGGGCACCACCAGCATCACCTTCGGTCGCGACGGCACCGTCTCGGCGCAGAACGCGGCCGGCGGCCAGCAGGTGATTGGGCAGATCCAGATCGCCCGCTTCATCAACCCGAGCGGCCTGCAGTCGATCGGCCAGAACCTGATGCGCGAAACCCCCTCCAGCGGCCAGCCCCAGGTGCTCGTCCCGGGCCAGGTCGGCACCGGCAGCCTGGTGCAAGGCGCACTCGAAGCCTCCAACGTGAACGTGGTCGAAGAGATGGTCAACATGATCGAGACCCAGCGCGCCTACGAAATCAATTCCAAGGCCATCTCGGCCGTGGACGGCATGCTGCGCTTCGTCAACAACAACATGTGATCGGACATCTGACCATGCGCATCCTTTTGACCCTGGCCCTGATCGCCGGCCTGAGCGCCTGCTCGGTGGTGCCGCCGCAGCCGCTGGCCCATTCGCCCGGCTTCGAGCCGGTCTACCCGAGTTCGCGCCCTGCCGACGGCGCCCCGGCCACCGGCGGCATCTACGTGGCCCAGCAAAGCGACAGCTGGTTCGGCCGCGGCCGCCACTACCGTGTGGGCGACGTGATCACCGTCCTGCTCAACGAATCCACACAGGCCGCGCGCACCAACAACTCCAACCTCAGCCGCGAATCGAGCAACGACGCCCTGCCCGGACTGCAGACCCAGGCCAACAACCTCGGCGGCATCCTCAGCGGCGCCAACATGGCTGGCGCCAAGATCAGCAACAAGGGCGTTGGCGAGGCCGGCCAACAGGCCAGCCTGAGCGGCTCGGTGGCCGTCTCGGTGGTCAACATCCTGCCCAACGGCAACCTGGTCATCCGCGGCGAAAAGCAGCTGGCACTGAGCGAAGGCACCGAGGTCATCCAGGTCGCCGGCATCATCCGCCCCGACGACATCGCCCCCAACAACACCGTGCAGTCGCGGCGCCTGGCCCATGCACAGATTTCCTACCGGGGCACCGGCGATCTGGCGGCCGCCACCCGACCGGGCTGGGGCACCAGCGCGCTCATGAAACTCTGGCCCTTCTGACCCAGGACCCCCCTCATGAAACGTTTTGTCTTTTTCCTGCTGACCCTGTGCCTGATGGCGGGCGCCGCGCAAGCCGACCGCATCAAGGACCTGACCACGGTGGCCGCCGGGCGCAGCAACCAGCTCATTGGCTACGGCCTGGTGGTGGGCCTGCAAGGCACCGGCGACGGCACCGACGTCTCCTTCACCGCACAGAGCATGCGCTCGCTGCTGGCACGCCTGGGGGTCAGCCTCGAAGGCCCCCTGTCCGATTTCGAATCGGCCGCCACCGTCGGTCGTGTGGACATCAAGAACTCGGCCGCCGTCATGGTCACCGCCGAGCTGCCCGGCTTTGCCAAGCCGGGCCAGCGCATCGACATCAACGTCTCGGCCATCGGCAAGGCCACCAGCCTGCGCGGCGGCAACCTGCTGCTGACCAGCCTGCGCGGGGTGGACGGCGAAATCTACGCCCTGGCCCAAGGCGCCCTGACCGCCACCGGCATCGACGCCTCGGCCGCCGGCTCCAAAGTGGCCATCGGCGTGCCCACCTCGGCCCGTGTGCCGGGCGGGGCCCTGGTCGAGCGGGTGGTCAACAACCCCTTTGAAAAGGCCGAACACGTCATGCTCAATGTGCGGGATGGGGACTTCACCACCACCACCGCCATCGTCAACGCCATCAACGGCCGCTTTGGCGGCGACCTGGCCAAGGCGATCGACGCCGTCTCGATCGCGATCAAGGCACCGCAGGACCTGAGCCAGCGCGTGGCCTTCATGAGCATGATCGAAAACATGGATGTCCAGCCTGGCGAGCCCCCGGCCCGGGTGGTCGTCAACGCCAAGACCGGCACCGTCGTGATCAGCCGCAATGTGCGGGTGACGGCGGCGGCGGTCTCGCACGGCACCATTTCGGTCTCGATCGCGGCCACCAACGAAGTCTCTCAGCCCGCCCCCCTGTCCCAGGGCCAGACCGCTGGCGTGCAAAACGCCGAAGTCAAGGTCGAAGAACCCAACAAGCCGATGTTCCTGTTCCAGCCGGGCGTGGACCTGCGCCAGGTGGTCGACGCCGTCAACCAGGTGGGCGCATCGCCCTCCTCGCTGATCGCCATCCTCGAAGCCCTCAAGAGCTCGGGCAGCCTGCGTGCCGAACTGATCGTGATCTGAGCCCTCCATGGACAGCCTCGCCCCTCCCGTCCTGACCCAGAGCGCCCTCGACTTCGAGGGCCTGGGCAAGCTGCGCGCGCAAGCGCGCCAGGACGACAAGGCCGCCGTGCGCGAAACCGCACAGCAGTTCGAGGCCCTGTTCATTCAGATGATGATGAAATCCATGCGCGAGGCGGTCCCCAAGGACGAAGAAAACACCTCGAACGCCGAACAGACCTTCGAGTCCATGTTCGACCGCGAAGTCGCCCACGGCATGGCCAAGCGCAACAGCCTGGGGCTGGCCGACATGCTGGTGCGCGACCACGAGCGGCGCAGCCAGATGGTCAGCACGGCCGATGTGCTGCAAAGCCGCCAAACCACGGCCCCCGTGCTGCACCCGCTGAATGCTGCCCAGCCTGCCCTCCCCCTGGCCCCGGAGCAGCGCCCCCCCATGGCGCTGCCCAAACCCGGCCTGCTCAAGCCCCTGCAGATGGACGGCGTTGGTCACGGCGTCGGTAACGCCATCGGCAAGGCCACTGGAGGTCGTCCATGAGTGACCTGCTCAGCATTGCCAGCTCTGGCGTATCGACCTACCAGCGGGCGCTGGGGGTGGTCAGCAACAACATCGCCAACGCGGCCACCGAAGGCTATTCGCGCCAGGACGTCTCGATGGAGTCGAGCCCGACCCGCTCGAACGGCCGGGTCTACCTGGGCACAGGCGTCATGGTGCAGGGCATCCGTCGCCAATACGACGCCTTTGTCGAATCGAATCTGCGCAACAGCAACAGCGACCTGCAAAGCCAGCAGCCCATGGTGGATTACACCAACCGCATCGTGGATGTGATGGGCGGTGAAACCTCGGGTCTCGCCGGTGCGCTCGACCAGTTTTTTGCCTCGGTCCGTTCGCTCTCGGCCGACCCCGCCTCCACCGTGTTGCGCAGCAGCTTCTTGCGCGATGCCGATGGCCTGGCGGGGCGTTTCAACCAGCTCAGCGCCCAGCTCGACCTGGTCGACAGCGAAACCCAGGATTCGGTGCGCTCCAACATCAAGCAGATGAATGCGCTGGCCGGACAGCTCGCGTCAGTCAACCAGCAACTGGCGAAAAACCGGGACCTGCTGCGCCAGCCGCCCGAATTGCTGGACCAGCGCGACCAGCTCTTGCTGTCGCTGTCTAAATTCGTCAAGATCAACACCGGCTTTGCCGACAACGGCATGGTCGACGTCAGCCTGGGCGCTTCGATCACCCAGGACGTGCTGGTCCGCGGCAAGGACGTCACCTTGCTGGATGCCACTTTTGACACCGCCGCGCCCGAGCGTTTTTCTCTGGTGCTCGACCCCTATGGCGACCCCCGCCCCATCTCCAGCATCCAAAGCGGCCAGCTGGCCGGCCTGATCGCCTTTCGCGAGCAGGTGCTGGGCAGCACACGCAATGCGCTGGACAGCCTGGCCCGGACCCTGGCCCGCGAGGTCAATGCCATCCACACCCAAGGGGTCGATGCCAACGGCCAGCGCGGCACCGAACTGTTCGGTTTTGCACCCGACAAGACCCACGCCAGCGCCGCCCTGAAAGTCATGCTGCAGGACCCGCTCAAGGTCTGTGCGGCCTCGACCTTCCGCATCATCGAAGATTCGAGCAATCCGGGCACGGCCGACGCCACCATCCGCTTTGATGCCACCCCCTATGCGGGACCCGCCGCACTGGACCAGGTGCTGGCCAACAACAGCAGTGTGGCGGCCGCCCGCAGCATCGTGGTGGGCGAAACCCCGGGCACCGCTTCGCTGACCACCATTCCAGCGGGCCTGCAGGACGTCTCCATTTACCTCGACACCCTCAGCCCGGGGCAACAGCTGCAGGTGCTGACGCGCGACGCGCGGCACGTGGCCGGACAGGCCCTGAGCACGGCCCAGCAGGGGCGCATGATCGCGACCGGCAATGGCTTCGAGTCCGGCGCCACTTACAGCACCGAGGACATCAACCTCACCGATGGCACCGGTTACAAGGGCCTGAAGGTGTTCTACGGTGCCCGTGCGGCGGCCCAGGCGATCCAGCAATTCGACAGCAACGACAAGGCCATCGCCCCCAGTCTGCAGCCGGCCGTGCTGCAGGGCGGCAGCATCACCACCGGCTGGGCCGGCCTGGCCAGCGGCGACGCCTTCACCCTCAACGGCCTGGCCCTGGGCCCCCTGACGCCGGCCAGCGGCAGCAGCATCCAGGCCAGCGACGTGGCCCGCTGGCTCAATGCCGCCGCCGCCCCGGGCGTGAGCGCCAGCGCGGCCAATGAGATCCGCATCCCGCCGACCCAATTCAAATTCAACGCCAACCTCAACCTCAACGGTGTGGACATCGCTTACCCGTCGGGCGGTTACACCTCGACGCAGCAACTGGCCGATGCCATCAACGCCAGTTCGGCCACCAGCCGGGTGCAGGCCCAGCTGGGTCTTGGGGGCGAGCTGATCCTGAGCAACACGGCAGGCTTTGAGGGACAGGACATCCGCATCACGGGCATCGCGTCCAGCACCCCCAACGCACTGGGTCTGCCCACGGGCACCTACGGCGGCCAGGTTCGGCTCGAGCGCGCGGCCGGCGATGCGCAGCCGATCGAGCTGGGCATCGGCCCGCAAGGCGACCCGGCCACCCTGGCCAAGCTCGGCTTGCGCACGCAGATGCACTTCGAGGGCGCCACGCCGGACGATCTGCTGGTCTTTGTCACCGGCGCCGGCACCGCCAAGATCGCCGCCAGCTACAGCGGCCAGGCCGCCAACCCGACCGATCGCCTGCGGGCCTCGCCCATGGCGCTGCACTTCGTCAGCGCCACCCGTTTCACCCTCACCGATCAGACCACGGGCACTGTGGTGGCCGAGCGCGACTACGACCCGAATGCCGCCGACCCGACCATCCGCTACCAGGGCCTGAGCATCCTGCTGAGCAAGCCCCCACTGGACGGTGACCGCTTCGTCATCGACGGCAACAACGATGGCACCGGCGACAACCAGGCCATGCTCGAGATCCTGGCGCTGGAAAGGCGCCCGGTGGTCGGCAGCAAGACCCTGGGCATGGCCTACATCGACCACGTCAATGACGTGGGCAACACCGCCAAGCAGGCCAGCATCGTCCAGTCCTCGCTCAAGGTGGTGCACGACCAGGCCGTGGCCAGCCGCGACCAGATCTCGGGCGTGAGCCTGGACGAGGAAGCCACCAACCTGATCCGCTACCAGCAGGCGTATCAGGCCTCGGCCAAGGCGCTGCAGATCGCCTCGCAGCTGTTTGACACCATGCTCCAGATCCGCTGAAGCTGAAAGACGCGCATGAAAGTTTCTTCTGCCTACCTTTTCAACCGCGCCGTCGAGCAGATGGGCACGGTGCAGGAAAAGCTGTCCAAGACCCAGGCCCAGATGTCGCAGGGCAAGCAGGTCATCATGGCCAGCGATGCGCCCGACCAGGCGGCCGCCATCACGCGCTACAAATCGTTGATCGCGCGGCAGGACAGCTACCAGTCCGCCCTCGACAGCATGAACACCCGCCTGCAGGCCGAAGAGACGGCCTTGTCCTCGGTCAGCAACCTGCTCATCCGCATGAAGGAATTGTCGGTGCAGGCCGCCAACGACACCCTGGGCAACACCGACCGCAAAGCCTTGGCCACCGAGATGAAGGGCCTGCGCGACCAGGTCCTGAGTCTGGCCAACACCCAGGACAGCTCGGGCAACTACCTCTTTGCCGGCAGCCGGGTCAAGGCCCCGCCCTTTGCCAGCGTCAATGGCGCCTCCCCCACCTACCAGGGTGACCAAAGCCGCATGCAAGTGCCCGTGGGCGACCAGCGCAGCATCCTGCTCAACCGCTCGGGCGCCGAGGTGTTTGGGCGCGTGGTGCGCACCGACAGCGAAGGCACACAGACCGGCGTGGGCTTTTTCGAAGTGCTGGACCAGACGATTGCCGCCGTCGAGCAGTCGAACCGGCCCGGCATGCAGCGCGGCATGGGCGAGCTCGAGCAATTGCTCAGCGGCATCGACCTGACGCGGGCGCAGATCGGCACCGACCAGAACGTGCTGCAGGCCCAGCAAGACATCGTGACGGACACCACCCTGACCCTCAAGAATGTGCTCTCGGGCGTGGAAGACCTGGACTACGCCGCAGCTGTCTCCAAACTGAACCAGCAGACGCTGGCCCTGCAGGCGGCGCAAAGCAGCTTTGCCAAGGTGTCGCAGCTCAATTTGTTCAATTACCTCAACTGACGGCTCAAGAAAACACCGCTGCTGCCGATAAACCCCGATTGCTGCACACCCCACCATGGCCACCTCATCCACCAACCTGATCACCGCCCTGGGCGCCGGCTCCGGCGTGGACGTCAAAGCCCTGGCGCAAAGCCTGGTGGACGCAGAAAAAAAGCCGCGGGCAGATCTGATCAACAACAAGATCGCCAAGTCGGAAGCCCGCATTTCGGGCTATGGCGCCTTGAATTTCGTGGTCAGTGAACTGAGAAGCAAATTCGCCGCACTCGATGACCTGGGTGACCTCAACAGCCTGACGGTGTCCAACAGCCAGACGTCTGCATTCACCGCCGTGGCCAGCAGCAAGGCCATCGCAGGCACCCACAGTGTGGAGGTGCTGTCCCTGGCCGCTGCCCAACGCAGGGCATCCGAGGGCTTTGCCAGCGCCACCACCCAACTCAATGGAGGCCTAGCCTTCAATCTGTCCCTGACGGTGGGCAACGGGTCGGCCACCACCATTCCCGTCAGCGCCGCGCAGTCCACCCCCACAGGTGTGGTCAACGCCATCAATGCCGCCAATCTGGGCGTCTCGGCGCAGCTGGTCAACACCGGTGACGCCAACACGCCCTTCACCATCGTCTTGACGGGCCAGACCGGAACGGCCAATGCCTTCACGCTCAGCAGCGACATCGCGGCCGGACAAACCGGCATCGATTTTTCCCGCTCCCTGCAATCGGCCAGCAACGCTTCCTTGCGGGTCAATGGCCTGTCCATCACCCGCAGCAGCAACCTGATCGAGGATGCGCTGCCGGGGGTGCAACTCAAGCTGAGCGCGCTGACGGCTGGACCTGCCGCACTGGGCGTGACCCGCGACACCAGCAGCCTGCAAACCAAACTGAGCGATCTGGTCAAAGCCTACAACGACTTCGACGCCATCCTCAATGTCACGGCCGATCCCAAATCGGAAGTGGAAGGTTATGGCGCCTCCCTGGTGGGAGACTCCCTGGTTTCGACCCTGCGAGCCCAGGTCCGGAGCATCTTCACGGGCGATTCCAGCACCCCGGGCACCCAGATCAAGGCGCTGCGTGATCTGGGCATCAGCATCACCAGCGAAGGCAAGATGGCGCTCAACAGCGCCAAGCTGAGCGACGCCCTCGCGAAAAACTACGATGATGCGGTGAAGATGCTCAGCGACAACCGCGAAACCCCCACCATGCTGATGAGCTGGAACTCCGGCCTGGCGGGTGATGCGGTCAAAAAGCTGCAGGCCATCATCAGCAGCACCGGCACCCTGGCCACGCAATCGCGCAACTCGCAGGCGGAAATCGCAAAATTCAAGACCGATCTCACGTCCCTGGACATGCGCATGACCAAACTGCTAGACCGCTACCAGCAGCAATTTGGGGCCATGGAGGCCCTGGTGGGACAGACCAACAGCCTCAAATCCAGCCTCAAGAGCAGTTTCGAAGCAATGAGCGCACAGTACGGTAAATAAATAGGCCTCATTTCATCTGGCGCGGCAAAATCTTGCCGTTTGCCGCTCAAGTTTGTCACGCTGTCGCCGATTCACAGGCGACGGGGTTTCATTTGGATGCCATTGGTTCATCCGGTGCCCCTTTCCGAAAGGATGCGTTATGAACACAGACTTGAATCCAGCACGAACCGGCGGTGCCTCCGCGCGCGCGGTGGTTCACGTGCCGCCACCGGTGAGCCATGCCCCGGCCAGCAGCGCGGCCGCGCCCGCCAGTGCCGAAGCCAAACCGGCGGTGAAGATGCCCGAAAAGGCGCGTCTGACCCTCGATCCTGAGCAGAGCCGCAAACAACTGCAGGAAGCCATCCAGATGCTCAACGAGCGGATGCAAAAAACCTCGCAGCAGCTCAACTTCAGGATGGACGAGGTGTTGGACATTCCCGTGGTGACCGTGCGCAGCACCGCCACCGGCGAAGTGATCCGCCAGATCCCCAACGAGACCGTGATCCATGTGGCGCACAACATCGACGCCATCAAGGGTCTGCTGCACAACTCGATGTCCTGAGCAGATTTTTTTCTGATCCGGCTCAAGTATTTCTTGCCACCACCGATTCATCCAGTAACAGAAAATCAATTTCGGTCTTCTGTGATGTCAGGCAGGTTTGAACCCTCCAAGGTCCTGCCCACTGAAACTGATTAACCCTCGAAGGAGTTAGACCATGTCCGTCATCAACACCAACACCAAGTCCCTGATCGCTCAGGCCGCCTTGGACAAAAACAACCGCGTCATGTCCAGCACGATGGAGCAGCTGTCGACCGGCAAGCGCATCAACGGCGCCAAGGACGATGCCGCTGGCCTGTCGATCGTCAGCAAGATGACCTCCCAGATCCGTGGTCTGGACCAGGCCGTGCGCAATGCCAACGATGGCATCTCCCTGCTGCAGACGGCCGACGGCGCCATGGTGGAAGTCACCAACATGCTGCAGCGCATGCGTGAACTGGGCGTGCAGTCCGCCAACGACTCCAACACCGGCGAAAACCGCGGTTACCTCGATCTGGAATTCCAGCAGCTCAAGGGCGAAATCGACCGCATCATCAACAACACCCAGTGGAACGGTGTGAATGTGCTGGACGCCTCGTTCAACAACAACACCACGGGCGGCAAGTTCGTCTTCCAGGTCGGCGCGAATTCGGGCCAGACCATCAGCCACACCATCGATGTGTTCAACATGGGCTCTTCGGATGGCGCTTCAACCGTCACGACGGAAGCCACGCCGACCACCGCTACGGCCAGCACCATCCAGGTCAGCACGCTGACTGTGGGCGGCACTTACGCCGAAGGCGACATCATCACGGTCAATCTGAACCAAAACCTGTTCAGCTACACCGTCACCGCGGCAGATGCTGCAAGCTCCGACGTGCTTTCGACCAACTTGTCTGCTGCACTGGATGCCCGCTTTGATGACGGTTTTGAAATCTCCGAGAGCGGCGCTGGTGTGGTCAAGTTCACACTGGACACCAGTGCAGGTACGACCACAGGCAACACCTTCACCATGACCGCAGATGCGACGGACGGTGAGTGGGATTCCCTGGAGACGCTGAAGATCGATACCCAATCGAACTCCAACACGGCCATCAACACCCTGGACGTTGCCTTGACCAGTGTGAACAAGGCACGCGCAGAAATCGGGGCAGTGATCAACCGCCTGAACTATGCGGTGGACAACCTGACCAATGTTTCCACCAATACCCAGGCGTCACGAAGCCGGATCGAGGACACCGATTATGCGCAGGCCACCACCAACCTGGCACGGGCGCAGATCATCCAGCAGGCCGCGACAGCGATGTTGGCACAGGCCAACCAGCAACCGCAGACCGTGCTGTCTCTTCTCAAGTAAGCAGCTCAGCCATGAAAAAACCCGCCTCGGCGGGTTTTTTCATTTCTGAACGTCGATGGCTTCGGGTGGCTGACCCG
>JACCDS011120947.1_pt1 | contig 31422 bp, 20 predicted proteins | sample 7446441 | NCBI WGS metagenome assembly JACCDS01 (sample SAMN15323445, study PRJNA562643) | freshwater metagenome | isolation source: river surface water | place: USA:Blue River Watershed | collected 2017-08-17
CTTCACAATCTTCTCGGCAGATTTGTCGATAAGGTTGTGGTCGAAAGACTTGAGCTTGATTCTGATTTTTTGACTTACCATTTTGTAATTTATTAACTAGCAGCGTTAGCTTTTTTCAATACTTCATCTGCAATGTTCTTTGGAGTTTCAGCAAAGTGGCTAAACTCCATTGTTGACGTTGCACGGCCAGACGTGATTGTTCTCAATGTTGTAACATATCCAAACATTTCACTCAATGGCACTTTTGCTTTAACAATTTGGGCTCCAGCGCGTTCGTCAATACCCTCTAATTGGCCACGACGACGGTTCAAATCACCCATTACATCTCCACTATTTTCGTGGGGAGTAACAACCTCTAATTTCATGATAGGCTCCAACAACACAGGGTTGCAACGACGGGCAGCTTCACGGAAACCACTGCGAGCAGCAACTTCAAAAGACAATGAATCTGAATCCACCGCGTGGAAACTACCATCGAACAAGCGCACCTTCATCCGGTCAATGGCATAACCTGCCAAAACACCGTTTGCCATAGCAGCTTTGAAACCTTTTTCTACTGAAGGAATGAATTCACGGGGGATTGAACCACCCACTACATCATTCACCCACTGTAAGCCTTCACCAACGAAAGAATCGTCAGCTGGACCCAAAGTGAATTGAATATCAGCGAACTTACCACGACCACCCGTTTGTTTTTTGTAAGTCTCACGGTGAGTGTATTCAGTCGTGATTGCTTCTTTGTATGTAACCTGAGGCGCACCTTGGTTGCAATCAACCTTGAATTCGCGCTTCAAACGGTCCAAAATGATTTCCAAATGTAACTCACCCATACCACTGATGATGGTCTGACCTGAATCAGTGTCGGTGTTTACACGGAAAGTAGGATCCTCTTCAGCCAATTTCGCCAAAGCATTGCCCAACTTGTCTGAATCCGCTTGGGTCTTAGGCTCAATTGCCAAACCAATTACTGGCTCTGGAAACACCATAGATTCCAATACGATTGGATGACCTTCGGCTACCAAAGTATCTCCTGTTTTGATATCCTTGAAACCTACCGCAGCACCAATGTCACCAGCACCCAAATAATCGATTGGATTCTGTTTGTTTGCATGCATTTGGAAGATGCGAGAAATACGCTCTTTGTTGCCGGTACGCATGTTCAGTACATAAGAACCTGCATCCAATTTACCAGAATATGCACGCAAGAAACACAAACGACCTACAAAAGGATCAGTTGCAATCTTAAAAGCCAAAGCAGCAAAAGGCTCCTTGTAATCAGGCTTGCGAATCAATTCAGCACCAGTATCAGGATTTGTACCAATTGCACCACCTTTGTCCATTGGAGATGGCATCAATTCCATCACCATGTCAAGCATGGTTTGTACTCCTTTGTTCTTAAACGCAGAACCACACATCATCGGAACAATTTTCATGTCGATAACGGCAGGACGCAAAGCGTTCAAAATTTCTCTTTCTGTGATTGAAGTTGGATCTTCGAAGAATTTCTCCATCAATGTATCGTCGTATTCAGATACAGCTTCCAACAACTTCTCTCTCCACATGGTTGCCTCTTCCAACATATCCGCTGGAATGTCGATGGTTTCGTAGGTCATTCCCTGGTCCTTTTCGTTCCAGATCATACCACGGAAGTTGATCAAATCAACCACACCTTTGAAATTATCCTCGGCACCGATGGGCAACTGCAATGGAATTGCGTTGCTACCCAACATGGTTTTTACTTGGTTTACTACATTCAAGAAATCAGCACCGGCGCGGTCCATCTTGTTCACAAAACCAATACGCGCTACATTGTAGTTGTTGGCCAAACGCCAGTTGGTTTCCGACTGAGGCTCAACACCGTCTACAGAACTAAACAAGAATACCAATCCATCCAACACACGCAATGAACGATTCACCTCTACGGTAAAATCAACGTGACCAGGAGTATCGATGATGTTAATGTGGTAGTTCTTATCCAAGTACTTCCAGAATACCGTTGTCGCAGCAGAAGTAATGGTAATACCACGCTCTTGCTCCTGCGCCATCCAGTCCATTGTAGCGGCACCATCGTGTACTTCACCAATCTTGTGGTTTACACCAGCATAGAACAAAATACGCTCAGTTGTGGTGGTCTTACCGGCATCAATGTGAGCGGCAATACCAATATTTCTTGTTAACGATAAATCGCGTGACATGCTTGTATTTCTCTTTTATTAAACTCTAAAGTGCGCAAACGCCTTGTTGGCTTCTGCCATTTTGTGTGTATCCTCTTTTTTCTTCACGGCAGAACCTTCGTTACGTGCAGCTGCCAAGATTTCGCCGGCCAATTTCTCAGCCATTGATTTTTCATTGCGCTTGCGAGCGTATCCGATCATCCACTTCATACCTACTGCCATACGACGGCGGGGCTGAACCTCTGTGGGGATCTGGAATGTAGAACCTCCAACACGACGTGCCTTTACTTCTACAGTGGGCATTACGTTGTTCAAGGCTTTACGGAAAGTTTCAATTCCGGGCTCTTCAGTAACCTTGCTCTCTACGATATCTAATGCAGTGTAGAAGATGTTGAAGGCCAAAGACTTTTTGCCATCGTACATCATTCCGTTTACAAAGCGAGTTACAACCGAGTCGTTGAACTTGGGATCAGGCAACAATATGCGTTTTTTAGCGCGCGATTTTCTCATGACTTTTTACTCTTATTATTTCTTGGCCTTTGGTTTCTTCGTACCGTACTTACTTCTGCGTTGGTTACGTCCTTCTACACCCGCGGTGTCTAAAGCACCACGTACGATGTGATAACGCACACCCGGCAAATCCTTCACCCTGCCGCCACGTACCAAAACGATACTGTGTTCTTGCAAGTTGTGGCCTTCACCTGGAATGTAGGCATTCACCTCTTTTCCGTTCGACAAACGTACACGAGCAACCTTACGAAGCGCTGAGTTTGGCTTCTTTGGAGTGGTTGTGTATACGCGGGTGCAAACACCTCTGCGCTGCGGACAAGAATCAAGTGCTGGAGACTTACTCTTCCAAACAGTTTCCTGTCTTCCCTTTCTAATTAGCTGTTGTATAGTTGGCATATTTTTCCCAAAAAGGACGGCAAAATTACGCTTTTCATTTGTCAAAATCAAGACCGTATGAAAAAAATATGGCTGTGTTTTCAAAACATTCGCAATTATCTCACCAAATCGATGTCAAATTCGATCGCCAATTCCCAAAAACGCTGTTATTCCACCCTCACATGCAACTTTCATCTTTTTTTCATCGTCTGCCATTTTGGTACTACTTTTGATATTCAACTGCCACCAACATTACACCATGAGAATTTTCACTTCTTTCGTTTTCGGACTCATTTTTGTTCAAACCGCATTCATTTCTGCCCAAAATCCAACCAAAACCGGCGGTGGTCCAGAAATCATTTTCGACCATACCCTACACAACTTTGGAAAGGTCTCCGAATCCATCAAATTCGCATCGCACCGATACCCGTTCACGAACACCGGCAACCAAATCCTCTTCATCCAACAAGTGCACACATCCTGTGGCTGTACTACCCCCGATTGGACGCGTGATTCAATCCCCCCAGGCGGCAAGGGTTACATCGAAGCACGATACGAAACCACCAACCGAATTGGCGAATTTAAAAAATCCATTTCCGTCTACTCCAACGCCGTCAATGCGCCTTTGGTGCACTTAGACATAGAAGGCGAGGTTTTGAAGGAAGAGATCGACCCCAATGCCGCCCCCATCCCTGACATGGGGCAATTCAGTTATAGCGCACCATCCATCACCTTCAATCCACTTTACGACAATCAAATTGATTCACAAACCATCCGAATCACCAACCAAACCCCCTACACCGCCAATTTCAACCCCATTGATTTGGGCAGTATCCCAGCCTTTTTGAAAATCACCGCCTTCCCCACTACGCTTGAACCCAATGAAAGCGGCAAATTTTCTGTGATCATCGATGGCAGCAAAATCAAACACTACGGATTTTCAACGATTGAATTGCCTTTTACAACCGACAACCCCGCCGCACTATACAACGCAATGTATGTGAACTACAACCGAAAGCAGTATTTCCCAAAACTCAATGCCAAACAATTGGCGAAGCAGCCAAAATTGAACACTGACAAAGCAGAAATCAATTTCGGAAAACAAGTAGCAGGCGATATTTTGACCACGGAGATTGTCATAAGCAATCCGGGCAAATCAGACCTTGTAATCCACGAGCTCGCAGGCGATTGCGGATGCATATCGCTAAAATATCCCCAGGCCAAATCAGCACAACATCCTCAAGCCAAATTGGTCATTGCCCCCGGGCAGTCGGTTAAGGTGAATATTTTCTTTGAGACCGTCTTGAAAAAGGGAAATGCCAATTACTCCATTTGGGTGGTGAGCAATGACCCAACGATGCCCGAGCGCAACATTCCGCTAAAGGCCGTGTTCGATGCGAAAGTCATCGAATGCCAAACTTGTCCAAAATAATTCTATGCCAAACCAACAAAAAAGAGGGCGGAATCTCCGCCCTCTTTTTTGTTATAAACCGTCCGACATACCACTGGGCAGTCGAAAAAATCAACCATTAACGAAGGTTGTGATACACGTTTTGTACGTCGTCGTCCCCTTCCAATCGATCCACCAAATCCAACACCTCTTTCGCCTGCTCCTCGGTCAAATCAACCCAAGTATTCGGGATATATTGCAATTCCGCCGTATTCACCTCAATACCCATGTCTTCGATGGCTTTTTGCATTTGTCCAAACGATGTAAAATCACAATACACATACACCATCTCTTCATCGAACGCCACTTCATCCAAACCAAAATCAATCAGTTCAAACTCGAACTCATCCAAATCCCTTCCACCCATTTTGCTCTTTTCGATTTTCAGAACGCCTTTGCGGGTGAAGATAAAATCAAGTGACCCCGTTTTGCCCATGGCCCCGCCACCTTTGTTAAAGTGCATGCGCACATTGGCTACGGTTCTGGTGTTGTTATCAGTGGCTGTCTCAACCAACACGGCTACACCATGGGGCGCATAGCCCTCGAAGCGCACTTCTTCGTAGTCTGCTGAATCCCCTTTTGAACTTGCTCGCTTGATAGCAGCATCTACTCGATCTTTGGGCATATTCACCGCCTTGGCATTTTGAATCACCGTGCGGAGTTTGGGGTTGTTTTCGGGCATGGGACCACCCTGCTTCACTGCGATGGCTATTTCTTTTCCGATGCGCGTAAACTGCTTGGCCATTCGGTCGAAGCGGGCAAACATGGTGTGTTTGCGTTTTTCAAAAATCCTTCCCATAGTGACGACAAAGATACGAAAGTCTCGGTGAACGCTAAAACGAATACGCCAAACTCACATTCACGGATCTGCCGGCGGCACTCATCCCACTCGCAAAATACCGATAATGCAAATCCAATACATTCTCTATTGCCATGGTGGCGCTGAAACCGGATTTGTGTTGATATCCACCACGCAGGTTCCAACATTGCCATGCTGGATTGAATCCATCCGCTTTGCCGTCTCCGTTGATATCCGCCAATCCAATGGGCTGCTTGTCTTGGTTATCCTCACCACTGCTTGAATAATCCTGTGCTTTCTTCATTCCGTTGAACAAACACTGAACCTCCGCGAACCAACCCGCTCCATTCCAGCGCAACGATGCTTGTCCGTATACCGGAGGAATATGATCCAGCGGCTGCTCCGCAGCCGCCTCATCCAACCGATAAATACCCTTCGTCTGTGTCACAGACCCAGAGAACCACAATGCCTGAACCAACCGAACCTTGGCATTCAGATACAGCCCTGAAATCTCACCCAAAGCCACATTCTTCAATTGGAACACAGGCGTTAACCTGCCGTCATACATCAATGAATCCTCACCATTCAATGCACCCGGCTGATCCAACAACAGATTCTTCACTGCGCTCCTGAACACGCCAGCCTCAAAAGCAAACGACTTATCCTTGCGCCACAAAACACCCAAATCAACGGTCCTGCTCTGCTCCGCCTTCAAATCTGGGGTAGGCACCAACAATTTCGCCCCGGGTTTACTGTCAAACACCTTGGTCATATCGTCCACATTCGGATTGCGATATGCCTGGTTTACACTCGCTTTCAACAACAATCCCTTTTTCAATTGTTGCGTCAGTCCCAAATCGTAACTTGGTGTTGTTGTGGCGAAAGAAATCGATTGATACGGCAACTTCCATGGATTTGCTCCCGAAAACAAGGCCTCTAGCGTATACTTCGACACCCGCACGCCGCCCTGAATCACGGTACCCGTCTCGTCCATCTTGTAAATACCTTGGGCAAATACCGAATGCATCTGAGTAGCTGCTCCTGAATCGCTGTAACGCGCTTTTGTTGCAGTTTCTGCCAAGGTGGAAATATTTTTATTGATTCCCACAGAATTCACCTCGTTCCAAACCAATTCAACCCCTGAATTCAAGACAAACGACTTACCCAATTGATCGTGGCGATCCAAATTCACCGTCCGCATCCGCACATTGTCCAATTGTGTACGCTCTGTAAGACTGCCAAAGTTTCGCGTAACCCTTCCCACTTCCGTGCGCTGTTGAGCCAATGTCAAACGCGAGTGATGGTTCTCACTGCCCACTTTCGCGGTGTAGGAAATATATTCCCGATTTTGAGGCGAGTAATCCCACCGGCCGAAAACCGGCTTGCCATTGTTGAACTGCGACATTCGATCATAGCGAGGAATCAAATCTGCCATGGATCGCTGCACATTCAGCGTATGTTCCACCTGGCCCGTCTTGGCAAAAACCTTGGCAAACAGATCCGTTTGACTGTAGCCCGTACCCTTTTGTAACTGCGGATCCTCATTCATCAAAACCGTGTCTCGACCATTGATTTGTGTCACATACCTCGGTAACATTCCAAAAGTATCCCAATCTGAGTAGTTTCTACTACCGCTGCGCAAATCGCCAAATTGATTCCGCGTTGCGGACAAAACCACGCCCACTTTTTTACTCTGGATTTTTAAACCCGCATTTCCAATCAAAGAATTGCTCGCTGATTGGTAGCGAAGGGTGGCACTCGGCTTCACAGCGAATTCCCCCAATCCGGCATCTTTGGTTTTAAAGTACAATACCCCACCCAACGCATCAGATCCATATAGGGTAGAACCTGATCCAAAGTTCACTTCCATCCGATCCAAAATGAACGGATCAATGGTGATGATGTCTTGAAGGTGACCCGCACGATAGGTTGCGTTGTTCATCCGCACACCATCGATCACCATCAACACGCGGGAGGCTTCAAATCCGCGCAAAACAGGCGAACTTCCACCCATCTGACTTTTCTGTACAAACACCTGCCCAGTATTGATCAATGCATCGCCCAAGGTGGCCGGCTGCAATTCCGACAATCGCTTGGCACTCACCACCTCAATTTGTCGGGGTGTTTCTTTTCTCCTTTGCTGAAAACGCTGTGAGGACACCAGTACCTCATCGAATGACTCAACATCGGTTGTATCGGTTGATTTTACTGCATCAACCTGCGCGTGTACCGCACCCATCAGGCACAGCATCGCCATAATTATTTTTGTTTTTTTCATAAAATTGGATGTTTTACACTTTACTCAAAACGTGCAACTGTGCAATTGCAGAATCAGCCATTGCCAATAGGCAAAATTCTTTGCCATTGTCTGCACAGCGCAATAAAAACGAAATCACTTTCGAATTAGGGTAAAATCATCCTTGCGGCGGGGGTACGGAAACGGGTAAAAGTTGCTGAGGCAATTTTACAGACCCATGCAGCCACAAATTGACGGCAAACAATCGTGGAGATTTTAAGTCATCACCAACATCGCTTACCGCCCAATGCAATTTATCGAACCAAATGGGTTTCCCCTTGCTGCTCCCACCATGTCCATGTTCGGTTTGCTGGGCGATTTGATTCTCCAATGCTTTTTCTATTTTGTCATTAAACGCTTTTACACGGTATCCTCCTTGTACCACGGTAACCTTCAAAATGTCGTATTTGTTTCCACCCAAAACAATTTCGTCGCCTTTTTTCAGATGTTCGAATTCAGCGGTGGCGGGCAAAAACAAATCCTCAGACAATTCCATCCCAACGCTACGCTCCAAAAACCGTTTCACCTCCTTCTGCTGACGCTTGTGTGCGATGACATGCAAAAACGTAAGTCCCGAAATCAGCACCATCAGCATAATTGCCAGCGATTGCTGAAACATTTTAGCAGCTGAAGAAAGGTGCTTCGGGAACATCGTTTACGCAAATATAAAATTTACGCATCAGCAATCGCCGAAAATGTAGAATTTTGCATCGATGAAGCAACCTGTTTATGTGATCGATATTGTGAGAACGCCCGTAGGCAAATTTGGTGGAACATTGGCCGCCGTGCGTCCAGACGACCTCGCAGCCCATGTTATTCTCGCCATCCTCAAGCGCAACCCACACATCGACCCGGCACTGATCGACGAGGTCATATTGGGTGCAGCAAACCAAGCCGGAGAAGACAACCGCAACGTAGCACGAATGGCATCGCTCCTCGCAGGCATTCCTACCAGTGTACCCGGATATACCGTAAATAGGTTGTGCGCCAGCGGGTTGCAAAGCATCATGAACGGAGCCATGGCTATTGCCTCAGGACAGGCCCATTTGATTTTGGCCGGTGGAACTGAGAGCATGACGCGCGCACCTTTCGTGATGGCCAAAGCGGAAACGGCATTCGCCCGGACCACAGATATCCACGACACCACCATTGGATGGCGCTTTACCAATCCCGCTTTATCAAAATTACACCATCCGTTTTCCATGGGCGAAACCGCAGAAAACGTGGCGGAACAATTCCATATTTCTCGTGAAGACCAAGACCAATTTGCCTATGAAACCCAGTTAAACTGGAAAAATGCGCAGTCGGCAGGACACTTCAACAACGAAATCGCGCCAGTAGCCATTCCCCAAAGAAAAGGCGATTCAATCCTTTTTGCCGTAGATGAACACCCAAGACTCAGTGAGGTAAGCGTTTTGGCCTCATTGAAACCCGCCTTCCGCGATGGAGGCACTGTCACCGCCGGCAATAGTTCTGGCATCAACGACGGAGCCGCAGTGAGCATTCTCGCCTCCGAAGAGATGGTAAAACAGTTGGGGTTGAAACCCATGGCCCGGGTAGCCGGAATAGCCGCCGCTGGGGTGGATCCAAGCATCATGGGCATTGGTCCAGTACCCGCATCACAGAAAGCCCTTAAACACGCCGGCATCACCGTGGGCGATTTGGGCGTAGCCGAATTGAACGAAGCCTTTGCCTCACAAGTATTAGCCAGCATGCGTGCATTAGAAATCGACCGGAGCATCGTGAATCCCAACGGTGGTAGCATCGCCATTGGCCACCCACTCGGAGCCTCAGGAACGCGTATTTCCGCCACGCTCCTCCACCACATGCAAAGAAACCCTTCGCTCAGATATGGATTGGCTACCATGTGTATCGGGGTAGGACAAGGCTGTGCCATCGTCTACGAAAACTGCTAACATGCGTTACAAGATTGAATTGGCCTACAATGGCAGCAACTATGCTGGATGGCAAATTCAACCCAATGCACCTACTGTACAAGAGTCAGTGGATCGCGCTTTGAGCACCATTGCCAATACAACCATTGAAACCATGGGCTGTGGTCGCACAGACGCGGGCGTGCATGCGAAATTTTTCGTTGCCCATTTCGATGGTCCGAATGAATTGCCTGCTGATTTGTGCTACCGCTTGAACAAGATGTTGCCAGGCGATATTCGCATCATTTCCGCGCAACCTTGTAGCGTTGAATTCCACGCCCGTTTCGATGCCACTTTGCGCGAATACGAATACCATATCCAAGCCTCAAAAGATCCATTTGCACCCAAAACCTATTGGTGGCACGCACACAACTTGGATGTAGAGGCGATGAATCGCTGTGCTGCTATGCTCATAGGGAAACATGATTTTTCCTCATTTTGCAAGGGAGATGCGCCGAACAACAATCCCCAATGCACAGTTTTCAAAGCCGAGTGGATTCAAAAAAACGATGGCTATTTTTTCACCATCCAAGCCAACCGCTTTTTGAGAAACATGGTTAGGGCAATCGTGGGCACCCTGGTGGATGTGGGGCTCAGTAAGATTTCAGAAGACGATTTCCGCCAGATTTTCGATCAGGGCAATCGCGGTGAGGCGGGCCATTCCGCACCCGCAGAGGGCTTGTTTCTCACCAAAGTGGAATACCCATTTCCCAAGCACGATTAAACCTTTGCTTATTCAAAGCGTCTGAGGAACTTCTCCACTTGTCGCTCTGTTGCGGGACGAATGAAGTAATTCTCTGCCTTCACCTTATCGGCCGTATTGGTGAGGATTTGCTGCAAATTCTGGTCGGTGGCATATACATTCGCACCTGTTTTGGTTAGGTTGATGTAAATGTAATCGTTGGCACCCAAGTCGAGATATACATACATATTTTGTCCGCTGCGCTTGTGCTCGAGCAGCATCACGGCATGCATATTTTTGTTGATGGGCTTCCCAGCAATACTTGCCACGGAAACAATGTCGTTACAGTACATGCCACGCATTTTACTATCCCATCGGAACGTTGCATCACTCAAAACCAATTTATACTCTGCTTCATCCTTTCCTTTGAGTTCGCCATTCTTCATCAAATTTTCCACCACTTGACGGTACGATTTTTCATTTTCCATCATTTCTCCCAAACATTGTTTGAAGAAATCGGTATTCACGCTTGCCGTTGTGCCGCCGTTCTCATTGATTAACGCCACCAACCGTTCCACGTAATCTGGATGCATCGGAAAATCAAGCATCATCGCCAAGTTAAACACGAAACTGCTGTCGCCAGGATACAAGTCAGCGGTTCCGGCATTTTTAAACTTGACGTTGGGAGACTCCAATCCAAAATCAAGCGGTCCCTCAGCATGAATGCTGTGATCGCGCTCATTGAAACGAATCCAACTGCCTTTGAGCCCACCGTCGCGCAGGCGCGATTTGCTGCCCGCGTAAAAGCTCTCTGTTTTGTTGTCGTAGTAAAAAATCCCGGTATCGTTGGTCACATCATCGTCTGAGTAACGGCGTTTCCACGAATACATCAAGGGATATACAAAACTTGAATCATTGGCCACAAACAGCCCTACGTATTGCTTCTTATTGTCTTTGTCGCGCGGATCACTCATATCCAACACCACATCTTTGGGATCAACCCGGTTATCGAACCGAATCCACACCGAAGGATAGATGTTTTTGAAGGTATGCAAGGGTTTTACATAACCTGTAAATCGTATGAGTTTTTCGGTACTTTCAATCTGGGCAAAGCCTTTGTAGCCGATTTTGGTTTCCAGCGTAAAGTTCTGTTCTTCCGCGATTTTGCCCACCCCTTCAACCCGCTGGTTATCGTTCACAATGACACTGTCCAAGAAGAACTCCTGCCGCCCACCCCTGCTGTTTACGTACTGATAATAACCATTGCCACGAATCTTATTCTTGCCATAAACCTTGACTTTGAGTTTGTAGATCTCGTGAAATTTATTGTCGCGACCGGCAATCAACTTCGTGCTATCCAACAAGTCCATATCCGCATTGGCCCGAACCGTGGCTTTTCCATCCTTCAAGAACAAGCGAGAATCAGCGATGTCGATGTGGGGAATTTCGGAAATCTTCAAAGTATAGTCCACCAAGCTATAATCAGCCCGTTTCGCTTCAAAACTCAGGCCTCCTTGTGTGGGGTTGGTACTGGCAAAAATGGGGGTTTGTCCGGCCAAAGAAGGGCCCACTTTCGCGGTGATGACTTTCTTATCCATGTCCCAACGATAGTCTGTAAGGTTGGTTTGATACATGTTGTAATCGAATTTCGTCATCGATCCAGGCTCATTTTTCGTAAAAGTTCCGATGCGTTTGCTGAAGTCCATCGTACCATTGATGTCGCTGGTTTCAAAAGCCATGCGCGATGAATCGGCAGCATAAATCTGCAGATTGGCTTTTTTGGCGGTAGACTTCTGCGGTCCAAATACTTGCTCTTGGCTGTAAAACTTGGCTTGATCCCAGGCCAATGTACCGTTACCTTTCACCACACTGGGCGATTGGGTGATGGTGCCGGTGAAGTCATGGCCCACTTTAAACATCTTAATGGGCGTAGCACCATTGGTCACATTGTACTCGTCTTGATAAGGATTCCACTCCATGTTGGCCATCACCGCATGCACTTCGGGGTATTTGGTATTTTCTGCCAAATCGTAGCGATTCAAGACCCCCACTGCTTTCTTTGGCAACAGCAATATTTTGCTAAATTCACTCTTTGATCCTTGGTATTGGATGCTGCCGTCGGTTCCGTAGAAGCCCTCCTCTGAAAGGTTCATGGTCATATCGCCCAATCCCTTGCCACGATACATGCTATAGCCACCAGGCGGCGTGTGTTTGATGAATCCGAGTGAGTAATCTTTTTGGATGGTCACATAGTGCCTAAATTCCGGAAAGATGCCATCAGAAATAAAGTTCCCATCGAAACGCAAACCTGCAATGGTAAAATTATCCAAACTGTCAATGGTGAACGGATCCACCACAAACTTGAATTTATCGCCTTCATAGGCCCCGCCATGGATGTGGGGCTTGTCGTACAGCACTTCACTTCCTTTGTCCGACACAAATATGGGATACTCTGGGTAGTCTTTGTTGCCCGATTTGTTGTTGGGCTTATCGATGTAAAGGGTTCCACTCACATTGCGCAACACCGATTTGATAGGCACCAATCGACGTCCTGATGAATCAGGGAAATACATCTGCAGCGAATCCACCGCCGACATGGCAATGTTAAACTGTCCGTAGTTGAACACGTACTTTTTGCCATAGAAATCGAATCGACCGGCACGCAGCTGTCCGCCAAAGCGCAACCCACGGTTCTTGGTGAGGGTCACTTGCTGATTGGTCGGTACCACGATGACGTTTTGGGAATCGGAGAAGAAGAATTTCGACACCCCTTCGAGGTTCATTTCATTGCTGAGTAGGTTTAACGTAAAATTAGGACGTGCGCCGATGATCGAAGAAATGCGAATCACATCGTAGTCGCGCATTTTTTGATGGGCTTGCACATATCGAAACGCCTTTGGCAGCAGGATGGCACTGTCTTGGTCTTGGAGGTAATTGATATACCCTTGATCGTGCAGTTCCAGGAACGGCGCCACCAAATATTCTTTTTGGGTTTTTTGGAAGAACGCGTAATCATCCAAGGAGAACTTCACGCGCTGATCGGCTTTGTAATATTCCCGCAGTTCGGCTTTTCGGGCCTGGAGCTGCTTCATTTTGGCTTCCGCTTTGGCTTTGTCTTCCGGTTTTCCTGAGAGCATCAGGTTCTTGATGTCCTTCTGAAGTTGAGTTGAAATGGGATCTTCTGGCTGCCGGTTGTAGTAGGCGACAAGTCCTTCCAATGGGTGTGAGCGCAGAGGGCCTTGTAAACGGTTGTAAAGGATATCACGAAAAAAATCATCGGATGAAATTCGGGCTTCGATGTCGTTGTTCACGTTGTCAAAATCCACGAAGGGCTCGGTGATCACCCAACGAACTTGTTGCACATCCAAACTCACATTGTGGTAATTGTCCGAGAAAGGCACACGCATCAACCCTTCCTCCCCACGTTCAACGATGAGTTTATTGTCTTTGAAAATGAAGTTAACCTTCACGAATGGGTGATAGATCGTCGTAACACTGTCGAGGTACAGGGTGTATTCCGCTTGCAGTGTTCCTGCGATTCCATCAGCAATTTTGAACGATTTGCTCTTCAACGTCGCTTTTTTCTTGCCTTTATAAAACACATCGATCACCGAGGGTTTGCCATTGGCCGTTGCTGTGGTTACTGTATGTCCTTGCATGGTAAAACCACCGCGGAAGAAACTCTCATCGCCCACAATGCCTCGAACAAGCAGTTCGTTGTCGTAGGAGTTAAACTGAGGGAATCCCGATTTTTTCACTTTGACTGAATCGGTCGCTGTGGACAGCTTATCTGTAAATTTTCCGTACACCGCAGTTTTGAAATAGCGATTGTAGGTCAGTGATGCTGAATCTACACTGTAGGTATTGACATCGAGGTTTAACCTGTACTTGTTGAAACGTACATAGGCAGATTCATCGGGCAAGCAGCGCTGAAAATCCGCAGAACCATACTCGCCAATCCAAATATTTTTTGCGGGCTTATATACCCCTTTGGTGCCTTTAACCACCATTTTATCCATAAATCCTTGGCAGGTTAAATCAACCTCACCAAAATGGATCTCGATTTCACCTTTGTAGAACATATCGAAATCAAGGGTATCGACTTTCCATACAGTGGTTCCCGACTGATAAATGGATTTATTGGCAAAAAGGTTCGCTGTGGTTTGCAAAAAATCGAGGTACTCTTTGTTGCTATTACCAAGCAAGGATTTGGTAATGTTCTGCCATTGCACCAACACTTTGTCGGGCAACTTGTTCTCTAAAAACGCGGCAACTGTTGTCATAAAGAGTTGAAAATGCGGCTGAAGCGACATTTTCTCGGCCAGCATTTGATTGCTGATATCGATGATGAATTTTTGCTGACTGGGCGAGAACTTGCCCAATTCCCAGTTTTCCTTAAAAACGGCAAAGTTGCGGGTGAGGCTCTTGTCGTTCGCCTTCGCGATAAACGCTTCAAATTCCGCAATAAATGTGGCGGGAACAGGGCTAAAACTACCGTTTTGGGCCGACAATTTAGACCCGATGGCAAACAGGAGAATTGTACAAAGGGTTCTTAGCATCATCATGAGTTATCAAATAACGCACCAAGATGCGTTTGCATTCTGAAAATTAGCGCATCGCCTTCACAATGTCGATAAAATCGCGGGCCTTCAAACTGGCACCACCGATCAAACCACCATCGATATCCGCTTGCAAAAACAAAGCAGCGGCATTTTCCGGCTTCACACTGCCTCCGTACAAAATGGAGGTAGTTGCAGCGAGCTCTTCATTGTATTGGTTTGCAATGAGTTTGCGGATATAAGCATGAATTTCTTGCGCTTGTTCGGGAGAAGCATTCAATCCTGTACCGATTGCCCAAACCGGCTCGTAGGCCACAACCACTTGCGAAAACTCCTTGCGATCGAGGTGAAACAAACCCTGAACGATTTGCTCCTCAATGGCGCGGAAATACTGTTTGCTCTCGCGCTGTTCCAACGTTTCACCCACGCAAAAAATGGGTTTCATACCGTGGCGAACCACCGATTTCACTTTGGCAGCACACACATCATTCGTTTCACCAAAGTATTGGCGACGCTCACTGTGTCCAACCAAGCAATATTCAACCCCGATCGATTTAAGCATGCTCGAAGAAATCTCACCGGTAAATGCTCCACTGTCCTCTTGGTGCGCATTTTGAGCGCCCACTTGCAATCCGCTACCTTCCAACAACCTCACCGCCGTTGGCAAAGCCAAAAACGTGGGTATCAAAACCACTTTCCCATCGCCGCGATATTCATCTCTTACAATTCCTCTAACTTCAGTAATTAACGCTTGGCTCTCTTCCAAGGTTTTGTGCATTTTCCAATTACCCGCAACAATTTTCTGTCTATTCATACTGCTACAAAAATACAACAAGCACAAGAAAGGTTATTCGCAAGATATCAACCGAATCAAGGGGTCAAATGCACTGAATTGCCTCATTCACCCAACCCATGGCCATGGCAAATTGCGCCTCTTTCGATAAATCAGAATTATCCAAAACGCGGTAATCACCGGTGAGCGTCAAAGGACTATTTTCCCGACTCGCATCAATGGTATCACGGTGTTTCAAATTCTTGGCAATTTCCTCTAGGGTTACCACATCTCCCTTGGCCGATAGCTCAGCAAATCGGCGTTGGGCCCTCACTTCCGGACTTGCGGTCATGAATATTTTCAACTCTGCATCGGGGAATACCACAGTCCCAATGTCGCGACCATCCATCACAACGCCTCTATTGGAACCAATCGCTTGTTGCAGCGCCACCATCTTTGTTCTAACCGCTGCAATTTTCGCCACCTCGCTCACCTTGGAGGCCACCTCAATGTTTCGGATTTCAGACTCCACAGACACGCCATTCAATGTGACCTCTGATTGTTGTTTCGCATTGTTCTCAAACCCCACCTGAACGTTCGCCAAAGCACTAACAACTGCTGCTTCATCGTTCACATCCACCTTTGACTGCAACATGTGAAGGGTTACAGCGCGGTACATCGCCCCACTATCAATAAACACATACCCCAAAGATTTTGCCAGGGCTTTTGCCAAGGTTCCTTTGCCACAGCTGCTGTATCCATCAATGGCGATATTAATTTTCTTTTGCATGGGTCGATTATAATTCAGGAATGCCCCTGCAAGCCGTGTGCGCGATTGTCCGTTTCTTCGAAAAACGCGCCGGGTCTAACACCAATGAAAATTGATTTGAGTTTTGGCCTGGAAAGTAAGATGCACTTCCGTAGGTAATGTCAATTTTTGCCATTCGGAATTTCATACCCCAGCCAAATCCTGAAGTTCCACGACGCTCAGAAGTTGTCATCTCCATGCGCCTTTGGTGGCTATAGCCGATCAGTATACTCAGATTTTGTCCCAAAGCCAATTCTGTCCCAACCGCCATATGACGCATCAACTTGGCGCCAAACCCTGCTTCTTGGGGCACCACGGGCTTTCCGTTTAAATCAATTTGTCCGCCATTGTCTAGATATTGGTCGTAGGTCAGGTCCCATTTCTGCAAACTATGGGCTGTCAAATGGAACCGCAGGGGCATGTGCTTGGGACTAATTGAAACGGCTGCTTGTATGTTCAATGGAAGAGGCTCTCTCCCTGCATCTCGGTAGGTAACGACTTGCGCGCCTATGTTTTTAACCAGCACACCCCAACTGAGGACAGAATCGCGTTTCACATAATTGCAACCCAAATTCATGAAAACCCCATTAGAAACATAGGGTCCCAAAATGCTGTACACCATCCCCATTTGGGCACCCACCCGAAAGTTTGGCCTCAACAAATAGGAAGCACCCAACCCCAATTGTGTTTCGTTGGCCGAAACTGTGCCTTGGGGATTTCCGCCCGCGTCGAAGGCATCCATGGTTCCGTAGTCGATGTACTGAGCATATCCCGACCACATGATGTGTTTCCCTTTCCATGCGCCAACAGCATTGGCCGACATCACTGTTGGCAAAATTGATCCAGCACTAAGCGCAAATTTCTTTTCGTGGCTTTCATTGAGCAAAGCTGGATTATTCACCGATTGCAAGACATCGCCGAAGGGTTGCGAAACCAAATAACCACTCCATGCCAAGGCGCGGCTATGCAACGGAACGTCTAGAATACGAAAAACGCCATTGCCGCCGCTTTGGGCCAACAGCGATTGCATGCCCAATGCCAAACATATGATCCAGGTGCGTTTTTGCATCTGCAACAAATTTACAGCACAAGACGTATTTGACACAGTTATTTTCACGAAATTTGCAGCCGCTGAGATGAAACAACCCTATCACAATCCTGCCGACATACCCACCCAGCAGCCGCTGGTCATCACACAGGGCACATTCGACGGAGTTCATTTGGGTCATCAAAAAGTACTGAAACAGGTAGTAGCGCTTGCCAAATCCAAGAATACGCAAAGTCTTCTCATCACCTATCACCCCCATCCGCGGCTTGTGATTGACCCAAGCAACCAGGATTTAAGGATGCTTAGCAGTATCGAAGAAAAAGCCGAGGCCGTTTACGCCCTGGGTGTTGATTATGTTTTGGTATTGCCCTTCACCCAAGAATTTGCACAGTTATCACCCCGTGATTTCGTGGAATCAATTTTGGTGAACCAGCTGCACGTAGATACCATTGTAATTGGGTACGATCACCGTTTTGGCAAGAACCGTGCGGGCGATTTTCATAGCTTGGTGGCGCTTGCCAGTGAATACAACTTTCAGGTACAAGAAATTCCTGCCTCCGAAATAGACGCCATAGCCATCAGCAGCACACGCATTCGCAAAGCCTTATCAAACAAACAATTAAGCGAGGCAAACACACTCCTTGGAAAGCCATACATACTCACCGGTATCGTGACGGAAGGAAAAAAATTGGGTAGAACCATTGGGTTTCCAACGGCGAATTTGCGGATTGAAGACCCATACAAATTGATCCCGCCCACCGGGGTCTACGCTGGCTACTGTAAAGTAGAAAATGAGCGATATAAAATGGTTTGCAACATCGGGACACGTCCTACCGTTGAGGGTAACACATTAACCATTGAATCCCACATTTTCGATTTTGATAAAAACATTTACAACCAACCCATTTCCCTGTTTTTGGTACAGTATTTGAGAAATGAGCAGAAATTCGATTCGCTAGAATCGCTCAAAACCCAAATTCTTATTGATGCACAACAGGCCCAATCATTGGTTACATTGGATTAAGTCAGCAGCTTTGTTGGCTTTCCTGGCTTTATGTGCACCGGTATCCGCTCAAAACGACGAGGAGGATTATGGAGAGGAGGAAGGCGACTACATTGTAGAAGACTCTGCATGGATGCTCACGGCTGATACCGCCGCCTTTTATTACGAAGAAGGAGAATTCATCATTCCTGGCATGTTGCCCGAATACGATTTCTATGCATTTTGGGACACCATGCATGTGGATGCCTATCGCTTTGACCTTAGAAAATTACAAGAAACCATCCCCCTCACGGTACTAGAAATGGATTGTGATTTCGCGATGCCTATTTATGGCAAAACCAACTCGCCCTTTGGATGGAGACATGGTCGGCCCCATACAGGAATCGACTTACAACTTCGCACTGGGGATTCTGTGTATGCCATGTTTGATGGTGTTGTGCGCATGAGCAAATACTATAATGGCTATGGAAATTGCGTGGTGGTTCGTCATTACAATGGTCTTGAAACCCTCTATGCCCACTTGAGCAAGCTTGAGGTTCGACCCGGCATGTTGATCAACGCAGGACAGTTATTGGGCTTGGGCGGGTCTACCGGGCACAGTACCGGTCCACATTTGCATTTTGAAATACGATTTTTGGGCAGACCGTTAAACCCTTCAGTGGTGGTGGATTTTCCCAACGAAACCATCAAGATCGACACGCTGAATATCGAATCCAAAATCTTCCAAATGCCAGCTGGCACGTATCGTTACAAGAAAAGAAGAAGTCGCTATCGGAGCAGCCGGGGTCGCAAACGCAGATATTCCTACGAGATTAGAATAGAAGAAGTGTATCAATCGTTATACAGGGTATAAAAGGTTGATCTGATTCAACTATTTTTGTATTTTCTGTGAGCATTCAAGTCAATCAATTATCCAAACGCTACGGCAACCAGTGGGCAGTCAACGATTTATCGTTTGAAATCCCCACGGGTGAAATTGTGGGTTTTTTAGGTCCGAACGGCGCCGGAAAATCCACCACCATGAAAATACTCACCGGCTACATCCCCGCAACCAGCGGCGATGCCGTGGTATGTGGCTTTAACCTCAACACGGATAGTTTATCGGTGCGCAAACGCGTGGGCTATCTGCCAGAGCACAATCCCTTGTACCTCGACATGTATGTAACAGAGTACCTGCAATTTTCAGCAGGCATGGCAGGGGTTTCTAAAGTGAAATCGGCGGTGGAAAATGCCATCGAATTGACCCAACTTTCACCCGAAAGAAACAAGAAAATCGGACAGCTATCGAAGGGCTATCGCCAGCGTGTTGGATTGGCACAAGCATTGATTCACGACCCTGAAGTCCTCATCCTCGACGAGCCCACATCGGGCCTAGATCCAAATCAGGTGGTGGAGATGCGGAATGTGATCAAAAACTTGGGTAAAAACAAAACGGTATTGCTCAGTACGCACATCATGCAAGAGGTGGAAGCCATGTGTAGCCGCGTCATTTTATTGAATCATGGAAAAATTGTGGCCGATAATACCCTTGACGGACTCAAAAAGACTTCGCCCAACGACTCATTGGAAACCATTTTTAGAAATTTAACCAGCCATGTGGGTAGTATTTAAAAAAGAAATTCGCAGTTTTCTCGGCTCCTTCATCGCCTATATCGTGATGGGGGTCTTTTTGATCATTACCGGCATCTTCATGTGGATCATTCAAGAAAACAATGTATTGGATTTGGGCATTGCGAGTTTGCAAGTCATGTTCAATATCGCACCCTACATCCTCATTTTCTTGGTTTCTGCCATTACGATGCGCAGTTTGAGCGAAGAACGGAGACTCGGCACCATTGAAATATTGACCACCCGTCCGGTTAGCGACACGTCCATTTTGTTGGGCAAGTATCTAGCCGCAGTGGGCTTGATTGTTTTCACGCTATTGCCTACGCTATTTTACTACTACACCATTCGTCAGCTGGCCGATCCGCTACAAGGCATCGATAACGGCGCCACCTGGGGATCGTATTTGGGACTGATTTTATTGGCTGCGAGCTACGCGAGCATCGGACTATTCGCTTCATCACTTACCGATAACCAGATTGTTTCATTGATCATTTCGATGGTATTGTGTTTCTTTTGGTTTGGGGTTCTCAGCCTGTTGGGCGATGTAAAAGCACTGGATGTAATTGGCAAAAGCTTAGAGTGGTTCAGTCTTGATTTCCATTACCAATCGATCAGTCGCGGTGTGCTCGACACACGAGATATTGTATACTTTTTGGGTTTCATTGCTACCTTTTTGGGTGGTACTAAGTTGGTTTTCGAAAGCAGAAAATGGTGATGAAAAAGTACAGCAATCGAATCCAATCCCTGCTTGAGTTCATCACCCTACTTGTTGTGGTGGTTGTGGCAAATATTTTGGCCAATGTTTACTATCAGCGCGTTGATTTAACCAGCGAGCAGCGTTACACATTGTCTGAAACAAGCAAAAAACTATCGAAAGGACTAAAAGAAAAGTTGTATTTCCGGTTGTACCTGGATGGTGAGATGTCGGCACGTTTCAAAAACCTGCGCAACGAAATCCGGGATATGGCTTATGAGTTCAGAGAGCTCAGTGGCCGCAAAATCGAAATTGAAATCATCGATCCATTCGAAGGCAAATTAACCTCTGAAATTAGCGGCATTTTGGAGGATTTTCAATCCCGGGGTGTTCTACATCAGCGCGATATCGACGACGAGGGAAGCAATTCCACCGTGATCAAAAACATTATACCGGGTGCTGAGATGAGCTATGCGGGAAAAACGGTCGCCATCAATTTTTACGAACACGATGTGGCCATGGATGCTGACAACAACATCAAACGGGCCATCGACAATGTGGAATATGAAATCGCGAACGGATTGAGGCAGTGCATTCTCGAAAAGTCAAAAAACATCACTGTGGCTGATGGTTCTGGCGAAATGATTGACAACCGCGTGGCTGATTTCGCGCAGGAATTATCAAAGTATTACAATGTTTCGGCACTCAACCTCAATGTTGCTGACCCACAAAGTGCAGAGCCCTTCGTTGAAAAACTCAAATCAGCACCGAATCCAGAGGCCATGGGTAGCTTGCTCGTGGAAAGTCTCCAAAAGCGATTGAACAACAGCGATTTGTTGTTGGTCATCAAACCTGCTAAGGACTACACCCCCGCTGAGTTGTATTTGATTGATCAATTTGCGTTGAAAGGTGGCAAGGTCATTTGGATGATTGACCCTGTGCACGCAGAAATTGACAGTTTTGAGAGAAATTCTCAAATCATTGCGATGGACAACCAACTTGAGAACATCTCAGCCTCATTGTTTCATTACGGGGTGAAATTGGAATCCACCTTGTTGATGGATGCCAACTGCAATGCCATCCCCATTCCCGTGGGTGGTAGGCCCGAAATGATCGACTTCTATTATTTCCCCGTGTTTATGTCGTCGACCTCCCCACACATTATCAACCGCAACGTGGGTCCAATTTGGGGACAGTTTCCTGCGACGTTATCGGCGAAATCAAAAACATCATTGAACGTGACGCCACTGCTGAGCAGTTCTCCCTATACAAAAACCATACAGGCGCCCGCCACCGTGGATTTGGAAACGGCTTACATGCAATCCCGTGACGACCGATACAGAAGCACTTTAAGGGGCGGCAGCAAGTTATCAGCGGTACTATTGGAAGGGAAATTCGAATCGCCCTTCATCTACCAAAAACACTATGACGGAGTGCCATTTATCCCCAATGGCAACAGCAAAATGATTGTGATTGCGGACGGGGATATCATGCGAAATGGCATTAGCGGTCGGGGCGGAATTTACCCAACAGGATTCGATCGCTTTACCAAAACCACCTTTGCCAACAAGAAATTCTTATTGAATTGCATCGACTATCTCATTGACGACAATGGATTGATTGAGATTCGCGCCAAAGAAAAGACGTTGCGATTATTAGACACCGAGAAAACCCGCATCGAGCGCAGTTATTGGCAATGGTTCAACATCATTGCGCCATTGTTGAGCATGCTCATTTTTGGGGTCGCCAACCACATTTACCGCAAACGCAAATACCAAACCAACTAACCCATGTACGACTTCATCGAAGGAAATATAGAATCGCTCAACCCCACCCATGTGGTTATATCGAACCAAGGCTTGGGCTATATCGCGGCCATCAGCTTAACAACCTACGAGAAAATCAAAGGCCACAAAAATGCCCGGTTGTTCGTTGATTTACTGTTCAAGGTGGAAAACCAAAGTCCGGTTTCGATGAATTTATACGCATTTTCCGATCCAGATGAGCGCCACATGTTCCGCATGCTCACGAGTGTTTCAGGGGTCGGCAACAATACAGCGATGTTGATGTTGAGCAGCTTGGCACCAGACGATTTGGCATCGGCCATTTTGAACGGAAATGTTGGTTTATTGAAGAGCATCAAGGGCATTGGGGAAAAGAGCGCACAACGCATTGTCTTGGAACTTCGCGACAAGTTGATGGGCGGAAAAAAATCCATGGCGTTGAGTGCTGCATCGGGCGTAAGCGACCACTTTAGCGAGGCATTATCGGCCCTTACCACTTTGGGTTATGTCAAAGCAAATGCGGAGAAAGCATTGATGAAAGTGAGCAAGGATTTGGGCGGCACAGCAACCATCGAAGAACTGATAAAAAATTCACTGAAAATATTGTAACTTGCAAATCCTACCAAATTAACGCCTATTCGCCAAACTGCTACGCAACGTATAGAAGTGTTTAGAATGAAGTTTCACGCAAAATCAAAGCGCTGTTGCCGTAACATCGTGCATCTAGGCTTGTTGCTGCTTGGCATACTGGCTGGCTCTGCAAACCATTTGTTTGCACAAACCGATACCAACAGTCTCAAATACCGCATCGCCCAGTCTTCTGCCGCGGGAAGCAAGATTGATTTGGAAAACCCCATCAAAACAGAATGGCGTTACAATGCCCGAGAAAATCGCTATGAAGGGTACCGAATGCTTGGCTCTTTGAGCTATCCCACCGGTGAGACCCTTTCGGTTACCGAATATTTCCAAAAGCAAGGGAAACTAGAGCGCGAACAATATTTTCGCGACAAATCGCAAAGTGCCTATGCCCTTGGTCCGAACAACAAAGGCGTTAGCGATCTCATCAAAGCCGAATTGAACAACCCCACCGTATCGAAAATATTCGGTGAAGGGGGCGTCGACTTCCAGCTGAATGGTAGTGCGATGGTCAAATTGGGTGGCAGCATCAACGTGAACCGAAACCCCAACTTTTCAAAACGTCAGCAGCGATATTTTGTTCCTGTGTTCGACCAGCAAATGCAGATCAGCGCAAACGGCAGCGTGGGAGAATTCGTGAAATTGGGTATCAACTACGATACGGAAGCGGCATTCGAGTTCGACAACCAAACCAATTTGGGATGGAAAGGAAAACCCGATGGCATTCTAAAAGATGTTCAGGTGGGTAACGTGAACCTAAACCTTCCCACCCAACTCATCAAGCCCGCCAATAGTTTATTCGGTTTCTCTAACACCATGCAATTTGGAAAAACCACTGTCAAAACGGTTTTTTCTCAAAACAAAGGACAAAGTACCGAGACCGTGTTGAAGGGCGGTGCTCAAATGAACGAGTTCAAGATTACTGCGGACAATTACGATCAGAACAAGCACTTTTTCCTGTCGCAATTTTTCCGTGAGAATTACAACAAATCGCTCGAAAACCTGCCCATTGTAGCCAGCGGCGTGATTATCAACCGTGTAGAGGTGTGGGTTACAAACCGCAATGCAAATGTGGAAACGCCTCGCGATATTTTGGCATTCCAAGACTTGGGAGAGGCAAAACCCTACCGCGCTTCACTGGGTGGTTCGCCAAATCCCCAATCCAGCAACGACGCCAATACCCTTTACAGCAAAATAAGCAATGATCCCGATGCCCGATTCACGGGAAAAGCCATAGACCGTGTTTATGCAAACATGCCGAACTTCGAGCAAACGGTTGATTTCGACATGCTGAACTATGCACGACAGTTGACCGAAAAAGAATTCAGCCTCAATGCTCAGTTGGGCTATATTTCATTAAACCAACCGCTGAACAATGATGAAATCCTTGCGGTTGCATTCGAATACACCTACAACGGCGAAGTTTTTCAAGTGGGTGAATTTTCGCGTGATGTAGCACCCGGCAATCAGCAATTGTTGTTCCTGAAAATGCTGAAAGGCAACACCATCAGAACGCGTTTGCCAATGTGGAAGCTGATGATGAAAAACATCTATGCGTTGAACACCTACAGTTTGAGTTTGGAAGATTTCAAACTCAACTTGATTTACGCCGATGATACCACAGGCGGCGATTACAACTATTTACCCATTGGCAATGCCAACTGCCCCAATCTCATCAACGGAAACCCACTGATTCGGGTGATGGGTTTAGACAAATTAAACCGCCAACAAGAAGCCAAACCCGATGGTGTATTCGACGCCATTGAGGGACTGACCGTAAATACCCAATATGCCCGGATCATTTTCCCCGTCACAGAACCATTCGGCGATTTCTTGAGGGATCAATTCAACGGCAGAAACGATTTGGGGGATTACTACTGCTACGATGCTTTGTACGATAGCACAAAGTGGTTGGCGCAGCAAGATGTAAAACACAACAAATTCTTCCTCCAAGGAAGTTACAAGAGCAGCAATGGAGCGGAATTGTTCCTCGGAACAACCAATTTACAGCGGGGATCCGTTCGTGTGACAGCGAATGGACGTCCACTCACCGAGGGAATGGATTATGAGGTGGATTACGCCCTCGGCCGTGTTAAAATCATCAACGAAGGATTGCTTCGCGGGGGTGCTGAGATCAGAGCAAGTGCAGACGGACAGAGCTTTTTCAACATCCAACAGAAAACCTTGGTGGGAGGTAGAGTTGAACACAAATTCAATAAAAAGCTAATTGTAGGCGGTACTGCTCTGCACATGTATGAGCGACCATTGACCACCAAAACCAACTTTAACGAAGAGCCATTGCTCAACACCATCATCGGTGCCGATGTTGCCTACAGTTCAAAATCGCGTTTTCTCACCAAAATCATTGATGCATTGCCCTTTTTGGAAACCAAAGAGCAATCCAACATCACAGCCTACGGTGAATTTGCCAAAATATTCCCGCACAATCACAAGTCACAAGGCGATCAACGCGGGGTTTCTAACTTGGAAGACTTCGAAAATGCCGAATTGGCCAACGACCTGAAAAACGTGAGTAACTGGGTGGTATCTGCCATTCCACAAAAGCAGGAAGACTTGTTTCCGGATACCAAGAATTTGGAAAAAATCTCCTGGATGGATCACCATGCAGCTTTGAGCTTTTACACGATTGACCAGTTGTTTTATCGCGACAATGATATGCCCGACAACATCAAGCAGCGTGTTGACAATATTCTCAGCGATCCCTATCAACGTCAGGTTGACCAACGCGAATTGTTCCCGCAGCGTAACTTCCCACAAGGAACACCAACGATCCTGCCTACATTGGACTTGTTTTTCCGTCCCACAGTGCGAGGCTTATACAACCTCAACAGCAACCCTACTGACATCAACGACAAGGGTCAGTTGTTAAATCCCACTCTCAGTTGGGCAGGTATAACCCGCAAAATTGATCAGAACGATTTTGAAGCCGCCAACATTGACTACATCGAAATTTGGATGTTGGATCCGATGATCAGCAACCCCAATCTCAAAGGGGAATTGCTGTTGCATTTGGGAAATGTGAGCGAAGATATACTACCGGATAGAAGAAAATCCTTCGAAAACGGATTGCCTACCAGTGCAACCAGTAATACCGAGTCGGATACCACCGCGTTTGGCATCGTGCCTAGCGGACCACAAATCAACTTTGCATTCGACAACAATCCAGCCACTTTGAAGAGCCAGGATTTGGGACTTGATGGCATGGATGATGCGCAAGAGCAACAGCATTTTGACTCCGTTCTACTCAAGAAAATTGCTGCGAATTTCGGCGCCAGCTCACAATACTACGCCGAGGCCCTCGCAGACCCGAGCAACGATAATTATCAGCATTATTTGGAAAGCAACTACGATGTTTTGGATGCCGACATCGTTGGTCGATATGGCAAAATCCAAGGACTTCAAGGCAACTCCAACAACGATCAATATACCGGAAAATATGCGGGGATGCCCAAGTCAAGTACCCCTATCCCATCCGACGAAGACGTAAACCGCGATTTCACGTTGAACCAGAGTGAAGATTATTTCCAATATCGCATCAAAATCAATTCGGCTGAAATGAAAATCGGCCGGAATTACATCACTGATGTGGTAGACAAGCGGACAAAATTGCGCAACGGGAAAGACCTTGACATCAAATGGTATCAATTAAAAATTCCTATCCGCGAATTCGAAAAAGCCGTTGGTAACATCAGTGATTTCAAGAGCATCCGTTTCATGCGCATGGTCATGACGGGCTTCAACGATACAGCCATTTTACGCCTTGGCTACATCAACATGGTGCGTGCCGATTGGCGCAGATACACCAACAGTTTAAAAACACCGGGTGTGATTGTTCCTCAAGATCCAAACGACGGAACCAAGTTTGTTGTGAGTACCGTGAACATTGAAGAGAACAGCAGCCGTGCACCCATAGGATATGTTTCACCTCCAGGTATTGACCGTGTACAGAACATGGCGAGCTTGGGGACGGTTTTAGAAAATGAACAAGCCCTATCGCTGCAAGTTTGCGAATTAAAGGCGGGCGATAGCAGAGCTGCGTTCAAAACCACCACTTTCGATGCGCGAAACTACAAACGCATGCAGTTGTTCATCCACGCAGAAGAAAGTCAAAATACCAGTATCAACGACGGTGAAGTGTCCGCATTCATTCGATTTGGAACTGATTTGACATCGAACTACTACGAGTATGAAATCCCGTTAAAAATGTCGAGGGGTACCATTAACTCCAAACAGGGCAATGCAGCAAACTTGATCTGGCCCGATGAGAACTTAATGGATTTCGCATTAGACTCATTTTATGATTTAAAAATTCACAGGCAAAATGCGGCATGGCCCATGACGGCACCTTACATCAAATTCATGGGCAAGGGCAAAATCACCGTGATGGGGTTGCCGGATGTTGGAAACCTCCGTGTGATGATGGTGGGTATCAAAAACAACAGCAACTCACCAAAGTGTTTTGAGACCTGGTTCAATGAATTGCGCGTAAAAGAAATTGCCAACAAAGGCGGTTACGCCACCTTAGCCAACGTCCAAATGCAACTCGCTGATTTTGGACAATTAAACATGGGTGGTACCATTCGCACCATCGGGTTTGGTGATGTTGACAAGAAATTGAACGATCGCAGCTTGAGCACAAACCTCAACTATGACATTGCATCCAACTTGGAGCTGGGCAAATTCTTCCCCAAGAAGGCGGGCGTAAGCATCCCCATGTACATCGGGTATTCCGAAAGTTATGTAAGGCCCAAATACTACCCGTTGAATCCTGATTTGGAATTGAAGGCCTTTCTTTCGGGCATTGCAGATGCGGGAACGCGCGCAGCCGTCAAGAAGGCCGCAGAAGAATACAACTCGCTGTACAGCATTAACTTTAACAACGTGCGTGTGGCATCGGCGATGGGAAAACTACCCAAAATTTGGTCGCCCAGCAACTTCGTATTCGGTTATAGCTACCAAAACAATTACCGCCGCAACCAACAAATCGAAGAGTATTTCATCAAAACCACCCAGGCAACCGTTGGATATACTTACAATCGAAACACGAAATATCACAAGCCTTTCAGGAAAATCAAATCGAAGAATTTGGCCCTGATTCGCGATTTCAATTACAACTTCACGCCATCGAGCTTCAGTACCCAAATGCAAGCGAATCGTTTGTATAGTGAACAGCAGGCACGAAACAACAACAAATTCATTCAAGTCAATCCGCGTTTGTTTGACAAGAACTTTACCATCCTCCGAAACTTCAACACCAACCTACCGTTGACGGAGTCAATCAAAATCAACTACTCAGCCAATGTGACATCGCGAATCCAAGAACCCTATGGTCGATTGGACAACGAAATCAAATTGGATTCTGTGCGCAGGGAATTCTTGAGTTTGGGTCGGATGACCAAATTCTACCAAAACGTGAATGCAACCTACACCCTCCCCTTTAGCAAATTGAAAATGACCCGTTGGATCAATACCACGGTTACTTATGTGGGGAGTTATGAGTGGAATCAAGCGCCGCCTGCTTTCCAATCGTTGGGAAATCGTCTGCAAAACGGACAAGACATCAATGTAAGCGGACAGTTAAACTTCACCCAATTGTATTCTAACATCCCATGGTTGCGTGATTTGGAGAAACCCAAGAAAGTGAAAAAACCCGCCGCCGAAACACCCGCAAAACCCAAAACCGACGATGAAGGACCGGTGTTTGAAAGTGCATTGCAAAAAGGTCCCGCCGAAACCAAAAAAGCCAACCCAGCCAAAATCTTCGTCGGCAATTTTGTAAGCATGCTCAAAAACGTGGGTTTCAGTTATCAATTGAAAGAAAACACTGAACTCCCTGGATTTGCCTATAAACCTGATTACTTTGGCAACAACTTCAAACACATGCAACCCGGCTTGGGATTTGTCTTTGGCATGCAAGACCCAGACTTGCGCTACAAACTAGCCGATCTTGGGGCATTGAAAAATGATGCTCGTCAATCGAACTTCTATCGAAACAACAAAACCGAGAATTTCACAGCCAACGTAACCATTGAGCCCATCAAGAATTTCCGGATTCGATTGGATTTCGCAAGAAACATGACACAGGGTACCCAATCCGTTTTCAAGTACGATGGATTTGCATGGATGGACCAAGGTTTAACACAAACCGGAAACTTTAATGTGACGGGCATGTTCTTCAACACCCACTTCGTAAAGGATGCGACCATCGCCAATTCAGACAACCACACGAATGCAGTTTTCACCCAACTATTGAGCAATCGCTACACGGTAGCGCAACGACTTTCCATTCAAAAAATAGGTGGGTTTGTTCAAGATACGATCACCAAATTCCCAATGGGCTACAGCAAAAACTCGCAAGATGTATTGGTGGGTGCTTTCTATGGCACTTATTCCGGGCAAGATGTAGGATACAGCGATATTTCTGGCTTCCCAGCGATCCCCCTCCCCAACTGGAATGTCAATTACAACGGCCTCACCAAAATCAAATTCTTGGGCAACCGCTTCAGCAACATCAACATCAAACACGCCTATACCGGTCGATATTCAATTGGCAATTACACGCAAAACTTGAAATACACACCCAGCGAAGCGATTTTGATGGGAAAAGACCTTACGCCGAAGTATCAAATTGCCGACGCCACCATTTCTGAGGGATTCTTCCCACTGATTGGATTGAATGTCACCACAAAAAACAACTGGACCGTTGGCTTAGAATACAAGCGCTCCAGGGTTTTGAAATTATTTGCGGCTTCTTTCAACCTCACAGAGATGCGCAACAACGAATTCCAATTGAATGCCGGATACAGAACAACAGGACTCACATTACCTTGGCGCAGAAATGGGCGTTGGGTATACTTGCCAAACGATTTCCGATTCGATATGACCGTGAGTGTTACAGACAACGTAACGGTTATCCGCAAAGTGGATCTCAATGTCAACAAATACACGGCGGGTATGCAAAATATTCGCATCAGTCCAAGCATCACCTATCAAGTAAACCAAAAAATCAACTTGGCGCTGAAGTACAACCGCGTTGTGATGAATCCAAAAGTGGCAACTCAGTTTTACACGGCCCTCACCGATTTCGGCATTGAAGCCCGATACACCTTCAATTAATCAACATGAAAAAGTGTCTGCTTGCATTGATCGCCCTCATTGGCTTATTCCGCGGAGCACAGGGACAACTCATTCAAACAGGACAATGGCGCACACACCTCAGCTACAAAAACGCGCTGATTTGCGAGGCAAGTAAGCGATACGTCTATGCTGCTTCATCCCAAGGATTTTTCCGGGTGATGATGAATTATAGCGACATGGAAAAACTTGGCAAAGACGAGGGCTTTGCCAACAACGAGGTAACCACCCTCGCTTATGATGTTGACAGCGATCTTTTGTTGATTGGATACTCGGATGGGAACATTGATTTACTCCAAAACGACCGTGTAATTTTCAATGTACCCGGCTTTAAAAACAAGCTACTCCAGGGTGATAAACGAATTTTGTCGGCAAGTTTTCATGAAAACGAGGCCCTGATTTCCACGTATTTTGGCTTATTGGTGGTTGATTTGAACAACCATGAAATCAACGACAGCTACTCCAGTATTGGTCCCAATGGCACAGCCATTCCCGTTTTGTCGTCTACCGTGGTTGGTGACTCTATTTATATTGGTACCGATCGCGGCGTTCGATTTGCAAAATGGTCAAAATCGGTCAATTTGAATGATTACACCCAATGGCAATGGGCCATTGAAGACAACCGCGCGGCGAAGAACCTAACCGCCTACAATGGCACATTGCTGTTCGAATTGGATAGCATGGTCTACCAATGGAATAAAGGCCTCGGCCTTTTCCTGCCCGAAAAACGCTCCATCGCCCGTATTTGGAATAATGAATTCGGAACGCACATTGCACGGCAAGGAGAAATCCTCACCTTGACCGGGGGTAGCAGCAAAAAGGAAAGCATCAATCTGGTATCGGGAATTACCCAATTCAAAGACGGTATTTTTTGGTTTTGCACAGGCATTGGCCCCGGAGTCATCAAAAAAGACCCTGCGGGTGAAATCGCGTTCATGCCCGACGGTCCGGCCGACCCCTCCATATTCCGCATGACGCAAAACGCTCCGGAAGTATTGGCCTCTGCAGGCGGAGTAAGCTCCACATTTGGCAATGCGTTCAACAACGCTGGTTTCTATTTACACACGCAATACGGATGGAAAAACAACCTTTCATCGCCTTTCAATACCAACATGTACGATTTCACCTACGTACA
>JACCDS011797968.1_pt1 | contig 31346 bp, 25 predicted proteins | sample 7446441 | NCBI WGS metagenome assembly JACCDS01 (sample SAMN15323445, study PRJNA562643) | freshwater metagenome | isolation source: river surface water | place: USA:Blue River Watershed | collected 2017-08-17
GGCTTCCAGCTCGGTCAGACCGGTGTCGGCCTGCTTCATGCGGCGGTTGCCTTCGAACTCGAAGTGCTTGGTCACCACACCGACGGTGAGGATGCCCAGGGAGCGCGCCACCTCGGCGATCACCGGGCCGGCGCCGGTGCCGGTGCCGCCGCCCATGCCTGCGGTGATGAACACCATGTGCGCGCCGTCCAGCGACTGACGGATGCGGTCGGTGGCTTCTTCAGCCGCCGCCTGGCCCTGCTCGGGGCGCGAACCGGCGCCCAGGCCGGTGGAACCCAGCTGCAGCAGGCTGTGGGCCTGCGAGCGGTTCAGCGCCTGCGCGTCGGTGTTGGCGCAGATGAATTCCACGCCCTGCACACCCTGGCTGATCATGTGGTCGACCGCATTGCCGCCGCCGCCGCCGACCCCGATCACCTTGATCTGGGTTCCTTGGTTGAATTCTTCGATCATTTCGATACCCATTGCCGCTCTCCTTAATTGTCGCGTGATTGCCGTTGTTTTCGATGTGGCAAACCCGGAGCGGGTATGCCAAGCATAGAGGCCTCTAGGTGAAAAACTGCTGGTGCAATATCACGGGCCCTTCCTATTTCAGAAACTCTTCAAGAACCAGTCCTTGGCCCGGCCAAAAAGGCCGTGTCCAGCGCCCGATTGCTGGGCCGCCCGCAAACCCCGCTGGCGGGCCAACCGGGCCTCTTCGAGCAAACCCATCGCTGTGGCCGACCGCGGATGGGCGACCATGTCGTGCAGCGCCCCCGTGTAATGGGGGACACCCTTGCGCACCGGCTTGAGAAAAATGTCTTCGCCCAACTCGACCATGCCCGGCATGACCGCGGCTCCGCCGGTGAGCACCACGCCGGACGACAGCAGTTCCTCGTAACCGCTTTCGCGGATGACTTGCTGGACCAGCGAAAAGATCTCTTCTACGCGCGGCTCGATCACGCCGGCCAGGGCCTGGCGGCTGAGCATGCGCGGGCCGCGGTCCCCCAGGCCCGGCACTTCGAGCTTTTCTGACGGATCGGCCAGCAATTGCTTGGCTGCGCCGTAGCGCAGCTTGATGTCCTCGGCGTCCTTGGTGGGGGTGCGCAGGGCCATGGCGATGTCGCTGGTGATCAAGTCTCCGGCGATGGGGATGACTGCGGTGTGGCGGATGGCCCCGTCGGTGAAGATGGCCACATCGGTCGTGCCCGCACCGATGTCCACCAGCGCCACGCCCAGATCTTTCTCGTCGGAGGTCAACACCGACAGGCTGGAGGCACTGGGGTTGAGCACCAGTTGCTCCACTTCCAGGCCACAGCGTCGAACGCACTTGACGATGTTCTCCGCCGCACTCTGTGCACCGGTGGCAATGTGCACCTTCACTTCCAGCCGTCCACCGCTCATGCCCACCGGCTCGCGCACCTCTTGCCCATCGATGACAAATTCCTGGGGCTCGACCAGCAGTAAGCGCTGATCGTTGGGAATGCTGATGGCCTTGGCCGTTTCGACCACGCGGGCCACGTCCACCGGCGTGACTTCCTTATCGCGCACGATGACCATGCCGGTCGAGTTCTGCCCGCGAATGTGACTGCCTGTGATGCCGGTGTAGACCCGGCCGATCTTGCAGTCGGCCATCAGCTCGGCCTCCTTGAGGGCCTGCTGGATCGACTGCACGGTGGCGTCGATGTTGACCACCACCCCCCGCTTGAGCCCGTGTGACGGCGCCACCCCCAGGCCCGCCACGCGCAGGTCTCCATCGGGCAACACCTCGGCCACGACCGCCATCACCTTGGCGGTGCCAATGTCCAGTCCCACGACGAGGTCCATGTATTCCTTGGCCATTCTTGTTCCTTGCGAACCTCAGCGCACCACTTGCCGCGACGCGGACACGGCACTGGCCGACGCACTCGCCGCCGGCACCTGCACACGCGCCACTCCACTGGCCCCGCCCTCGACCGTCGAGATCCCCGCCACCCGCACGGCATAGCCGTCCGAGTGACGCAAATCGACGGATTCGAGGGCCCTGCGTTCATACCGCCCCATCAACTGGGGCACCGTGTTCACGAACCGCTCCACCCGTGCCCCCACCTCGGCAGGGGTTCCCTGCCCCAGCTCCATCGTCGTTCCCACATCGAGGGTGGCCCTCCAGGAGCCCCGCTCCGTCAGGGCCAACGCATCGAGCTTGGCCGACATGCCGGCAAATCGCGGGGCCAAGGCCCGCCACATGTCCAGCACGTGCGCCGACTGCCCTTCCGGGCCGGACAACATGGGCAGGCTTTCGTCATCCAGATCCCCGAGGTTCACCTCGAACACCTCACCCCGGTCATTGACCAGCCGGTCGTCACGGCCCGGGCGCACCCAATAGGCCGCCACGCGGTGTTCCTCAAGGCGGGCCACCAACCGGTTGGGCCACACCCTGCGCAGTTCGGCCCGGCGCACCCAGGGCACGGCCTCGAAGGCTTCGCGGGCCTGGGTCAGATCCACCGTGAAGTAGCCCATCCCCTTGAGTGCGCCATGCAGCTCACGACGCACCGTGCGCGGCGTGTTGTGCACCAGCTCCCCTTCCAGGACCACCTGGCGCAAGGCGAACCACGGCTGCCGACCCACCCAGATGGCGCTGGCCGCCAACACGCCCGCGAGCCCCAGCGCCAGCAACAAGCCGGTGCCGAAGCGGACCAGGCGCACGTCCATCGGGAGCGCCTCATCTGCTGGGGAGGGGAAGACGTGGGTGGACATCACGCGGGCTCAGTCTGCAGTCCGGGTGTCGACAGCCGGCTGGGCATCGGTGCGCGCGGCCGCCAACAGCTGCAGGCACAGGGACTCGTAGCTGATGCCATCGGCACGGGCCGACATCGGCACCAGCGAGTGCCCCGTCATGCCCGGCGAGGTGTTCATTTCCAGCAGGAACGCCTTGCGATCACTGGCTCGGATCATCAGGTCCGCCCGGCCCCAGCCGCGGCACCCCAGCGACTGGTACGCAGCCAGCACGATGCGCTGGATCTCGCGCTCCTCGGCCTCGGGCAGGCCGCTCGGGCAAAGGTAGCGCACGTCGTCGGTGAAGTACTTGTTCTGGTAGTCATAGCCCGCCTCGGGAGGCTGGATCCGCACCACCGGCAAGGCCCGCGCGTGCTCACCCTCGCCAATGACCGGACAGGTCACTTCCTCGCCTTCGATGAACATCTCGCACAGCACGTCGGCGTCGTAGCGGGCCGCCAGACGCACAGCCTCGACGATGTCGGCCGCTTCCGTGACCTTGCTCACCCCGATGGACGAGCCCTCCCGCGGAGGCTTGACCATGAGCGGCAAGCCCAGCTCGGTCGGCAGGCGGCGCACCCGCTCGTCACCCAGATCGTCCCCGACCAGACGCACCCCTTCCGGCGTCGGCAAGCCCTCGGTCGACCAGACACGCTTGGTCATGACCTTGTCCATGGCAATGGCCGAAGCCATCACGCCCGATCCCGTGTACGGCAGGCCCAACAGCTCCAGCGCCCCCTGGACACAACCGTCCTCGCCGTGGCGGCCATGCAGCGCGATGAAGCAGCGCTGAAAACCCTCAGCCTTCAGATCCCACAGCGAACGCTCGGCAGGATCAAACGCGTGGGCATCCACGCCCCGGCTGCACAGGGCCTGCAGCACGCCCTGTCCGCTCATCAGCGAAATGTCCCGCTCGGCCGACGTCCCGCCCATGAGGACCGCCACCTTGCCAAGCGCCTTGACGTCGATGTCGCTCATGCCTGGCCTCCCTTGACCTGCTCCACCACACGCGCGGGAACAGCACCGATCGTGCCCGCCCCCATCGCGATCACCACATCTCCGTCGCGGCTGAACTCGGCGATGGCCTGCGGCAGAGTCTGGACGTCGTCCACGAAGACCGGGTCGACCTTGCCGGCCACCCGCAGGGCACGGGCCAGGCTGCGGCCGTCTGCGGCCACGATGGGACTCTCGCCGGCCGAATACACCTCGGTGAGCAGCACCGCATCGGCGGTGGACAGCACCTTCACGAAGTCCTCGAAACAGTCGCGGGTGCGGGTGTAGCGGTGCGGCTGGAAAGCCAACACCAGCCGGCGTCCGGGGAAGGCACCACGCGCAGCCGCCACGACAGCGGCCATCTCCACCGGGTGGTGGCCATAGTCGTCCACCAGCGTGAACTCACCGCCCTGCGCAGCCGGCAGCTCACCCCAGCGCTGGAAGCGCCGACCCACGCCGCCGAACTCCGCCAGCGCCTTGACGATGGGGCCATCCGCCAGTTCCAGCTCGGTGGCCACGGCAATGGTGGCCAGCGCATTGCGCACATTGTGCTCACCCGGCAAGTTCAGCGTGATGGCCAGATCGGGCATCTCGACACCGTTGCGACGCTGACAGACAAACTTCATCTGGCCGCCCGGCAGGGCCTGCACGTCCACGGCGCGCACGTCGGCCCCTTCGTTCAGACCATAGGTGACGATGGGACGCGAGATGAGCGGCATGATCGAGCGCACACCCGGGTCGTCCGAACACAGCACAGCCGCGCCGTAGAACGGCATCTTGTGCAGGAAATCGACAAATGCCTGCTTGAGGCGGGCAAAGTCGTGGCCATAGGTGTCCATGTGGTCGGCGTCGATGTTGGTGACGACCGACAGGATGGGCAGCAGGTTCAGGAACGACGCATCCGATTCGTCGGCCTCGACCACGATGTATTCGCCCGAACCCAGACGGGAGTTGGCCCCTGCGCTGTTGAGCTTGCCGCCGATGACAAAGGTGGGGTCCACGCCCGCTTCAGCCAGCACGCTGGTCACCAGCGAGGTGGTCGTGGTCTTGCCATGCGTGCCCGCGATGGCGATGCCGCGACGCAGGCGCATCAGCTCGGCCAGCATGACCGCACGCGGCACCACCGGAATGTGGCGCGCCCGGGCGGCGATCACCTCGGGGTTGTCCCCCTTCACCGCCGTGGAGGTCACGACGGCTTCGGCGTTCTTCAGGTGCTCAGCGTCATGGCCGATGCAGATGCGGATGCCGAGCTCGGCCAGGCGACGGGTCACGGCGCTGTCGCTCTGGTCCGATCCCGACACGACGTAGCCCAGGTTGTGCAGGATCTCGGCGATGCCGCTCATGCCGGCGCCACCGACGCCGACGAAGTGAATGTGTTTGACGGCGTGCTTCACGCAGCCTCCTTGATGAGGGTCTTTTCGATTTCGTCGGCCACGCGGGCAGCCGACTGCGGCAGCGCCAGGGAACGGGCCTTTTCGGCCATGGACAGCAAACGCGGGCGGTCAAGCGCGCGCAGCAGCCCGGCCAGACGCTCGGGCGTGAGTTCCGGTTGCGGCAGGTGGATGGCGGCGCCATGACCGGCCATCCACTGCGCGTTGTCGCGCTGGTGCGAAGTGGTGCTCACGACCAGCGGCACCAACACCGCCGGCACACCCGCCGCACACAACTCGCTGACCGTGACCGCACCCGCCCGGCACACGATCACGTCGCACGCCGCCAGCCGCTCGGCCATCTGGTCGATGAAGGGCAGCACTTCGACCTGACCGGTCAGCCCGGCGTCGGCATAGGCCTGTTCCACCTTGGCATGGTGGGCCAGGCCGGTCTGATGCGTCACCTGTGGGCGCTCGCCGGGCGCCATCAGCGCCAGCGCGCGGGGAAGCGTCTCGTTGAGCACCTGGGCGCCCAGGCTTCCGCCCACCACCAGCACCTTCAGCGGCCCCTGACGACCCACAAAGCGTTGGGCCGGTGCCGGCATGTGCTCGATTTCCGCTCGCACCGGGTTGCCCGTGACCACCCCCTGGGACACGGACTTCGCCGCTTCGCCATCGAACCCGAAAGCAACGCGGTCCGCCCAGCGCAGCAGCGACTGGTTGGACAGCAGCAGTGCCGCGTCGGCATTGACGAGCACCAACGGCCGCCCCGTGAAGTGCGCCACCAGTCCACCCGGGAAGCAGACGTAGCCGCCCATGCCCAACACCGCGTCGGCCCGGCGTCGCTTGAAGATCGCGGCGCTCTCCCCCAGCGCGCGCAGCAATTGCCACGCGCCGCGCACCATGCCGAAGGCGCCTTTGCCACGCAGACCGGCAAACCCGACGGTGTCCAGCGCGAGGCCCGACGGAGGCACCAACCGGTTCTCCATGCCCTTGGGCGTGCCCATCCAGCTCACGGTCCAGCCGCGCGACTGCATCTCACGCGCCACGGCCAACCCAGGAATGACATGCCCCCCGGTGCCCGCCGCCATGACGACGAGGTGACGACCTGCTGGGGGACGTGCGACCGTGTTCATGCCCGGCCTCCCCGCATCATCTGCCGGTTCTCGATGTCCACGCGCATCACCACGGCCAGCGCCACACAGGTCATCAGGATGGCCGAACCGCCGTAGCTCAGCAGCGGCAGCGTCAGGCCCTTGGTCGGCAGCAGACCCACGTTCACGCCCATGTTGATGAAGGCCTGGCAGCCGATCCACAGACCGATGCCCTGAGCCGTCAGCCCCGAAAACACCCGGTCCAGTGCGATGGCTTGGCGGCCGATCACGAAAATGCGCCGCGTCAGCCAGAAAAAGCCGATCACCACCGCCAGCACACCCATTAAACCCAGTTCTTCGCCGATCACGGCCAGCAGGAAGTCGGTGTGCGCTTCAGGCAGGTAATGGAGCTTCTCGACCGAGGTGCCCAACCCTTGTCCGAACACTTCACCACGGCCCAGTGCAATCAACGAGTGCGTGAGCTGGTAAGCCGATCCCTGCGCGAACTCCGGGTTCCAGGGGTCGAGGAAACCCAGGATGCGCTTGCGCCGCACGGGGCTGAACGTGATGATCAGCGCGAACGCCCCGACCAGCACGCTGATCACGATGGCAAACACCTTGCCATTGACCCCACCCAGGAACAGGATGCCCACCGCGATCGCGGCGATGACGATGAAGGCGCCCATGTCGGGTTCGGCCAGCAGCAGCAGGCCCACCACGCCCAGAGCGATCGCCATGGGCAGCACGGCGCGCGTGAAGCTCTCCTTCACGTCCATCTTGCGCACCATGTAGTTTGCGGCGTACATGGCCATGGCGATCTTGGCCAGCTCGGACGGCTGGAAGTTCATGACCCCCAGCGGAATCCAGCGGCGGGAACGGTTCACGACCTTGCCCACCCCCGGCACCAGCACCAGCACCAGCAGCACCAGCGCCGCCACGAAGATCCAGGGCGCCCAACGCTCCCAGGTGCGCATCGGCACGGACAGCGTCACGGCCGCGCCGATCACCGCCATCACGATGGACAGCAGGTGGCGGCTGAAGAAGTAAGTGGGCGAATAGCTGGCGTACTTGGGGTTGTCCGGCAACTGGATCGAGGCCGAATACACCATGACCAACCCCAGCGCCATCAAGCCGACGACGACCCACAGGAACGTCGCGTCAAACCCGCTCCAGTTCGGCCGCTCTCCAGGCCGGGCACTCACCCAGTCGCGCACCGGCACACGCGAGCCGTCGGTGTCGCCCGTGCGCCGCTGCGACCACCACTGGACGGGCCGCTGAAGGAGGCGCTGCAGGGTGGCCGCCATCAGGCCACCTCTCCACGCTCGGCACGCAAGGCTTCCACCGTCTCGACAAACACCTCGGCCCGATGTGCGTAGTTGCGGAACATGTCCAGACTGGCGCAGGCCGGGCTCAACAGCACGGCATCGCCGATGGCGGCCTGCTCAAAACACCAGCGGGTGGCGGCTTCGAGAGACGTGTGGCGAGACAGGGGCACCCCCGCGTCGGCCAGGGCTTCGCCGATGGCCTGAGCGTCTTGTCCGATCAGGGCCACGGCCTTGGCCTGGCGAGCCACCGGCTCTGCCAGTGGGTGGAAGTCCTGGCCCTTGCCTTCTCCCCCCAGGATCACGATCAGGCGGTTCGGTCCCTTTTCTCCGCCCAGGCCGTTCAGCGCCGCGACCGTGGCCCCCACGTTCGTGCCCTTGGAGTCGTCGTAGACCTCAACTTCGCCCAGCAAGCCCAGGTACTCCACACGATGCGGTTCCCCGGTGTACTCGCGCAGGCCGTGCAGCATGGGCGCCAGCGGCAGACCCGCCTCGGTGGCCAAGGCCAGGGCCGCAAGGGCGTTGGCGGCGTTGTGCCGGCCACGGATGCGCAAGGCATCGGCAGGCATGAGGCGCTGCAGGTGCACCTCGACCTCCGGGGCCGGGGCCCCCTTGCGGACCTTCACCGGCGTGTCGTCTGCCGCGACCGCACGCACCAACCATGCCATGCCACCCTCGGTCACCAGGCCCCAGTCTCCAGGCAGCCGCGGCTGATCCAGGCCGAACGTGACCACACGGGGCATGGCCTCAGCGGGCTCACGCCCCTTTCCGGACTTGGCAGAGGCTCCCTCCACAGGCACTGGGCGCATGCCCGCCACGACCGCGTCGTCACGATTGAGCACCCGGGTCGTGTGCTCACCAAAGATGCACGCTTTTGCCGCAGCATATTCACCCATCGACCCGTGCCAATCCAGGTGATCCTGCGAGACGTTGAGGACCGTCGACGCATCGGGTTCAAAGCCGCACACCCCGTCGAGCTGAAAACTCGACAGTTCCAGCACCCACACCTGGGGCAGGACACGCTCGTCGGACTCTTCGTCCAGCGCTTGGGTCAGGGTGTCCAGCAGCGTCGGACCGATGTTGCCGGCCAATCCGACACGCAGGCCGCAGCGCTCGGCCAGCTGGGCCGTCAGCGACGTCGTCGTGGTCTTGCCGTTTGTGCCGGTGATGGCAATGACCTTGGGGGCATAGGCACGGGCCTCGCGCAAATCGGACAGCGCACGGGCGAACAGACCCAGTTCGCCCCACACCGGTGTGCCCGCCTGACTGGCGGCCGACAACACCGCCGCCATGGACGACTCCAGCGGCGACAGCCCGGGGCTGCGCAGCACCATGCGCACGCCATCGAGCAGTGCAGGCGTGAACGGCCCGCAACGCAACTCGGCTTCGGGCACCTCCTGCTGAAGCCGGGCGGCCTGGGGCGGCGAAGTGCGCGAATCGGCCACGCGGATGTGCGCCGCGCCACAGCGCCGCGCCCAACGCGCCATGGCCAGACCCGAGTCCCCCATCCCGAGGATGAGCACCGACAGACCTTGCAGGAACTTCATGACCTTGACACCCTCACCGCAGCTTCAAAGACGCCAGCCCGATCAGGCACAGCAGCATGGTGATGATCCAGAAGCGCACGACGACCTGCGTCTCGCGCCACCCCTTCTTCTCGTAGTGGTGGTGCAGCGGCGCCATCAGCAGGATGCGCTGCCCAGTGCCCGTGCGCTTCTTGGTCCACTTGAACCAGCTCACCTGCACCATCACCGACAGGGCCTCCACCACGAAGATGCCGCCCATGATCCCGAGCACGATTTCCTGGCGCACGATCACGGCGATCGTGCCCAGCGCGCCGCCCAGCGCCAGCGCACCCACGTCACCCATGAACACCTGCGCCGGATAGGCGTTGAACCACAGGAAGGCCAGGCCCGCGCCGGCCATGGCCGCGCAAAAAATAAGCAACTCTCCCGCACCGGGGATGTGCGGCAGCAGCAGGTACTTCGAGAACACCGCCGAACCCGTGGCGTAGGCGAACAGACCCAGCGCGGTGCCCACCAGCACCACCGGCATGATGGCCAGCCCGTCCAGACCGTCTGTGAGGTTGACGGCGTTGCTCGCACCAACGATCACGAAGTAGGTCAGGAACATGAAGCCGAACACGCCCAGCGGATAGCTCACGGTCTTGAAAAACGGCACGATCAGGTCGGCCTTGGGCGGCAGGTCGTGCGTGAAACCCGAAGCGATCCACTTCCACGCCAGCTGGAACACCCCCGCGCTGGTGGACTCCGACACGCTGAACGCCAGATAGATGGCGGCGATCACCCCGATGATCGACTGCCACAGGTATTTCTCGCCGGACGGCATGCCCTCGGGATTCTTGTCGACCACCTTGCGCCAGTCGTCGACCCAGCCGATGGCGCCGAAGCCGAAGGTCACCAGCATCACGATCCAGACAAAGCGGTTGGTCCAGTCGAACCACAGCAGCGTCGAAACCGCGATGCACATCAGGATCAGCACGCCCCCCATCGTGGGCGTGCCACTCTTGACCAGGTGCGTCTGCATCGCGTATTCGCGCACCGGCTGTCCGATCTTGAGTTCAGCCAACCGGCGAATCACCCAAGGCCCCAGGGCCAGTCCGATCAACAGCGCCGTCATGGCCGCCATCACGGCCCGGAAGGTGATGTACTGGAACACGCGCAGGAAACCCAGCGCGTCGGGATACAGGCTCTGCAGCCACAGGGCCAGACTAACCAGCATGGTGGCCTCCGGTCTTGTTGGAAGAAGCGATGGCCTGGAGCGTGGCAATCACGCCCTCCATCCGCATGAACCGGGAACCCTTGACGAGCAGGGCCTGCATCGGCGGAGGCGACACCGAGCCGGCCTCCAGCGCCGCCGAGAGCGCCGCCGCGTCGGTGAAATGGCACCCCGCTCCGGCACCTGCGGCATCGAAAGCCTGGCGGGCGTGCTGCGCCAACGTGCCTGCCGTCCACAGGGTGTCCACGCCACGCTCGGCGGCGTAGGCCCCCACTTCGGCGTGAAACGCCGGCCCCTGGTCGCCGACCTCGCCCATGTCCCCCAACACCAGCCAGCGAGGACCAGGCAACTCGGCCAACACATCGATGGCGGCTCGCACGGAGTCGGGATTGGCGTTGTAGGTGTCGTCGATCAACGTGACCGAATGCCCACGCCAGGACAGCAATCCCAGCTGCGAGCGCCCCTTGACCGGATGAAAGCGGTCCAGGCCTTCGCGCACGGTGTCCAGGGGACAACCCGCGCCCAGTGCCGCCGCCGTGGCCGCCAAGGCGTTGCGCACGTTGTGGCGGCCGGCCACGGCAATGCGCAGTTCGGTGTCACCGGCAGGGGTCTGCACGGCCACACGCCAGTGGTCTCCGGCCCAGTCGGCCCGGCCGCGCACTTCCGCCACGCCCTCGGGAGCCGTCGCCCCTTCTTCGGCCAGGAAAAAGCGCATGCAGCGACGCCCATCGGCCAGCCGCTCCCACACGGGCGTGTAGGGATCGGCCGCGGGAAACACCGCCACCCCGTCGACCGGCAGGTGCTTGAGCACCGTGCCGTTTTCAACGGCCACGGCCTCCACGGTCTTCATGAATTCCTGGTGCTCACGCTGCGCGTTGTTCACCAAAGCCACGGTGGGCCGCGCCAGCACCGACAACTCCGCGATTTCGCCCGGATGGTTCATGCCCAGCTCGATCACCGCACTGCGGTGAGCGTCGCGCAACGCCAGCAGCGTCAACGGCACACCGATGTGGTTGTTGAGGTTGCCCTGGGTCGAGTGCGCCCCATCGCCGTGCCAGGCTCGCAAAATGGACGCCAGCATCTGCGTGACCGTGGTCTTGCCGTTGCTGCCCGTGACCGCAATGACCGGCAGATCCGGACGCCGCTCCCGCCAAGCGGCGGACAGCTGCTGAAGGGCCACCAGCGTGTCGGACACGAGCAGGCCGGGCAGCCCCGCTTCTGCCAGACCCCGCTGGGCCAAGGCCGCCGTGGCGCCGGCGTCGCGGGCTTGGGCCAGGAAATCGTGGGCGTCAAAACGTTCGCCACGCAAGGCGACAAACAGGTCTCCGGCGCGCAGCGTCCGGGTGTCGGTGTGCACGCGCTGCAGCGCCGTGCCGGGGTCTCCCACCACGGACGCGACCACGCCACGGGCTTGCAGCCACGTCTGCGCCTGCGCGAGCGTCATGAAGGAGGACAAGGAATCGGTCATGGGGTTTCCTGGTCGCGCCGGGCCTTCAGGGCCGTGCGCGCCTGTTCGATGTCACTGAAGGGGTGCTTGACCCCGGCGACATCCTGGTAGTCCTCGTGCCCCTTGCCCGCGATCAGCACCACATCCTGATCCTGGGCCTGGGCGATGGTTCGGGCGATGGCCACCGCCCGGTCGGACTCGACGCTGAACTGCGCACGTCGGGCATCGGCCGGCACTGCATGAATGCCGGCCATGATCTGGTCGATGATGGCCAGAGGATCTTCGAGTCGCGGATTGTCGCTGGTCACGACCAGTCGGTCCGACGCCCGCACGGCGATGCCGCCCATGACCGGTCGCTTGCCTGCGTCGCGGTTGCCTCCGCAGCCGAACACGCAGTGCAGATCTCCCCCACGGGCGCGGCGCAAAGGCTCCAGGGCTTCCAGCACCTTGTCGAGGGCATCGGGCGTGTGGGCGTAGTCGACCACCACTTCGGGCCCGGCCAGGCCCGCCTCGCTGACACGCTGCATGCGCCCAGGCACCGGCGTGAACGTGGCCGCCAACCGGGGCAAGTCGTCCAGTTCCAGGCCGAGGGCTCGCAAGCCCCCGAGGACCGCCAGCGAATTCGACACGTTGTACTCGCCGATCAGGCCGGTGCGGATGTCCACGCAGCGATCGCCCTCGTGCAGGGTGAAGCCCAGCCCACCCCGGTCGTCGTAGCACGTGTCGCTGGCACGCCAGCGGGCGTCTTCAGCGCTCGCATCCATGCTGTAGCCCCAGGCCGCCAGACGGCCTTCACGCTCCAGGTCCTGCACCAGGGCGCGCCCCTTGGGATCGTCCACATTCACGACCGCGGCCTTCAGGCCCGGCCAGTCGAACAGGGCGCGCTTGGCCTCCCAGTAAGCCTCCATCGAACCGTGATAGTCCAGGTGGTCGGGCGTGAAGTTGGTGAACAGGGCGACATCGATGTGCACACCGTTCAAGCGATGTTCGGCCACGCCAATCGAGGACGCCTCGATCGCACAGGCCTGCAACGGCTCGCCGGACCACTCACCCAAGGTGCGGTGCAAGGTGACCGGATCGGGCGTGGTCAGACCGTTGTAGGCCACGCGGCCCTGCGGATGCGCACGCGAGGGCGGCTCGCCAATGCCGAGTGTCCCGACCACTGCGCAGCGACGCCCCACCTCGTTGAGGGCCTGCGCCATCCACCAGGCGGTGGATGTCTTGCCATTCGTGCCTGTGGTGGCCACCACCGACAGGCGCTCCGTCGGTCGGCCGTACCAGTGGTGCGCCAACAGGCCGGTCATGCGCTTGAGGTCCCGCACTCGCAGCACCGGCGCCTGCGCACCCCAGTCGTGCTCCGTCGACCCCGAGGCCTCGACCAGACAGGCGCAGGCCCCCACGTCCAAGGCCCCCCGCACGAACCGACGGGCGTCATGGGCGTGGCCGGGCCAGGCGACAAACACATCCCCGGCTTGCAACTGCCGGCTGTCCGTGCGCAGCGCGGCGCCGGGCGAGGCGCGCTCCGCCAGCCACTGCAGCACCTCTTCCACGTGTTCGAAAACGGTCATCGGTTGGGCCATGTTCAGTTCACCTCCGGCACGGGCGCCGCCGCCTGGGCCTTGGCCACGATCTGGCGGGAGACGGTCTGATCAGGGGCCACGCCCATGTGATAGAGCGTCTGCTGCACCACCTGACTGAACACCGGAGCGGCCACATCCCCCCCGTAGTGACCGGCCTCGGTGGGCTCATCCACCATCACCGCCACGACGATGCGCGGTGCGGACACCGGCGCCAATCCGACAAACACCGAACGGTACTTGCGGTCCGCATAACCCCGCCCCTTCTCGTGCTTGTAGGCCGTACCGGTCTTGCCCCCGACGCTGTAGCCGATGGCGGCGGCCTTCGGCGCCGTGCCTCCGGGCATCGTGACCATGTTCAGCATGTGCCGAACGTCCCGCGCCACGCTGGGGCTGAACACTTGCACCCCCTGCGCCGGCTGCTCGGTCTTGAGCAAGGTCACGGGCACCATCTGACCGTCCCGGGCGAACACCGTGTAGGCCCGCGCCAACTGGATCAACGACGCCGACAACCCATAGCCATAACTCATGGTGGCCTGCTCGACCGTGCGCCAACTGCGATAAGGACGCAGCCGACCCGCCGCCATCCCCGGAAAACGCAGGTCAGGCTTCTGACCCAGCCCGATGGCATCGAACATTTCCCACATGTCACGCGCTGGCATTTCCAGGGCCAGTCGAACCGTGCCGACGTTGCTCGATTTCTGCACCACCTCTTCCACCGTCAGCGACGGGTGGGCGTGGGAATCGGTGATGGTCGACCCGTTGATGACGATGCGCCCACCCGACGTGTTCATGCGCCGCTGGGGGGTCGAGCGGCCCGACTGGAGCGACAGGGCGATCGTGAACGGCTTCATCGTCGAGCCTGGCTCGAAGGTGTCCGTCACCGCACGGTTGCGCACCTGCTCGCCCGTCATGCCTCGGCGGTCATCGGGCACATAGCTGGGCGCGTTCGCCATCGCCAGGATCTCGCCGGTCAACACATCAAGCACCACGACGCTGGCCGCCTTGGCCGCATGGCGGGCCACCGCCTCTTGTGCCTGCTGGTGGGCGAAGTACTGCACTTTCGAATCGAGGGACAGCGTGATGTCAGAACCGTTCTGAGGATCCACCGCATCACCGATGTCCTCCACGATCCGCCCGAGCCGGTCGCGTACCACGCTGCGGCTGCCGTTTCGCCCCTGCAGCGCGTTCTGATAGATCAGCTCGACACCTTCCTGGCCGTTGTTCTCGACATTGGTGAACCCGACCACATGCGCCGAAGACTCTCCCGAGGGGTACTCGCGCCGGAACTCGCGCTGCTGGTGAACCCCCGACAGGCCGAGCGCCTTGACCTTGGCCGCCGTGGACTCGTCCACCTGACGACGCAGCCACACGAAGTTGCTGCCGTCCGCACCCACCTTGCTGGAGAGGTCTGCCACCGAATAGCCCAACAACTGCGCCAGCTCGCGCCGCTGCGCCGCGGTGGCCTTGAAGTCCTTGGGAATGGCCCAGATGGAGGGCGACGGCACGCTGGCCGCCAGGATTTGTCCATTGCGGTCCAGGATGCGACCGCGCTCGCCCGACAGCACGAACTTGCGCACATACCGGCTCTCGCCCTGCTTCAGGTAGAACGGCTGGTTGATCACCTGAACCCACGCGGCGCGGCCCGCCAGCCCCAGAAAGGCCAGGCCGAGCCCGAACACCACCAGCCGGGAACGCCACAACGGCGTCTTGGCCGCCAGCAGCGGGCTGTTGGCGTACTGCACCTTCTCCGAGCGAGATCCAGACGTCGCCCCCGTGCCGGTCATGGCCGCCGACCACGACGAGAACTGCGCCCCCAGGCGCTGCCCCAGCGTCGCCCCCGAGCGCGCCCGACGGCGCGGCTCGTTGCGGGGGGAGCGGCTCCAACGGCTCACGGACGGACCTCCTGCCGGGCCGATTCATCGACGTACTCGGTGATCGCCGGGGTGACGTTTCGCATCTGCAGGCGCTCGCGCGCGAGCTTGTCCACCCGGGCGTGCGTGCCTTGGGCCCGACGCTCCAGATCCAGGCGCTCGGCCTCTTGGCGCAGCTGCACAGCGGTCTTCTCCGCCCGGTTCTTCGCGCTGTACAGACGACGGGAGTCGTACGACACCTGCACAAGGTACAGGGCGCTCACGATCACGGCCGCCAGCAACGCCACGTTGAGTCGGTTGATCACTTCCGCCCTCCCTCTGCGACCAGCGGTGCCGAGGTGCGCTCCGCCACGCGAAGAATCGCCGAGCGTGAACGCGGATTGAGCTGGACTTCGGCCTCGCTCGGTTTGACGCGTGCCACGGCCCGCAGCACCGACGGCGCCGGCTCCAGCCAGGGCATGCGCCGGTCGGGCGCCTGGTGGGCGTGCTGCTGGATGAAATTCTTGACCTTGCGGTCTTCCAGAGAATGGAAGGAGATCACGGCCAGGCGACCCTCCGGCGCCAGCAGCCGCAGGGCCGCGTTCAGCCCCTGCTCCAGCTCTTCAAGCTCCCCGTTGACCAGAATCCGCAGGGCCTGGAAGGTGCGAGTAGCCGGATCCTGTCCACGCTCTCGCGTCTTGACCGCACGAGCCACGACCGCGGCCAACTCGGAGGTGCGTCGCACCGGATCGCCGCCTTCGCGCCGTGCGACAAGCGCTTTTGCAATCGCAGAAGCAAACCGTTCCTCGCCGTATTCACGTATCACCTCCGCGATCCGACGCTCGTCGGCGCTCTCCAGGAATTCGGCGGCACTCTGGCCACGCGTGGGGTCCATGCGCATGTCGAGCGGGCCATCGAAGCGGAAGCTGAACCCCCGCTCCGGGTTGTCGATCTGGGGAGACGAAACCCCGATGTCGAGCAACACGCCGTCCAGGCGATCCACGCCCTGCGCCGCCAGCACCGATTCCAGGTTTCCGAATTGGGCATGCAGGATCGAGAAACGGGAATCCTCGATGCGCCCCGGACCGTGCAGGGCGTGCTCCACCGCCTCCGGGTCTCGGTCTGTCGCCCACAGCCGCCCCCGACCGGAGAGCCGCTCCAGGATGCGGCGACTGTGCCCACCCCGACCGAACGTTCCATCAAGGTAGACCCCGTCGGGGTTCCAGACCAGTCCATCCACCGCCTCTTCCAGCAAGACGGTGGTGTGCCGCCACGTGGATGCGGCATCTTCAACCGGCGACACGGGCGCCGTGACAGGAGGCGTCATCGTCATGGCGTCAGAAGGAGAAGTCTTGCAGCACTTCGGGCATCGGCTGCTGAAGAACGGCCGCCTCGGCTGCGGCGTGGCGTTCGGCGTCCCACAACTCCAGGTGGTTGCCCATACCGACCATCAGCACCTCCTTGGACATGCCGGCCGCCAGCCGCAATTCCGGCGAGACCAGGATGCGCGACCCGCTGTCGATTTCAACGTCCATCGCACTGCCCAGGAAAATGCGCTTCCAGCCGCTGGCGGACATCGGCAGCGCCTCAACGCGCGCACGAAAGCCCTCCCAGACCGGACGAGGAAACACCATGAGACAGCCCTCAGGATGCTTGGTGATCGTGAGCTGACCTTGCGCCAAGGCCTGCAGCAGGTCGCGATGCCGCGAAGGGACGGTCACCCGCCCCTTGGCATCCAGCGCCAACGCTGAAGTTCCTTGAAAATGAAAGTCCGCCACAAAAACCCACCAATCGACACGTTCCCCCACTTTAGCGGATCGTCGAGAAGCGGGTCAAGCCGAGGTCGGCTGTTTTTTTCAATGAAATCAAGCACTTATCGGATATTTGAAAATCAGATCCGGAAAAAAGTGCATATGAAATAACAACTTGCAATAAGCATCCAAAGTGCCACTTGAGCTTGACGGCCCGAGAAGGCCCTTCCAGCACCAAACACGCAGAAAGGAGAAAACGAGAAAAGCCGCACAAGGCGGCTTTTTCAGAAGAACGGCCCGAAGGCCCGGCATCTGCGGGATCTCAGTTCGACTCTTTGATCATGCGCCCGGCCAGGGGTTGAACCGGTCTTGCGTTCATCGGATACATCCTGGCGAAGATGCCCAACTGCTCGACAGAAAGCTGGACCGGTTGCTTCATCACCAGCCAGAGAACACCCTCCGTGCAAGGCGGTGTCGTGAGCGAGCCCATGTAGGTGAAATAGCGCCGATCGGTGGGAAGCAAGGCGGTCAGGTCTGCCGGAGAGGGGGCGGCCATTTCCTGGTTTTTCTCCAGCGGCAGGCTGTTCCACACCTGCTGGATGATGGGGTGCGCAGCCCCTTGCTCCAGCAGCACGGCCACGACGGCCAGCCGCCCATCCAGGTCCTTGTGGACCATGTGGATGACCATGTCATACGAACGCCCATTGACACGCTCTTCGGACGGCCGATGGAAGTGGAACTGGACCAGCTCATAGCGTTGTCCATTGACGGTGATGGCATTGCCATAGCCGACGTTGGCCTGCACGGTGTGTCCGTTGTCGATCACATTGAACCCGCTGGCCCGATAGTCGAACTCGATCGGAGCCAGGTCCACCCGAATGCCCCCACGGATGTCGATGGGGCTCTGGCGATTGCCGATGCCGCACATGAGGTATTCCGGCTTGAGCGCCCCCCATGCCGCAGGAGACCCCTCGCTGCCATAGCCCCAATGGGCCGCATGCGACGATGGTGCGTGCCCCCCACCCTCCGCCTTGGGCTCGGCGCGGTGCCCCTCTGGAGCCGGAGTGGCCTTGGCCACACGGGTGTTGCCGCCGTGAGCCGCCCGTGCACGCGGCTTCTCGCCGTGTCCGGCGCTTCCTCGGGCGTGAGGTGCCGCACCATCGGCCTTGGGCTTGACCTCGGACATCCGGGCCGCCAGACGCTCCCGCAACTCATCCACGGACAGGTCCGGTCGGCCGGCATCCGACTTCACGGGCTTCGGGGCCGCATGGCTATCGGAAGCCTGAACAGGCCCCGCCAAGGCGAACAGCGCCCCACCAGCCAAGGCCAGCACCGACAAGGCCACCGCACCGCGGCGAGGCATCAGGGAACGGATCGGGGTGTACATCATGCTGGTCCTTCTCGACCCGCGCCACACGACCGCCCACCGGCCCGACACGGGTTCTCCTGAACCGTATCGGCACGCCAGGGATCAGCTTGACCCCGATGCGCCCTCCAGCGCCGCCGGATCCGGCCGCCCAGCACGTCGCCAGGCCAACCACCCCACAGACATCAACGCAGCCGAACCCCAGGCCAGCGCCCGGGCATCGTGCATCAACATCGGCGCCAACACGCCAGCCACCCAGGCGTTGGCCAGGCTGCCAACGGTGGCCTGCAGCGACGACGCCATGCCTCTGCGGTGGGGAAACAGGTCCAGAACCATCAAGGTCACCACCGGGACCAGCAAAGCCCAGCCAAACGAGTACAGCCCCAGGGGCAACAGCGCCCACGGCACCGCAGGCACTCCGTTCCAGTTGAGCATCAGGTTCAGCGCCGTCGCCGTGACCGTCACGCCGAACCCCAGCCCCACCTGCCGGACACCGGACACCCGCCCGGCCAAACGTCCGCTGGTCCAGGCCCCCGAGGTGATGCCGCCAATCACACACAGGAACAACCAGAAGAACTGCGTGGGGGCCAACCCCAACACATCGCCCAGGAACGTGGGAGCACTCAGCACATAGAGGAACATGCCATTGAATGGCACCCCCGAAGCCAGAGCCAGCCACCAGAAGCGAGGGCGGGAACCCAACTCCAGATACCCCCGCGCCAGATCCCGGAGGTGAAACGACTGCCGACCCGAAACCGGCAGGGTTTCCGGGAGGTGCCGCCAGACACCCCAGGCGATCGCCCCCCCGATCAAGGCCAACGCCCAGAACACGGACGGCCACCCGGCATGCACGGACAGCCATCCCCCCAGAATCGGCGCCACAGCAGGGGCCACCCCAAAAAAGACGGTCACTTGCGACATCATGCGCTGCGCCTCCTCCGGGGGAAACAGGTCCCGGATGACGGCTCTGGACACCACCATCCCCGCCCCCGTCGACATGCCCTGCAGCGCGCGAAACCACACCAGCGCCCAGACCTGCTCCGACAGCGCGCAGCCCACACTGGCCAGGGCAAACACCGACACGCCGGTCAACACCACCGGCCGACGCCCGAAACTGTCGGCCAGGGCGCCGTGGAACAGGTTCATGACCGCAAACCCCAGCAGGTAGGCCGACAAGGTCTGCTGCATCTGCAACGGCGTGGCCCCCAGATCGGTCTGGATGGCCGCAAAGGCCGGCAAGTAGGTGTCGATGGAAAAAGGACCGAGCGAACTCAGGGACGCCAACAACACCGCCAGTGCCCAGCGGGGCGCCGACCACACGGCAACGGAGGGGGACATGAGCGATCCGGCTTCCAGAAAACGCGAGAGTTTAGAAGGCCCCAAAACGGAAAGGGCTGCCCAAGGCAGCCCAGAAGGAATTGATGTGGCGCGCCTCGGGGGTCAGGCCGCGCGCACCGCCGCCTCGCGAGCCGGCTGGGGCTCGGCCACCGAGCCGCCTCCACCCTGCTGCAGCTTGCGTCGAGCCAGCCAGGACTGCAATTGCTGGGTCACGGCCAACACCGCACCTTGCGGATGTTGCACATCAACCGCCTGTCCGGGAGCGGGAGCCAAGGCCCCGAGCTCCGTCAGGCAATCGTTGAGCGACTGCGCATCCAGCGGATAACTGCCGATGACCCCCTTCTCGCGATTGCGCAGCGAGAGCGCCCCCTCCTCGAGGTGGACAAACGGCAGATCCAGAAGCTCGGCCGCATCGGCCAGCACCTGCCCAGGCTCCACCACCGCGCATTGCCCGCCCCGCAGGATGCTCAGCTGTTCAGGCAGGGAACGCACCTCGCGGCACAGCACCACTGCGCGCGACATGCGGGCCGAAAGCGCCACATCCTGGGGCACCCCATCCACCAGCAGGCAGATGGCGCTGGCCAGATCGCTGTGCTGGCGCAGCACCTGGGTCAGCACGATGCGCGTGACGCGGTCGAGCATCCACACGACCTTGGGCACCGACGTCACCTTGGCCAACACCTCACAGAAGTGCTGCGCCTGGGACTCTTCGCCCGGCTGGAACGACACGGCCACCACGGCATACGGGGTCCCCTGCTGATGCTCCGACCAAGTCGGGCCCAGGTACATGGACATGCCGTGACGCAGGAACGCGCCCGCGGGCGTCGTGACTTCCTTCCACACGGCCGCAACAGCGTCCGCTTCCAGCAGGCCGGGCGCGGCATACACACGACCGGAAGCCACGCCCAACTGGGCGAGATGGTCGAGCGCAACCGGGTGCGCCACCGCAAACACGAGGTCAGACAACTGCTCAAGCATGGCCGCATTGGCCTTGCGCGGCAGCGAACCGTCGCGCCGCGGACTGCGGTCCCCGCCGTCCAGGCACACCAGCGGCACGTCCTGCTGACGCGCCAGCAGCGCGCACGCCAGGACCCCGTCGCTGCAACCCAAGGTCAGCACCGCCGACGGCGAAAACTCCGCCAGCACATGCGAGAACCGTTCGAACACCACCGAAGAGCCGGAGGCCAGGCTGCCCCCGACAGCGCCCAAGTGCAAGCCCACTTCGAGGCTCGGCAGCAGGCGCTCCATCTTTTCCCAGGGCCACACCGTGGCGTCGATGCCGGGGTTGACCAGCACCATGCGCGGCGAATCGGCACGCGTTTCCATGGCCTGGGCAAGGGCCGCAAAGCGCAGCGCCGCACTGGCTGTGTCGGCCACGCACAGCAGCACTTCACGTCGACGTCCCGGCACAAATTTCTCGATGCGCACCACATCGTGCGCCGCTTCAGGCGCCACCTGGCCGGCCCGGCGCAGGCGATCGGCCACCCGGGCCACATCGGTCTCGCCGGAGATCAGCTCACGTGCCGCGCTGTGGTCGATCTCGAGCATCGGCGAGGCATCCGACTGGACCGCCGCGACGGCCGCCGCAGTCGGCGCCGCCAGGGCGGGCTCGAGCGGCGCCACCTCAACCGCCCGGACCACCGGTGCCGCGGGCGGACTGACCGGCGGGGCCACAGGCGGCACTTCGTCGACCGAATCCTGAACCGCGGGAGTGGACTCCGCCCCTTCGGACACCGGCAACGCGACCGGCTCGAAACTGGCTTCGCCGATCTCGGAGCGCAACTCCTGCGCCGTCTGCTCCACCAACTCGGGCGTGATGCGCTCGCTGCCATCCAGGAAGGAAGCCAGCAGCAGGCGATTGGCCAAGCGGTTGATGCGCCGGGGAATGCCCGCCGTCCATCGGTAGACCTGCTCCATCGCGCCAGGCGTGAACTGCGGCCGATCGGTCCAGCCCACTCGCCGCAGACGGTGCTCGATGTAGGAGCGCGTCTCCTCGACACCCAGCGGGCCGAGGTGATAAGAGGCCGTCACGCGCTGGCGCAGTTGCTCCATCGACGACGACTCGAGCAAGCGACGCAATTCAGGCTGTCCCACCAGGAAACTCTGGAGCAGCGACTGGTTGCCCAACTGGAAGTTGGACAGCATGCGCAACTCTTCCACGGCCTTCGGACTGAGGTTCTGGGCCTCGTCGACGATCAACAGCGCGTGGCGGCCCTGAGCGGCCAACTTGGTGAAAAAGGCCTCGAGCGTCGCGATGATGTGGGCCTTGGTGTTGCCCTGCGCGGGAATGCCGAACGCCGTCAGGATGGACTGCAACAGTTCGCCCGACTCCAGCTGGGTGCTGACGATCTGAGCGGCCAGAACCTTCTGGCGATCCAGCCCATCCAGCAGCGTGCGCACCAAGGTGGTCTTGCCCGCGCCGATCTCGCCGGTGATGACGATGAAGCCCTCACCCGCGGCGACCCCGTACTGCAGGTAGGCCAGAGCACGCCCGTGCCCCCGGCTGTTGAAGTAGAAGGCGGGATCCGGATTCAGCTGAAACGGAGAACCGCTGAAGCCATAGTGCGACTCGTACATGTCGTGTGGTTCTCAGGACTCAGAAGCGGTGATTGGCACCCGCATAGATGGCGGATTCGTGGACATCCGACGAGTTCTCGATGGTCGACGACGAGAATTGCTGGCGCACGCCGATCGTGCCGGTGGTCTTCGGAGACAACCGGTGACTCAACCCCAGACGGATGCCCGCATTGGTGCGCTCACCCGCCAAGCCCGACTCCACCGACGACGTGCGAGACCAAGACACTTCCAAGTTTCCATTGGTCTGCGGCGACAGGGTCCGCGTCAGTTCCGCCGACCAACCGATCTGCTTGGTGTCCTGGGGCAACTGTCCCACAGGCAACGACACCTGACCCAGGGCGTTGGTGGTGGTCTGGCGATAGATCCGGGCCAACACACGGTGGCGCACCCCCAGGAACAGAGCCGAGAGCTCGGCGTTCTGCAGAATCTGCGCCGAACCTGCTGCGTCCACCACCGAAGGCTGCGCCAGTGTCGAGGGCAGACCCCAGCTGGCCAGTTCGTTCTGCACCCGAGTCAGCCGCTGGCTGGCATCGCTGTAGCGCGTCATGTAGGCGGCATTCAGCAACGACTCCAGCGAGGCCGCCCCACCCGAAAGACCCGCCAGTTGCATCGCATAGGTCGTGGCCTGACGAGAGGTCGAAGCACTCACGACCAGGTACGGGGAACGGTGCGTGAACCGCGCACTCCAGCCATTGCCGAAGAACCGACGCTCACCCAGCACATCCAGCATCGTGCGCTCTGTCGGCGCCCAGTGCAGCAGCCCCCCTCGCAGCGTGTTCTTTACGTTGACGCCAGCGTAGGCGCCCTGATCCCGGCCACCTGTGACACCGACGAACAAAGAACTGGTCGGCGCCCACAGCAGCGAGGCACGGGCCAAGTCGAAGGTGGTGTTTTCGGAACCGAAGCCGTCACCCGAGGACTTGGCATGCGAGCCTTCCAGGCGCAGCCCGAAGGGCTTGGGCTTGGTGTCGAACCGGACGGTGTCGGATTCGACGCGGAAGCGGTCATAGACCGAAGTGTCTGCGCTGTCCTGCGCTTGCACCCACGCCAGGTCGGACCGCGCAAAAATCGAGGTATCCGGCGTCAGCTGGTGGTCCAGATAGGGACTGATGCGCTGGCGGTAGGTGCGCCGACGGTTGGCCGGACCGTCCTGGAACGTCGCTTCGGAGAGATTGGCGCTGCTGGTCTCGGCCGCGAAGTTCGCATCCAGATAAACCCACTGGTCCACAGCCTCGACGTTCAGGTCCAGAGACGAGTTGGGGAAAAACTGGTTTTCACCGGTCCCGGCCAGATACAGGTAGCCATCCCCAGCCAGCCGCCCCCGCAGGCGATAACGTCCGCCCTGCGCGTCGAGATCGGCATAAGGCGTGAAGCGCAAACGCAGATCCGGCTCTTCGCTGCCGGAGGCCGCCAGCGACGGGTTGGAGCTGAGCACCGCTTGGGTGCTCACACCCGTGTTGATGCGCCAGGCTTCCGCGTGCACAGGCAGCGCCGTCGCGCCGATCGCGGCCACCAAGGCCACGGGCTTCAGGGCGCGACGGAAACCGGCGCGAACACCCCAATCACTGCGCGTAATAGTAGCCATAAGCCTCTTCGCTGGCGCCGGCCGTGCTCTTGTTGAGCACGGTCATGACGACGGGGCACTCTTCCAGAGCCGCATAGGCCTGACTCACCTGCGAATGGGTGGTCTTGTTGGCTTCCACCACCATCACCACCTGCCCCACCCGCGAGGCCAGCACACGGGACTCCGTCGTGGGGATCACCGGAGGGGCATCAAACACGATGATCCGGTCAGCATACTTGCTGGCCAGTTCATCGAGCAGACGCTCCATGGCGGCCGAGGCCAGCAGTTCCGTCGACTTGGGCGACGGGGTTCCGGCCGGCAGCAGCGTCAGCTTCGGCACGTTGGTGCGCAGCATGACATCGCCCAGCGTGAGCTGGTTCTTCGACTCGAGCACGTCCAAAAGGCCCAGCGTCTGCTCGACGCCGGCACGGGCCAGCACCGACGGGCGCAGCACGTCCGCATCGATCAGCAGCACCCGATGGTCCACTTCCATCGCGATGCTCATCGCGAGGTTCATGGCGAAGAAGGTTTTGCCCTCGCCCGGCATGGCACTGACCACCTGGATCAGGTTGGCGCGAGGCACCACATGGGCCCCTTCACCCCGGGCATTGGCCAGCAAGGGCCGCTTGATGATGCGCAACTGCTCGGCCAGTTGGGAGCGGGCCGTGGCCGGCACCAGATAGCCGTCACGTTCCAGCCGGACCAGGTCCAGCGACACTTCCCGCGAGCTCTTGCCCACGACCGGGTCGTCGGTGGTCTCGACAAAATCGGGGGCTGCACGACGCGAGGGCGCCGCCGCAGCGGGCATCACTGGACGACGCTCCACCTGCGGGGCCGCCACCGGCGCCACCGCAACGGGTGGCGGGACGGCCACCGGAGCCGACTCCGGCATGGCCAGAGGGGCCACGGGAACGTCGATCCCTGCTCGCTTGAGCTCTTCCAGGCGTTTGGCGGCTTGTTCGATCAGACTCATGGAAATTCCTAGACAGCTGGGGCCACGGCCGGGTGGAGCGCAATCCAGACGATCCACAGAGCGCACACCAGCATCAACAGGCCCAAGGCCCCGGCCAGCTTCATGCGATCTGCACGATCGATCATGGCCTTGCCACTGTCGGCGATCACATGGATGCTGCCGAGCACAGGACGCTTCGTGAATTCGCGCAACTCACGCTCGCTGGAGAACGTCGGCTGCAGCATCGTCATGCCATAGGCGGCCACCAGACCCGCGATCAGCGACAGCAGCAACGTGGCGATCGCCATGTGCATGCGGCTGGGGAACACGGCGTTCGGAAGCACGCGCGGCGGCTCGATGACCCGGAAATCGGCGGCCAGGGACCGCTGATCGATCTTGACGCCCAGGTTGGCAGCCTCACGGCGCTCCACCAGTTCCTGGTAGTTCTTGCGGATCACGTCGTAATCGCGGGTCAGCTGGGCCAGCTCAGCTTCGGCCTGGGGCACACGCCCCGCCTGCGAACGAGACTCTTCCAGACGGCTTTGCAACACCCCCAGCTGCCCCCGCAGGGACGCCACCTTGGCCTCGGCTTCCGTCAGACGCACGCGCAGGGTCTGGTACACCGGGTTGGTGGCGGCATAGGCACGGCCTTTGCCCGCCCGCAGACGCTCTTCGGCTTCGCGGCGACGGGCCGATTCCAGCTCGGCGATGGTGCGGCGGGTCGTGACCACATCCGGATGCATGTCCGTGTAACGGCGCAGCATCTCATCGAGCTGGCGACGTTGCACTTCAATGCGGGAATCCAGCTCAGGCGTCACCGAAGCAGCCGAAGCCGATCCGGGCGGCATTTGCGGGGCCTCGGCATTGAGTTCCTGCCGAATGGCATCACGAGAACGCTCGGCCGCGTTCAACTGCACGCGGGTGTTGTTGACCTCGTCCGAGATGGACGAGACGCGTGCGAAATAGTCCTGGTTCGTCGCAGAGGTCACGCCCATGTTGCGGACCTTGAACTCCTTGACACGGCTTTCCGCCGCCACCAACTTCACTTCGTACGACTTGATCTGGTCGTCGATGAAGCGGCTGGCGTCCATGGATTTCTGGCGCTTGCCGTCAACGCCGGTGTCCATGAACAGCGTCACGAGGCCCGCCACCAGCGCCTCCGCCCTCTTGGGATCCTGATCACGGAACCGGATGTCGTAGAGGTTGTTGCCACCGGTCTGCTCGACCTTGATGGCCTTCAACAACGACTCGATCTGGGCATCGGTGGAGTCGCTGGAATTCTTGTCCTTGCCGACGGTCGGCATGGCCACCAGACGTTCGATGTTCGGACGCGAAATGAGCGTGCGCCCCAGCATGCGGACCTGCTGGTCGATGTCGGGCTGATAGGTCAGGCCGACCATCAGCGGCTTGAGCACGGTCTGGGTGTCGACATAGACACGCGCGCGCGCCTCGAAACGCTCCGGCACGGCCGAGGTCACAGCCCCGCCCAGAAGCGCCACACCCCACGCCACACCCACGCCGATCCAGCGGTGTCGCCACATGCGCTGAAGGGTGGACGTTGCCTGTCGGGTCAGATCATTCATACCCGCTCACACCTATGAAACAAGACACACACCGGGAACCCCGAGGCACGCCGACGGACGCCTCACCGCAGAGCAGAGGCATCCCCAAAAGAGACTGAACGCAGTGCGTCAGAACCAGCTCTGCGGAACGATCACGATGTCGCCCGGCTTGACGTCCACGTTGGCCGAGATGTCACCGCGCTTGAGCAGGTCCTTGAGGCGGACGCTGTACTGCTTGCCCCCCTCGGAGCCGCGCACCAGGACCGCACCATTGCCATCGGCAAAGTCGGTCAACCCCCCCGCCTGGATCATGACATCCAGAATCGTCATATTGGAGCGGAACGCCACGCTCTGGGGCTTGGCGGCCTCGCCGACGATGCGGATCTGCTCACCGGCTTCACCCTGGAAACTGGTCACGACCACGGTCACGACTGGATCCCGGATCACCTTGGACAGGCGAGCTTCGATTTCGCGAGACAGTTCGGCCGGGCTCTTGCCCGCCGCCACGACGTCTTCCACCAGAGGGGTGGAAATCAGGCCGTCCGGACGCACGGTGTACGTGCCCGACAGTTCCTGGTTGCGCCACACGACGATGTTGAGCTGATCGAGGGCACCGATCTTGTAACGATGCTCCAGCGTCTGCGCCGAACGCGGGGCCGGCGGATAGGAGCCGAAGCTGCCACAGCCCGCCAGCAGCGTCGAAGCCGCCACGGCCAGAGCACACAACGCCACAGGAACACGGCGAGCCAGAATCGATCCCATATGAAGTCCTCTCAATCGCGACCGCCTCTGGCCGCCCTTGCACTGATCGTATCGCCGCCCCATGACCACTCGTCAAGCTCGTCACCCGAGCCAGTGGCATCCATGGATTAATTCCGCGGCATTCGCAACATTTTCAAACAATTCGAGACCCCTGCACACCCTTGATTCCAGGGCGCGATCAGTGAGCCCCTTCACGGAACAGCACCACGCTGACGGTCTCGATCAGCACCTGCAGGTCGAGCAGCAGCGAGTTGTTCTTGACGTAGTACAGGTCGAACTGGTGCTTCTTGCGCGCATCCTCCAGCGAAGCGCCGTAGGCATAACGCACCTGGGCCCAACCCGTCAGACCCGGCTTCACGGTGTGGCGCAGATCGTAATAGGGAATCTGCTCCTTGAGCTGCGCCACGAAGGACGGACGCTCCGGTCGCGGCCCCACCATGCTCATCTCCCCACGCAAAACGCTGAACAGCTGAGGCAGCTCGTCCACCCGCGTCTTGCGCATGAACGCCCCAACACGCGTGATGCGGCTGTCGTTCTTGGTGGCCCAACGCGCGACCCCGTCCTTTTCAGCATCGGTGCGCATGCTGCGGAACTTGATGCACATGAAGGACTCGCCACCCAGGCCCACACGCTCCTGCTTGTAGAGCACCGGCCCCCGGCTGTCCAAGCGAATGGCGATGGCCGCGATCAACATGACCGGACTGGCCAGCAACAGCAGCGTGGCCGAGCTCACGATGTCGAACACCCGCTTCGTGACCGTGCGCAACGCCCCCTGGGCGAACCCCTCGCCGTACACCAGCCAAGAGGCCTTCAGGCTGTCCACGGGCACTTCGGCCTTGGTGCGCTCATAAAAGCCAGCCAAGTCCATGATCGGAACACCGCTGATGCGGCAGTCCAGCAACTGATCCATCGGGACGCCGCCCCCGCGCTGCTCACGCTCGGCCACGATGATGTCGTTGACCTGGTGTTGACGCACCAGATCCAGCATGTTGCGCCGACGATCAAACAGCTTGGCATCTTCCAGCGCCGCCGCACCGTCGGACGATTCCGAAGTCGGAAAAAATCCAACCACCTCGTAGCCCGCCCACTGCTCGGCCGCACGCAGGTCGTTCCACACCTGCACAGCATCGGCCCCGGTACCGACGATCATCACGCGACGGGTCCCGACCGCCTGGCGGAACACCAGGGCCGCACCGCGGTAGACCGCCAACCCACCCAGCAAGTACGCCAGCGAGTACCACACCAGACGGCTGGCATAGCCGTCGTACTGGACGTGCTTGGCCGCAAGGTAGGTGATGTACCCCCCCACCGCGAACACGAACAGGATCCGAACGGCAATGGCCGCCAGGCCCAGATTCCGATGCCGGTACAGCCCGACAAAGGAGTACATCAGGGCCATCACCAGCGAAAAGATGAAGGCCGACAGCACGATGGCCGGAGTGGTCACCGCCGCCAAGAGGCCAGGGGTTTCCGACAGGGTTGTGGCCGCCATCAAGGCCGCCACAAAACACAGCAGGCCATCAGCCAGCAACTCTACGAAGTGAGTTCCTGACGTGCGATGCTGAAAGACTCGAAACATTCGTTGACTCCCATTGGGGCGCGGCCAAAAGCGTCGGCGGAACTGACCGACACCCCGGCAAGACTTGGACACAAAGGATTTTCGGCAGCTACCTGCTGCGAACAACCCTTCATCCACAGGTCGAGGACACCCGGAATGCTTGTTCTGTGCGAATGCGTGACGAAATGAGCCATCCGCCCTGCACACGCGCCGACCGCCTTGACATTAGACAGCCACCCGCACAGGTACTTGGACGCTTCTGATCTCAAAATGGAAAAAGTCGCAGCTTCTTCCATTTAATCGGCACCTTCACCCCCCGTTCGGGTGTCAGCATCTTATCCCAACATGCAACGCCGTAACACCTGCTAACAAATTGTGGACGTCCACATGTCCGAATCCCGCCACTTTCATCATGGCTTTCAGTTCAGCCTGCGGGGGGTGCATGCGGATGGATTCGGCCAGGTAGCGGTAGCTCTCGGCATCGCCCGCGATCATCTGGCCCAGCTTGGGCAGGATGTTGAAGGAGTACCAGTCGTAGGCCTTGCGCAGCGGCGGGGCCACCTGCGAGAACTCCAGCACCAGCAGCTTGCCGCCCGGCTTGAGCACGCGGTTCATCTCCTTGAGCGCCTGGTCCTTGTGCGTCATGTTGCGCAGGCCGAAGGCCACGCTGACGATGTCGAAACGCTCGTCAGGAAACGGCAGCTTCTCGGCGTCGCACAGCACGGTGGGCAGGATGCGGCCCTCGTTGACCATGCGATCACGGCCGGTGCGCAGCATGGCCTCGTTGATGTCGGTGTGCACGACACAGCCCGTCGGTCCGACCTTCTTGGCGAACTGACGGGTCAGGTCACCGGTGCCGGCGGCGATGTCGAGCACCTGGTGGCCCTCGCGCGCGCCAGAAACGGCGATGGTGTACGCCTTCCAGACGCGGTGCAGCCCCCCCGACATCATGTCGTTCATGACGTCGTAGCGCGAAGCGACCGAATCGAACACGCCGCGCACCATCGTGGCCTTCTGCGTCTCGTCGACCTTCTTGAAGCCGAAGTGGGTTTCGCTCATACCAGCAGATCCTGAGAAAGGGCCATCACACAGGGAAGGCCAGATTGAAAGAGTGCGTCCAGACGCCCGGGGGCTTGAAGGGTGCGCAAGAGCACGCTCAGTGCGCCGCCCCGCGGGAACCACAGGACGACCCCGCCTTTTCGGGCATGGGCGTGTCGCGGCCCAGGCCGGCCTCGGCCAGTCTGCGCAGGTGCTCGGCCCAAAGTTCAGCCTGGCGTTCGCCCAGCTCACGCAGGTAGGTCCAGGTGTAGAGGCCGGAATCGTGGCCGTCGCTGAACGTTGGCTTGAGCGCGTAGTGCCCGACGGGCTCCAGATCCACCATCTGCACCTCGCGCTTGCCGGTCTGCAGGGTTTCCTGACCCGGGCCATGACCTTGCACTTCGGCCGAAGGCGACATCACCCGCAGGAACTCGAATGGCAGGCTGTAGCGGGTGCCATCGGCATAGACCAGCTCCAGCACCCGGCTGGCCTGATGCACGGTGATGTCCACCGGCACTTCCATGCGAGACGCGTCCTGATTCATCACTTCTCCCACCCGGGTGTCACAACCTGCACAAGGGCCGAAGTTTACGTGTGTCGATCAGGGCGTACCAGAAGTGACGAGCGTGCGCATGGCATCGCCCACCGCCGCATCCACAGCCACCGTGTCGAATGCAAACGCGGCCCCGGCTTCCCGTTGCACCGGCGCCCAGATGGCCTGCGGGTAATGCGCATCCGCCGGATCGCGAGCGATGAGGTGCCAATGCAGGTGCGGCACCATCGTGCCGAAGGCCGCCAGGTTGATCTTGGTCGGCTTCAAGTGCTCGCGCATCACGCGCTCGACGGCCGCCACCGCATCCATGCACAGGTGCCGGTCGGCGGTGGACAGGTCGCTCAGCTCGGCGACGTGGTCGTTCCAGATCACCCGGTAGTAGGCCGGATAGGCGGGCATGTCGATGACCCGCACCACCCGAAACTTGGACAGACGAGCCACCGGCACCACAGCCAGCGGCGAGTCCTCGCCGCACAGGACACACGCCGTCACACCAGCACCCGCTCGATGCCACCCGCATTGGCACGGTTCACGTACTCGGGCATCCAGTTCTCGCCCAGGATCTTGCGGGCCATCTCGACGACGATGTAGTCGGCTTCGAGCAGGCCGCCCTGCAGGTCTTCGCCATAGCGCGACAAGCCTTGCAGGCACGCAGGGCACGAGGTCAGCATCTTGACGTTGCCCTCGTGCCCTGCCGCACGCAGCTCGGCTTCGCCCTTGCGGATCTCCTCTTCCTTGCGGAAGCGGACCTGGGTGGACACGTCCGGGCGGTTGAGCGCCAGCGTGCCCGACTCGCCGCAGCAGCGGTCGGACAGATCGACCTGCTGGCCGATCAGTTCGTTGACCACCTTGATCCCCGAATAGGTCTTCATCGGCGTGTGGCAGGGCTCGTGGTACATGTACTGCGTTCCCTTCACGCCCTCGAGCTTGATGCCCTTCTCGAGCAGGTACTCGTGGATGTCGAGCAGCCGGCAGCCGGGGAAGATCTTGTCGAACTGGTACTTCAGGAGCTGGTCCATGCAGGTGCCGCAGGACACGATCACGGTCTTGATGTCGAGGTAGTTCAGCGTGTTGGCGACGCGGTGGAACAGCACGCGGTTCTGCATGGTGATCGCCTGGCCCTTGTCCTCGTCGCCGGACGAGGTCTGCGGGTAGCCGCAGCACAGGTAGCCGGGCGGCAGCACCGTGGTGGCGCCGACA
>JACCDS010311088.1_pt1 | contig 31326 bp, 26 predicted proteins | sample 7446441 | NCBI WGS metagenome assembly JACCDS01 (sample SAMN15323445, study PRJNA562643) | freshwater metagenome | isolation source: river surface water | place: USA:Blue River Watershed | collected 2017-08-17
CCCCGTTAATACGATCGATATCTCCAAAACCGGAAGCGACACCGGTAACGCCATTGTTTTCGGAGGATCTTCTAGCGTCGATTTCTTTCAATGAAGTGTTGATCAACATAGAGATTTCCTGGAAATTACGCTTTAAACCGGCGTTTTTAATTTCGTATAATTTGGATTCGGATTCGTCGAGAAGTTCGAATGCATCTTTGGAATCGTCGTAGGCTTCAAATTGAATTCTACCTGTTACGTCAATGAGTGAGCGTTGAATGAATTTTTGAGTTAAAATTCGGGCGTGGAATTCAATATTTGCAGCGGATGAAACTTTGTTGGTTAGCTGAGCCAAGTAAAAATATCCTCCTGCGGTTTCAAGTTTACCGTGATTTTTTAGATAATTGGAAACTGTGAGAAGGTCGATTGCCATCGACGCACTTTGGTAAAGCGTTTGAATGGCTCTGAAAATTTCTTTGTTCTGTGGATTATAGAAGTGATCCGGAGAAAGTATGTCGATTACCTGGTGGATTTTGTCTTTTTCCAACATCATTGCACCCAGCACAGCCTCTTCAAGTTCGACTGCATTAGGGGGCATACGACCATCACGATCGCGGAAAAATTCAGTTGGTACAACTTTCTTCTTGCGGTTATTGGAGGTGTACTGCTCTTCCATAGGACTTTCAAAGTTAGGGCATTTTCTATCCAAAATACGGGTTGAAAAAGGAAATAGTTTTTCACAATATGATGAAGAGATGGGAAAAGTTTTAGGATAAACTTATCTAACTTGAAGAAGTCAATATGTTCAATATCTGAGTAAAATGAATGATAAATTAAACGTGAGTTTAATACTAAATTAATGATTTGATTTTCTGCAAACGTCAACTTTGTGGCCTAATAATTGGTCAAATTGAAATCAAACGAAAAGATACTAATAACAGGTTGCGCTGGTTTTATCGGACATCATGTTATGTGTAGGTTAATGGAAAGTGGCATTGATGTTGTTGGTATTGATTCACTCGATGAATATTATTCAGTCGAATTAAAATTAGACCGATTGAAAGAGCAGGGTTTTGAGTTGGGACAGTATTCCGATGGAGTGGTAAGTGTTATTAATAGTAAATTTGAAAGGGCCGAGTTTTATAAAGTAGATATTTGTGATTTATCCAATCTACGGACAATCTTCGAACGATTTCAATTTTCAAAGGTTATTCATTTAGCTGCTCAACCTGGAGTTCGTTACTCATTGGAGCATCCTCAAAAATACATAGACACCAATATTACGGGATTTCTCAATATTCTTGAAATCTCAAGGTTAAACAATATTGAACATCTGATATACGCTAGTTCAAGTTCAGTTTATGGGTTGAACAGAAAACTTCCATTGAGTGAAAGAGATACGGCTGACCATCCCATTTCCATGTATGGAGTTTCAAAAAGAACCAATGAATTGATGGCTCACATGTATTCGCATGTATATGATTTGCCTACCACAGGATTGCGCTTCTTTACGGTATATGGACCTTGGGCAAGGCCAGATATGGCTTTATTTTCTTTTGCAGATAAAATTTACCATAATCAACCCATTACCGTTTTTAATCACGGTAAAATGACCAGAGATTTTACGTATGTATCGGATATTGTAGATGCCATTGTCTTGATTGTTGATGAAATTCCTCGTTCAACTTTTATTGATCAAGGGAATATAAATAACTCCAACTTTCTTCCTAATGAATCGATAGCCCCATTTAGAATTTTGAATATAGGAAGTAATAATCCCATTGAATTGCATAAATATATCGAGTTAATTGAGAAGTACTTAGATAAAAAAGCGATTATCCATTACGAAATGCTTCAAGCTGGTGATTTGACGGATACTCATGCTGATTTAGCGGAAATAAATAAGATAATTGATTATCAATCAAACGTTTCAATTGAACAAGGGATTCAGAATTTTTGTGATTGGTTTAAAAACTGGAAGTTGTTTCATACGAATTAGACCACCTTTAAATGAATACTGCGAACTGGGCTGTAACATTAATTCATCTGTGAATTAATGTTAATTTATTATTGATTTTATATTAAAATCAACTTCGGGATTGAACTTGCGCTAGAAATTACATAGATCTATGCGCTGGGTCTTGCACATTTCAAAATAAAGGCCAATAAAGTAAAGTTGATGTGAAAACCCTTACTTATTTAATCAGAGTCTATTCCAAACATTTAGGTGTCAAGGTTTATTCGTTGATTCTGTTCTCTATTGCGATTGCCGTTATCGACGGTTTTGGGATTACCTTGATGTTGCCATTGTTGGAAGGAGTTGATTCCAATCAAGCAAATTCGAAAGTTCCGAGGTTTGTGATTCGATTGATGGAAGTTCTAGGGATTCCGTTTGAACTAAATGCCATATTGATTTTTATGTTGGTTGTATTCTCTACTAAAGCATTATTGAAAATGATTAGTGGTTATTTCCAAAGTAAAATGTACAAAGAGCTCTATTCAAAATTGAAATTAGGGCTGTTTGAAGGAATCATGGAAGTTCAATACCGTTACTTTTCAAGTAAAAATTCGGGCCATTTCATTACGGTGCTTAATGATCACGTGAATAGGATGATTGCGTCATTTAATATTTTCATTGCCGTGGTTACCACTTCGTTTATGGCGAGTTACTACATTATTTTAGCGGCTAGTCTATCGTGGAGGATCTCTCTATTTGCAGCTATTTTCGGTGGGGTGGCGGTTTTGTTGTTGTCTCGGATCACCAAATACGTAAAACGATTGTCTAAAAAAATTGCTCAACATGAAAAGGTAAACGCACAGAATGCAATTCAAAGTATAAATGCGTACAAATATTTAATTGCAACGGGTACTTTCAAAGTGCTTTTTGGTAAGTATAAATCAAGTGTTGATTATATTACCCAACTGCATTTTAAAACCCAGGCAGCGAATGTATTTTCTCGATCTACAAGAGAGTTGGTTACGGTTTCGCTGCTAATCATTTTAATTTATATTGAAACTCAGGTATTTAATAATCCTATTGCTTCAATTTTACTCATCTTGATACTTTTTTATCGTGCTGTAAATCAGTTAATGTTTATCCAAAATAATTTCCAATTGCTGTTAACCTCTATGGGGATGATTGAATCGGTGGATGAAGAGTTTAGCGAACTTAAAAACAATAAACATCCCCAAAATACCATTCAAATAAGTGCAGCGGATTTTCAGTCAAATATTGAGTTAAAAAACATCGAATTTGCATTCTCAGGAAGCTCCACTTTTCAGTTAATCATTAACGATTTGCAAATTGAGCCTAATAAAGTTCTGGCACTTGTAGGGCCATCAGGAGGAGGGAAATCCACACTGGTTGATCTTATCTTAGGAGTACATACCAGTCAAAAAGGACAGATTCTTTTTAACAAGAAACCCATGAATCAAATCGATTTGAATTCACTAAGGAAGTATATAGGATATGTTAGTCAAGATGTTACTCTTTTTGATGATTCCATAGTCAATAATATAACCCTCTTTCAATTAAATCCGGATTTGGAAAAAGTAAAACAAGCTTGTGTGCAAGCGAATGTTTGGAGCTTTATTGAAAGTCTTGAATTGGGTTTGGAAACGCAAATTGGAGAAAAAGGAATCCGATTATCGGGCGGACAACGTCAGCGATTGTCTATTGCTCGGGAATTATTCAAATGCCCTAAATTATTAATCCTCGATGAAGCCACAAGCGCGTTAGATGTTGAGTCGGAGTTGGTGGTACAAGAAGCAATTGAGAATTTGCGTGGTTCAATCACAGTAATTGTAATTGCACATCGGTTAGTAACCATCAAAAGTGCAGAAATCATAGCCGTTCTAGATGAAGGCAGGTTAATTGAGAAGGGATCATATTCCGTCCTAAGTGAAAATGTGAATAGTCGTTTTTATTCCATGTTAAACGCACAAAAAATCTAGATGAAAACTCTATTTATTGCAGGCAATGCACACTCAGGTACCACAATTCTTGAACAATTAATTGCAAAAGAATTTTCGGTTTTAGCTTTAGGGGAGGTTTATTACGCTTTTCAAGCATTTCAGAAAAAAGAAATTCAACGCTATCAGTGCAGTTGTAAACACTCCACAAATTGCGTCTGGAGCAAAATAATCATTCAATGGAATAAACAAAACCCATCGGAGTATTTCGATGCATATCAAATCCTTTTGGATGTGATTAAAGTAGAATTTCCAGACATAAAGGTTATTTCAGATAGTTCTAAATACCCAACTGCTTTGAACAAAATTAGTAGCCTAAAGCCCGATACTATTTTAATTTCAAAACATCCTAAGGCCTGGATAACGAGTGCTTTGCGCAGAAGAATTAATAAAAAGGGACCCGATTTAAACTGGTTTAATAAATTCAAAATTCGATATCGTTTCATGCGAAGCTGGTCTCGATTGAATAGCTTCTTTTTGAATAAAACAGATATTCATGTGTTGACTTATGAAAATCTGGTCTTTCATCCCCAAAAAACTTTGGAGGAACTTCATTCCAAGTTGGAATTTCTTGAGAAAAACAAAAAGGACGAACCAAATATCTTGATTCATCAACTCATCGGAAACGTTATTAGACATGATGAATTTAATTTAAAATACGATAGCCGTTGGATCTGGAAAAGGGATTTAAACACGGAAATTTTAATGTTAATGCCTATTGTCCAAAAAACGATTCTAAAAATTAATAATCAAACTATCCATCCAGATGAGCGAAAATAACTTCGGTTTTTATTTTTTTTTGTTGGGAGACAGTCGCAAAGCTAGTTCCAGAGTAAGAGGTATTTGGGTGGTAGAAGAGTTGAGATTGTTGAAAGTTAAGTCTCATTTCGGTGTTCATTTATCGGTAATTGAATTATTTACAAAAGGCCTTTGGGAGGTAAGAAAATTCAAATATGTAGTTTTTCAAAAAACGTTCTCAAAATACCATGTTCTTTTGGCAAAATGGTTGAAAAATGTAGGCAAAATTGTAATTCTCGATATAGATGATTATCCGTCATTTAATCAAGATTCTACCACGTTATCCAATTTTGAAAAAATGGTTCAAACGGTACATTGTGTTTTTGTAGGGAGTGAAAATCTCAAACGTTTAATAGAACAGTATAAAGGGAATCCGATTCTAATTCCTACGGGGATTGCGATAGAAAAGTATAATTATCCTCAGCCTAATGTGTCAGACAATAGCCCCATTACAATTGGGTGGATAGGAAATGCAAAATACTATGCCCAGGATTTAATTGAAATTCTTTTACCTGCATTAAGTGAACTAACTACAAAAGATCAAAAAATTCAAGAATCTCAAAACGAGAAACGACCAATCCATTTAAAACTCATTGGAACTAACAACAACAATCAATTAAAAAGTAGTTTTGATAGTTTATCCAATGTCAAAGTAGAATATATAGATCAACTAGATTGGGGGAATTCGGAGGAAGTCAATGAGTCATTGGCGGATATACATATAGGTGTTTATCCACTGTTGCCACGAAATGAGAATAATTTTAAATGTGGATTCAAAGCGTTAGAATATTTGGCTTCAGGAATCCCCGTGGTGAGTAGTGATATTTCAATAAACCGTCAAATTGTGCTTCATGGAGAAACTGGATATTTAGCCAATAATCAATCAGAATGGGTTCAATATTTGAAGATGTTGATTGAATCGGATGAATTGCGAACACAAATGGCAAAAAAGGGTAGAGAACATGTGGAAAATAGTTATTCTACACAAAAAATTGCTCAAATCATACTTAGAGAAATAAATCATGTCAAATAAAAAGAAAGTGGTTTACGTTCTCGGATCTGCGTTTTCTGGGAGTACAATTTTTGGATTTATTTTGGGCAATTTTCCTCAATTTGTGAATTTAGGAGAAGTGATAAATATTGGACATGATTTCAATCCGAAATCTATGTGTTCATGCGGTAATAAGTTAGAGGATTGCAGTTTTTATATGTCTTCTAGAAAAAGATTTATTGATTCGGGTTTCGATTATCAACGAAACAGAATGTTGTTTGATGTAAGAGGTCTTAATCTAAAAAAATTCGGATCGATTTTGAAACTCCCGTTAAACTGGTTGTACTCAGAAGAAGAAATCAATGGTTACTTGGATTGGAATAGTCATTTATTTTTATCCCACTCACAAGATGATCAAATCGTCATTGATTTATCAAAAACATCCGAAAGACTTAACCTACTAGGCAGCGATGAAAGACTAGAAATTAAAGTTGTTCATTTGACTCGGCCAATTTCAGAAGTCTATTATTCCAATTTGAAACGCCCCAAAAGGACAAGAAATATTCTGCCTTTTAAAAAATGGCGAGAAGCCATTTATGTAAACTTAAGATTCTATTCAGAACGGCGAATAGCAATGAAATTCGGTGCCTATACATTTGCATTCGAGAATATTTCAAATCTCACAAGTGCTCAATGGCCAGAGTTATTGGATTTTTTGGCGGTGAATGATCAAGCAAATCATCGGATTTTAAGTGAATTACAACAAAATAAGAGTGTAGATATTTCCAAACAACATGTGTTTGTAGGGAATCGTTGGATAAAATCGTTTTCCGGCAAAACTGTACCTGTTGAGAGAAAATACAATTCAAATAGTTCTAAAACTTCGGATTTGATTATTCGAATTGTAACATCCCTTTTTCGACAATCTGAATTTCTTAATTAAGTAACATCATGGTATCGAAGAGAATCACATTAGCATACGGAAGTATCCCCAAGGATGGAGGTACGTATACATTTTATAGAAATCAGAGAAATGCCTTTGCCAGTGCCGGTGTAGATATGTTCTGTGTGGTCTTAGGGAAAAATGAGCATGCGATGCTCATCCCTGAATATATAGACGAAGGAGTGGTCTCTTTGTTGCCGGAAGAAACGGATAATAAATTATTAACATTGGGTTTTTTAAAATGGTGTGAAAATGCTCAAGTAGATATAGTAATGGCTGTTAATTCCATACCAATATTGAATTCCATTCCTTACTTGCCAACCAACATAAAGGTGATTACCCGTGCGGCAAATGCATTTGATGAAGGCTATTACTTTGCTACATATGCTAAAGAACGGATCAATCATTTCATCGCTTTAACCCCTCGATTGCAGTGGGATTTAGAATCAAAATATAATATTCCTACGCAGAAGATCACAGTAATCCCAAACGGTATAAACATAGATGAATATCAAAGTAAGGTGGGGTTTGATTCAGAAATTTTAGAATCGGAAATATCGTCTAAAGGTTTAGATCGAATCGTTAAGCCGTTGAAATTAATATTTGTGGGCCGATTGGAACATAATCAAAAAGGAGTTCTATACATACCAGAAATTTTAAAAAGATTAAAAGCGGAACAAATACCATTTGAATTATCCATCGTTGGAAAAGGAAGAGATGAACAGAAATTAAGAAAAAAATTGCAGGGTTTTACATCCAATGAAGTTCGTTTTTTGGGGATGTTAAATCGAGACGATGTCAAATTGGCGCTTCAAAATTCGGATGTTTACATCTTCTTATCTCATTTCGAAGGATGTCCTAACGCACTTCTTGAAGCAATGGTTTCCGGGTGTGTTCCAGTGAGTTGGCTTATCCAAGGTATCACCGATTATTTAATTGAGAACGAAGAAACAGGTTTTTTGTGTGAAATGAGGGATTATGATTCCATCATCAAGAATATAAAAACGCTCCATTTGGATAGAAATGGATTAGTAAAATTAAAATCAAGAGTTAAACAGAATGCTCAGATGCGCTTTTCCCATACACATTGCGTAGGTCAGTATGTACGAGTGTTTGAAAATGCATTGTATTCCGATAAAAGGGAAACAGAATATGAGACTCATCCTTTAGAAAATTATTCACCCATGCCCGTGTACAGACCAAGTGTAATTGATAGGGTGAGATCGAAATTAAGGAGGTGGAAATTATGATTTATCAGATAATTCACAATTTCACCCCGGGAATTGGTGGGGCAGAAACAGTCGTTTCAACCATGTTTAATTCTAATTTTGTCTCTGAAAGCTATGCAGATAATATAGATTCTGAATTAACAGAAATAGAATTAATTGGAATATGCAATACCGCTTCTGAAAGCCAAGGAAATGTGATTGGTTGGGGCATTAAAAAAATTTACTCAATTCACGCCTTTACGTCAATTTGGAATTGGATTAAATCTCTAAAGAAAAACGCTCTGGTTCATTCTCATTTATTTCCAACGGGCCTTTATGTAAGTTTAGCAATTAGGTTTGCTGGACGAAAAGATCTTACCCATATCTACACAGAACACTCCACCAACAACAAACGAAGAAATTCCATTTATGGTAAATGGATAGATTCAGTTATGTATTCAGGTATAAATCGAGTTGTGTGTGTTTCTGAGGGGGTTAAATCGGAATTGATCCTAGCATATCCCCAATTAGCGCAAAAATCATTGGTGATTTACAACGGAATTGCCAACAATGTAAATGTCAACGATACAAGTGATTTGAATTCAAAAGATGGATTAATTAATCAAATTACACAAGAAGATTTAGTTATTTTATCAGTGGGGAGATTAGTGGCATCTAAAAATTACTCACGTTCCTTATTCGTAATCAGTGAACTGAAAAAAATGGGAATATCTATTAAGTATTTCATTGCTGGATCGAGTGAATTCTCAAGCTCAAATCAACTAGAGATTGAACTAAAACAACAAGTTAGTAAGTTGCAAATTCAAAATGATGTTATTTTTTTAGGTTATGTTAGCCCAGTTTATCCAATTTACAAGCAAGTAGATTTGTTTTTTGCTTATTCCGTTTACGAAGGTTTCGGCTTAGCTGCCTTGGAAGCAATGAGTGCAGGTGTCCCAGTGGTTTTTTCTAATGTACTTGGCTTAAAAGAGTTAATTCCAGAAAATTATCCCGAGGAACTGATTGTGTCTCCGTTTTCAATTGAAGATGCGGTGAACGCGATTCATTGGTTTTACAACTGCAATATATCCGTCAGAAAGTTTATTGGGGATTCCTGTCGGCAAAAAGCCAAACAGTTTACGATTGAAAATTCAATCAAAAAACATTTTTCACTGTATAAAGAATTTCAAAAATGATAGTGGGTGATAAATTTGTGTACATTCATTTGCAAAAAACAGCGGGTACTTTTATAAGTAGCGAGCTGCTTAAGGCATTTCCACTATCTCAATCTGTCGGTAAAAAACATGCCAATTTGAGTGAGATAAATCCGGAAAATCAAGGCAAGATTTTAATTGGTTCTATCCGACATCCAATCGATTTTTATGTTTCACTGTGGAAATATGGTTGTGAAGGAAAGGGAGGGTTATATCATCGACTTGTTAGAAGTAATTCGAACATTTCATCTGCAATGAAGTACTTGAAAAGTTCAAAATGGGCGGATATACAATTAAAAAATGTTTTCAAAAAGAACCATCCTTGGAAGAAATATTATAGCGATAATCAGAATATTGAACATTTTCGAAAGTGGTTTTTAGCTGTGAATGATGCGGAATCTATTTTAGATATCGGTAGCAATCCCTATGATAATACCGACCTTGGGTTGTATTCAAGGCGTTATTTGTTTCAGTATTTTCTATTTGAAAATACTCTAAAAAAGAAACTATCGAAAATCAGTTTAAACCATACAATAGAACAAACGGAAGTACAAATTCCAACAGCCCTTCGAAAAATGGATTTTTTTATCAGGCAAGAAAATTTGCATTCTGATTTAACACATTTAATCGAAAAGCTTCAAAACATTGGGGAATCAAAAAATAAAGATTATTCATTTAATCCAAATAAAGTGAATACCACTGAGAATACTCAATTGAAATATGTAGACTATTACACAACTGAATTATTGGAATTGTTAAAATCTAAAGATCGAATTATCATTGAGCAACATTATTCGAAATAGCAAAAAAGTAAATGTTCCAATAAATCAATGGGCAGAGCGGCTGTTCATTGTGTTGTTGTTTGCGTTTCCCAAATTAAATGTGAAAATAGGCCCATTGCCGATTTACATAATTGATTTGGTTGTTATGTATATGTGTTTTAAACACAGAAATAACCGATTTTCTAAACTGGTATTAATTAGTAACCTGCTGTTTATACTTTTTATACTGCATCAATTATTATTTCTTGTTTTTACTAGGGATGTGAGTAGCGTGCTATATATGTCAATCCGCCACGGTTTACCGTTGCTGAGCATCCCCATTTTACCCTATGTTCTAATTAATTTAAGATCGGAGAAATCGCAGCAGTTTTTAATAGGAGCCGTTATTTTTACTTCACTGACCTCTGTATTAAGTAGTATTCCGGCAACTAGAGGTTTAGTGAAAAGTTGGATTTCGTTTCCATTTTTATATCCTTCAATCGAAAAGCAATTCGAAAAAAAAGGGGTTATTGATGAAGCGATCAGGTCTTTGAGTATTATAGGGGTATCAAATGTTACCGGTGTTCTCATTTTAATGGCCATTGGAATTTTATTGTATTTGAATACAGAAAACCATAAGATAAAATATTTACCATGGATTTTAATGGTTCTGATAGCAGGTACAATCACAACATATAGTAGATCAGTTACAATTGCGCTACTGTTAATGTTGTTAGTTTACTTCTTGAAATACAGTGGAAATAGAGTGTTTAAAAGCATTTTAGTTGCATTGTTGATTTTAGTTTCATTCACATGGGATCAGTTAGTTGAAAAATCCAATTTGTTTAATTTTAAACGATTGGAAACGGCTTTTTTTCAAGCAGATGACGAATCAGATAACTACACCCACGGTAGAAATGAGCGGTTTGAATCTTACACCAAACCTTTTCAAACCCTTTTGAATAAACCTATATTCTTGTTTATGGGTGAAACGATAAATACGACCAAAAGCAAGGAGCATATCCCATTTGTACATCTAAAATTCAATCCTCCGGATCATTCTTTGTTCGGAAGATCTTTTTATATGAATGGATTTATTGTAGCGATTATATATTCTGTGATTTTGATATTACTCATATATAAGGTCTTTACCGATTTAACTGTGGGAATAGTAATCATTCCTGTGGTTGTTTGGAGCTTCTTTGCTCATGGTATGATTTCCAGTCCCAATGGTGCCTATATGTTTTTTCTTGCTTTTGCTTTTAGTAAGTACTATCTAATTCTGCGAAATACACCTGTTTTAAAAAGTGCAAAAAAATGAATTCGAATAATCCAAGAAAAGTTGTAATTCTATTATCGGATAAAAGAAGTGGATCAACTCTTTTTCAAAAAGAATTAATACAACACATCGGAATTAATACCGTGGATTTTAGTCCCCATGCATATTTGGAGACTCATTTTTGGACAAAAGCTGCCAAAATATTGATAAGTCAGCCACCTAATCAAATTGATAATTCAATAAACCGGGCATCGGTTAGTAAGAATGAACGTCGAATTTTGAATTCATATGGCTCCAGTAAAAATGCACTGAAGTATTTAATACAAACACTCGAAGGCAATGGAATAGAATGGCACAATAAAAATCCCAAGGATTCAGCCAAGCTCAAGGAATTTATTTTCGAAGGATGGGAACAACTATGCGAAAAATTCTCCCATCCCGTATTTTTTGAAAAATCACCTCAAATTTTAGCATCGCCCATTGCATTGAATTTATTCCACGAATGGATGCAACAAACTCAGTTTGATGTGAAAATAATTGTATTAGTTAGAAACCCTATGTCTATCATGTATTCAGCCGAAAAGTTGTTCTATACTGATCCTGAAAAGCGACAATTTGGTTGGATAGAATTAATGCAAAATTTAGAGTTGTTTCTAAAGAGAATTGACCATAATCAATCATTGATAATAAGATATGAGGATCTAATACAACATCCAGTAAGTCAGTTTAAAACCGTATGTCAGTTTATTGGAGTTGAATACATTCCTGAATTAGGCAATTTATCACACAGAAATTCTATCGAGAAATGGAGAACCGACGATTCATTCGATTTTCAACTTTGTACTGATGGAGTGGAATTAGCCATGAAATATGGTTACAATTTAAATGAAATTGATAATTCGAGTAAAAAACCTGCTGGCAAACTTATCAAGAGAAAAAGACGATTTCGAGGTTTTTTACTTGTGTTCGTGCACCGCTTGATGAATAGATTCATCAAACCATTAACCTTGAATGGAAAAAAAGAATATGACAAATAAAATTGGTGTTGTAGCAATTTGCTACAATGAAGGTAGAGATATTGTTGGTTTTATTGAAAATATCCGGAATTGGGTTGATGAAATAGTAATTATTGATGATGGTTCAACCGATTCAACCCAATTGCTCATTGATGGATTGAATGAACCGAAGTTGAAATTTGTTAAAAGTCCTCGACAAGCCGGGGAGTTTTTTGCGGATCAAAGAAATAAAGGCATTGACATTTCTAATTGCGAATGGCTATTGCATATGGATATCGACGAAAGAGTTACATCGTCGCTTAGAAATGAAATCATTGCAGCGATTTCACAGTATGAATTGGATGCATTTCGGTTTAAGCGAAAAAATTATTTTTTGAATCGACCCATGCGCGGGGGAGGCTGGGCAGATTGGAACCAAATCCATCTTGCTAAAAAAACGCATTTGAGATTTTCGGGAATGTATCATGAGAAAGTGGAACTCATGGATAACACAAAAATTGGGCAGTTCAATTCTTTCATGATTCACTTGAACGATGATAATTATTCAGAGCGGATAATTAAATCTCAGCGGTACTTGATTGAGATTACAAATGAATTGAGATCTTCTAACAAAAGAATAACATTGCTTCTAATTTTTCATATTGGGATAACAGAAATTTTAAAAAAATATATAATAAAACGAGGCTATTTAGATGGGAAATTAGGTTTATTTTGGGCATTACACGCAGCAATGGCAAGAATGAAAGCGGCAATGATTTTATGGGATGAACAACACCGATTTGAACGAGATAATATCCAAATTCCCTAATGAAAAAGCCAATTGTATCAGTTGTAATTCCTACATATAATCGCTCAGGTTTATTGCATAGGGCCATCGATAGTGTAATTATACAAACACATCCCCCTACAGAAATTATAATCGTAGATGACGGATCTACCGATGGAACTATAATTGAGGTTTTAAATAGATTTTGCAAAATCGGCGAATACACCAATCAAGGGTCTTTAAATTCCTCTGATTTGGAAGTTCAGGAGTTCGACCGACACCAACTGGAATTCAATTCTTACAATTCTGAAACGTTGGAATTGTACTTGACTCAATGCAATGAAATAAAACAAAATAATGATTCTAAAGATGCAATTCCCATTTTTCATTGCGAATTAACCAATACATTGAACGAGATAACACGGTTGATTTATTGTTATCAGCCTAATTCTGGAGGAAATGTGGCAAGAAATAATGGAATAAAGTCGTCTAATGGTGATTTTGTTGCATTTCTGGATTCCGACGATCGTTGGCATCCCCAAAAAATCGAAAAACAACTAACTGTATTCAATGCAAATCCAAGAGCAGGTGCAGTGTATTGCGGCCTTTTACATGAAAATTTGGATACCCATAATATTATCAAGCCCACAGGTAAATTTCGTTTTCCCAAGGGGAATATTCTCCGAGAATTATTAATTGAAGATGGCACAGCTCCTACCTCTTGTTATATGATTAAACGCGAAGTGTTTTCTGTCCTGGGATATTTCGACGAAAATTTAAAGGCACGTCAAGACTGGGAGATGTGGTTGAGGATTGCAACCCAATTTGAAATAGATTGTGTTTCAGAAAGTATGGTTTTTTATGGAGAACATTCATTTAAACGGACTTCTTCGAATCCACACAACGAAATTTTGGCCTATAAATACATTCGCGAAAAGTACAAGAAATATTTGGATGAACTTTCATGGTTAGACCAGAGAAAAGCACTGGCGTACTTGTATAAAAGAAAGAGTAAAGTAGAATTAAATTATAAATTGAATAGAAAAAACGCCATCAAATACGCAATTATTTCTAACGCAGTTTATCCGTTTAGTTTGAGTATTTGGAAACAATTTTTAAGAGTTTTTATCTGAAATTATGAAATTAGCATTGTTTTCAAATCAATTTGCTTCTAAAGATGGGCATGGGATATCGAGGTATTCCAAGGAGTTATATGCAGCCATTAAATTTGGAAAGCGTCAAACGGACCATGTACAAGTCATCTCAGCGTGGAGCGATCTGCCACAATTTAAATTGCGTGAAAAGATTTTATCTGGTCAGCTGAAATTGCTTTGGACCGGTAGAAAGGGAACCGCTCTATTATGGACATACTTGAATTGGCCAAAATTGGAAATGATTTCAGGTCAAAAATGGGACTTAGTGCATTGTTTATCGTTGGGTTATCCTGTTGGAATATCTGGCAAATGGATTGTGACCATTCACGATTTGGGATGCTTAACACATCCAGATTTATTTCCTCAAAATCCGCAGTGGTTAATGAAAAAAACTTTGAAACAAGCAGTTACTAAATCGAATGGTATCATTTGCGTTTCAAAGTATACAGCTTCAGAAGTAATTCAATATGCTCAAAAGGAGTTTTGTATTGATGTAACAGATAAGATCAAAGTGATTTATGAAGGGGTGGGTGACGAGTTCTTCTGTCCTCCAAGCCAGAACGAAGTAGATGCTACTATAATTGATAGATTACCGGAGAAGTTTATTTTTTGTGCCGCTAAATTAAGTCCCAGGAAGAATATTGAATTGGTATTAAAAGCTTTACCATTCCTAGATTCATCATTTAAATTGGTATTAGCAGGTGGCGAAGCTTGGGAAAATAGTTCAATAGAACATTTGATTCATCAATTGCAATTAAAAGATAGAATTGTTGATTTGGGTTATTTGTCTAAGCCAGAGTTGATGTATTGTTATTCCAAGTCATTCGCTTTCGTTTACCCATCATTTTTTGAGGGATTTGGCTTAACCATACTAGAAGCGATGGCTTGTGGTGCCCCAGTAATAACATCAAACTGCACTTCTATTCCAGAAGTGGCTGCTGATTCGGCTATATTAATTGATCCCACATCAACGGTTGAACTCATCAATTCAATTAAACTTTTGGATAGTAATTTGGAGTTCAGAAATAATCTGATCGAGTTGGGCAAACTGAGAGCTAAGGAAATGAGTTGGAGTAAAACAGCTAGTGAGACCCTTGAATTTTACCAAGAAATAATGAATAACCAATAATCAATGAAAAGAATATTATTTATTGCTAATGTTGATTGGTTTTTTATTTCGCATCGATTGCCAATTGCGCAGTCATTAGTGCAAGAGGGCTGGGATGTTGGAATAGCTTGTGCGTCTACAGGTCAATTATCTCACTTGAAAAAATTGGGGTTTAATGTATTTGAAACTACTCTCGTTAGGAGTGGTACCAATGTATTGGATGAGTTATCTTATATTATACAACTTCTACGAATTTTTTTGAAATTTCGGCCCAATTTGGTTCATCTTATAACCATCAAACCTTTTATATATGGTAGTTTGACGGCTTGGATTTTTAAAACACCCAAAGTGGCAAATATTAGCGGATTGGGATACAGTTTGGGTGGGCAAAATCAAAGTTGGATTTCCTCAGTTTCTTGGACACTAATTCGAATTGCCATGAATTTAGGAAAATCAAAACATTTCATTTTTCAAAATAATGATGATTTGAGGCTGTTTGTAGATAAGAAGTTGGTTTCTCAATATGTTGTCATTTCGACAAAAAATTTTCATTCTATTCCTAGAACGGAAGAGAACTATAGCTTGATCAAAGGTGTTGGTGTAAATCTGAGTGAAATGAATTACTGTCCCCCAAAAAGAAAATCAAAATTAGAGGTAATTTTCCTGGGTAGATTATTGAAAGATAAAGGATTACTAGAATTTTTTTCTGCTGCAAACCAATTAAAGACTAAGTACCAAAATCAAGTTGTGTTTAGAGTTTATGGGGGGTTAGATTTAGAAAACCGAATGGCGATATCGGAATCTGAGCTAAAGCTTCATTTGGATTCGGATTTTATAGTATGGGAGGGATTTACGCAGAATGTGCACCGTGCATATTCTGAAGCGGATATTGTGGTTTTCCCATCTTACCGGGAAGGGTTACCCAAGTCATTGATTGAAGCAATGGCAATAGGAAGGCCAATAATTACGACAGATGTTCCAGGATGCAGAGAGTGCGTTGTTGACGAATACAATGGATTTTTGGTACCATTGAAAGAAGTGGATCCCATTGTAATTGCAATAGAAAAATTAATAAACAATGAGCAATTACGAGTAAATATGGGTGAAAATGCGCGTAAATTCTGTGAAACTCATTTTAATGTGAACGAGGTAATTCAAGCGCATAAAACCATTTATAACAATCTAGATCCGATTTAGTATGACAAGGAGAGTTTTAATTACAGGTGTTCGTGGATTTGTTGGCGCGAACCTCATTGATTACTGCAGGAGTAACTCCTATGAAGTTATTAAAATAGGTCGAAATGAGCGAATAAATTGGCAGAACTTAGAAGAGACAGTTATATCAGCTGACGTTTATATTCACACTGCTGGAATTGCTCATGATGTAGGAGGAAGAATCGATGAAAGAGAGTATATCGACGTCAACGTAGGCTTGACACAAAAGATATTTATTCAGTTTTTAAATGATGCATCGGCTAAAACATTTGTTTATTTTTCAAGTATTAAATCGGCTGGAGAATTGGCCAATGCTAATAAATTCAATTTTACCACTATTTCAGAGGATTATATCGGTCAGACAAACGATATATATGGCAAGTCCAAGCGAATGGCAGAGGAGTGGCTCCTAAATCAGAATTTACCGAAACAAAAGAATATTGTCATATTGAGACCCGTGATGATTTATGGAATAAACCAAAGAAGTAATTTATTTATACTTACCCAACATTTATTAAAAGGAAGACCCGTTTTATTGAGAGAGGGATGTGGGCAAAGATCTTACCTGTCGCTTTCGAATTTATTTTTCGTGATAAATGAAATACTGGTTAGAAAGGAAATAACATCGGGAATCTATCACCTTTGTGATGATGATACAATTAGTACTCTAGAATTATCGGAATTAGTTGAAAAGATAAACAACCGGAAATTTTGGAAAATCTGTATTTCGGATAGACAATATTATTTATTGATAGGTTTATTAAGGATCATTTATTTAAAGCGTATTGCTAAGTCATTAGAGAAAATGAATTCAAACTTTTTAGTATCTAATTCCAAGATTAAGTCGGAACTGGGAATTACTGTGATGCCGAATTTATTAAGAACTGAAATGAACCAAACTATCAAGGAAATGTCAAGGATAATAAGCGATGGAAATTGAATGTATGTTTAAGTATTAAATTGTGCACGATGTATGGTCGTGATTGGGGTTTTAATTATGAATTATTTCATTCATTATTTGTAGATCATTTTCTACAACTTTTTCCTTTTTGGGGGATGAATTTCGATGAAATAAATCGGAGTCGTAACATTTAAATAATTTTTCAAATCCCTGGAAATACAGACGAATGAGAATATAAAATACAATAAGTATTGAAAGGGTTGTCATGTTAATCGTAGTACTGAAGCTCAAAATAACCATGTAATTAATTGTGATTTGTGGTATTGCGAAAATCACTGCTATTTTCCAAAACGGTAATTGTTTTTCATTGTACAAGAATTGATATAAATGACTCCGGTGGGGTTTGTGCAAGGGTTCTCGACGAATTAATCGAAACAGAATTGTTAACCAAGAGTCAATAACGAATGTAGCAAAAAAGAGCAAATAGGAGAAATTATGAGTGAGTTGTATTAATTTGAATATGGCAATGATTAAAATGAGTGAAATAGATATGGATCCTATATCGCCAGCAAATAAAAGCGCTCGTTTTCTAAAATTGAAATAAGCAAAAACTAACAACACGGGTATAAACGCTAAATAGAAGTTTGCAATTAGCGACGAATTTAGATAGAAAGCCAGAAATATACTTGATACTGTTATAATTGAATTGGAGACTAGAATTCCATTAATGCCATCCATGAAATTATAGGTATTCATTATTCCGAATGAGAGTAAGACGGCAATAGCCAAGAATACGTAATTAACCCAAGTATTTTCATTTATTGTAAAAAGTTCAAACAATGAGGTATTTAAAAAAATTAATATTAGACTAATCAAGTACAATGCAGATCGTATAATTATAGACTGAGGATAAATATCATCAATGAAACTGATGGAACTTGAAATCAAAAGTGCAACGATAAGGTTTATGCAATCAATAAATTCTGTTGAAGAGTTAAAGGTCAATAAATTATTGCAAAGTAATAAAATATAAATTATAGGAAAGATGATACCAGCGCCGCGAATAGTGGGTTGAATATGTGAACTTCTGCGATTGGGAATATCAACAATATTGAATTTAAAGGCAATTTTTTTATAAACTGAAATTAAATAAAATGATAAAATAAATACACAAACAAATAAATACAACTCACTCCACATATTTTCAGCTTTGTAGCGAATTTATGCGGGTCATGTAAATTCAATTTTAATCTAAGATGTTATAATAATTAAAAAAGGGGCAGTTTCCTGCCCCTTTCTCAAACCAAACTTATTTTTAAATTAAAATGAAGTTAACAAACTGAATGATATTACCGCAGGATCTCTGCGATGAGAGAATATAGAATCACCATTGGTATGGTCTATATAACCGTCATAGTAATCCAATTTACTGTTCTTGTTTAAATCTGAGTATAAAATATCTGATACATTTAATATGTTATCTACTTTAACTCTAATACTTGTATTTTTAGATAAATTATAGCTTGAAGTAATATTCATAATTACCCCGGTTTTTTGTATAAGACTGTATAGAACCTCCTCATCTCCTGTGAAAACAACGCGATCTCCTTGGTAAAATCCAGAAACTGTAATATGACCTTTGTTATTTTTGAAATAAGTAGAAATTTGAATATTTGCAAGGTAAGGTGATTGACCTACCATGGGTTGATTCAAGTTTACGATTGAATCTTTCTCTAATGTACCTTTATTTTCAAAAAGAGTTGAGAAGTTCAAACTTGCGTTACCAATAATCTGGATGTTGTCGATAAATGAAGTTTTGGGAAATTTAATTGTTTTTGAAATTTCGAATTCAGTTCCGTATACCAAAGCATGGTGCATATTAACAAATACGTAGGCATTGGATCCTCTTGCTTTAGCCACGACGGGGTCGTTGATTTTTTTATAAAATACTCCTAAATGGTAATTGCTATTCTTTTGATAATGTTCGAAACGGATTTCCCCATTGAGAATTATAGAAACGGGTTTTAGGCTCCCATTACCAAATGCAGTTAGCCAGTTTCTAATATCTAAATACTCAAGAGGAGAGTATTCACGCAATTCAGGTCGATTAGATGTATAACCCAAAGCACCTCTAATTAAATTTATTTTAGATATATTATATGTTGCGTTTAAACTTGGAAATATATTGAGTGATGTCCTTTTAAGAGACTTCGATTTGAATAATGATTCGAAGCCGTCAGAAAATAAATTGAATGTAGTTTGTTCAACACGAGCACCAGCGTTTATATTGATTTTTTTAGTCTTGTAATTGGCCATTAAATAACCAGCACTTGTGCTGTAGTTAGCCGTGTAAGAGTTAAATGGCCAGGTATATTCATCAAGGAGCTGACCAACAAACTGTTGAGTAGTGTCTTTCCAAACTTTATTTACCATGCCCATTGATCTTAAATCAAATTTCCTCGCTGTACGATCATATCTAATTCCTGTACTTAAGTTTAGGCTTTCAGAAATACTATATTTGAAATCAGTTTTAAATTGAACCATATTTTCTGGCAACTTGTAAAACCATCTACCAAATCTAAGTTGATCCATAGTGGCTACATTATCCTCTTTAAAGTTAAATGTAGTTGTAGTACCAGTAGGGTTGTCATCTCGGGTTAATAATGCTGATTTTCTATCTTGATCCAAGAAACGGGAGAAATTCAAATTACCTCCGAAAGTCCACTCTATTTTTTCGTTTTGTATAGGAAGTTTGATGTTTAAGCTGGATATAAAAAAGTCACGGAAGGTATTATTTGTGGAGTATTGTTTAAAGGCAACGTTCTCATAAACACCATTCTCGCCATATGCTCCCGGTAGGGCTTTCCCTTGCCGGTATAAAACGCCATATTCAGCGTTGTTAACGAACAAAGTTTTAAAGTCAATTCTTAATCCACTTTCGGTGCCATAAGTGAAATTATTCAAAGCACTAGTTCTCAATGTTTGAATAAAAGTTTCATCTGAAAAGTTTAATATCCTCGCCACAAATGGAAATGTCATTATCGATGATCTCCTAAATGTTCTAGATTCATTCGTATTCTCAACAGTAATCAAATGACTGGTTCCTAAGAAAGCTTTTTTACTTTTTAATTTGATGCGATTGGTACGCATTATTTGCATCTTCCAATTTGGAGTATATTGTTGAAATTCTTCAGGATAAAAGTTGTAAGGAAGTTGATTCGTAATTGCAATTCTATCGTTAACTGTGAATGTTCCGCGATCCAAATGTTCGTTTGCCACTAGACTAGGTAAATCATTCGCATTTCTATTGAATCCCAAGTATTTGCTATTGGATTGTTTTTGGGACATAAACCGGTTGCCCATTGTTTGAAAATCACCACCTACAGTGAATTGCGCTCTCCATTCATTTTTATTGGGCAAGGAGAGTGTTTCAATATTTACTATTCCTCCAGAAAAATCAGATGGATTATCTGCGGAGGGGGATTTAACTACTTTAATATTGTCTAAAACATTAGCAGGTAGTACATCTAGTGAAAATAATCTAACATCAGGGTCAAAACTTGGTGCTTTGAAACCATCCAATAGAACCACATTGTAGCGCGGTGATACCCCGCGTATTACGAGTTTGCCATCATCCATGACAGTAACACCTGTGATTTTTCTTACAACTTCATTCGCTGAGCTTACTTGCAATGAGCCAATTCGTTCTGAGCTAATTCCACTTAAAACTAGACCTGCTGATTTTATTTCGTTGGTCAGGGTTTTTTCGCTTCTAGAGTTTCGAAATACTTTAATATTTACATCTTCAGATCTTACAGTATCGTCTTGACTAAATAATGGATTAAAAATTATTAATTGAGTGATAATTGCACTCAATAATGTGAATTTGAGTATTAATTTCATAAAATTAGAAAGGCATAGAGAATTGTTGCAATCTTAGACTATCAATGGTAATGATATTACTATTTACAGTTGTATCATTAAATACCCAGTTTTTTCCAGAAAGATTTATTGAATTTTTAAAGTAGAACGATTCAATACTTATTGTTCCCGATTCGGCGGGAAAGAACTTACCTTTTTTACTGTATTTTAAATAATCTTTTACGTTGAAGTTAGGTGCATTTCTTAATGATTCTGTGGGAATATTCAAAAACATAAAATCATTAGGATTTCGCAAATCGGGTTTATAGTCAAATAATGGTTTTGGATTGTACTCGCCTCCACCTTTCAAATCAACATTTAACAGTTCTTTTTCGGTTTGTACTTTTTTCCCTTTTTGATAATAGTCGAAATAGGATTGAAGAACTTCAAAAGAATTACTTGTAATTGAAACCTGTATATTCACTTGAGAAATTGAACTAGTAGATGCCTTGAACGTGAAGTTTTTGATTTCATAAGTCTTGTTTTTTGAAGACTCGGCTAATTCAAATGAAATAGAGTCAATTTTAATATCATTGCTGTTGAAAACTGCATTATTTGTTTCGATAAAGATGTTCTCGATGCTGTTTGATTTGAACAATCCACCATTTTGAGATAGGCCTTTTCTAAATTTGAATGCCATTTGTTCAATGTTAGCAGAGTTTTTCTCGAAATTAATTCGAATAGAAATAGAAGTATCAGATCCACCTGATAAAACTACATAGTTCGACACAGCTTTAAAGTCCGTCTTTAAATTATTTATTAGCCCTGACCCATTCCAATTGGTATCCTTAAATTCAAGCCACGATTGGAATACCAATGCCGGTGGAAGTTCGAAAATGGGTTCTTTAGCGCATCCCCAAAAAATTGGAGATAAAATAATTATAGCTAATTTTAGAAATTTGTGATAACAGTTTTTCATTCCAATTGAATGATTAAATATGATTATTATATTTTATTGAATGACCAAGATTTCCGACCAACCAGTTGATCCCTTAATGAAATATAATCCAGTTTTAAAATTCTCTAATTCAATAGATTCAGATTTTTCGAAGGTTTGAATTAATTGGCCTTGTATAGAAAAAATTGCAACAGCATCAGATTGTTTAAGTGCAAGTGAGCAGTTTCCTGTTTGACAATTTAACGGGTTAGGGTATATGCCGTTAGTGTATTTTTGAGTTGCTATATTTTCAATAGAACTGTTTTGTAAACATACCTCTGGCGCAATGAAATAATCTGCAAATCCCCTGATAAAACTTAAACTATCGACATTTTGATTAAAATCTTTGGTTACAGAGAATAAAGGTAGGTAAGTTTCAGAATACGAAACAGGTAGAGAAATAGTATTATTTCCAAGTATTTGGAACAATTCAAAGTTCTTAGAACCTATATCAACCGTGTTGGAGCTGGAAGTTAAAGATTCTAAGTTCACCAAGTAAACTTCATTTTGAAATTCGGATGGATTTTTCTTGTGTGTAGGGTTTTGGCCCATGGTGTTTTCAAAAACTCTTTCTGAAAGTATTGCAAAACTGGTATTTTGTGGATCAGATTTTTCATCAACATACGATAAGTTATTGAATGTGATACTTTCAATGTTACTTACAAATTTTCCTGTGGGAGTTTTAAAACCCATTTTTGTAAAAGTAAGCGCGTCGTCGCCGTCTATTTCGATTATATGTCCAAGTTTATCGGTGTAAGTAGATCCCACAAGCAACGGAGTCAAGTACGAGCATAAAATAGGTTCTCCAGTTATACCATATTTATTTTTAAATGTATTAATATCAGAATTACCTCCTGGAGTTACAATTAACAATGTATTTGTCGTTTCATTAATTTTAATATCAGTAACATTAAGGAAATAAGTAAATTCTAAGTTCGCATTATTTACAACGTACAGGAATAAGTTGGTTAAGGCTGTTTTCGATAATGGTTGAATTTTACCACTTGATCGCTCGTTAATTAAAGTCCAGTGACTGCTTAAAGAATTTTCTTCTTCGGAATAAACATAAAATTCCTGAACATTGTTATTTAATTCAGTTTTGATAAGGATGTTGAAATCATTTTCACCCAATATTTGATAAGTACGGCTGATATTTGCTAATGAAGGAGTGGTTGCCGTTCTTGTTGAATTAATAATCACAGCTTTTCTAGGAGCTCGGCCTAGATCAAAGCGACGTTTTTGAAAGGTATTATTTAAACGGTCTATTTCTAAAATCCAACCAGTAAATTCTGCAGAGTTCAATTTGTTAATTATACTAGAGAAATCAGTATTGTCGTTGGGGTATTTTGATGGTGAAATAGAAGGAGAGCTAGAAATATCGAAGCTATCTTTTATTGCATTAAAAACATCAATGTTGGTATTGTAGAAATTTTCAATGGCAAAGATATTACCTCGGTTGTTGGTCGTTTGATAATTAGTCGTTCCTAATAAAATTTTTCCTAAACTTATTGGATTAGGAGTTAAATCAGAGGCGTAGGGTATGCCAGAAAAAGAAGAAATTGTAGCGTTTTCTCCTATATTAAAAACCAATTCAGATTTACCGATGGCTGAACTTTTGATTCCAGCGCTATCAAAGTTATGCGTTGTGTAAATACTTCCATTACTGAAAGTTTTTATGTTTGATGCTCCTGAATAATATTTAAAGTTACCACTTCTGTTTAATGCAATACCAGAAATAGATCCGGATGCTGAAGTTTTACTTTTAGCGTTGTGTAGTGCATACCAAGGGGCGTTTTTTTTCAGGCTTTGTTTAGTTAAAATTTCATTATTTTTAAACTGCGTGTCAAGCTCACAAAAATATTTAGTGAATGGGGTTTGCGCGTTTGATAAAGAAAAAGTACCTGCAATTGATAGAGTTACGGCCTTAATAACATTTTTATTCATGCAACAAAACTAAAACAGAAAGCCACCATTAAATGGTGGCTTTCTGTTAAATTATAATTATTAAATAATGTCCTAAATGGGAAATTATTTAACAAAAACTTTAATTGACTCTTGAGTATTGTTAGAATTAACCACAACAGTATATAAACCTACTGGCATTCCAGAAACTTGGATATCTTTACCAGAAACAGTTGTTGATTTAACTAATTTTCCAGCCATGTCAAAAATCTGAACTTCGCTTAATTGGTTAGATTTAGCATCTTCGATTTCAACGTTAATTGAACCTTCAGAAGGGTTAATCGCAGTCAACTGTAATTCAGAAGCAGCGAAATCAGCCTTCGAAGTATTATCAGAATTGTTGTTTCCGTTGAAAGGAAGGCTAGTTCCGCAATAATCTTCATCTGTAGCAATGTTGAAGCCAGTTAATTTACTTGCCGCAGCTCCGCGCTGTAACATGTTAGCAGCAGCTTTTGAAGCCACACGGGCATCTAAAGTGTCGTTAGATCCGAATCCAGAACCAAATTTAATTAACGCATTAGCTAAGTTACCATAGTCAGCTTTGTGAGTAGCATAAATAGTTAAAGTAGAAATTGTAGGGTAAGTAGCTTGACCTAAGGTTACGTTATAACCAATATTTTTAATGTTATCAGATGCACCTTTAAAGTTAGAAGCTTGATAGTAACGAATCCAGTTGTCTTTGTTGTCTTTAGGGAAATCGTTTGAAGTACTGAAATATGTCACTGAAGAACCTACTGACATATCGTTTACGCAATTATTCCAAGAGTTGAAAGCAAATTGAGGGCCCCAAGCAGAATCTAAATTGTTAGCAGTTTGCTGATCATCGATGTAAAGAGCTTGATCATAACCATGAATATTACAGTTGAAAATACGAGCAGATGCATTTTTGTCGATAGAGAAACCAGTCATAGATCTTTCATTAGATGAAGAACCTTTAAATACATACGTTTTACCAACAATAGCACGAGCACCAAATGCAGTTACGTTAGTGATAACAGGCATTGTTCTGCGTGAATGCCAAATGTTTTTGTTGGAAATTTCAGCTAAACGTGAGCGAGATACGTCACGTGAAGCAGTATCTAAACGGTAAACTAAAACGTTCTGAATTGTACCTTGGTATCCACCATCTAAGTCGATATCATCGTCCAAAGTATTCAAAATAAATGCATTTGCAATATTTACAGCACCACCGAAAATTTCAATAGCGTCGTCGTTAGCATAAGCAACCTGCAAGTTGTTCATTTTAGTTAATTTACCTACTCCGTACAAAGAGAAAGAGTTCAATTCATTTCCAGAACCAGTTGCACCTACGTTCAAACCAGCATAGTTTGATTGAACATATGACCAAATACCACTATTGTCATTTTCAATCGCACCACCAACTAAATAAGGAGCAGCTTTGCTCAATCCTTCAATGTAAGATAAGTTACCTACTTTTGTAGCGTTGAATGCAGATACGTCACCTGCGATAGGAGCGCGACCTGCAATTACAATACCACCCCAATCACCGCGATTACGAGTAGCCATAGCGGATGTGAAAACAATAGGAGAACCCGCAGTTCCTTTAGCGAAAACTACAGATTTTGGTAATTGTACGAATGCTGAGAAAGTTGATTTAGATCCATAGAAAACAGTTCCAGCAGGAATGTTTAATGTTACACCAGAATCAATATGAACAACACCTGGCAAATAGTAGCAAGGCTTATTTAAAGTTAATTTTGTACCTGATACAGTCCATCCTTGGTCTGCTGTTGTGATAGTAACACCGCGAGTTCCTGTGTTGCTGTAACCTCTAAGAGCTCCTGAACGTTTAACCGTTGCTTTGCCAGAAACTGTACCAACGAAGAAAGTGGTGTCCATAACGTAACATCCACAACCATTGTAATCTGAACGAATGTCGCTCAATGTAACCTCCTTACCAATACGATTTAACGCAAAGGTGTCTGCATTTTGAGCTGATGCAATACCAGCAAATGCAAATGTGAAAACCGAGAAAAGTAATTTTTTCATGATGAGGCAAAACTACTTACCCATTATTTTCAAGAAGTTATTTCAATATGAAGAAAAAATGAATATTTAAAATAGTTATTTTTATTCTTTTAAAACATTGAAAATCAATTGAATAAAAAATTTATATTTTTTTAATATTTAATTAATGTTAATAAATTAAAATTTAAATATAAATAATACATTTATATCTTTTGGTTCAATTCAAAACAATCATTCCTCCAGCAACCGTTTCATTCGTTGCTTCATTGATGATAATAATCGAACCCGTATTTCTGTTATTCTTATACGCATCAATAAATAATTCCATATTCGTTCTGATTCGAGCTTTGAAAATTGAATTCATGTCTATTTGCTTGTTTTCAGAATCTTCTGCCAACGTATTGATGTCAATTTGATAAATAATTTCTTCGAATCGACAAATTACCTCAGATGTTGCATGTTTAATGATGTATTTTGAATGCATATTCAGCGATTTCTCATTGAACCAACAAAGCATGACCTCCAATTCTTTTGAAACTGTAGGTTGATTGTTGGAATGAACCAACATATTTCCCCTGCCGATATCGATGTCATTGGTTAAAGTTAACGTAATAGACATGGGAGCAAAAGCTTCCTTAAGTTCTTTGTCCCCCAAAAAAATGCCGGAAATGCTTGACTTTAAACCGCTTGGTAAAACAACAACTTCATCTCCAACACGCAGAATTCCACCAAGTAGCCTTCCTGCATAACCTCTGAAATCATGAAAATCTGTTGAATGGGGTCGAATGACTGTTTGAACGGCAAATCGGGTATCATTGAGATTTTCGTCTGCACCTATATGTATGGTTTCAAGACTTTGCAATAACGTATCCCCACTATACCAAGGCATGTTGAGGGAGTTGTTAACAATATTATCACCATGTAGTGCAGAAATCGGGATGAATTGAATGTCTTCCAGATTGAGTTTTGTAGCAAATGATTCAAATTGTTGAGTAATTTGATTGAAAGCACTCTCATTAAATTCTACCAAATCCATTTTGTTTACACATACAATGATGTGCGGAATCTTGAGCAAAGAAGCTAAATATGTATGTCTATACGTTTGTTCAATAACACCTTTCCGCGCATCAATAAGAATGACTGCTGCGTTTGCAGTGGAAGCTCCCGTAACCATGTTTCTGGTATATTGAATATGTCCTGGGGTATCGGCAATAATGAACTTACGCTTTGGTGTGGCAAAATACCGATAAGCTACATCAATTGTAATGCCTTGTTCCCTCTCATCCTTTAAACCGTCGGTAATTAAACTCAGGTCAAGGTATTCAAGTCCTTTTCGCTCTGAACTACCTTGGACTTGTATGAGTTGATCTTCAAAAATGGCTTTTGAATCATATAAAAGCCTTCCAATTAAAGTGCTTTTACCGTCATCTACGCTTCCAGCTGTAGTGAAACGCAGTAATTCCATATCTAGATAATTGTTGTTTTCCATTGTTAAAAGTAGCCTTGTTTTTTTCGATCTTCCATAGCAGAATCAGAGCGCTTATCATCGGCCCTCGAACCCCTTTCTGAAGTTCTCGATGTAGCTATTTCACGTATTACTTGATCCAATGTTACAGCATCAGATTCAACTGCACCCGTAATAGGCATATCACCGCAAGTGCGATATCTAACTATTTTTTTTTGGGGGATCTCATTCTCCCTCAGAGTGATATACGGACCTACGGAAATCCAACTGTTGTTTCTCAAAATCACTTCGCGTTCATGAGCGAAATATAATGATGGCAATTCGATTCCTTCCGATAAGATATATTGCCAGACATCCATTTCTGTCCAATTTGAAATTGGGAAAATTCGAAAATGTTCGCCCTGGTTTTTTCTTCCATTAAACAAATTCCATAATTCTGGACGTTGATTTTTGGGATTCCATTGACCAAAATCATCCCGATGTGAAAATATACGCTCTTTCGCACGGGCTTTTTCCTCATCTCTTCTTGCGCCACCTAGGCAGGCATCGAATTTATACATCTCAATAGTATCCAGTAAGGTTGTAGTTTGAAGTGAATTTCTAGATGCATTTAATCCGGTTTCCTCTTGCACGCGACCTGAGTCTATGGAATCTTGCACCGATCCAACAATCAATTTCACCCCCAATTGAGACACTAGATGGTCTCTAAATTCAATGGTCTCAGGGAAATTATGTCCCGTATCTATATGAACCAATGGAAAAGGTATTTTTGCTGGCCAAAATGCTTTTTTTGCTAAATGCGTGACAACGATGCTGTCTTTTCCACCGGAAAAAAGAATCGCTGGATTTTGAAATTGCGCAAAAACTTCCCTTATAATAAAAATTGCTTCGGCTTCTAATTCTTGCAAGTGTTTTAGTCTGTAATTCATGGATTTAGGCATAACTTATAAGGTATTGAATACAGTTAATTATATAACAATGGGGATGGTTCAGAATCTAATTAAACTAGGTAGATATTAAATTGCACATTCCTGTTGTATGAAATCAACCAATGTATTGCCACATTCTTGGATCGAAAATTTCCCGGTTTCAATTTTTAAATCAGGCAGTTTGGGCGGTTCGTATGCCGAGTCAATACCTGTAAATTGTTTAATCTCGCCAGATCTTGCTTTTGCATAAAGACCTTTTACGTCTCTATTTTCACATATTTCGAGTTCAGCGCTGATGAAAATTTCTTTGAAATGTGCAGCACCAATTATTTGTTTAGCCAATATTCTATCTTCTTCAAATGGTGAAATAAATGATGCAATAACGATGAATCCAGCTTGACAAAACAATGATGCTACTTCTGCAACCCGTCGAATATTCTCTTTTCTCGATTCATCACTAAAGTTTAAATCGCGATTTAATCCTGACCGTATATTATCGCCATCCAATACAAAAACAGATTTGCCTTCATTAAATAATTGTTTTTGAGTAAAATTAGCTAAAGTTGACTTCCCAGATCCGCTCAAGCCAGTTAACCAAAGAACTAGGGGTTTATGCTGGTTTTTTTCAATTCGATCTTGTAGACCAACAGAAAATGAGTAAGGTGTGATATCTAGAACGCTCATAATTAAACTTTAAAATTTCGATTCATTGTTTTGGGACAACAGTGTGCTGTTTGGGGAAATATAAACGTTTTCAGAATTCGTAAAGTCTGTATTGCTAGAATGCTGATGGTTTGTCTTTTCGCGTCCGATTCGAATATATTTAAACCAAACTCGTTCATGAAAATAATATAAAATCATTTTAGTAAATACCTCAAAGCCGCCAATGGCTAATCCTATTTTGATTGAACCTGTAATAATGTATGAAACCACCATGGTATCAATAGTGCCTACTACACGCCAAGAAATGGTTTTGAGGAGGTGTCTGAATTTATCGGATTCTCGCAGTGATTTACGCATAACTATTTATATTACTATTGATTAATATATTTGAACGGAGAACAAATTAAGCTTCAAGTATAAATGAAGGATTAAGTAAATCCTCCTTATTGAATAAAAGGGGGAAGTCCTTATTGTTAATATTAGTTGGATCAAAAACGTAACATTTACATCCTGAACGAATCGCAATAGCATAGGCTGCTGCAATATCCCATTCCATGGTAGGACCTATACGCGGATAGATCGACGCTGCGCCTTCTGCAACCATACACAATTTTAAACTTGATCCCATGGATACAAAAGAAGTTAGATTAAATTGGGTTTTTAAATGAGAATAATAGCTCTCCAATTCCGGGTTGGAATGAGACCTTGAACCTACTACAATCAATGGAGAAATGTTCTTTTTTGATTTTATTTTTGTTCGTGATTTGGGGATGATTTTGAATGCTTCGTCCACCATTGCCGTGTAAGCAAAATGATCATCATTCCAGTAAATACGATTTTTTGCTGGTGCAAAAACGACACCTAAAATCGGCACAAAATCATCTTGGTTGGTGCGCTCAACCCAACAAATGTTTACAGTGAATTCCCCATTTCTTTGAATGAATTCTTTCGTTCCATCTAACGGATCGATCAACCAATAAGCATTCCAACTTTTGCGGGTTTCATAATTTTCCAGTGGACTTTCCTCAGAAATAATGGGTGCATGATTTATTTGAATTAATCCGTTTACAATCGTTTCTTGTGCAATCAAATCGGCTGCGGTTAAAGGACTAGAATCAGATTTTTCAGATATTTCATAGTTTGAATTGTAAATTTTCATAATCTGCTCTCCAGCAAGAAGTGCAATTTCTAAAATAGATTCAATGTAGGGTCTAATTGGGTAAAGCTTTCCAGACATTTGTGAACCAATTGTTTGCATTTTATAAGATGTTAATAGTGTGTGAAATTGTTAAGAATGTAGTGTAGTCAAATTTCTAGTTTTAATGTTGTACGCTTCTCGTTTACGTGTATCAAAGGTGCAAAATAATAAATATCCTATTAATTTAATAGGATAATGTTGTTAATTCCTTGTTAACTGAAAAAAACCTGTTTTGGGGAAGCCTATTGTGCAATTTGTTTTGCTGAATTTGATAAAAAAAGTAAATTGCATTGGTGTTAACGAAACGAGTAAAATATGCTTTGAATGCATTAACTTTTATTGCTAGAAATACAGATAAATCGTTTGTCCGTTCTGATGAAATTTCAGAATCACAGAGAATTCCCGTTAAATTTTTGGAATCTATACTTACGGAGTTAGTTAAATCAGGTATTTTGGGAAGCAAAAAAGGGAAAAATGGGGGATATTTTTTACTGCGAAACGCCCACGATGTGCAGTTAGTTGAGATAATGAGAATGTTTGATGGCGCTATAGGTCTTATACCTTGCGTTACCTATCAATATTTCAAACCTTGTGAAGATTGCGAAGATGTAGAAACCTGCAAGATTCGTAAAGTGTACAAAGATTTAAGAGACCTAAACGTAGAATTTCTCAAAGGAAAGAGCTTAGCTGATATCCTTTAATTTCATAGGGTTTACAACCAGTGTAAAATACACAAAGCGTTAGTCAAACTATTAGAATATCGGACTTGTTGCTCTTACGTAACAGTATACCAATGCATCATTGATTTGTAATTCCGTCTTATTTTATGCACATATTATCTAAACGACAATATTTTCTGTCGAATTCCACCCCCGTTTTCACTTGCTATCTGTTATCTTTGAAAAACGAACATTTATGGAAGCAAAATTTTCTCCTCGAGTAAAGGAAGTCATACAA
>JACCDS010022779.1_pt1 | contig 31262 bp, 25 predicted proteins | sample 7446441 | NCBI WGS metagenome assembly JACCDS01 (sample SAMN15323445, study PRJNA562643) | freshwater metagenome | isolation source: river surface water | place: USA:Blue River Watershed | collected 2017-08-17
ATCGCTCCGAGCTTCCGCTGGAGCATTTGAGCACCGTCGCAGGACGCGTGTGTCCAAATGAAAAACCCCGGATTTCCTTTGCGTTCAAAGAAAAATCCGGGGTTTCGTATTACTGGCGGAGACGGAGGGATTCGAACCCTCGATACAGGTTTAAGCCCATATGCTTCCTTAGCAGGGAAGTGCCTTCGACCTCTCGGCCACGTCTCCACACTTGCCGCCCGATTTAATTCCCCGAGCTGCAAAAACAACGATTCTAGCTTTAGGCAAGAGATTGGTCAATCCGCAATCTTCACGAATCTGCCCGTCTCACCCTCATTTTGTCTTTACTGCCTGCTCGACCACGGACAGCGTATCGCCCTCCTCCAGTCCGTCCGGCGGGTTCAGCACCACACGGTCGTCCATGGCGACTCCGGAAAGTACCTCGATCTTCATGCCGAAGTCCTTGCCCAGCCCGACGGGCACCAGCCGCACCTTGCCGTTTTCCCCGACCAGCGCAACCCGCGGCCCCTCGCCGCGCAGCAGCAGCGCATTCACCGGCACGGTCAGCCCGCCGCGCTGGCTGAGCGGCATTTCGACCTGAACATATGAGCCGGGCAGCAGCTGCCCGTCTGCATTGTCGATGCCGACCTCGACCTGCAGGCTGCGGCTGGCCGGATCGATGGCCTTCGCGGTGCGCGTCACCGTTCCCCTGAACGACTGCCCGGCGAGCTCGGCCTGCGTGATGTTGACCTTCTGCCCTGCCTGCACGCCCTTCGCATAAGCCTGCGGCACATACACATAGGCGCGCAATGCACTCGTCTGCGTCAGCACGAACAGCGGCCTGGCCGCATTCGCATCGATCAGGTCGCCGACGTTGACGTTGCGCTTCGTGACCACGCCGTCGAACGGCGCAAGCACGCGCGTGAATGACAGCAGCTCGCGCAACCGCTGGATGTTCGCGTCGACGGAGGCCAGCGCCGCGGCCGACTGCTCATACGCGCTGCGGCGCTCGTCATATTCCTGCTGCGACACCGCGCGCTGCTCGAGCAGCCCTTTCCATCGCTCCATCGTGCTCTTCGCAAGGTTCAGCGACGACACCGACTGCTGCCGCGCCGCCACCGCCTGCGCCAGTTGCTGCTCGAGCTCGGGACTGCTGATCTCGGCCAGCAGCTCCCCCTTCCTGACGGGCGCGCCGATGTCATGGGTCCAGCGGGTCAGGTAGCCGCTGGCGCGCGCCGCAATCGGCGACTCGACCATGCCGAGCAAGGTGCCCGGCAGCGGCAGCGACTGGCTGCTGCCTGCCATCTCGGGATGAACGACCGTGACGGTGACGGCGGCATTTTTTTCGGTGCTCGCCGCCAGCGCCTTCGCCTGCGTGTGGTTGCGCCACAGCGAGAAGCCTCCGCCGGCCAGCAACAGCCCGAGGACGATCACGAATCCCGCCCGCATCCGCTGCCAGACGCGCACGCGGTTCACGCCGAGTCGCCCGGACGGATGGATGGCCAGCGAAGAATGACGTTGCTGTGTCATGGCTCAGTTTCCTGCAGTGGAAAGCGCAGCGCTGCGCGTGCGGCGTGCGATGAATCGATGGACGGCCGCGAACACGACCGGCACGAAGAACAAGGTGGAGACGGTGGCGAAGATCAGGCCGCCGATCACGGCGCGGCCAAGCGGCGCATTCTGCTCGGCGCCCTCGCCGATCGACAGCGCCATCGGCAGCATGCCGATGATCATCGCGGAGGCCGTCATCAGCACTGGGCGAATCCGGGTCGCGCCGGCCTCCAGCGCAGCCGACAGCGGCGGCACGCCGGCATCCAGACGCTGCCGCGCGAATGACACCATCAGGATGCTGTTCGCGGTCGCCACGCCCATGGTCATGATCGCGCCGGTCAGCGCCGGCACGGACAGGTGGGTGCCGCTCAGGAACAGCATCCACGCAATGCCGGCCAGCGCTGCCGGCAGCGCGCTGACGATGATCAGCGGGTCGAGCCACGACTGGAAGTTCACGACGATCAGCAGGTAGACCAGCACGATCGCGCCGGCCAGCCCGAGCAGCAGCCCGATGTACGACGACTCCATCGTCTGCACCTGTCCGCGCAGCGTGATCTTCGCGCCCTTGCCGAGCTTCGGCTCAACTTCAGCGATCTGCTTCTTCAGCTCCTTCACGACGCTGCCCATGTCGCGACCCTGCACGCTGACGTAGATGTCAACCACATTGCCGATATCGTAGTGCGACACGACCGCCGGCTGCACCGCCGGTCGGGCAGTGACGAGGTTGCCGAGCAGCTGCGGCTGCCCGCCGCTGGGTGCTACCGGTGTACGCATCAGCGCCTCCATCGAACCCATCTGGTGCTGCGGCGTCTGTACGAGCACGTTGTAGACGACGCCGTTGGTCGGGTTCAGCCAGAACGACGGCGTCGTCTGGAAGCTGCCCGACAGCGATACCAGCACGTTCTGCGCGACGTTTGCCGCAGTCAGGTTCAGCTGCTGCACTGACGTACGGTCGATGTCGAGCGCCAGCGTCGGCTGGTTCATCCGCTGGTGCACATGCACGTCCACGGTGCCCGGGATCGCCTGCACCTTGCGCGCAAGCTGCTGTGCCAGCGCGAAGTTGCCCTTCAGGTCCTTGCCGGAGAACTGGATGTCGATCGCCGCCGGCGCGCCGAAATTCAGGATCTGCGACACGATGTCCGCCGGCTGGAAGTAGAACTCGGTGCCGGGGAAGCGTTTCGGCAGCTCGCGCCGCAGGTTGTCGATGTATTCAGCCGTCGGCCGGTGCCCCTCTTTCAGGGAGATCATGAACTCGGTATCAATCGCACCGAAGGTGCCGGCGTTGTTGTACGACAGGTTAATGCCGCTGATCGGGACACCGATGTTCGCGAGTACCGTGCCGAGCTCGGTGGCCGGAATCAGTTCGCGGACGACGCGCTCGGTCTGGTCGGCCACGCGCGCGGTCTCTTCAATGCGCGTGCCGGTGGGCGTGCGCGTGTGCATGCGGATCTGGCCTGCGTCGACGGCCGGGAAGAAATCTTCGCCGAGCCGGAAGAACAGACCGCAGGACAGCACGCAGAACGCAAGGAAGCCGAGCCCGAACGCGCGCCGACGCACCAGCAGCGCCGACAGCGCGGCGACATAGGTGCTGCGCATGCGCTCGAACGCGCGGTCGAAACGGTGATGGATGCCGCCGAACCAGCCGGTCGGCGCTTCGCCGCCGTGCTTCGCCGCCTGCTTCATCATCAGCATGGCCAGCGTCGGCACCAGCGTGCGCGACAGGAAGTAAGACGCAAGCATCGCGAACATCACCGCCTCGGCCAGCGGCACGAACAGGTAGCGCGCGACGCCGGTCAGGAAGAACATCGGCAGGAACACGATGCAGATGCACAGCGTCGATACCAGCGCCGGCACCGCAATCTCGCCGGCGCCGTCGGCGATGGCAGTCAGCAGGTCCTTGCCGAGATGCAGGTGACGCTCGATGTTCTCGATCGTCACCGTCGCATCATCGACCAGAATGCCGATCGCCAGCGTGAGCCCGCCGAGGGTCATCAGGTTGATGGTCTCGCCAAGGGCATTCAGCGCAAGGATGGACGACAGGATGGACAGCGGAATCGATACCGCGATGATCAGGGTACTGCGCCAGCTGCCGAGGAAGAGCAGGATCAGCGCGGCCGTCAGGCAGGAGGCAATCACGGCCTCATGCACGACGCTGCTGATCGCGGCTTTCACGAAGATTGACTGGTCGAACAGCAGCGACAGCTCGAGGTTGTCCGGCAGGCCTTTCGCGATCTCCGGCAGCTTCGCACGCACGCTGTCGACTACTTGCACGGTCGACGCGCCGCCGTTCTTCATCACTGACAGCAGCACGCCGCGCTGTCCGTTCTGCTTGACGATGTTCACCTGCGGCGAGAAGCCATCGCGCACATGCGCGACTTCCTTCAGCCAGGTGACCGAGCCATTCACGCTGCGCACCGGCAGCTCGTTCATGCCGGCGATCGTGTCGGGCGAGCCGTTCAGCCGGACTGAATGCTCGAGCTCGCCAATCTTGGCGGTGCCGGACGGCAGGATCAGGTTCTGCGCGGAGATCGCATTGACGACATCGGTCGCGGTCAGCCCCTTGGCCAGCAGCGCCTGCGAATCGAGGTCGACCGATACCACGCGCGATTTGCCACCGTACGGGAATGGCACGGCGGCGCCGGGCAAGGTGATCAGCTGCGTGCGTACCTGTGTGAACGCGATGTCGTTCATCTGCTGTTCCGACAGCACGGAGCTCGACATGCCGACCTGCACCACCGGCACGCTGGACGCGGAATACGTGATGATCAGGGGCGGCGTGGTACCGGCGGGCAGCTGCCGCAGCTGGGTCTGGCTGACCGCCACCACCTGCGCCAGCGCCGTCTGGATATTCGCGGCCGGCTGGAAGAACAGCTTGACTACCGTGATGCCGGACATGGACTGCGACTCGATGTGCTCGATGTCGTTGACCGTGGTCGTCAGTGCACGCTCGGTGACGGAGGCGATCCGGTTGCCCATCTCGGCCGCAGGCAGACCGTTGTACTGCCAGACGATGCTGATGACGGGGATGCGAATCTCGGGAAGGATGTCGGTCGGCGTGGACCGCAGCGCAAAAGGCGTAGCCAGCAGGATCATCAGCGCCATCACGATATACGTGTACGGCCGCCGCAACGCGAGGTCAACTAACCACATGAGGATGTCCGGATTTTGTCAGCCGCCTGTCAGGGTCTCCTCCCGGCGGTCTTGGAAGTAATTCCGGAAGATTATGTCACGCGCTTCCGCAAAAAAATAAAGGCGGGGAACAGCTCCCCGCCTTGTATTTTGCAAAGCTGGCGACCGTCATGGATTAACGGTCGCCGCCGGCATCAGGCCTGCTCGAGGCCGAATGCCTTGTGCAGTGCGCGCACTGCCAGCTCCATGTACTTCTCGTCGATCAGCACCGAGATCTTGATCTCGGAGGTCGAGATCATCTGGATGTTGATGCTCTCTTCCGACAGCGTGCGGAACATCTGCGATGCGATGCCGACATGGCTGCGCATGCCGACGCCGACCACCGAGACCTTCGACACTTTCGCGTCGCCGATCACGCTGCCTGCGCCGAGCTTTTCCTTCACGCCGTCGTTGATCAGCTTCAGCGATTTTTCATAGTCGCCGCGCGGGACGGTGAAGGTGAAGTCCGTCTTGCCGTCGACCGACTGGTTCTGGATGATCATGTCGACTTCGACGTTCGCATCGGCGACCGGGCCGAGGATCTGGTACGCGATGCCGGGGCGATCCGGCACGCCCATCACAGTGATCTTGGCTTCGTCGCGGCTGAAGGCTATGCCGGTGATGGTGGCTTGTTCCATGTGGGTGTCTTCCTCAAACGAAATCAGGGTGCCGGAGCTCGCTTCTTCCTCCAGCGGCATCAGCGGGTCGGTCAGCGAGGACAGCACGCGCGTCGGTACGCGGTAGTTGCCGGCGAATTCGACCGAGCGGATCTGCAGCACTTTCGAACCGAGCGACGCCATCTCGAGCATTTCCTCGAAGGTGACCGTCTTCAGGCGGCGCGCATCGGAGACAACGCGCGGGTCGGTCGTATAGACGCCGTCGACGTCGGTGTAGATCAGGCATTCGGCCGCCTCCAGCGCCGCGGCGACTGCGACGGCCGAGGTGTCGGAACCGCCACGGCCGAGCGTGGTGATGTTGCCGTCGCCGTCAATGCCCTGGAAGCCGGTGATGATCACGACGCGGCCGGCGTCGAGGTCCTTGCGCACCCGGGCGTCGTCGATCGACTGGATGCGCGCCTTGGTGTACGCATTGTCGGTGAGGACCGGTACCTGCCAGCCGGTATAGGACACGGCGTCCTTGCCGATGGCCTGCAGCGCAATCGCCAGCAGCGCGACGGATGCCTGCTCACCGGTCGAGGCCAGCATGTCGAGTTCGCGCGGATCCGGCGTACCGGTAATTTCCTTCGCGAGTCCGAGCAGTCGGTTGGTTTCGCCGGACATTGCCGAAGGCACGACGACGATCTGGTGGCCGGCGTCATGCCATTTGGCGACGCGGCGCGCGACGTTCTTGATGCGCTCGGTGGAGCCCATCGAGGTGCCGCCATACTTGTGAACAATCAAGGCCATAGGGGACGGGAGTTTGCTTTGAAACAAACCCGGCATTTTACATGCTGCAACGCGGAAAGCCAATCGGCGGGATTGGCGCGCGGCGGTTCATTCAAAGCGGATAGTGGCAGGCGGCTGAGAAGCTGAGCGTGGTCAATGTATCCCGGCATTCCGTTGGCGCGCTTCCGAGGCGGGAAGACTTATCCGCTCTCCATCGGCAACCATGACATTCTGATGCCCTCGCCTGTCGCGGACACGCGCGCATCCATCCCCACACCGGCCGCAAAAATCAGCGCGTTGTCCAGGTACACCAGCGGCAGCCAGGCGCGCAGTGGCGCGGCGATGCCGGCTTCCTGATACAGATTTTTCAGCGAACGAGACGGCCGTGAGGCGGCAAGCTGAAGCCGCTCGCCACCCAACCGGGGGCGCAAATGCAATTCGCCCCGCCGTAGATGTTCGGCCGGCACGCCATCGCCTGCCGCATCGAACAGCAAGGCGCCCCGCCATTCCGGTAACTCAATGCGGCGCTCCCCCTGCCACCGCACGCCGACGGTGCCGCCAGGCGGCTTACCGGCAACCTGCGCGGTCCCGACCAGCATGGCGCCGTGCCGCTGCAGCCGCAAACCGACAAGGTCGAGCGACGGCTGTGCATCAGGCGCAGCAAAACACATTTGCTCACGCAGCTGCGCCAGCTGCGCCTCGCCGGGCAACCTCGCCGCACCTCGCAGCGCCAGCCAGTATCTCAGCAGATTCGCGGCGCGTGCCGGATTCAACCGCCCCAATGGCTCGATCGACAGCGCATCGCCATCGGCGCAGCGGGCGTGATCGATGGCGGCCAGATCGTCCAGCAAGGGCTGCACTGCCTGAGCATGCCGGGCACTGCGCGCAATTGCAGCAGAAGCGCCGGGAAAATGCTGTTCGACCAGCGGCAAGATCGTGCGCCTGACCGCATTGCGCCGGTAACGCATATCGTCGTTCGATTCGTCGACGATATGCGGCAACCCCAATTCAGCGACAGCCTGCTCGAGCTCGCTGCGACGGCAGTCGAGCAAGGGCCGGCCCAACACCAGCGGCGGCCCCAGCAGCGCATGCGCATCGTCATGGTCGGCCATCCCCGACAGGCCGCGCAAGCCGGTACCGCGAAACAGCTGCAAGAGCACCGTCTCAGCCTGATCATCCTGATGATGCGCCGTGAGGAGCACCGCGACGCGATGCCGGCGGCACAGTTCGCCCAGTGCGCGATAACGCGCCAGCCGCGCCGCCTGCTCGATACCTTGTTCGGCAATCTCGGTGAGCGTGACGCGTTCGGCGTCAAAGGCCACGCCAGCGTCTGCCGCCTGCTGTGCGCAATGTGCGAGCCAGAGATCGGCATTCGGGCTCAGGCCATGATGAACATGAAAGGCAAACAATGGCCGGCCATGGCGGCGGCCTCTGTCGGCCAATAGCCTCAGCAGCAGCGATGAGTCCAGTCCGCCACTGTAGGCGAGTGCAATCGCGCCGTCAGATGCGACAACGCGCGCCAGAATCGCTTCCAGCGCGCGTTCGAATCGTGCAGCGACTGCCTCTGCAGCCTTGTTCTTTGTGTTCGCCTTATTCAGAGGGGGAGATTTCCTTGAATTTCCCATAGCTCATCAGCTTCTCGTGCCGCGCAGCCAGCAGGTCTTTGGTCTTCATGCCCTGGAACTGGCGCAGCGAGTCGGCCAGCGCGCGCTTGAGCAGCACGGCCATTTGCTTCGGATCGCGATGCGCGCCGCCCAGCGGTTCGTTGACAATCTTATCGACCAGATTGAGCGCCTTGAGCCGATGTGCAGTCAGGCCCAGCGCCTCAGCGGCGTCGGCCGCACGCTCGGCGGTCTTCCACAGGATCGATGCGCAGCCTTCCGGCGAGATCACCGAGTAAGTCGAGTATTGCAGCATCAGCACCGCATCGCCAACGGCAATCGCCAGCGCGCCGCCGGAGCCGCCCTCGCCGATGATCGTCGCAATGATCGGCACCTTCAGCTCCGCCATGGCATACAGGTTGTGGCCGATCGCCTCTGATTGGCCACGCTCTTCGGCGTCAATACCCGGGAACGCGCCCGGCGTATCAACGAAGGTGAACACCGGCAGGTTGAATTTCTCGGCAACCTTCATCAGCCGCAGTGCCTTGCGATAGCCTTCCGGCTTGGACATACCGAAGTTGCGCAGCGCGCGCTCCTTGGTGTCTCGCCCCTTCTGATGGCCCAGCACCATGCAGGCCTGCCCATTGAAGCGCGCCAGGCCGCCGACAATGGACTGGTCGTCCGCATAAGTGCGGTCGCCGTGCAGCTCATGGAAATCGGTAAAGATCTCGTTGACGTAGTCAAGCGTGTAAGGACGCTGCGGATGGCGGGCGATCTGAGACACCTGCCAGGGCGTCAGTTTCGCGTAGATATCTTTCGTGAGTTGCTGGCTCTTCTGCGACAGCCGGTCGATCTCTTCACTGATGTCGACGGCGGAATCTTCCTGCACGAAGCGCAGCTCTTCGATTTTGGCTTCGAGTTCAGCAATCGGTTGCTCAAAATTGAGGAAAGTAGTTTTGCTCACGGTAACTCCTTGTTGTCCTGGCAATCCGGCGGGCAGCTGCCCAGCGACGGAATGCTATCAATCTTGCATCAGGAAAATCAATATTCTACAGGCACGGGGTCGAGCGAGCGCCACAGGTACCAGGTGGCGACAGTACGCCACGGCTCCCAGTTGGCGGCAACCTCGCGCGCATCGCTGCGCGACACCGGCTCCCCGGAAAAATAGTTAATGCTGATGCCGCGCAGCAGCCCGACATCGTCGAGCGGCAAGACGTTCGGTCTCAGCAAATTAAAAATCAGGAACATCTCGGCAGTCCAGCGGCCGATACCGCGAATCTGCACCAGTTCAGCGATGACGTCTTCGTCATCCATCGACGACCAGTCTTTTTCATGGACGGTGCCGTCGCGGAAATGCAGCGCCAGATCGCTCAGGTATTCGGCCTTGCGCTTCGACAGCCCGCAGCTTGCCAGCTTTTCCACGCCCAGCTTTTGCATGGCCGCCGGCGTCATTCGCGGGCAGGCCGTCAACAGCCGTTCCCATACTGACTGCGCCGCCTTCACCGAGATCTGCTGCCCGACGATCGACCTTGCCAGCGTGACGAACGGATCGCCACGGCCGACCAGCTGCAAATCGCCAAACTGCGGAATCAGGCGACGCAGGATACGGTCGCGCTTCATCAGCTCGGCCTTCGCGTCTTCCCAATAATCTGGACTCAGGGGTGCGGGCTTTTTCGCCATGTTCGTCGGGCCTGCGGGTTACGCCCTGCGCCACTCGGTAACGCCACCGGGCTTGTCTTCAAGCACGACGCCCTTGGCGAGCAGGTCGGCACGAATGCGATCGGCCTCGGCGAAATTCTTGTCCTTCTTGGCCTGTACCCGCGCAGCGATCTGCACGGCGACATCGGCATCGGCCAGGCCGTCCGGCATGCCGCCTTGCAGAAAGGCCTGCGGCTCACGGCCCAACAGGCCGAGCACATTCGCCAGCCCTTTCAACTGCCGCGCCAGCGCCGGCGAGCGAGTACGGTTGACCTCGGTAGCGAGATCGAACAGCACGGCGATCGCAATCGGCGTGTTGAAGTCGTCATTCATCGCATCGGCCAAGCGCTGAGCATAGACGTCAGACGAATCAGGCTCGCCAGACTCGGGCGGCGTCTCTTTCAGTGCGGTGTAAAGCCTTGTGAGCGCTGTGCGAGCATCGTCGAGATGTGCGTCGGAATAATTCAACGGGCTGCGGTAATGGGCGCGCAAAATAAAAAAGCGCACGACCTCAGCGTCATAGCGCTGCAGCACCTCACGAATAGTGAAGAAATTGCCGAGCGACTTCGACATTTTTTCATCGTCGACGCGCACGAAACCATTGTGCAGCCAGTAGTTGACGAAACGCTTGCCGCTGGCACCTTCGGACTGTGCAATCTCGTTTTCGTGATGCGGAAACTGCAGGTCTTGTCCGCCGCCATGGATGTCGAAATGTTCGCCGAGCAGCTCGCACGCCATGGCCGAGCATTCGATATGCCAGCCCGGGCGACCGCTGCCCCAGGTCGACGCCCACTTCACTTCGTCCGGCTCGGACTCGCGCGACGATTTCCACAGCACAAAGTCAAGCGGGTCACGCTTGGCGCTGGCCACTTCGACGCGCTCGCCCGCGCGCAGGTCGTCCAGCGACTTGCCGGATAATTTGCCGTAGCCGACGAAATCGCGCACCGAATAATTCACGTCGCCATCGGCCGCCTGATACGCAAGGCCGTTGGCCTCGAGCTTGCCAATCAGCGACAGCATCTGCGGCACGTAGGCAGTGGCGCGCGGCTCATGGTCGGGCGGCTGCACGCCGAGCGCGGCCGCGTCTTCGTTCATTGCGGCGATGAAGCGGTTGGTCAGCGCAGAGATCGATTCACCGTTTTCGACCGCGCGCTTGATGATCTTGTCGTCGATGTCGGTAATGTTGCGCACGTAGGTGACGTCATAGCTGCTGGCGCGCAGCCAGCGCTGCACCATGTCGAACACTACCATCACGCGCGCATGGCCGAGGTGGCAGTAATCGTAGACCGTCATGCCGCAGACGTACATACGGACCTTGCCCGGCTCGATTGGCGTGAATACCTCTTTGTCACGCGCAAGCGTGTTGTAAATCTTGAGAACGCTCATGGATGGATGTGGAAGCGAGTAACAGGGAGCCGTGCGCTGCGCCCTGCTGGCCTGGCTGGGAGCCGCCGGCCTGTAAGCCGTCTTGCTGAACAAATCTGCCAGACGTCTTTTGATAAAATGCGAGTTTCGTTGAAGTATATCATCGAAGCCTTTCCGCTCCGCGTGCCACTGCGCACCGGAGCCTGCCCACTACCGCTTCATCAAAGGACTCGCATGCTGCGCCGCACATTCCTCGTCGCCGTTACCGCTTTGTCGTTCGCCGCAATTACCGGCACCGCTGCCGCAGAGAGCTTACCGAAAGTGTCGATGAAGACCAACCTTGGCGAGATCGTGCTGGAACTGAATCCGGAAAAAGCGCCGAAATCGGTCGACAACTTCCTGCAGTACGTGAAGGCCGGCTTTTACAACGGGACGATCTTTCATCGCGTGATCAACAACTTCATGATCCAGGGCGGTGGCTACGACGCCAAGGGCAATCTGAAGCCGACACGCCCGCCGATCGAGATCGAATCGGCGAACGGCCTGCGCAACCGCGAGTACACGGTCGCGATGGCGCGTACGGCCGATCCGAATTCGGCCAATTCCCAGTTCTTCATCAACACCAAAGATAACCGCTTCCTCGATTATCCCGGCCAGGACGGCTGGGGCTACGCCGTGTTCGGCAAGGTCATCAAGGGCGCGAACGTGGTCGACAAGATCGAATCCGTCGAGACCGGCGCGCGCGACAAGCCGCTGCAAGACATCGTGATCGAATCGGCCACCGTCATCGACTAATCTCACCAAACAAAGGAAACCCATGGCAGTCGTACTCACCACCAACCACGGCAAGATCACCATCGAACTCGACGCCGAGAAGGCGCCGAAGACGGTCGAGAATTTCCTCAACTACGTGAAGTCGGGCCACTATGACGGCACGATCTTCCATCGCGTGATCAATGGCTTCATGATCCAGGGCGGCGGTTTCGAGCCGGGCATGAAGCAAAAAGAGACCAACGATCCGATCGAAAACGAAGCCGCGAACGGCCTGTCGAACGACGCCTACACGATCGCAATGGCGCGCACCAACGATCCGCATTCGGCCTCCGCGCAGTTCTTCATCAATGTGAAGGACAATGACTTCCTCAACTACGCCGGCCCGAATAACTGGGGCTACTGCGTGTTTGGTAAAGTCAGCGACGGCACCGACGTCGTCGATGCGATCCGCAAGGTGCGTACCGGCAGCAAGGGCTTCCATGGCGACGTGCCGGTCGAGGACGTCATCATCGAGAAGGCCGAGATCGTCTGAGCCATTCAAGCATGAGCGTTCTGACCGACGCCCCTCTGAAAGCGCAGCCGGAAACGGTTGCGCTTTTTGTTTCAGACCTGCATTTGTCACCGCAGATGCCAGGAACGGCCGCTGCCTTTTTTCGTTTTCTCGACGAGCACGCCAGCCGCGCACGCCGGCTGTATCTGCTGGGTGATGTGTTCGAGTACTGGGCCGGCGACGATGATCTCGATGATCCGTTTAACCGTCAGGTGGTATCGGCACTGCGCCGCTTGAGCGATCGTGGCGTACAGCTGTACTGGATCGCAGGCAATCGCGATTTTCTGGCTGGCGACGAATTTGCGCGCGCCACCGGCATGAGCTTATTGCCCGACCCATACCTTGCCGAGATCGCTGGCCAGCGACTATTGCTGCTACATGGCGATGCACAATGCACGGACGACAGCGGCTATATGGCCTTCCGCCACCAGGTACGCCAGCCCGACTGGCAGCGTGCGTTCCTTGCCAGGCCGCTGGCCGAGCGCAAGGCGATCATTGCCGGCATGCGCGAGGGCAGCCGCGATGCGCAGCGCGGCAAGGCTATGGCGATCATGGACGTGAACGGCGATGCGATCGAGCGCCTGTTTGCCGAGCACAAGGTCACGCTGATGATTCACGGCCATACGCACCGGCCGGCGATTCACCGCACCAATGGCGGCGTGCGGCATGTGCTGCCCGACTGGGACTGCGAAAGCGCGGCCGTGCGCGGTGGCTGGCTGGCGCTGGCCGCCGATGGCAGCCTCACACGCGTGACACTGGCTGACGGAACTTAGCGCCAACGTCGCAACATGCGCCACGTTCAGAGCCCGGCCGCCTCGAGCACGGCAATCTCTTCATCACTGAACCCGGCCGCACGGCGCGCATCGACGTTGAACGGCCCCCGCAGCACCGGTGCCTTGTAGCGGACAGACAGCGCCGCATACGTCGCCACCGGATCGAGATGGTCGCGCTCGCAGAGCCAGCGATACCAGCGATTGCCGATCGCTACATGGCCGACTTCGTCGCGCAAGATAATGTCGAGGATCTGTGCTGCAGCCTCGTCGCCGGCCTGCGCCAGCTTGGCGCGTACGGCCGGCGTGGCATCCAGCCCGCGCGCTTCCAGCGTGCGCGGCACCAGTGCCATGCGCGCGACGACGTCAGCGGCGGTTTTCTCGGCCATTTCCCACAGGCTGTTGTGCGCACCGAAATCGCCGTAGGCATAGCCGAGCGACTGCAGGTGCTCATTCAGTAGCGTGAAATGCAGCGCCTCTTCGGCAGCGACCTGCAGCCAGTCGGCATAGAACTCGCGCGGCATGCGGTCAAAGCGCCAGACGGCGTCCAGCGCGAGGTTGATCGCATTGAACTCGATATGCGACAGTGCATGGATCAATGCGGCGCGACCTTCGACGGTGGTCATTGCGCGTCGCTCGACCTGTCGTGGCGGCACCAGCAGCGGACGGTCTGGCCGGCCGGGAATCATGGTGGCGGCGGTGGCGGTCAGCGCTGGCGCCTGCACGGTGTCGAGCGTCAGCTCGCCTGCCTGCCAGACGGCATGCATCGCTCGCGTGCCGGCAGCCTTGCTGGCCGGGTCGCACTGGCACAGCCAATGGTGTGCGAGTGAGCGAAGTTCGCCAGCGGCGTGAGGTGTGAGAGGGGCGTTCATGCGGTCGAGGGTAAAATGCCGGCTTGCCGATTAATCCGATAACACCCGACATTCTAATTCCCATGCCGATCTACCAGCTTGGCGACGCCCGCCCCTCGATTGACGAAACTGCTTACATCACCGATTCCGCGACCGTGATCGGCCAGGTCACGCTGAAAGCGAATTCCAGCATCTGGTATGGCGTCACACTGCGTGGCGATACCGAACCTATCGTGATCGGGGAGAACAGCAATATCCAGGAAGGCACCACGCTGCACACTGACAAGGGCTACCCGCTGACGATCGGCGACAACGTGACCGTTGGGCATCAGGCGATGCTACACGGCTGCACAATCGGCGACGGCAGCCTGATCGGCATTCAGGCCGTGGTGCTGAATGGCGCGAAAATTGGTCGAAATTGCCTGGTCGGCGCAGGTGCGCTGGTCACGGAGGGCAAAGAGTTTCCTGATAACTCGCTGATCATCGGTTCGCCGGCCAAGGCTGTGCGTACGCTGACGGACGAGCAGCTGGCCGGCCTGGCGATGAGCGCGGACATGTATGTGCAGCGCGCGAAAAACTACCGGCAAAACCTGAAGAAGATTGACTGAAGAATTTCCTCTGATGAGCGACACCCTGCAGAAATTCATGTTCGACAATTCGCTGGTTCGCGGCGAACTGGTCGACATTTCCCAAGCCTGGCGGCAAGTGCAACTGCTGCGCGCCTATCCGCCCGCTGTCAGCACGATGCTGGGCGAAATGATGGCGGCGGCCGCGCTGCTGTCGGCCAACCTGAAGTTCAACGGCACCATCATCATGCAAATCCATGGCGACGGTCCGGTGAAGCTGATGGTGGTCGAATGCGATGCCGCGCTGAAGCTGCGCGCCACCGCCAAACTGGCCGACGGCGCACAGATCGCCGAAGGCGCCATGCTGCAACAGCTGGTGAACATGCATGGTCAGGGCCGCTTCGCGATCACGCTCGACCCGGCCGACAAAGTGCCGGGGCAGCAGCCCTATCAGGGCATGGTCGCGCTGGACGGCGACTCGATATCGACCGTCATTGAAAATTACATGATGCGCTCCGAGCAGCTCGACACCAAGCTCTGGCTGGCCGCCGACCTGCAAGTCTCGCGCGGGCTGCTGCTGCAAAAGCTGCCGGATACCGGTGGCACGATCAGCAGCGACACCGATGCCGATGCCTGGAACCGTGCGGTAACGCTGGCCTCGACGCTCAGCAATGACGAAATGCTGTCTACCGACATCATGACGCTGATGCAACGGCTGTACTGGGAAGAGACAATCCGCGTATTCGAGCCGCTGCGACCTTCGTTCAGCTGCAATTGTTCGCGCGAGCGCGTGGGCAATATGCTCAAGCTGCTCGGTCAGGAAGAAGTCGACGATGCGCTGAACGATCTCGGCAAGCTGGAGATCAATTGCGATTTCTGCGGCCGTCATTATGGTTTCGACAAAGTCGATTGCGCGCAGCTGTTTGCCACCCACACCTTGTCCGATGCGGTACAGCCGCCGGGCAGCCAGCAGCATTGATTCCCTCTTTTTTGACCGCACCATGAGCAACCTGCCGCCCTGCCCCGCCTGCCAGTCGGGCTATACGTACGAAGTCGATGGCCTGCTGACCTGCCCGGAGTGCGGGCATGAGTGGCGCGCGGACGCGGCCGAAGACGATACTCAACGCGTGTGGAAAGATGCTTACGGTACGGTCTTGCAGGACGGCGACACGGTCACGCTGATCAAGGACCTGAAGGTCAAGGGCTCGTCATCGGTCGTCAAGGTCGGCACCAAGGTGAAGAACATCCGCCTGGTGGACGGCGATCACGACATCGATTGCAAGATCGACGGGTTCGGAGCGATGGGCCTGAAGACGGAGTTTGTGAAGAAGGCCTGACGGGGGTTTTGGCGGGTTCAGCATTGAGCGGAAAATGTGTCGCCGGAAAGCCTCAATGCCCGCTCGTCGCCGGCTTGGCCGGCGTCTTCGGCGCGCCTGACTCGACCACCTGCACGAAAATCTCGTTGTCTTTGATGAGGCCGAGCTCGTAACGGGCGCGCTCTTCGACCGCGCCGGTGCCTTCCTTCAGTTCCTGCACTTCGGAAGCCAGCTGCGCATTGCGCGCCTTGAGCTCCTGCTCTTTCGCCAGTGCGCCATCGAGCTGACGCGACAATTCCCAGACCCGCAGCCAGCCGCCCTTGCCGAACCAGAGCGGATACTGGATCAGAATGAGCAGCGCTGTCAGAAAAATCAGGAGCAGTCGCATGGGCGGGCGGAGCGGACGCGGCCGTCCGTGGACGGCCGCCGATGATGATGCTTACTTAATTTACTTCAGGTTGTAAAACGCCTGACGGCCAGGATAGCTGGCGATGTCGCCGAGGTCTTCTTCGATGCGCAGCAGCTGGTTGTACTTGGCCATCCGGTCCGAACGCGACATCGAGCCGGTCTTAATCTGCAGTGCGTTGGTGCCGACCGCGATATCGGCAATCGTCGAATCCTCGGTCTCGCCCGAACGGTGCGAGATGACGGCGGTGTAACCGGCGCGCTTGGCCATCTCGATGGCGGCAAAGGTCTCGGTCAGCGTGCCGATCTGGTTGATCTTGATCAGGATCGAGTTTGCGATGCCTTCGTCGATGCCCTGGCGCAGAATCTTGGTGTTGGTGACGAACAGGTCGTCGCCCACGAGCTGCACCTTCTTGCCGAGCGCCTGCGTGAGCGTCGCCCAGCCGGTCCAGTCGCTTTCGTGCATGCCGTCTTCGATCGAGATGATCGGATACTTGTCACACCAGGTCGACAGCAGATTAGTGAAGTCGCCGGCAGACAGCTTCAGGCCTTCGCCATCGAGGTGATACAGGCCGTCCTTGTAGAACTCGGACGCGGCGCAGTCCAGGCCCAGTGCGATCTGCGTACCCGGCTCGTAGCCGGCCTTTTCGATCGCCTGCAGAATCAGCTGGATCGCCTCTTCATGGCTCTTCACGGAAGGTGCAAAACCGCCTTCGTCGCCGACCGCAGTCGTCAGGCCCTTGTCGTGCAGGATCTTCTTCAGCATGTGGAAGACCTCGGCACCGTAGCGGATCGCTTCGCGGAAGCTGGGCGCGCCGACCGGGATGATCATGAACTCTTGCAGATCGAGGTTGTTGTCCGCATGCGCGCCGCCGTTGATGACGTTCATCATCGGTACCGGCATCTGCATCGCGCCCGAACCGCCGAAGTAGCGGTACAGCGGCAGACCGGCCTCTTCTGCGGCGGCTTTCGCCACGGCCATCGACACGGCCAGGGTTGCGTTCGCGCCAAGGTGCGATTTGTTGTCGGTGCCGTCGAGGTCGATCAGGGTCTGGTCGAGGAAGGCCTGCTCCGACGCGTCCAGGCCCATGATCGCTTCCGAGATCTCGGTGTTGATGTTCTCGCAGGCCTTCAGTACGCCCTTGCCGAGGTAACGGCTCTTGTCGCCGTCGCGCAGCTCAATCGCTTCGCGCGAGCCGGTCGATGCGCCCGACGGCACGGCAGCGCGGCCCATCACGCCGGATTCCAGCAGCACGTCGCATTCGACGGTGGGGTTGCCGCGCGAGTCCAGAATCTCGCGGCCTACGATGTCAACGATTGCACTCATTCAAAAATCTCCGAGGATAGTGTTGGTATTCTTTTGCGGCTCAGCGGCGTGCGCCGCCGGATCACTGAAAATCATCTTCGAGGAAAGGCTGGCCCTTGACCACACGGTCAATCGCCACCAGGCTCTGCAACAGCTCGCGCATGCGCGACAGCGGCACCGCGTTGGGGCCGTCCGACTTGGCCTGCGTCGGGTCCGGATGCGTTTCCATGAACAGGCCAGCCACGCCAACGGCCACTGCCGCGCGCGCCAGCACCGGCACGAATTCGCGCTGGCCGCCCGATGACGTGCCCTGCCCGCCCGGCAGCTGCACCGAATGCGTGGCATCGAACACGACCGGGCACAGCGACTCGCGCATAATCGCCAGCGAGCGCATGTCGGACACCAGGTTGTTATAGCCAAACGACGCACCGCGCTCGCAGGCCATGAAGCGGTCGGTCGACAGGCCAGCATCGCGCGCGGCGTCGCGCGCCTTCGCGATCACATGCTTCATGTCGTGCGGCGCCAGGAACTGGCCCTTCTTGATGTTCACCGGCTTGCCGGACTGCGCGCAGGCGCGGATGAAATCGGTCTGCCGGCACAGAAAGGCCGGTGTCTGCAGCACGTCCACCACGGCGGCCACCGGCGCGATCTCGTCGATTTCATGGATGTCGGTCAACACCGGCACGCCGATCTCGCGCTTCACCTTCGCGAGGATCTCGAGGCCCTTTTCCATGCCCAGCCCCCGAAACGACGAGCCCGAAGAACGGTTGGCTTTGTCGAACGACGACTTGTAGATGAACGGGATGCCGAGCCCGGCGGTGATCTCCTTCAGCTGGCCGGCGGTATCGAGCGCCATTTGCTCGGACTCGATCACGCAGGGGCCGGAGATCAGGAAGAACGGGCGGTCGAGCCCGACGTCGAAGCCGCAGAGATTCATGCCGCCTTCCTTTGCGCGGCGCCGTCTTTGTGCGCCAGCGCGGCCTTGATGAACGAAATGAACAGCGGGTGGCCGTCGCGCGGCGTGGACTTGAATTCCGGGTGGAACTGCACGCCCATGAACCACGGGTGCGCCTGTTCGCCGTTGCGCGGCAATTCCATGATCTCGCACAGCGACTCGGTCGGCGTGCGCGCCGACACCACCAGACCGGTCTGTTCGATACGGTCCAGATAATGGTTGTTCGCTTCATAGCGATGACGGTGGCGCTCGGTGACGTTAGCACCATAGATCTCGGCCGCCAGCGTGCCCGGCTGCACCGCACAGGTCTGCGCTCCCAGGCGCATCGTGCCGCCGAGGTCGGAATTCTCGTCACGACGCTCGACATGGCCGTCATGGTTTTGCCACTCGGTGATCAGCGCCACCACCGGATGCTCGGTCGCCGGCTCGAACTCGGTCGAGTTGGCGTCCTTCAGGCCGGCGACATTGCGCGCGTATTCAATCAGCGCGACCTGCATGCCGAGGCAGATGCCGAGGTAGGGCACCTTGTGCTCACGTGCGTAGCGCACGGCGGCAATCTTGCCCTCAACGCCGCGTTTGCCGAAGCCGCCCGGCACCAGGATTGCGTCATATTTGGTCAGGCTGGCCGGGCCGTTGGCCTCGATGTCTTCGGAGTCGACATACTCGATATTGACCCGCGATTCGGTATGGATGCCAGCATGGCGCAGCGCCTCGGTCAGCGACTTGTACGACTCGGTCAGGTCGACGTACTTGCCGACCATCGCGATATTGACTTCGCGCTTGGGATTCTCGAGCACCGAGACCAGGTGATTCCACATCGACAGGTCAGCATCTTTCGGATGCAGGTCGAGCCGGTCGCAAATGATGCGGTCCAAACCCTGATCGTGCAGCATCTGCGGGATCTTGTAGATGGTGTCGGCGTCCCACACCGAGATCACCGCGTCTTCCTGCACGTTCGAGAACAGCGAGATCTTGGCGCGCTCGTCATCCGGGATGCGGCGATCGGCACGGCACAGCAGCGCGTCCGGCGAAATACCGATCTCGCGCAGCTTTTGCACGCTGTGCTGGGTAGGCTTGGTCTTGAGCTCGCCAGCCGACTGCAGGTAAGGCACCAGCGTCAGGTGCACGAAGGCTGCACTGTTACGGCCGCTGCGCAGCGACAGCTGGCGCGCCGCTTCCAGGAAGGGCAGCGATTCGATATCACCGACGGTACCGCCGATCTCGACAATGGCCACTTCATAGCCTTCGGCACCGCGATGGATGAAATCCTGGATCTCGTTGGTAATGTGCGGAATCACCTGCACGGTCTTGCCGAGGTACTCGCCGCGACGTTCCTTACGGATCACGGATTCATAAATCTGGCCGGTGGTGAAGTTGTTCACCTTCTTCATCTTCGCAGTGATGAAGCGCTCATAATGGCCAAGGTCAAGGTCGGTCTCGGCACCGTCATCGGTGACGAACACTTCGCCGTGCTGGAACGGGCTCATCGTTCCGGGATCGACGTTGATGTAGGGATCGAGCTTGAGGAGAGTGACTTTCAGGCCGCGCGATTCGAGGATCGCTGCGAGGGACGCTGCCGCGATACCCTTGCCAAGGGACGACACGACGCCGCCAGTGACGAAAACAAACTTGGTCATTGCAGGATGTGCCGGAGGGCACTAGCGTGAAATTCGAATTATACCGCAAAGAACCTGCCCTTCCCGATCCATCTGCTCAAGGCGAGTAGCTGATTGACAGTCTTGCAAAATCCTGGCCGCCCTGGCTGTGCGGCACGCCCCGGATCTCGCTCCCACGCGCCACCACCGACGCCCGCACCGCCCACGCTCCGCGCTGCCACTGCATGCCGGCCTCGAGCTCGCGGGTAAGACGCCTCGGTTCGACCGCGCGCGGCTCGTCGCCGGCAAAGATCCCGCCTTGCAGCGTCGCATCGTAGCCGACTGCGCGAAGGCTGCCGCGCAAAAAGCCATACAGCCGGCCACCGCCATGGACCTGCAGTGCGCCGGCGCGCAGCGTCAGGTCGCCGGCGACATCGGTAAAGATATTGCCCGCCCGTGCGGCAATGCCGGCGCGAAGATCGGCATGCCCGCCCAGCCGCCAGTACGGACTGCGCCCGCCGAACTGCGCCACGATGCCCCATTCATTCGATAGCTGCGTGTCCCAGCCCTGCGGTTGCGGCTGATCGAGCAGACGGTGGAAAAATTTCTGCACCGGCCGGCCACCGGCGCAGGGGCCCAGGCATCCGAGGTCAAGCCCGAATGCGAGCTCGCTGCCATCGCTGCGCTCGATCCGATAAAAGAGGCCGCCGTATAGCCAGCCCGCATAGGGGCGGTCGCGCGGGCTCAGTTGCTCGGGATAGAGCTGTGCATTTTTCGCGGTGTACAGCTGTTGCCCGATACGCCAGCCGGCCGAGCGCCAGCCATCGGCATCGCGCACACGGTAGTTGCCGGACACGCGCAGGCCGCTGGTATAGAGCCCGTCGGCACGGTTGAGCAGCAACGAATCATTGTCGATATCGAGCGTCCAGGTCGGACGGCCACGGGCAAACAGCTCGCTCAGGCCGTCTGCGGTGGTTGCCGCGTCTGCCTGCGCTGCCGTGGCCGCGAGCGTCAGCAGTATGCCGATCGAAAAAGCGCGCATCGTCGGTATCCGGAAATGGAAACCGCCGGATGCTGACATGGGCGGCCGCTAGTCAGGACGATCATGCTCAATCGGCATTCGCGCATCGACACAGCGCCGGCTCGACCAGTAGCGCGGCGCAGCACAGCGAGGCTCGACGGCGATGGCGCGGCCATCCAGCTGCAGCGTCACCGCTCCGGCCCTGTCGCTGCGCAACACGCGGATGCCGCGCTGATGGTAACGCTCGACGATCTCCGGTTTCGGATGCCGGTAACGATTGCGATAGCCCACCTGAAACAGCGCAATCTGCGGCGCTACCGCATCCAGAAACGCCGGCGTCGACGAGGTGCCGCTACCGTGATGCGGCGCCAGCAGCACATCGGCGCGCAGGCGGTCACTGGCTCTGGCTACCAGCGCGCGCTCCTGCGCCGCTTCGATATCGCCGGCCAGCAGCACCGCCTGCTGGCCGACGCTGATTATCAGGGTGCAGCTGCGTGCGTTGGGGCGCGCATTGACGCTGCCTTCGGATAGATCGCTGACCGTCGGATGCAGGAACTCGAAACCGACGCCATCGATCTGCCAGCGCTGCCCGGCGATGCAGCTGACATGGCGCGCATCGATCAGCGGATGCGATACCGGCAACGACGATGCGACCCAGCCGACCGGAAGCGCCTGCAGCAGCGAGCGCGCGCCGCCCGCATGGTCGGCATCGCTGTGCGAGATCACGAGGCCGTCAAGCCTGTCGATGCCACGCGCCCGCAAATAAGGCAGGATCACGCGACTGCCGCCATCCGACTCGGCCGAGTAGGCCGGCCCGGTGTCATACAGCAGCCGGAAATTTGGCGTCTCGACCAGTACCGCATTGCCCTGCCCGATATCGAAGGCAGTCAGCCACAGGCCGGAACCCGGCGCGGCCGGCTGCGCGGTCAGCAAGGGCAGCCACGCCAGCGCGCCGGCCCAACGCATCGGCCAGCCGCGCGGCAACAGCATCCACGCGGTGCCGGCCAGTGCGATCAGCGTCGCCCAGACGCCCGGCTGCGGCGCTTGCCACACCGCCAGAGGCCATGCCGCCAGCCAGCCCAGGACTGTCGCCAGCAACTCAAGCGCCGCATGCGCGGCCAGCAGCAGCCAGCCGCACAGCGGTGCAGGCAGCACGCTCCCGAGCAAGGCCAGCGGCGTCACCACGAAACTCACCAGCGGAATCGCCATCGCATTGGCGAGCGGACTGACCAGCGATACCTGACCGAACATCAGCATCGTCAGCGGCAACAGCCCCAGCGTCACAGCGGACTGCGTCTGCATGGCCGAGCGCAGCTTGGCTCGCCAGCCGGCATCGACACCCTCGCCGCTGCGGCCGGTGGTAGCAAACAAGATGCAGCCGATCGCGCAAAACGACAGCCAGAATCCCGGCCACAGTACTGCCCACGGGTCCAGCAACAGCACTGCGAGCAGCGCGCAGGCCAGCACTTGCGAGGCCGGCACGATGCGTGAACTCCATAGCGCAGCCGCCGCGACGGCCAGCATCCACAAGGTGCGCTGCGCCGGAATGCCAAAGCCGGCCAATGCCACATAGCCGGCAGCGGCCAGCAGCCCGGCACCGGCGGCGACCTTCTGAGCAGGCAAGCGCAGCGGCCAGTCGCGTCCGACGAAGCAGGAGTGCCGCCACAGAAAATGCGCGAGTCCGGCCGCCAGCGCCGCAATCATCGTGATGTGCAGCCCGGAGATCGACACCAGGTGTCCGATACCAGTGAGGTTGAACAGGTCCCAGTCCGATGACGTAATGCCGCGCTGATCGCCAATGACCAGCGCGACGATGACGCTCGCATAGCGCTGCTCCGGCAGCGCGGTCGCGATGCGCTCGCGCAGCCACGCACGGACGCGGCCGACCACGTCGCGCAGGCTAAAGGCAAAGTCGTCCAGTAGCTGCGCCTTGCCGGGCCGGACATGGCCAATCGCACGCAGCCCTTCGGTCAGCCACCATGCCTCGACATCGAATCCCTGCGGATTGGCCAGCCCATGCGGCCGCTTCAGCCGCACGCCGAATCGCCAGCGCTGGCCGGGCAGCAGCAGCGGCACTGCGCCGTCCTGCGCATACCAGCCGAGCGACAGACGACGGGGCACGTATACCGGCGCGCCGTCAAGCTGCGCGCTGTCGACGTCGAAGTAGAACCGCACGCCGCCCGGTGTCGCATCCGGCAGGTTCGACACGATGCCGGTCACCTGCAAGTCGCGACCCTCAAGTGCGGGCGGCAACGCATCGGACAGGCGCTGTTGTGCGTGCCACAGGGACCAAGCACCCGCCAGTGCGGCAGCACCGAAGAAAATGGCGGCAAGCCTCGCTGCGCATTTCCAGGAGCAGCTTGCAGGCGATGTCGTGCGCCTCTGGCCCAACCCGTACGAGCACAACAGCAGTAACGCCCCGCCCGCCAGTAGCGACCAGACAGCGCTCTCCGCAGGCAGTGCGGCGCGCGTCTGCAGCCACAGCGTGCCGGCCAGCGCGCCGAGCGCAAGTGCGCGCACTCAGGCCATCATCAGGCTGCCAAGGCGGGGCAGCACGCGGGCGACGTTCTCAGTCGTCTGCCGGGCGATGTCTGCCAGCGGCTGGCCGCGCAACTCGGCCAGCACCGCAGCGATGCGGGGGAGCTGCGCCGGGGCGTTCACGCCCGGGTGCAGCCATGCAGGTGAAATGTCGGGTGCGTCGGTCTCGAGCGCGATCGCATCGGCAGGCAGGCCGGCCGCGAGCCGGCGGATCTGCAACGAACGCGGAAAGGTCATCGCGCCGCCGAATCCGAGCACAAAGCCGCGCTCAATAAACGCTTGCGCCTGCTGCTCGCTGCCATTGAACGCATGCGCAATGCCGCCGCAGACACGGATACGGCGCAGATGCTTCAGTAGCACATCTTGCGAGCGGCGCACATGCAGGATTGTCGGCAGATCAAAGTCGCGCGCGATCTTCAACTGCTCGACGTAGAAATGCTCCTGACGTTCGCGCAGCGGCCCTTCCTTGAGTTCAGGAATGAAAAAATCAAGGCCGATCTCGCCGATGCCGACAAAACGTGGATCGGCGATTGCCATCGCAACACGCTCGCGCAGCACGCGCAAGTCGTCGTCGGCTGCTGCGGCGACATACATCGGATGAATACCGAGCGCATAGACGCAGGAAGGTAAGGTGGACGCCAGCGTCGCGACGCGGTCAAAGCTGGCCATGTCAACCGCCGGCAGCACGATCCAGCGCACGCCGGCGTCCAGCGCCTGCTGCGCCAGCGCCGCCTGCGCGCCGCCAAATTCGGCGGCGTCGAGATGGCAGTGGCTGTCGATCAGCATCGCGCCGCCGCCGATGGCGTCAGACCAGGCCTTGCGCCGACAGGTGCAACACCCGGTCGCAACGGCCGGCCAGCTCCGTATCGTGCGTGACGATCACGAAGGCGGTGCCGAGGGTCTGCGACAGTTCGAGCATCAGGTCGAACACTTGTTGCGCGGTCTGGCGGTCGAGGTTGCCCGTGGGCTCGTCGGCCAGCACACAGGCCGGCTCGGTGACCAGCGCGCGCGCCAGCGCCACGCGCTGCCGTTCGCCACCCGAGAGTTCACCCGGCAGGTGGTTGATCCGCGCGGCGAGGCCGACGCGCTCAAGCAGCTTCGCGGCGGCGGCCTGCGCGTCGCGCCGGGGCACACGGCGAATCAGCAAGGGCATCGCGACATTATCCAGTGCAGAGAATTCCGGCAGCAGATGATGAAACTGGTAGACAAAGCCGAGCGAGCGGTTGCGCAACTCGCCGCGCGCGGTCTCGGACAACTTGCCGAAATCCTCACCCATCAGCGTCACGTCACCGCGCGACGGCACATCGAGTCCGCCGAGCAGGTGCAGCAGCGTCGATTTGCCCGAGCCGGACACGCCAACGATGGCGACGCGCTCGCCGCGCTGTACCGACAGGCTCACGTTGTCGAGCACGGTCAGCGCGTTGTCGCGCCCCTCGGAGAAGGTTTTGCCGAGCTGGCGGCAGGCCAGCACCTCGGTGATGGTGTCTTTCAGGTGGTCATTCATAGCGCAGCGCCTCGGCAGGACGGACGCGCGCAGCACGCCAGCTGGGATACAAGGTGGCCAGGAAGGCCAGAACGACGGCAATGCCGCCGATGCGGAAGACGTCCGGCCAACGCAGGTCGGAAGGCAGCGACGAGATCAAGTAGACGTCGCGCGGCAGGAACTGCACGCCCATCAGCCGCTCGATAAAGGGCACGATCACGTCGATGTTCAGCGCCACCGCCACGCCGAGCGTGACGCCGATCGCGGTGCCGAGCAGTCCGACCAGCCCGCCCTGGATAATAAATATCTTCATGATCGAGCGCGGCGACGCACCCAGCGTGCGCAGGATGGCGATGTCGGCCTGCTTGTCCGTCACCGTCATCACCAACGTGGAGACGAGATTAAAGGCGGCCACTGCGATGATCAGCGTCAGGATGATGAACATCATCCGCTTCTCGGTCTGTACGGCGGCGAACCAGTTACGGTTCTGCTGCGACCAGTCGCGCAGGTAGAGATCGCCCTTCAGCGTGGTGCTGAGCTCGGAAGCAACTTCCGGGGCGCGCTGCATATCCGCCACTTTCAGTCGCAAGCCGCTCGGGCCGGCCAGCCGGAAGAGGCGTTCGCCGTCTTCAATGTGAATAAAGGCCAGCGACGAATCGAATTCATAATGGCCGGCCTCGAAGATGCCGACCACCGTGAACTGCTTCAGCCTCGGTAGCACGCCGGCCGGCGTGACCTGCCCTTGGGGCGCGATCAGCGTCAGCTTGTCGCCGACTTTCAGCCGGAAACCGCGCGCCAGCTCCTTGCCGATCACGATATTGAATTCGCCGGGACGCAGCGCATTCAGGCTGCCGCTGATCAGCTGCGACGCTACCGTCGAGACTTTCGGCTCCTCCGCTGGCAGGATGCCGCGGACCATGATGCCGCGCACCACATCGTTACGCGTGATCATCGCTTGCCCGTCAACAAAGGGCGCTGCACCGCGCACTTCCGGGTGCTTGGCCACCTGCGCGGCCAGCGTGCCCCAATCGGACAGGCTGCCCGAGCCGTCGTAGAGCTCGATATGCGACAACACGGAAAGCATGCGGTCGCGCACGTCTTTCTGGAAGCCGTTCATCACTGAGAGCACGACAATCAGCGCCGCCACGCCGAGCGCGATGCCGGCCATCGAGATCAGCGAAATAAAGGAAATGAAGCTGTTGCGCCCGCTGCGCCGGCCGGCGCGCGTATAGCGCAGGCCTATCGTCCATTCGAAAGGCAAGTTAGTGAACAAGGCCAAACGGAGCTCCACTTGATTTGACAAGGCGGCAGTTTGCCATAGTCAAAGCGGCAGAACAAAAGCGCTGGCGCCACACCACAGTGCGGCCCGCGCCCGATCCCGTCGGTGCAGCGGACGGCGCCGACAGGCTCTACAATGCCGCCCCATGCGTGATGCCACCCTGCTCCTGCCCTTCGCCCTGCCGCCTGCCGAACACGCGCGCGACTTGCTCGCCGCGCTGAAAGCGCCGGCGCTGGCCATGATCCTGGCACGCGCGCAGCCCGGCCGCCGGATCGACTTCGAGCCTTTCGCCGCAGCGCTGCCGCACGAGGCGCTGCTGGCCGGCGGAACTGCCGACAACAGCCCACCGGTCGCCCACGCGCTGATGCGGCAACTTGGCCTGCCGGCGGAAAGCGGACACTGGTTCGTGCTGCAGCCGGTGCATTTTCATGTGGCGCGCGACCATCTGGTGCTGACCGATCCGGCACAACTGACGCTGGATGACGCCGACGCCCGTACCTTGTTCGACGCAGCGCAGCCACTGTTCGCCGAACTGGGCCACGCGCTGCGCTACGGCTCGCCCGCCTGCTGGTTCCTGCAGGCCAACACGTGGAATGGCTTGCGCACCTGCACGCCGGCCGCGGCCACCGGCCATAATGTGGATGTCTGGCTACCACGCGGTGCCGGCGAACGCGACTGGCGGCGGCTGCACAATGAAGTCCAGATGCTGTGGCATATCCATCCGCTCAACGAGCAGCGCGAAGCGCGCGGCCTGCTCCGCGTGAATGCGCTGTGGCTGTGGGGGGGCGCTGCCCACGGTGAGCCGCCGCCTGGGAATTTCGCGCAGCTGCTGGCCGGATCGCCGGCCAACGACAGGGCCGGGATGCCTGACACTTCCGATTCACCGCTGCACATCGACGCGTCGCTGGCCTCCAGCGCAATGGCAGGCGACTGGGGAAGTTGGCTGGCCGCACTGCAGGATATCGACCGCCGTCAGGCTGCTCCCTTGCTGGCAGCGCTGCGCTCAGGGGAGATCGCGCGCTTGACCCTGCAGCTGACCGACGCGCAACGTCTGCGCGAATGGCACCTTGGCCGAGGCGGCATGAGAAAATTCTGGCGCACGCCGTCGCTCGCCCGCCTCGCGGATTAGCACTGGCCCATGCTGGCCTCGGCCAGCCACCGAATTCTGCCCCTGACATCCGATGACTCGTCTCGCCACCCGCCCGTACTCGATCCGCCAAGCCGAACTGCTAGCGCAGAAAGGCCTGCATCCGGTGATGGCGCGGCTGATGGCGGCGCGCGGCCTGCTCGAACCCGGCGAACTGGCGACCGGGCTGGATGCGCTGATCCGGCCGGAAGCGCTGACGCATGTCGACCGCGCGGCCGGAATATTGGCGGACGCCATCGACGCCGGCAAGCGGCTGGTGATCGTAGCCGACTATGACTGCGACGGCGCGACCGCCTGCGCGGTCGGCGTTCGCGGACTGCGCGCGCTGGGAGCGACGGTCGATTACATCGTGCCGAACCGCTTCGAGTACGGCTATGGCCTGACGCCGGAAATCGTCGACCTGACCGTGCGCGAAAAATCGCCAGACATCATCCTGACCGTCGACAACGGCATTGCCAGCATCGCCGGCGTGACCGAGGCAAACCGGCGCGGTATTCCAGTGGTGGTCACCGACCATCATTTACCGGGAGCGGAGTTGCCGGACGCTGCCGTGATCGTCAACCCCAACCAGCCCGGCTGCGGCTTCCCGAGCAAGAACCTGGCCGGTGTCGGCGTGATGTTCTACACCCTGCTGGCACTGCGCGCCGAGCTGCGCCGCCGTGGCCGTTTCGATGCGGCCACGCAGCCACGGCTGGACGCCCTGCTCGACCTGGTGGCGCTGGGCACCGTGGCCGACGTCGTGAAGCTGGATGCCAACAACCGTGTGCTGGTCGCGCAGGGCTTGAAGCGCATCCGTGCCGGCCGCGCGCACGCGGGCGTGGCCGCGCTGTTCTCGGTGGCCGCACGTGACGCGCGGCGTGCAACGCCGTTCGACCTGGGCTTCGCCGCCGGCCCGCGGCTGAACGCGGCCGGGCGGCTGGCCGACATGTCGCTCGGTATCGAATGTCTGCTGACCGACGACACCGCGCGCGCGTGGAGCATCGCGCAGCAACTGGAGACCATCAACCGCGAACGACGTGAGATCGAGGCCGGCATGCAGGAAACGGCGCTGGCGTCACTGGAAGAGTTCGATCCGCGCGACAACGCCACGCTGACCCTGTTCGATCCCGACTGGCACCAGGGCGTAATCGGCATCGTCGCCTCGCGCCTGAAGGAAAAATTCTATCGGCCGACGATCACGTTCGCGCCGGCCGGCGACGGCACGATCAAGGGATCCGGCCGCTCGATACCGGGCTTTCACCTGCGCGATGCGCTGGATCTGGTCTACAAGCGGCATCCGCAACTGATCGAGAAATTCGGCGGCCACGCGATGGCTGCCGGTCTATCGCTGAATGAAGATGACTTCGACGCCTTTGCAGAGGCGTTCGAGCAAGTCGGCCGCGAATGGCTGACGCCGGCGGCGCTCGAGCATGTGCTGGAGACCGACGGCCCGCTCGAGCCGGAATATGTGAGCCTCGACTTTATCGCTCTGCTGGATGAGCAGGTCTGGGGACAAGGCTTCGCGCCGCCGCTGTTCTGCGATGAGTTTCGCGTGTTGAACCAGCGGGTGCTGAAAGAACGGCACCTGAAGCTGCAGCTCGACAAAGATGGCCGGCGCTTCGACGCGATCTGGTTCAATCATGCCGACGGGCTGCCTGCCCGAATCCGCGCCGCATACCGGCTCGACGCTAATGAATTCAACGGACGCACCACCGTCCAGCTGATGATCGAGTTCGCCGAAGCGGCGGACTGAGTCCCTCTCCGCTGTCGCAAAACCACCAGCATTGGTAGCAGTGCCAGTGCATCGCGACCTTTGACCTCGCGCGCCAGGACTGCGACGCTCGTCACCATCACCAGAGAATTGCTCTGGAACCAAGACACAGGTACACGCACCCACTGCGCACGGTCTGCCATGGGCGCTTCGCACGCGTTATCGATAAATCGTGTCCTGTGCGGCACATACATCGGGCCGGCGGTCGAACCTGTGCAATCACGACGGGCCGGATCTCAGAACGAGACAGACGAACTGAAACACGGGCCGCAGGTATCTCTCAGGCGAAGCGACGTGGGATCCCAACCCGGAACAGCAACTCGACCATCTCAATAAATCTTCCAGGAGTTGATATGACAATTCGCACCTCTGGCAATACGCCGAGATCAGAGGCACCGCATTCTTCGGCAAGCGAAGAACTTACCAATGAAGATAGTCGGACCAACGTTCAACACGCCTCCGTTGAAGAATACGAAAGTGTTTCGGATGCCGACGATGACTCGACGACTTACCATTCGGGAGTTGGACTTGACGACAATGAAGAATTCGACGTTGCTTTAGATCGACTTATCGCAGAAATTAATGCACCACCAGCAGTTACAAAGCCACCTTCCTCTAACACACGATCGACAACCATCGACAATATCGGTGGTCAAGCGAACGCCAGCCCGCCGACCCAGAAAAATATCCAGAACCCGGTCATCATTACTGACCTCCCGGGTTCAACCCTGGCAGAATTTAATTCGCCGGGTCCGGGCGCGACTCACAGCACGACAGACTCCGTTAAACAAAATGGCTCCCTTCAGTCGGGGGCCTTATCAGGTCGACCTGATGCGGGAATTAATCGCAATCCAAGCATGTCCAAGGTTCCCGTGGCTCACGCTGCAGCGACTTACGGCCCAGCGAAAGCCCCCGTAACCACACGATACAACGCCCGTGTCGACGGCACAGACACCCCAGATAGCGGCAATTCTGAAATCGACACCGATGAAGACGACGATGACAGCGAGGACTTACCGGTTTTAACAAAGAACGTAGCCGATCAAGTACTGGAATGTTGTTCCGAAGCCAAAAAGCTCGCTAAAAAATTACCGGCCAATGATCCTAACCGAGCGCGGCTAGAAAATATGTTGGCCGAATCGGAGGCGATTACCCGCAAAATCGCGGATAGTAACGCCCATAAGCGGCCGCAACCTCTGCCTCTGGATCATGTAGTCAAACGCCTGGAAAATGCGGCAAAGACCTTCGCCAGCCTGCAACAGGGCCAATACCAGCTCCAGGCGAAGCATGCCACCGGACGGCAACCGGGAAATCCCGATTTACGTTCAATCCTTCCTGACGGATCGCACAACACAGACAGCGATATCGACCCGAGCGATGTTGGCGATGGCGACTCAGCTGCCGAAGATTTGAACAACGATAGCGGTGCAGGCGAAGCGAATGACGCTCATACCGTCGCGGCTGTAGCTAATAGCCAAGCGTTGTCTCGAATCGATTCAGTCATTCACGTCATCAAACAAGGGCAAGACGCGCTGGTGAGGTTTTCTCTGCCAACCGAAGAACACAAGAATGAGTTAGCGGAAATCATTACAAAGACTGAAGCAATGCTGGAAACTCTCAAAGCTGACAAGAACGCTTTTCCAGGGATGAAGGCAGACGAATTGGCCGATGCGCTTGATTCGCAACTGTTATCGCTTCAACAGCTGGACAAGGAATTTCAACAGTACGGCGGTGAAGGTCCGAAAAACAAAATGCTCGATGGACGGGTACTGTATGCCGATGCTGCCATCATGGCATTTGATTCGATGATTGTTGCGGCAAAGACCAAAGGAATGTCAGCGAAAAGACAGACGGAATTCGAGCGCGATGCCCAGGAGCTCAGGCGAATTGTGGTGGAGCACCGCATGAAAATCCAGGCCAAAAAAATCAGCCAACCCGGCTCGATCGCCGCACCAAGCAGGCAAATAACACAGATTCAGCCTTCGGCACGCGTAAGCGGGATTCTCAAGAAACAAGGCGACAACCTGGTTGAAACAAAACCCGGGCCACTGAAAGAAAAGCAATCGTTCGCCAAACTGATCGATGATTTTCTCGAGCTTTATCCTGAAGCCGACAGCCGTAGCGGACGACGCATGCTGGCAGATTATAAAAGCGCGATCCTGAACGAGAAACGCGACTGGCAAATCATTGAAAGTACGGTGCTGGTGCC
>JACCDS010220851.1_pt1 | contig 31254 bp, 25 predicted proteins | sample 7446441 | NCBI WGS metagenome assembly JACCDS01 (sample SAMN15323445, study PRJNA562643) | freshwater metagenome | isolation source: river surface water | place: USA:Blue River Watershed | collected 2017-08-17
ATTTCAAGGCATTGTCGCTGCGCGACCTGTTGCTGACCTTCGGGCCAGCGCTGGTGCTCGTGATTGCGCTTGGCTATGTCGCGTACCGCCTGGTCGATCCGACGCCGCCAAAGACCGTCACGCTGTCCACAGGACAGGAGAACAGCGCATACGAGGTATTGGGCAAGCGCTATGCAGCGATCCTTGCAAGGCAGGGCATCACGGTCAGGCTGAAGCGTTCGGAAGGATCGATGGAAAACCTGCAGCGATTGCAGGATCCCGAGTCGGACGTCGACATTGCCTTCGTTCAGAGCGGTTCGACTTCAATGAGGAACGCCGAGCAGCATCAGCTGGTGTCGCTTGGCAGCCTGTTCGTCGAGCCGGTCTGGCTTTTCTACCGTGACAGCATGAAGCTTCGCAGCGTGCGCGACCTGCGCGGCCTGCGGATCAATGTTGGCCCTGACGGTACCGGCGTACCTCAGTTGTTCGGCAAAATCCTCGACGCGAACGGCATGGAAAAAGGCGACGTACGTCTGACGGATATGGAAAATACGCCGGCAACGATGGCGCTGCTGGCCGGGAAGGTCGACGGCATGGTGTTCAGTTCGTCCGCCGAAGCCTTGCTGATCCAGATGCTGTTGCAGACACCCGGAATCCGGCTGTTCGATTTCACGCAGGCCGAGGCCTATGCACGTCGTTTCGCGTTTTTGTCGGCAGTGCGGCTGCCGCGCGGGATCGTCGATTTCGGGCGCGACATTCCTTCGCGTGACCACAAGCTGATTGCGCCGACAGCGACGCTGGTCGCGCGCGATGGCCTGCATCCGGCGCTGGTCGACTTGCTTGTGCAGGCCGCTGCCGAGATCCATGGTGCACCCGGGTGGTTCCAGCGGCGCGGCGAATTCCCGACCGCAGAGTATTCGGAAATTCCGGTGGCATCAGCGGCCGAGAAATATTACCGCGACGGACAGCCGCTGATGCAGCGTTACCTGCCATTCTGGCTGGCGAATTTTTTCGGTCGCATGTGGCTGGTCATCGTGGCGCTCGGTGCGCTGCTGGTGCCTTTGTCGCGCGTGGTGCCGCCGCTGTATGTATGGAAGGTGCGCTCGCGCATCTACCGCTGGTACGGGCAATTGCGCAGTGTCGAGGGAGCGGTGGAGGATGCATCGCCCGAGCAGCGGCGGCAGATCTACGAGGAGCAGGTCAGGCGGCTGGACGACATCGAGCGGCGCGTGAACCGGCTGGTCGTGCCGCTGTCGTTCGCGGAAGAGTTGTATGGCTTGCGCAGCCACATCGATTTCGTGCGCAAGCGCATCGAGTGGCTGGCACGCGCTGCCTGAGCGGATAGTGCTTTAAGCGCCCACCCAGGGCAGGCCGGCGCGGCACCAGCCGCCGATCGTCTTGCGATGGCCGGCGTCGTCGCGGTCACCTTCGAAGCCTTCAAGGATGTCGAAACAGTTGTTGTAGCCGTTGGCAGTTGCGATTTCAGCCGCATAGCGGGAGCGTACGCCTGAGCGGCACAGGAACAGCAGAACGTCATCCGGTGCCGCGCACCGGGCGAGCTGCTGCAGGAATTCCGGGTTTTTTGCGCCTCCCGGATACAGCGTCCACTGAACCGCAAAATGCTGCCCGTCCGGCAAGTCAGCCTTGCCGACCCAGTCGCGTTCCGCTTGTGTGCGTACGTCGATCAACTTGACATGGGGATCCGATTTCAGCAGCGCGAACGCATCGGCAGGCGTGACGGCTCCGGCATAGGGCAGCGAAGACGCTTCCTTGCGCTGGCGGGCACGGGTCAGGATTTCGGTCGTATCGGGCATGATCGTGGCGTTATCTTGTGGAATGGGCATTATAGAGCGGCCGTTGCAGGAATTCGGGCACGTTTTTTGTATATCAGTAAAGTTCCATTATGGTGCGGTTATTGCGCGAGCGCACCACAAATGTGCGTCTCGGGAGTATTGCACCAGTTTGGTGTGTTGTCGTCCCGTCATGCTCCCCGCTGCAGTTCGGCAAGTTCTTGTTCCGACTCGATATTTCTGTCAGTAGTTTCTGAACTATCTCAAACATAAAAGGGGTGGTTGATGGCATGGAATCTGCTAACATCCGCTGCCGAGTTCCGGTACCCCAAAGTCACACGTTGCGCAGTCTTCCGGCTTGCGCCGAGTCTGCCGAAGGCAAGCCCGAACATTCAGCAACCAAATACCGCAACCTCCAGGAGATTTACATGGCAAAGTCGGCCGCAGATGTATTGAAGCTTGTGAAAGACAATGAAGTCAAATTCGTCGACTTCCGTTTCACCGACACCCGTGGCAAGGAACAGCATGTGACCGTTCCGGTGTCCCATTTCGACATGGACAAGTTCGAATCGGGCCATGCGTTCGACGGCTCGTCGATCGCCGGCTGGAAGGGCATCGAAGCATCCGACATGCTGCTGATGCCGGACCCGAGCACGGCGAACCTCGATCCGTTCATGGAAGAGACCACGCTGTTCATGCAGTGCGACGTCGTGGAGCCGAGCGACGGCAAGGGCTATGACCGTGATCCGCGTTCGATCGCAAAGCGCGCAGAAGCTTACCTGAAGGCATCGGGCCTCGGTGACACCGCGTACTTCGGTCCGGAACCTGAATTCTTCATCTTCGACAGCGTCCGCTGGAATGTCGACATGGCAGGCTGCTTCGTGAAGGTCGAGTCGGAAGAGGCTCCGTGGTCGACCGGCGCGAAAATCGAAGGCGGCAACACCGGCCATCGTCCGGCAGTCAAAGGCGGCTACTTCCCGGTTCCGCCGGTCGACAGCTTCCAGGACATGCGTTCGGAAATGTCGCTGGTGCTGGAATCGCTGGGCATCCCGGTTGAAGTGCATCACCACGAAGTGGCAGGCCCGGGCCAGAACGAACTCGGCACCCGCTTCTCGACGCTGGTCGAGCGTGCCGACTGGACGCAGGTCCAGAAGTACGTAATCTGGAACGTCGCGCACACCTACGGCAAGACCGCGACCTTCATGCCGAAGCCGATCGTCGGCGACAACGGCTCGGGTATGCACGTGCACCAGTCGGTCTGGAAGGATGGCAAGAACCTGTTCGCAGGTGACGGCTATGCTGGCCTGTCCGAGTTCGCGCTGTACTACATCGGCGGCATCATCAAGCACGCGCGCGCACTGAATGCGATCACCAACCCGGGTACCAACTCGTACAAGCGTCTGGTGCCGGGCTTCGAGGCGCCGGTCAAGCTGGCCTATTCGGCACGTAACCGTTCGGCATCGATCCGTATTCCGCACGTGGCGAACCCGAAGGGCCGTCGTATCGAGACCCGCTTCCCGGATCCGTCGGCGAACCCGTACCTGTGCTTCGCTGCGCTGCTGATGGCCGGTCTGGACGGCGTGCAGAACAAGATCCATCCGGGCGAGGCAGCTTCGAAAGACCTGTACCATCTGCCGCCGGAAGAAGACGCAAAGATCCCGACCGTCTGCTCGTCGCTCGACCAGGCACTCGAGTGCCTCGACAAGGATCGTGAGTTCCTGACCCGCGGCGGTGTGTTCACCGACACCATGATCGATGCCTACATCGAGCTGAAGATGCAGGAAGTGACGCGTTTCCGCATGACGACGCACCCGATCGAGTTCGACATGTACTACTCGCTGTAATCCCGTCGGGAATTGAGCGAAAGGGCGACGCAAGTCGCCCTTTTTTGCTACTAGTTGTTGCTTTTATGTTAATTACGAGCGCGGCTTTCTGGTATAAAAAGAAGCCTTTCCATGTTTGCCACAGCGCTTGTCCGTCATGAAAACCTTTGCCCTTGCCACGCTGCTTTTCCTGCTGGCCGCCGATGCGGCCGCACAAGGCGTCTACGTCTGCGTACAGCCCAATGGCGTGCGCGAGTACCGCAATACCGGCGACACGACCGGTTGCCGCCGTCTTGCCACCGACACGCTGTCGGCCATACCGGCACCCGCAACGGTCACGCATGCCAAGGCGGATCCGTCCTTTCCACGCATTGACAGCCAGGTGCAGAAGCGGCGTGATCAGGATCGCATGCAGATCCTGCTCGACGAGGTGCGCGCCGAAGAGAACAAGCTGGCCGACCTGCGCAAGGAATACCAGAACGGTGAACCCGAGCGGCAGGGCAACGAGCGCAACTATGCGAAGTATCAGGAAAGGGTAGCGACGATGAAGGATGAAATCGCGCGCACGGAGAAAAACATCGAGGCGCTGAAACGCGAGATCGGTCATCTAAAATAGAGGCCATTGCGTTTCTACCCGGGGCCGCATCGCGGCCTTTTTTTTCGGCTCCTCATCGTGAACCTACTCTCCACCTCGCTCGGCGGGCTTGACTTGCTGGTCTCGGCCGTGCTGATCCTCGACAGCGACGCGCGCATCAGCTATGCGAACGCAGCCGCTGAAAACCTGCTCGAGAGCTCGTTCAAGGTCCTGCAGGGCCAACGCTTCGCCGATCTTTTCGTCAATGGTGTCCGCCTGTCCGCCATCTTCGAGCAGGCGCGCGAGCACCGCTTCGACGAGAAGCATGAAGATCTCGTACTGGAGCGCATCGCGCGTCCGCCACTGCAGGTGAACATGATCGTCACCGTCACCGATGATCCCGATAACCCGGTGCTGCTCGAACTGCGTGAGAACATTCAGCAGATGAAGCTCGATCGCGAAGAGCGTCTGCTCGACCAGACCCAGGCGAACAAGGAGCTCATCCGCAATCTCGCGCACGAGATCAAGAACCCGCTGGGCGGTATCCGCGGCGCCGCACAACTGTTGGAGCTTGAGCTGCCGGGGCAAGGGCTGAAGGACTTGCGCGAATATACGCAGGTGATCATCAAGGAATCCGATCGCCTGCAGACCCTGGTCGACCGGCTGCTGGCGCCGCACCGACGGCCGCAGATTGTCGGTGACGTGAATATTCATGAGGTCTTTGAGCGGGTGCGCAGCCTGATCATGGCCGAGTTTCCCAACGGGCTGAAGATCGTGCGCGACTACGATTTGTCGCTGCCCGAATTTCGGGGAGACAAAGAGCAGCTGATCCAGGCTGTGCTGAATATCGCTCACAATGCGGCGCAGGCACTCGCGCCGCGGATAGAGAAGGGCGACGCCGAACTGATTTTTCGCACCCGGATAGCGCGCTCGATCACGCTCGCCAAGGTGCGTTATCGCCTGGCATTGGACTTGCATATCATCGACAACGGACCGGGCATTCCCCCCGAGATGAAAGACAAGATCTTTTATCCTCTGGTGTCTGGCAAGGATGGGGGTAGCGGGCTTGGACTGACGCTGGCACAGACCTTCATCCAGCAGCATACGGGCGTGATCGAATGCGAGAGTCGCCCGGGATGCACGGATTTCCGGATCCTGATCGCGTTGCCCTGATCGACGGTGTGCCGGGCGCACCGGAATGGCGCGCGTCAGGCGAGTGAGCAGGCATCCGCCGGATGCCTTGAAACGGACACGGCAGGCACAACGAACACACATGAAACCGATCTGGATAGTTGACGACGACGAATCGATCCGCTGGGTGCTGGAAAAAGCACTCGCGCGCGAGAGCCTGGCAACGCGCAGTTTTTCGAATGTGCGTGATGTCGTCGACGCACTGCGAACCGACACGCCGCAGGTACTGGTATCGGATATCCGTATGCCGGGCGAGTCTGGCCTGGTGCTGCTGCAGCGGGTCAAGCAGCAGCATCCCGGCCTGCCGGTGATCGTGATGACGGCGTTTTCCGATCTCGATTCCACGGTCGCCGCTTTTCAGGGAGGCGCCTTCGAATATCTGGCGAAGCCCTTCGATCTCGACAAGGCCGTCGAACTGATCCGCCGCGCGCTCGACGAAAGCCTGCGTGAGTCCGGCGTCGAGCAGGCCTTGCCGGACAATCCCGAAATCCTCGGTTCTGCAGCGGCGATGCAGGACGTGTTCCGCGCGATCGGCCGGCTGTCGCAGTCGAATGTCACCGTGCTGATCACGGGCGAATCCGGCTCCGGCAAGGAGCTCGTTGCGCGAGCACTGCACAAGCACAGCCCGCGCGCATCGCAGCCCTTCATTGCGCTCAACACGGCGGCGATACCGAAAGACCTGCTCGAATCCGAATTGTTTGGTCATGAACGCGGCGCATTCACTGGTGCGCAGGCTATGCGGCGAGGTCGCTTCGAACAGGCCGAAGGCGGCACCCTGTTCCTTGACGAAATCGGCGACATGCCCTTCGACCTGCAGACGCGTCTGTTGCGTGTGCTGTCCGATGGGCATTTCTACCGGGTCGGCGGACACCAGTCGCTCAAGGCCAACGTGCGTGTGATCGCCGCGACGCACCAGAACCTCGAGCAGCGCGTGCGCGACGGCTTGTTCCGTGAAGACTTGTATCACCGGCTGAACGTGATCCGGCTGCGCCTGCCATCGCTGCGCGAGCGGCGCGAAGACATACCGGTACTGGCCCGCCATTTTCTGGCGCAGAGCGCACGCCAGCTCGGTGTCGAAGCCAAGCGGCTGTCGGATGCGGCGATGCAGTTCCTTGCATCGCTGGAGTTGCCGGGCAACGTGCGTCAGCTCGAAAATCTGTGCAACTGGATCACCGTGATGGCACCTGGCCAGACGGTCGAGATCAAGGACTTGCCGCCCGAGCTGATCGCGGATGCTGCAGCAGAGACTGCGAGCGAGGCCGGCAAGATGGCCAGCTTGCCGGCGACTGTGGTCGCTGTGCCTGCCGCCGATGCACCGCGCACGGCCGTCGCCGCATCGCCGATGGCCGCCAACGGTCAGCCGTCGGTATGGGTCGGCGCGCCTGCGGGGCAGGCCAGCTGGATCGCCTTGCTGGAAACCGAGGCCGCCAGGATGCTCGCCGATGGCAAGCCGGAAGTGATGGACGCACTCGGACGCCAGTTTGAGTCAGCGCTGATCAAGACAGCGCTGAAGCACACGCACGGTCGCAAGAACGATGCGGCGATCCGGCTCGGCATCGGTCGCAATACCATTACGCGCAAGATTCAGGAACTCGGGATCGAGGGCGGCAAGGACGACTGATGTACCAGTGACTCCAGCTCGGTGCGCGGGCACAGCTGGTAACAGGTGCTGCGTCCCGATCCCTCCGCACGTACGAGCAGTCCCTTCTGCATCAGGTCGTTGATGTCTCGCAGCGCGGTGTCGGATGAACACTTTGCGATCGCAGTCCATTTTCGGTTGGTCAGCCTGCCTTCGAACCCATCGAGCAGGCGGTTCAGCAGCTTTGCCTGACGGTCGTTGAGCGGAATGCCGGCTGCGTATCTCCAGAATGCCGCCTTCATCAGAACGCGATCGAGCACACGGTCCGCATCAACGAGCGCATCAAGCACGCGATCGAGGAACCAGATCAGCCACTCGTTGGCGTCGAGCTCGCCTTTCGAGGTCTTCGCCAGCAGCGCATAGTAAGCATGCCGCTGCCCGTGTATCTGTTCTGACAGACTGTAATAACGCTGCCGGCAGCCGTCAGCGCGCGCCAGTGCCATATCAGCGACGGCGCGGCCGACGCGGCCATTGCCGTCGTCGAAAGGATGCAGTACCTCGAACCACAGATGCGCGAGACCGGCCTTCAGAAAAGGATCCAGTTCCTGCGTCCCGTTGAACCAGGCCAGGAAGCGGGCAATTTCCGCGTCCAGACGGTCCGCCGGTGGCGCTTCGTAGTGCACGCGGCGCCGTTGTATGGGGCCGGAGACCACCTGCATCGGTCCGTTGCTGTCATCGCGCCATTGGCCGATGCGAATGCTGGCGAGTCCGCTCAGGCCGGTCGGGAACAGGGCCGCCTGCCAGGCACGGAGGCGGTCGGCGGTCAGCGGCGCCGCTGCATTACCGGTGGCGTCCATCACGACATCGACCAATCCCTCGATACGCTGGTCTGCCGGTGGCATTGCACCGACGTCGACACCGAGTCGGCGACCCAGCGACGAGCGAACCGAGTCCAGTCGCAGCAGTTCACCCTCGATTTCACTGGTCCTCATCACGTCCTGCGTAAGTGCGTGCATCTGCGCATGCACCAGCGGTCCGACCTGCTGCTCGCGCAAGCGCCCGAGCAGCTGGCCGACTGCCTGATGCACGCGGGTCAACGCCGGCAGTAGTCGTGCACTGTCATGCCGCCATGCGGGCCAGTCAGAACGTTGCCATACATACAAGGGATCGCCGGGACTCATGCGGCGATTAGAGCAAGGAAGCTTCGGCGAGTCCAGTCTAATCGCCGCATAAATTGCGGCGATTAGACTGGCTAATCACCGCAACGGCCGTTCCGCTTCCTTGAGCCGACGCCATAGCGTCGTGCGGCTGATGCCGAGATAGGCTGCGGCCTCGGCACGGTTGCCGCCAAAGCGGTTCAGCACGGCCATCAGGTCTTCCGTCGGTTCGGTGAGGTTTGTCAGAGCGTTGCTGTGTTCGCGTGCGGCCGGCTCACCGCCCCGGTGTTTGACCGTGGTACTGCCGGTCGATACGCCGGCAGGCCGCAACAGTCCGGCCCCGATCTCCGGTGCCACGCGCGCGAGAAAGGCTGGCGTCAATGCCTGCAAGGGTTCGACTGCGAGGAATAGCGCGACCCGCTGCATCAGATTGCGCAATTCGCGCACATTGCCCGGCCAGTGCCAGCTGGCCAGCACGGGTGCGCAAGCCTGACATTCTGCATGCAGGTTGGCATTTGGCCGCACGCCCATGTCGGCCAGCGCGTTTTTCAGGAACCATTCAGCCAGTGTCGCAATATCGTCGTGCCGCTCGCGCAATGGCGGAATGCTCATGCGCAGCACGCCCAGCCGGTAGAACAGGTCGGCGCGAAAGCGGCCCTGTGCGACCCGTTGCTCAAGGCTGCAGTGCGTGGCGCTGACGATACGCACATCGATGGCAATCGGCCGTGTGCCGCCGACGCGCACGACTTCCTTCTCTTCGAGTACGCGTAGCAGCCGGGTCTGCAGCGGCAACGGCATCTCGCCTATCTCGTCGAGGAATAGCGTGCCGCGATGCGCGGCCTCGAACAGGCCGGCATGACCGCCGCGGCGCGAACCCGTGAATGCGCCTTCTTCATAGCCGAACAGCTCCGACTCCAGCAGCGACTCGGCGATCGCGCCGCAATTCACCGCCACAAAAGGGCGGTCGCCGCCGACGCCACGCACACTCTCGCGGTGGATTGCCTGTGCGACCAACTCCTTGCCGGTGCCGGTCTCGCCTTCGATCAGCACGGAAGCCGGCGATTTCGCAAACACTGCGATCGTCTGCCGCAGCGTCTGCATGGCCTCTGATTCGCCGCGCAGCGCCGACAGCGCATACTTCGCGCGCGGACTGTCCGCTACCGGATAGGCGCGTCCCTTCGGCGCATCGAGCTGGGTGGCGCGGGTAATGTCGAGTGCATCCTCAAATGCCTGCCGGATCGATGCTGCCGAGTAGACGAATACGCCGGCCAGTCCGGCTTCCTCCGCCAGATCAGTGATCAGACCTGCGCCGACGACGGCCCTGACACCGGCTGCCTTCATCTCGTTGATCTGCGCGCGTGCGTCCTCGGCAGTCACGTAGCTGCGCTGCATGATCGGCAGCCCGAAGGTCTGCTGAAAATCCAGCAGCGCCGGCGGCGGCTCCTGATAGCTGATCATGCCGATCTCTGGCGCGATCTTGCGCGCGCGCGCAAGAGCTTGCATCACGTCGAAGCCGGTTGCCTTCGCCAGCACGACCGGTATCGCTAGCCGGCTCTTCAGATAGGCGCCGTTTGAGCCGGCCGAGATCACAGCATCGCAGCGCTCGGTCTGCAGTCGCGCCCGGATCTGCGCGACGGCGTCTTCGAAGCCGAGGTTGATCAGTTCGACACTGGCGCGGTCATCGAACTCCAGCATGATGTCGCGGAACATGTCGAACAGGCGGGAGCTCGATACCGCCCAGAAGACGGGCCGGTTGGCGGGGTCGCGCGCAGGAAGGGAAGGGCGGGCCATGTTTCAAAAACGTTTCATGTTTCAGGAGATCGACGCATTGAAACATAAAATGAAACAGCAGTACAGCCATGGCAAACCGGGAATGCCGATAATCGACTGACAAGCCTTTGTTTTTGCAATCAAATTTCTTGCTGTATTGCAGCATTCCCGTTTCATGCCGCCAGTGGCACACCGATTGCAATAGAACGGAGGCCTTATCCCCCTGAAACAGTTTTCACAGGACAGAACATGAGTATTCAATCTCCGGGCGCACGCTTCCGGCAGGCGATGAAAGAAGAGTCGCCGCTGCAGGTCATCGGCGCCATCAACGCCAACCACGCGCTGCTGGCCAAGCGCGCCGGTTTCCGCGCTATTTACCTGTCCGGCGGCGGCGTCGCTGCCGGCTCGCTGGGCCTGCCGGATCTCGGCATCTCCAGCCTGGATGACGTGCTGACCGACGTACGCCGCATCACCGATGTCTGCGATCTGCCGCTGCTGGTGGATGTGGACACCGGCTTCGGCTCGTCGGCGTTCAACGTCGCGCGTACGGTGAAGTCGATGATCAAGTTCGGCGCGGCCGCGATCCATATCGAAGATCAGGTCGGTGCCAAGCGCTGCGGCCATCGTCCGAACAAGGAGATCGTCAGCAAGCAGGAGATGGTCGACCGCATCAAGGCAGCCGTCGATGCGCGTACCGACGAGAATTTCGTGATCATGGCGCGTACCGATGCGCTCGCCGTCGAGGGCCTCGACGCCGCGATCGATCGCGCCGTGGCCTGTGTCGAAGCCGGTGCCGACATGATCTTCCCGGAAGCCATCACCGAGCTCGCGATGTACAAGCAATTCGCCGCAGCAGTGAAGGTGCCTATCCTCGCGAACATCACCGAATTCGGCTCGACACCGCTGTACACCGTCGACGAACTGCGCGGTGCCGACGTGGGCATCGTGCTGTACCCGCTGTCGGCCTTCCGCGCAATGAACAAGGCTGCCGAGAACGTCTATCAGGCAGTGCGCCGTGACGGCACGCAGAAGAACGTGGTTGACACCATGCAGACCCGCATGGAGCTGTACGACCGCATCAATTATCACGATTTCGAGCAGAAGCTCGACGCGCTCTTCGCGCAGCAGAAATCCAAATAAGATCGAAAGGAACATCCTCGTGAGCGAACAACAAGCACCTGGCTTCAAGCCGAAAAAATCCGTCGCACTGTCCGGCGTCACCGCCGGCAATACCGCGCTCTGCACCGTTGGCCGTACCGGCAACGACCTGAACTATCGCGGCTATGACATCCTCGACCTCGCTGAAACCAGCGAATTCGAAGAGATCGCCCACCTGCTCGTACATGGCAAGCTGCCGACCACGGCGGAACTGAAGGCCTACAAGCAGAAGCTGAAGGCACTGCGCGGCCTGCCCGCGAACGTAAAAGCAGCCCTCGAGTGGCTGCCAGCGTCGTCGCACCCGATGGACGTCATGCGTACCGGCGTCTCCGTCCTCGGCTGCGTGCTGCCGGAAAAAGATGACCACAACGTGCCGGGCGCGCGCGACATCGCCGATCGCCTGATGGCTTCGTTCGGCTCGATGCTGCTGTACTGGTACCACTACAGCCACAACGGCAAGCGCATCGAAGTCGAGACCGACGACGACTCGATCGGCGGCCATTTCCTGCACCTGCTGCACGGCGAAGAGCCGTCCGAGCTGTGGGTGCGCGCAATGCACACCTCGCTGATCCTGTACGCAGAGCACGAGTTCAACGCATCGACCTTCACCGGCCGCGTCATCGCTGGCACCGGCTCGGACATGCACTCGGCCATCACCGGCGCGATCGGCGCACTGCGCGGTCCGAAGCACGGTGGCGCCAACGAAGTCGCGTTCGAGATCCAGAAGCGCTATGACAATCCGGACGAGGCCGAGGCCGACATCCGCAAGCGCGTCGAGAACAAGGAAGTGATCATCGGCTTCGGCCACCCGGTCTACACGATCTCCGATCCGCGCAACAAGGTGATCAAGGAAGTCGCGCGCAAGCTGTCGAAGGATGCTGGCTCGACCAAGATGTTCGACATCGCCGAGCGCCTTGAGACCGTGATGTGGGACATCAAGAAAATGTTCCCGAACCTGGACTGGTTCTCCGCGGTCTCGTACCACATGATGGGCGTGCCGACGGCGATGTTTACGCCGCTGTTCGTGATCTCGCGTACCTCCGGCTGGTCCGCGCACATCATCGAGCAACGCATCGACAACAAGATCATCCGCCCGAGCGCAAACTACGTCGGTCCGGAAGATCTGAAGTTTGTGCCGATCTCCAAGCGTAAATAAGCTGTAGCTGTAATGCGGGAGGAATGCATTCGCACTCCTCCCTGACGAATTCACTCTCAGATTTCCTGACGACTCATGAACACCGCCCACCGCAAACCCCTACCCGGCACCAGCCTCGAATACTTCGACGCGCGCGAAGCCGTTGACGCGATCCAGCCCGGCGCCTGGGACACGCTGCCGTACACCTCGCGCGTGCTCGCCGAGAACCTGGTGCGCCGCTGCGACCCGTCGACCCTGACCGCTTCGCTGAAGCAGCTGATCGAGCGCAAGCGCGACCTCGACTTCCCGTGGTTCCCGGCACGCGTGGTTTGCCACGACATTCTCGGCCAGACCGCGCTGGTCGACCTCGCCGGCCTGCGCGACGCGATCGCGGATCAGGGTGGCGACCCGGCCAAGGTGAACCCGGTGGTGCCGGTGCAGCTGATCGTCGACCATTCGCTGGCCGTGGAATGCGGCGGCTTTGATCCGCAGGCGTTCGAGAAGAACCGCGCTATCGAAGATCGCCGCAACGAAGACCGCTTCCATTTCATCGACTGGACCAAGCACGCATTCAAGAACGTCGACGTGATCCCGCCGGGCAACGGCATCATGCACCAGATCAATCTGGAGCGGATGTCGCCGGTCATCCATAACGACAAGGGCGTCGCCTATCCGGATACCTGCGTCGGTACCGACAGCCACACCCCGCACGTCGATGCGCTGGGTGTGATTGCGATCGGCGTTGGCGGCCTCGAGGCCGAGAACGTGATGCTGGGCCGCGCCTCGTGGATGCGCCTGCCGGACATCATCGGCGTCGAGCTGTCGGGCAAGCCGCAGCCGGGCATCACGGCGACTGACATCGTGCTCGCACTGACCGAATTTCTGCGCAAGTCGAAGGTGGTCGGTGCCTATCTCGAGTTCTACGGCGAAGGCGCGCGCGCGCTGACGCTCGGCGACCGCGCGACCATCTCCAACATGGCGCCTGAATACGGCGCGACTGCCGCGATGTTTGCCATCGACGAGCAGACCATCAGCTACCTGAAGCTGACCGGTCGCAGTGACGAGCAGGTCGCACTGGTCGAGACCTACGCGAAGACTGCCGGCCTGTGGGCGGACAGCCTCGTGAACGCCGAATACGAGCGCGTGCTGACGTTTGACCTGTCGACCGTCGTGCGCAACATGGCCGGTCCGTCGAATCCGCATGCGCGTGTCGCGACTACCGACCTCGCTGCCAAGGGCATCGCCGGCCAATGGGAAGAAATCCCGGGCCAGATGCCAGACGGCGCGGTGGTTATTGCCGCCATCACCAGCTGCACCAATACCTCGAACCCGCGCAATGTGATCGCCGCCGGCCTGCTGGCGCGCAATGCGAACAAGCTCGGCCTGTTCCGCAAGCCCTGGGTCAAGTCTTCGCTGGCGCCGGGATCGAAGGCCGTCACGATGTACCTCGAAGACTCGGGCCTGCTGCCTGAGCTCGAGAAGCTCGGCTTCGGCGTGGTTGCGTATGCCTGCACCTCGTGCAACGGCATGTCCGGCGCGCTCGACCCGAAGATTCAGCAGGAGATCATCGACCGCGACCTGTACGCCACCGCCGTCCTGTCGGGCAACCGTAACTTTGACGGCCGTATTCATCCGTATGCGAAGCAAGCCTTTCTGGCATCGCCGCCGCTGGTGGTCGCTTATGCGATCGCCGGTACCGTGCGCTTCGATATCGAGAAGGATGTGCTGACCGTGGTCGACGGCAAGGAAATCCGCCTGAAGGACATCTGGCCGACCGATGAAGAGATTGATGCGATCGTGAAATCCAGCGTCAAGCCCGAGCATTTCCGCAAGGTGTACGAGCCGATGTTTGCGATCCGCGCTGATGCCGGTACCGAAGTCAAGCCGCTGTACGACTGGCGTCCGCAGTCGACCTACATCCGCCGTCCGCCGTACTGGGAAGGCGCGCTGGCAGGTGAGCGCACGCTGAAGGGAATGCGTCCGCTGGCCCTGCTGCCGGACAACATCACCACCGATCACCTGTCGCCGTCGAACGCGATCCTGATGAACTCGGCGGCCGGTGAGTACCTGCACAAGATGGGCCTGCCGGAAGAAGACTTCAACTCGTATGCGACGCACCGCGGCGACCACCTGACGGCGCAGCGTGCCACCTTTGCAAACCCGACACTGGTCAATGAAATGGCCATCGTCGACGGTCAGCAGAAGAAGGGTTCGCTGGCGCGTGTCGAGCCGGAAGGCAAAGTGATGCGCATGTGGGAGGCGATCGAGACCTACATGAATCGCAAGCAGCCTCTGATCATCATCGCCGGTGCCGACTATGGTCAGGGCTCGTCGCGTGACTGGGCCGCCAAGGGCGTGCGCCTGGCTGGCGTGGAGGTCATTGTTGCCGAAGGCTTCGAGCGTATCCACCGTACCAACCTGATCGGCATGGGTGTGCTGCCGCTCGAGTTCAAGCCGGGCGTCAACCGCAAGACACTGGGCCTGGACGGTACCGAGACCTATGACGTAGTCGGCACGCGCAAGCCGCGCGCGGACCTGACGCTGGTTATTCATCGCAAGAATGGCGAGACTCTTGAAGTGGCGGTCACCTGCCGTCTCGACAGCGATGAGGAAGTGTCGATCTACGAGGCCGGCGGCGTTCTGCAGCGCTTCGCGCAGGACTTCCTCGAGTCATCGCAGAAGGCGGCGTAAGCTGCCTGAAAGCTTGGTCTAAGACACTGGAGCCCGGCAAAGACCGGGCTTCGGTGTTTTTCAACTTGATGCTCAGTCAATGGAAAGAACAATGGCATTCAAATCGCAAATCAAAGTCCCCGCCACCTATCTCCGCGGCGGCACCAGCAAAGGCGTGTTCTTCCGCCTGCAAGACCTGCCCACCTCGGCGCAACAGCCGGGCGCAGCGCGTGATGCATTGCTGATGCGCGTGATCGGCAGCCCCGACCCGTACGGCAAGCAGATTGATGGCATGGGCGGCGCGACCTCCAGCACCAGCAAGACCGTCATCGTGGCCAAAAGCAGCCGGCCCGATCATGACGTCGACTACCTGTTTGGTCAGGTGTCGATCGACAAGGCCTTCGTCGACTGGAGCGGCAACTGCGGCAATCTGTCTGCTGCAGTCGGACCGTTCGCGATCAGCAATGGCCTGGTCGATCCGGCACGTGTGCCGAAAGACGGCATGGCGACCATCCGCATCTGGCAGGCCAACATCGGCAAGACCATCATTGCGCATGTGCCGATCACGAACGGCGAAGTGCAGGAAACCGGCGACTTCGAACTCGACGGCGTGACTTTCCCGGCTGCCGAAGTACAGCTGGAATTCATGGATCCGGCCGCCGAAGAAGAGGGGGCTGGCGGCTCGATGTTCCCGACCGGGAGCCTGGTCGACGACCTCGAGGTACCGGGCGTCGGCACGCTGAAGGCGACCATGATCAATGCCGGCATTCCAACCATCTTCGTGAACGCTGACGCGATCGGTTACACCGGCACCGAGCTGCAGGAAGCGATCAATGGCGATGCCAAGGCGCTGGCGATGTTCGAGACCATTCGCGCATACGGCGCGGTACGCATGGGCCTGATCAAGGAGATCGGCGAGGCCGCGAAGCGCCAGCATACGCCCAAGGTCGCGTTCGTCGCGCCGCCGAAGGACTATGTGTCGTCCAGTGGCAAGGCAGTGACGGCCTCGGACGTGGATCTGCTGGTCCGGGCGCTGTCGATGGGCAAGCTGCACCACGCGATGATGGGCACGGCTGCCGTGGCGATTGGCACGGCCGCCGCGATTCCCGGCACGCTGGTCAATATCGCAGCCGGTGGCGGCGAACGTCAGGCGGTGCGCTTTGGCCATCCGTCCGGCACGTTGCGCGTGGGCGCGGAGGCGGCGCAGGTCGCAGGCGAGTGGAGCGTGAAGAAAGCCATCATGAGTCGCAGCGCGCGCGTACTGATGGAAGGCTGGGTGCGGGTGCCGGGCGACTGCTTCTGACGCGGCACCGGCCCGGCCAGCCGCAAGGCCCGAAAAGAATTCGAACAAGGAAGATGGAGAGGCAATGAACTACGCTGAGTTCTACCGGAAGTCGATTGATGAACCGGATACTTTTTGGGCCAACGAAGCCAGCCGTATCGACTGGCACAAGCCATTCGACAAAGTACTCGACCATGCACGCCCGCCGTTCGCGAAATGGTTTGTCGGCGGCGAGACCAATCTGTGCCACAACGCGGTCGACCGCTGGGCGCAGACGCAGGCCGACCAGCCGGCGCTGATCGCGATCAGCACCGAGACCGCCGACGGTACTCCGGCTGAAAAAACCTGGAGCTTCGCGCAACTGCAGCGCGAGGTCGAGCGCACTGCCGCGATCATGCAATCGCTGGGTGTTGGCCGCGGCGACATGGTGCTGATCTACATGCCGATGATTGCCGAGGCCGTATTCGCCATGCTCGCTTGCGCGCGCATCGGTGCCATCCATTCGGTGGTGTTCGGCGGGTTTGCCGCGAACAGTCTCGCAACCCGCATCGACGATGCGAAGCCGACACTGATCGTCTCCGCCGATGCCGGCTCGCGCGGCGGCAAGCCGATTCCGTACAAGCCGCTGCTCGATGAAGCCATCAGTCTGGCGCAGCACAAGCCGGACCATGTACTGCTGGTGAATCGCCATCTGGCCGAGATGAATCTCATCGCCGGCCGCGACGTCGATTACGCGACGTTGCGCGAGCAGCACATCGACGCGCAGGTGCCGGTCACCTGGCTGCAGTCGGACGACATTTCCTACATCCTGTACACGTCGGGTACCACCGGCAAGCCGAAGGGCGTGCAGCGCGACGTCGGCGGCTATGCGGTAGCGCTGGCCAGCTCGATGGAGCACATTTTCTGCGGCAAGCCTGGCGAGACCTATTTCTCCACGTCCGACATCGGCTGGGTGGTCGGCCACTCGTACATCGTCTACGGCCCGCTGATCGCCGGCATGGCGACCATCCTGTACGAGGGTACGCCGCTGCGCCCGGACGCCAGCATCTGGTGGCAGATTGTCGAGAAATACCAGGTAGCCCGGATGTTCTCCGCGCCGACCGCAGTGCGTGTGTTAAAGAAGCAGCCGCCGGAACTGATGAAGAAGCATGATCTGTCATCGCTGAAGGCGCTCTATCTGGCCGGCGAGCCGCTCGACGAAAACACGTCGGCCTGGGTGGCCGACGCGCTCGGTGTGCCCATCATCGACAACTACTGGCAGACCGAGACTGGCTGGCCCATCCTGTCGATCGCGAAGGGTGTCGAGGACACACCGACGCGGCTCGGCAGTCCCGGCGTCCCGATGCCGGGTTATCGCGTCAAGATCCTGAACGAGACGACCGGCGCGCCCTGCGGCGCGAACGAGAAGGGCGTGGTCGTCATCGAGGGGCCGCTGCCGCCAGGCTGCCTGCAGACCGTGTTCGGCAACGATGAGCGCTTCATCAAGTCCTACTGGTCGAATTTCTCCACCGAGCAGGTGTACTCGACCTTTGACTGGGGCATTCGCGATGCCGATGGTTATTACTTCATCCTTGGCCGCACCGACGACGTGATCAATGTCGCTGGCCATCGATTGGGTACCCGCGAGATCGAGGAGAGCATTTCCAGCCACGAGAATGTGTCCGAGGTGGCCGTGGTTGGTGTCGAGGACAAGGTGAAGGGGCAGGTTGCGGTAGCTTTCGTCATCCCGAAGCACGCGGACAAGGTCGCGGCGCCCGAGGCAAAGAAACAGCTGGAGAAGGAAATCTTCGGCGTGGTCGACCGTCAGCTGGGTGCGGTCGCGCGTCCGTCGCGTGTGTATTGCGTGAACCTGCTGCCGAAGACGCGCTCAGGCAAGTTGCTGCGCCGTTCGATACAGGCGCTCTGCGAAGGCCGTGACCCGGGCGATTTGACGACGATTGAAGATCCGTCATCGCTCGCGCAGATCCGCGAGGCGTTGCAGTCCTAAGCGGGATGAACCCATCCGTCACCCTGTCGGTATCGATTGCCTGTGCTCCGGAGATCGTTGCCGCCTTCGTCGCCGATCCGCGCAATCCGCCGCAGTGGGCGGGCGGGTTTTGCAAGTCCATCCGGCAGGATGACGATCGCTGGGTGCTCGATACCGGTGTGGGCGAGGTCGGGCTGAGGTTCAGCGACCCGACCGAGCCGGGCATCCTCAAGCAAGTCGTCACGTTGGACCCGGATCTGCAGGTATTCGTGCCTTTAATTGCGCATCGACCAACTCCTGTCGCCGCCGCTGACCTGCGCTGCATGGCCCGCGAGATCGACAAGCTGTCGCTTAATGGAAGCGGCCGTCCCATCAGACGCAGGTAGCTGCGACGCCGATGCCTCAGGACCGGCTCGACACAACTGCGACTACAGGCCTGAGCCATGTTGACTTTACGTTCATCGAACTTCCGAGCGAAAAACGGAACATTTCCGCCACAAGTTCCACAGAATTTGCGTTGTTGGAAAGGATTTCCATCAGGAGAGCGATATGCCGATCAGCGCCGGAAAAATCGTGCCGACTGTACAACAGCCGGCCGATACGCAAAAAGCAGAGCAGAAAGACAAGAAAGCGGCTGTCCGGTTTGAGAAAAAGCCTGGCTTGCTAGATCGCTTGATGCAGAAACTGGGTCTGAAAGCGAACGGCCATGCCAGTGCTGCCAAAAAAGGCGTGGCGGCTAGCGTGACGCTCGTCGAAGTGGTCTTGAACATCAAGGATGACAAAAACCTGTCCGTGGAACAGCAGGGATTCGTGGACTTGCTCAATTGTAGTCCGCAGGAAGAGGCGCTGATCAAGCAAGCCAACAGCAGTACATCGGCGTCCGGCGCTGGAAAAACGTCGCAGGTGAAGCACGGCGCAATACCCTCGCAGACATCGAACCCACCGCCGCCGAGCGATACTCCGCCGCCGCCACCACCGAGGAGTACTCCGCTGCCGCCACCCCCGACGGATACTCCGCCGCCGCCACCACCGAGGAGTACTCCGCTGCCGCCCCCCCCGACGGATACTCCGCCGCCGCCACCACCGACGGATACTCGGCTGCCGCCACCACCGACGGATATTCCGCTGCCACCACCACCGACGGATATTCCGCTGCCCCCACCACCCAGGAATACTCTGCGGCCGCCGCCCGCTGATTTGCCACCACCTCTACCCTCCGCGATGCGCGCGAAGCCGCATTAGCGGCCGCTCAGGAAATCTTCCGGCCTTGCATCACGCGTTTCAGCGCTTGTAGGTAAGCGCTGACCCGTGCGATGTTCAGCTCCAAACGGTGTTCCGGCCTGGTGCTGAAAGAAGCGGGCAGCGAGTTCCTGTTTGCCATGTTGCGGCCACTGGCGTTGGGGGAGCAGCGGTGTCCCAAGACATGGCGATGGTGCGGTCAGACCGTGCGCTGCGGAAGCAATTGCTTGAAGCGTCGACGATCAGGTCTGCTTGTTGATGCTGCCCGGAGGTGAATGGCCTAAGCCCGTTGATCGGGTGTCGGCGGACTGCTAATGCCGGAGTGGGCGGTCGTGTTTTCATTACTGGCCGGATCGACGGGCACGGGTACTGATGCATCAGGCTTGTCGATGAGGGCTTCCAGTTCCGCCAGTTCCTTGTCCAGTTCGGCGAGTTCCACGTCTGTGGCTTTCGTTACGTCGGCTTTGCCGACTGGTTTGTTCAAGTCCATTGCCTGCAGGTCAGTAGCATCAAACTCTGCGGTTGTGGAGTTGCCTGATACGGGCGATGTTGCATCCAGCTGGCTTATTTCCTTGTTTATATCTAATGCGAGCTGATCGAGATCATCGAACTCTGCGGTTGTAGGGCCGCTTGGTGTCCGTGATGTGTCATCTAGCTGGCTTAATTCCTTATTTATATCCAATGCCAGCCGATCTAGATCGTCAAACTCTCCGGTTGTGGGGCCGCTTGGTGCCAGTGATGTCGCATCTAGCTGGCTTAATTCCTTTTTCATATCCAATGTGCGCAGATCGAGATCGCTAATCTCTGCGGTTGCAGGATCAACAGGCATCACCTTTTGCGGCATTGAGGTTTTCTGATCGAGTGGCTTATTCGAGCCCGCGACCGGCAGCGGTTGTTGGTTTTGCACCGAATCGTCTTGTTGGGGTATTGGACCGGAAGATTTTAACGACCCTGATTGTGCTGCCTCTGCTTTATTTGGATGCGTGCTGCTCTGGACCTCGTTGATCAGAGCGGCGAGGCGATTGTTGCAATCATCCCTGAGCTTTTTCAACTCCGACTGCAGTCCGTATTCGTCCGATGACGGTCGACGATCGGTGCTCTCGCTCTTGGTGAACTGTCTTGTCAATTCGTCGAGACACTGGTCAAGAAGCATCAGGCCTTCTCTTGAGACAGCCGCTTCATCGGACAGTCCGGTACACACATCCAGTGCGCTTAACAAATGCATTCGCTGATTTTTTGAGAGTTGCTGAAATGGCGAATTCGGCAACGTCTTGATGGCAGTCTGCAGTCGGGTGTGGCGATCAATATTGTATTGCTTCTCCGCTTCCGGTTTGACAACTAAATGATCGAATGGCGCAGCAGATCGGCTCCGCGAACGACCGATATGGCGCACGGCTTCACTGCCTCGCCGGATATGCGATGCAAAGGAAGACAAACTTCCCCGGTGCACGCGTTGTGGCGGAAGCGCGCTGGATGCTCTTTCTCGGCCATGATCCATCTTGGCCTTCAGACTGGTAAACAATCCTTTGAGTGTTGCGAGTCGTCCAGTTTTTCGTTCGAAGCCATCGGGCTTTTGTACCTGGTCCTTACCTGGCTCAAACGTATTGGATTCGTTATGGGTCGCTGAGACATGTGCGTTCAGGTGATGGTCCATGCTTGTTTTCCCCGAGATCGATCGGACGCTTATTTGTTACCGCAGCACCATGGTCATGGCCCAGTGCCGCGATCCAGATTGCCAGTGATTGCAGGATGTCCGCTGCCAACAAGGCTTGAATAGGATCGTCTTGTCTCAGCCAGTCCACCGTGCCGCGTACATGCCATGCCGCAGCGAAAGTTGAGTGAAATTTGTCGTAAAAATGTTCCGCTAATCGCTCAGATGGGCGATAAGAACAGCGGCGCGGTCAGTTGGTGACAAGATTTTTTGTCGACAAGATTGAGCCCGGCAGCAGCCCATCAGGTACCTCTTCGGATAACAGGCTGTTCAGGCTGTTTTCAATAGGGGACACGGTGGGCGAAGGCATTCTTTTCACGGCAACTCTTCTCGTGAAGCTTAAAAGGGCCTGCATGGGTGCTGAATAGTCACAAATCCACGCGAAGTCTCTTGTTGCCTTATATCGCCGTGGCGGATAAGTAAAAAGTATCGGGAAAATATTTCACAATTCCGTTTGCAACCATCAAGCACAAAAATTCTGGTCGTCCGACGACAAAGGGCAAAGTGCATTACTGCACCGTATTTTCGCGAGGGAATCGCGTGATGCTCGAGGCAATGCGCACCGGAGGAAGATGAGCGAATTTCAGGACGCCAGCGTTGCGACGACCGGCGTATGGTCTGACGGCTGCTCCCACTTGCGCGGCAGCTTGTCGATCTCGCAGGCAGTGCAGCGCTCGGCCAGCGGCGGCGACAGCAGGATATGGTCGATGCGCACGCCCCGGTTGCGGCGGAAGGCCATCTGCCGGTAATCCCACCAGCTGTAAAGTTTGTCTGCCTGCGGGAACAAGCGGAACGCATCTTTTAGTTGCAGCGCGATCAGTCGCTGGAAGGCGGCGCGCTCGGCGTCGGAACACAGCACCTGTCCGGCCCATGCGACCGGGTCATGGACGTCGGCATCGGCCGGAGCGATGTTGTAATCGCCGAGCAGCGCAAGGCCGGGATGCTGCTTCAGCTCGTTCGACAGCCATTGGGCAAGGGCATCCAGCCAGCGCAGCTTGTAGTCGTACTTGTCGGTGCCGACGGCCTGACCATTCGGTACATACGCGCAGATGATGCGCATGCCTTCAATCGTGGCGCTGATGATGCGCTGCTGCTCGTCCTCGAACAGCGGATTGTTCTTCACGATATCCGTCATCGGATGGCGCGACAGGATGGCTACGCCGTTATAGGTCTTCTGACCCGTGAATACCACCTGATAGCCAGCCGCCTCGATCTCGGCCACCGGGAACTTGTCGTCGGTGAGTTTGGTTTCCTGTAGGCAGAGTACGTCGACCGGATTGGACTGTAGCCATTGCAGCACTTGCGGCAGGCGGACTTTCAGGGAGTTGACGTTCCAGGTGGCGAGTTTCATCTTGAATAATGTTTTAGATCAATAAGCAGGGTTGATGCGCGTCCATGATTATGCCCGTATCCCCGTCCGCCCCCTACCGCGTGGCCACCCGCTTCACAGATGACAGCGGGTCGTTTTTTATACCGATTGGACTCTTTCATGACAAAACTCCATCTGTATCCGGTGCATGAACACTGCCTCGAAGTGATACCCGGGCGTTTTCGACGTGAATGGATGGAGCAGACCCGGGACCGCTTTGCCTATCGCTGTCTGCCCATGGTCACCGCGAATACATCGGGTTGGGAATTGCTGTCGCCGTGCAGTTTTGAAGCCTGCTGGAACGGCGAGCATGACAAGGCGGCGATCAGCCTGCGTTCAACCGACGACGATGCGATGGTCCATGCGATAGCAACCTCTCATTTCGGTGATGGCATCCTGACCTTCCATGCCGGCTATATCTTCGTCACCGATGCTGGCTGGGGGCTGGATGTGCGTGGCGCGCCGAACTTCATCAAGGACGGTATTCAGGCGCTCGAAGGACTCGTTGAGACAGACTGGCTGCCTTTTCCGTTCACGATGAACTGGCATTTCACCCGGCCCGGCACGGTCCGGTTCGAGAAAGGCGATCCGCTGGCTTTCGTCGTGCCGATACAGCATGTGCTGCTTGATGACATTCAGCCTGAGATACACGACATCCAGACCGACCCCGATTTACAGCGACGTTATGCAGCGTGGCGCGACAAGCGGGATGGCTTCATACGCAAGCTGTCCGATCTCGATCCTGTGACCGTGAAGCAGGGTTGGCAGCGCGACTATTCGCGCGGCACGCATCCTGACGGCAGTCCCGCGCCGGACACGCATACGCTGAAGCGGGCGCTGAAGGCGCCGCGTTCGGCAGACTAGCCAGCCGGATCATCCGCATGCGGCTGGTGGCCCACGGCGCGCGAATGACAAGGGGAGCCGAAGCTCCCCCGAAAAATCCCAGGCCCTGTGCGAGCGCCTGGCTCTTTTTTGCCGTGCTCGCTGTCTTTACTTGCCTGCGCGACCGATCAGGAAGTTCGTCAGCAGCGGTACTGGTCGACCGGTGGCACCCTTGGCGACGCCGCTTCTCCATGCGGTGCCTGCGATGTCCAGATGCGCCCACGTGTATTTGCGCGTGAAGCGTTCGAGGAAGCAGGCCGCCGTGATCGAGCCGCCGGGCGGGCCGCCGATGTTGGCGATGTCGGCGAAGTTCGACTTCAGCTGTTCCTGATAAGGCTCTTCGATCGGCATCCGCCATGCGGTGTCATTCGCGGCCTTGCCGGCCGACAGCAGCTCGGTGGCCAGCGCATCATGCGCGTCGTCGTGGCGCGTGAACAGGCCGCTGTTGTGATGGCCGAGCGCGGTTACGCAAGCGCCGGTCAGCGTCGCGATGTCGACCACGGCGGCCGGCTTGAAGCGCTCGACATAGGTGAGTGCGTCACACAGGATCAGCCGTCCCTCGGCATCGGTATTGAGGATCTCGATGGTCTGGCCCGACATCGAGGTGACGATGTCGCCCGGACGGGTGGCGCGGCCGGATGGCATGTTCTCGCAGGCCGGGATCACACCGATCACGTTCAGCTTCAACTGCATTTCGGCGATCGCGCGGAACGTGCCCAGCACCGAGGCGGCGCCGCACATGTCGTACTTCATCTCGTCCATGCCGGAACCCGGCTTCAGCGAAATGCCGCCGGTATCGAAGGTGATGCCCTTACCGACCAGCACGACCGGCGCATCTTTCGCCTTGCCGCCCATGTGCTTGAGCACGATGAATTTCGGCGGCTGTTCGCTGCCGTTGGTCACGGACAGGAAACTGCCCATTTTCAGCGCCTCAAGCTGCTTGCGGTCCAGTACTTCGACGCCCAGCTTGAACTCTTTCGCCAGCTGCTTCGCAGTGGTGGCGAGATAGGTCGGTGTGCAGATGTTCGGCGGCAGGTTGCCCAGCGTCTTGGCCAGATCGGCGCCGTTGGCGAGCGCGACTGCCTGCGTCAGCACGCGCTTGGCCTCAGCCAGCTGTGCTTCGGCGACGCCGATCGTGATCTTCCTGACGCCGGACTTGGATTCGTCTTTCTTGCTCTTCAGCGCATCGCTGCGGTAGATACTCTCGCGTAGCGCAGTCACCAGCGTTCGCATGCCCCAGTGCGTATCGCGGCCGGAGGTCGCATCCAGCGGCAGAGCGAGCAGCGCATCGGCGCTGCCCAGGGTGGCCAGCACGCGTGCGACGGCTTGCACAGCGGCGATGAAGTTGCGGTCGGTGACGGCGCCTTCCGCGCCGAGACCTGCCAGCAGCACCCGTTGCGCGCTGCCGGTGGTGCGCAGCAGCAGTGTGCTGCCGGCCTTGCCGGTAATGTCGCCGCTCTTTACGGCGGCGGTCAGCATGCCGTTGTCGTCGAGTGCTTTCGCCTCGGTCGTCAGCTTGCCGTTGTCATAGACACCGACCACCGTGCAACCGGTTTTATGCTGGGAGATTCCGTTTTTTGTGCTGAAAGCTTTTATGCTAAAGTCCATGGCCGCTCCTATATAACCTCCGGAATTATAGTCCCCGAATGATTTTTCAGCGCGCCATACGCCGCGAGTTGTTGAACACGGTTGGCGCAGTCTTCACCGCCCTGTTTACCATCGTGCTCACGGTGATGCTGATCCGCATTCTCGGGGATGCGGCCGCGGGCAAGGTGGCGTCGGCCGATGTCGCTGCGCTGATGGGGTTCGCGTCGCTCGGCTATCTCCCCGTGATCATCTCGCTGACCGCCTTCGTGTCGGTCCTGCTGGTGGTTGCGCGCAGCTATCAGGATTCCGAGATGGTGGTCTGGTTCGCGTCCGGGCTGTCGCTGACGCGCTGGATCGCACCGGTGCTCCGTGTGGGCATACCCCTGGTCATCATCACGGCCATGCTGTCGCTGTGGCTGACGCCCTGGGCGAACCGTTCATACGCCGAGTACAAAGAGCGCTTCCGTAACCGTGAAGACATCGCCCGCGTATCGCCTGGCAAGTTTCAGGAATCTGCCGGCGGCGACAAGATTTTCTTCGTCGAGGGACTGGCCGATGACGCGACTCACGTCCAGAACGTCTTCGTGCGTCAGGCCGGCCGTCGCGACAGCGTCGTCGTCGCACAGCAGGGCACCATCCGTTTCGATACCAACGGCGACAAGCTGCTTGAGCTGCACAAAGGCCGGCGTTATGACGGTGCACCCGGCGGAACCGACCTGCGCACTATTGAATTCCAGCGTTACATGGTGGTGATCGCGCCCAGTACGCGCGAACTGCGCGACAACAAATCTGCCAAGGTGCAGCCGACGATGACGCTGATTGCCGAGCCAACCCGCGCAAATCGTGCCGAGCTGCTCTGGCGAATCGGCGTGCCGCTGATGTGTCTGCTGCAGATGCTGTTGGCGATTCCGCTGGGCTTCGTCAATCCGCGCCGTGGCCGTACCCTGAATCTGATGATTGCGCTGCTGCTGGCGGTCACCTACAACAACATGACCGGCATCCTGCAGGCAAGCGTGTCGAGCGGGCGACTTGGATTCGGTCTGGCCTGGTGGCCCTTGCATCTGACTGCCGCGCTACTGATCGCGCTGCTCTTTTTCTGGCGTAACAGCCCGAATAGTCGCTGGCATCCGGCGCGGCTGCTGGCGCGCCTGCGGCACACGGTGCTGATCCGCCGCCGGAGTGCTGCATGAAAATACTGCGTCGCTACTTCGCAAGCGAGATCTATCGGTCGGTGCTGTTCGTACTGATTGCTTTCCTCGCCTTGTTCGCCTTCTTCGATCTGATGGGCGAACTGGGATCGATCGGCCGCGGACCCTATCGTCTCGAGCATGCGTTCCTGTACGTGGCCGCCGGTTTGCCCTCGTACGCTTACGAGCTGATGCCCATCGCCGCACTGATCGGCACCATCTATGTGATGGCGCAATTTGCGTCGCGCTCGGAATTTACCGTGATGCGCGCATCCTCGCTGTCGATGGCGCGCGCGCTGCGCTTGCTGATCCGTATTGCCGTTGTTCTGGCGGTGATCACGTTTGCGCTGGGCGAATTCGTTGCGCCGAAGTCGAACGAGTTCCGACAGAATTTCAAGCGCCGCATCGAGGGTTCGTCATTGTCGGCAGAGTTCCGTAGTGGCCTGTGGGCGAAAGATGTGGTCCGTGACCCGGTCACCCGCACTGTGGTCGGTTCCCGTTTCATCAATGCGGGCAAGATCGAGGCTGGTGGCGCGGTGCGCGCCGTGAATGTCTTTGAATTCGATAAGCAGATGCGCATGCGCGCGCGTCTGTCGGCAGACCGTGCTGACTACATCGGCGCGGGTGTCTGGCGACTCACTGCCGTTGACGAGATCCGCCTGACGCCGGCTGATGCGGCCGAGCGCATGCGGCCCGAGTTGATCACGCGGCACACCGCCGGCAGCAGCACCCTGCAGTCGGATATCACGCCCGAGATCCTGTCGGTGCTGATGGCCGATCCGAAGCGCATGTCAGCAATCGACCTGGCGCTGTTCAGCCGACATCTGCAAAACAACAAGCAGCGCAGCGAGCAGTATGAGATCGCGCTGTGGACCAAGCTGTTCTATCCGGTCGCGGTGATTGTGATGATGGTGCTGGCGCTGCCCTTCGCCTACATGCATGCGCGCAGCGGCGGGCTGTCGCTGAAGGTTTTCGTCGGCATCATGATCGGCATGGGTTTCCATTTGCTGAACAATCTGTTCTCGCATATCGGTCTGTTGAATACCTGGCCGCCGTTCGCCACGGCGGCCTTGCCAAGCGTATTGTTCCTGCTGGCCGCCATATCGGCGCTGTGGTGGGTGGAGAGACATTAATGAACGACAAAGAAGCGCTGGTGCTGTTCGCACATGGCGCACGTGACCCGCGCTGGGCGCAACCTTTCAAGAAGCTGCAGGCGATTGCGCAGCAACAGCTGACCGGTGCGCAGGTCGAGCTGGCGTTTCTTGAACTGATGGAACCGCGCTTACCGGAGGTGGTCGATCGACTGGTGGCCGCCGGTTGCCAGCGCATCAGCGTGGTGCCAGTCTTTTTGGGGCAGGGCGGCCACGTATTGCGCGATCTGCCGCCGATGATTGATGACTTGCGTGCCCGCCATACGCAGCTGCAGCTGTCAGTATCGGACGCGGTCGGGGAGAGTCCCGATGTGCTGCAGGCGATCGCTGCCTACTGCGTGACTACCCTGTTGCGTGAGTCGCCTGTTGCGTGAGTCGCCTGTTGCATCACCCGCCGGCCTGAAGCTCTGCCATTGTGCAGGCGGTTTTGCGCCGGTGAACGGGGACAGGTTCCTGCCCCACCGCGGAGCTTCATTGCGCAATTCCGGCTAGCTCATCCGCTGCATCACTGGTTTCCGTACGCCCGTCGGCGGCTCGCTGTTTCCGCTTACCCGGCTGGCCCCAGGTCTTTTGCGCGAGCAGTCCCTCGCGTTGATCGCGTCGCCACTGAAAGATCAGCCGGATATCGATGTCATGCTTGCGCGCGACTGCGGATGCGCTCGAACCCGGCTGGCTTGCCTCGGCCAGAAATGCCAGTTTCTGCTGCAGCGTCCACACTCGTCTCGGTCGGTAATCCCGCTTGCCTTCCAGCGGCTTTTTTTTCAGCGCAATGATCCGGCGCATGCTCGACTCCCCGATGAAATTCCTGAAGTCGTCACGATGCAAAGCAAAGCGGCCGAAGGCGCTCAGCGCTACGCGGAGGATGAAGGATCTTGGGTTGTCATCAGCCGATGCGCGACGGAGTGTCGTTGACGTGCGACGCAATACGCACAGGCGCCTGATGATGAAGAAGGCATAGGGTTTTCAGAGCCCAGGCCGGTGGCCAGCCGACGAGACGACGCCAGCTGCCCTGAGGGGACCGCTCTCAGCCGCGTTCGCGCAGTGCTTCGCCGATCATGACCAGTACCGGGCCGGAGCCGTTCGGAAGGCCATGCACCATGTCGGCCAGCGTCATGCGCATCACGCGCTCATCGGCACGGCTGACGTTCTCAATAGCGATTACCGGCGTCTGCGCGGGCTTGCCGTGTTCGAGCAGACGCTTCGCTGTCGCGACAGCTTCCTGCCCGCCCATGTACTGCACCAGCGTGTCACAGCCGGGCAGGGCGGCCTGGTCGGGTTCACCTGGCGCGGTCGTTGACGTGAAGAACGCGACATTGCGCGCCACGCCGCGCTTGGTCAGTGGCTGCCGGATTGATGCGGCTGCGGCAAAGGCCGTGGTGATCCCGGGGACGATCGCATAAGACACGCCGGCGTTTTCCAGCGCAACCAACTCCTCGTCAGCACGGCCGAACAGCATTGGATCGCCGCCCTTCAGGCGGACGACGCGGTTATAGCGGAACGCGCATTCGACCAGCTGCTGGTTGATCAGTGTCTGTGCGGTCGAGCGCTGTCCGCTGCGCTTACCCACGGAGATCAGGTCAGCCTGCACACACAGCGCGAGTATCTCGGGGGTGACCAGCGCGTCATGCAACACGACGTCGGCATCAGCAAGCAGGCGGGCGGCACGCACCGTGAGGAGGTCTGCGGCACCGGGGCCGGCGCCGACCAGCCAGACCTTGCCCGGCGTGTTCCGGGCAGGCCTGGTCAGATGCAAAGACATGGAAACTCCGGTGTCAGTCGAGCCGGATCATCCCGGCGGCGACGGTCTGGTGGGAGATTTCGTCGATCAGGATGAAGCTGCCGGTCGCGCGCACCTGTTCGTAGGTATCGGCGGCCAGCGGCTGCTGTACGGTCAGCGAGATACGCGCAATGCCGTTCAGCTTGAGTTCGCCGCCTTCGCGGCGCTCCTGCGTATTGATGTCCAGCAGCGACTGAATACCGGTGACTTTCGCCGCCACCTGACGAGTCGTGTGCTTGAGCCAGTACTTGCGGCCCGTATTCAGCGGTTCTTCGGAAAGCCAGCAGACGTCCGCCGTGAAGTTCTTCACCACACTGGCCGGCGCATCGGCTGCCGCCAGCATATCGCCGCGCGAGATATCGACATACTCGTCCAGCAGGATCGTCACCGACTTGCCCGCCGACGCGCTGTCCAGCGAGCCGTCCAGCGTGATGATGTCTTTCACCGTCGCCGACTGGCCGTTCGGCTGCACGACGACCTTGTCGCCCTTATGGATCGTGCCGGCTTCGATGCGGCCCATGTAGCCGCGGAAGTCGTTCGCCTCATGGCCGTTGTGTCGCGCCACCAGCTGAACCGGGAAGCGGAATGCCGCCGAGTGCGCGTCGTCGTACACCGACAGCGATTCCAGCAGCTCGATCAGGGTCGGGCCGGTGTACCAGTCCATCTGTTCGCTGCGAACCACGACGTTGTCGCCGGCCAGTGCCGACATTGGCAGCGTGTGGATATCTTTCAGGCCCAGCGCGTCGGCGAATTCCTTGTACGCCGCAACAATGCTGTCGTACACCTTGCGGTCGTAATTCACCAGATCCATCTTGTTGACGGCGACGATCACGTGCTCGATCTGCAGCAGCTGTGCAATCGTCGAATGACGCTTGGTCTGGATCAGCAGTTCGGCACGGCCGTTTTCGTCAATCTTCACCTTCGACACGTCGACCAGGATGATCACTGCGTCGGCGGTCGATGCGCCGGTGACCATGTTGCGCGTGTACTGCTCGTGACCCGGTGCGTCGGCAATGATGAACTTGCGCTTCGGCGTGGCGAAATAGCGGTAAGCGACGTCGATCGTGATGCCTTGCTCGCGCTCGGCCTCGAGGCCGTCGGTCAGCAGTGACAGGTCGATCATGTCGCCGACCGTGCGCTTGTGACGGGCACGGGAGATTGCATCGAGCTGGTCGGCGAAGATGCCCTTGCTGTCGAACAGCAGACGACCGATCAGGGTGCTCTTGCCATCGTCGACCGAGCCGGCGGTAATGAAGCGGAGCAGGCCGCGCTCCTGCGTGTCCGTGCCGGCGATGTTCTTGTCTACTACGGCATTCATTTAGAAATATCCTTCTTTCTTGCGCTTTTCCATCGACGCTTCGGAGGTCTGGTCATCCATCCGGGTAGCGCCGCGCTCGGTGATCTGCGTGACGGCGGTCTCGGCGATGATGGCCTCGACATCGGACGCGTCAGACGCGACCGGGCAGGTGCACGAGATATCGCCGACGGTGCGGAAGCGCACGGTGCGTGTCTCAATGGTCTCGCCGTCCCTCGGCGGGGTCAGATCCGTCAGCGGCACCAGCAGGCCGTTGCGCGGAATGACCTGACGCTGGTGCGCGAAATAGATGTTCGGCAGCGCCAGCTGCTCGCGGGCGATGTACTGCCAGACGTCAAGCTCGGTCCAGTTCGAGATCGGGAACACACGCATGTTCTCGCCCGGGTGCACGCGGGTGTTATACAGATCCCAGAGTTCGGGACGCTGCGCCTTCGGGTTCCACTGGCCGAATTCGTCTCGGAACGAGAAGATGCGCTCTTTCGCGCGGGCTTTCTCTTCGTCGCGGCGCGCACCGCCGATGCAGGCGTCGAACTTGTGCTCGGCGATGGTCTCAAGCAGCGTGACCGCCTGCGCGGCATTGCGCGAATCGGTCTGCGGATTGCGCAGGCGCACGGTGCCGCGCTTGATCGAGTCTTCGACCGAGCCAACGATCAGACGCTCACCGAGCTCGGCGACACGGCGATCCCGGAATTCGATCACTTCCGGGAAGTTGTGCCCCGTGTCGATATGCACCAGCGGGAAAGGGAATTTGCCTGGGCGGAAAGCCTTTTCGGCGATGCGCAGCAGCACCACTGAGTCCTTGCCGCCGGAGAACAGCAGCGCCGGATTGCCGCACTCGGCAGCGACCTCGCGCATGATGTGGATCGCCTCGGATTCCAGCCAGTCGAGATGACGGTTGCTGGCGGCGTCGATGAAATGCTTGTTGTCTACAGCGGTATTCATGTTCGTTTACGCTTGAACGG